>Ga0302184_10000275_pt1 | contig 33605 bp, 28 predicted proteins | sample I_Palsa_N3_3_FD_200233 | JGI IMG/M metagenome (GOLD analysis project Ga0302184, IMG submission 200233) | Peat permafrost microbial communities from Stordalen Mire near Abisko, Sweden - I_Palsa_N3_3 | ecosystem: Environmental > Terrestrial > Soil > Palsa > Peat permafrost | place: Sweden...
ATGACGACGAGCAATACTGTGCCCGCGGGTAGGCCATTCAAGGTATGAAAGGTTGCGACGACGCAAGTCACGAGCACGAATGTGAGGATGAGCTGCGCCGCCTTGGGGAGCGCGGGCAGTTTGTGCGCGGCTACGCTCAGCTGCCATGCCGCGCAGGCGATGAGAACCGCTGTGGCCCAGAGCGGTATGCGGTCCGCGTTCAGAAGCGCAGCGGCGACGAACGCTGCGGTGGTCCACAGCATGGGTCGCAACGGGTCGCGCTCAGCGTGCAATGGCAGTGGCATGGCGTGCAGGTCCTAGTCCATGCAGGGCGAGGGCGCTCAGGCACCGATGCCGGTGCTGTGCGCCGCGATCGAGCGCCAGCGTGCCGCCGGGGAGTGCGAGCGCGTAGCGCTCGCCGCGGTTTTCAGCGTCGACGATCCACGCGGCCAGTTGCTCGAGCCGTCGCTCGGTGCCGAGTTGCGGCAGGCGCTCGAAATCGAAATGCCTTTCGGGCGCGGCTGCCGCGCAATATTCCTTGACGAGTAGCGGCGCGCCGCGCGCGTAGGCCTTCCACGCGACCTGGCGTGGGGAGTCGCCATCGCGAAAGGCGCGCAGCCCCAGCCACTCATCTCCGCCCGCGCCGCCGCGCACCCTCGCCCCTGGGGTCGCGCCGGCCACAGTCGGCAGCGGCAGCAAGCCGCGCGCGCGCGGATAAACAATGAGCTCGAGAGGCAGATAGACCCAGGTCCACGCCCGAAAGAGTCCGAAAGGCAGCGCCGTCGTCAGACGCAGACCGTCAATCAGCAGGCGGCCGCGCACCGTGGTCGGCACGGCGAGATTAAGGCGCGCCGCGCTTCTCGGGGCGATGTCGGTGACGTTCGGCGCAACGCCCGGCAGGTCCGCCTCGATGCGCAGGCGCAGGAGCGGTGCGGGATTTTCGAGGGTGAGCTCAAGTTGACCCATGCCGCCGGCGAACGCGGGCACTGCGCTTGCGCCCTGCAACAAGATCCCCATGAGGTTGCGGTGACAGCGGTGCAAACCGACCAGAACGAATCCGGCGAGCCAGAACGTCATGAAGAGCGCGGTACTGTTGCTGTAGTTAAGACCGGCGACAAACATGCAGAACAGCAGGAACGCGAAGCCCCAGCCGGCGCGCGTCGGCAGGATGTAGATGCGGCGATAGTGCATCGTCACGGGCAGCACATCCGCGCCCTGGCGCCGTCTTGCCCAGCTGGCGATGCGTGCGCGGAGCAAGCGCTTCAAGGCCGTCTCTACAGCGGTACCGGGACCGCTTTCAGGATCTCGTGGGTGAGCGCGCTGCCCGCGCGCATATCGAGCCCCTCGCGCCGCTCGAGGCGGTGTGCGACCACTGCGGGCAGCACCGCCTGCACATCCTCCGGCATCACCGCCGCGCGGCTTTGCATGTAGGCCCAGGCCTGCGCCGCGCGGATGAGCCCTTGTCCGGCGCGCGGGGAAAGACCGAGCTTCAAATCCGCACGCGCGCGCGTGCGCGCGATGAGGGCAAGCGTGTAATCAAGCAGTGCATCGGCGACGTGCACGTCGCGCACCGCCGCTTGAATGCGCAGCAGCGCCGCGGCATTGAGGGCGGGGGCGATCTGCGGCAGAAGCTCGCGCCGCGAGCCGCTCTTCAAAAGTTCGCGCTCGTGGTCGGTGTCCGGATACCCCAGTGTCACGCACATGAGGAAGCGATCGAGCTGCGATTCAGGCAGCGCGAAGGTCCCGACCTCCTCGTGCGGGTTCTGTGTCGCGACGACGAAGAAGGGCTCGGGCAGCAAATAGGTGGTGAGATCGGCGCTCACCTGGCGCTCTTCCATCGCTTCCAGGAGGGCGCTCTGCGTGCGCGGACTTGCGCGGTTGATCTCGTCGGCGAGCAAGAGCTGGGTAAAGATCGGGCCTTTGCGAAACTCAAAGAGCTGGCTCGTGCGCTCAAACACCGACACGCCGATGACGTCCGCCGGGAGCAGATCGCTCGTGAACTGCACGCGCTGCCACGCGAGGCCCAGCACGTGCGCGAGCGCGTGCGCAAGGGTAGTCTTGCCCACGCCCGGCACATCCTCGATCAGGAGGTGTCCGCGCGCGAGGAGGCAGGCGAGACACAGGCGCACCTGTGCGCTCTTACCGAGAATCACGGTCTCAAGCGCGGTAAGTCCGCGCTGCAGCGCGGCTCGATCCTGCTCCATCATGCGCTCTGCAGTGCGCGCACGCGCTGAAGCTGCGCTTCGAGCCCGTGCGCGGTGCGCTCAAGTTCCGCCGCGCGTTCGCGCAGCGCGCCGACGACCGCCGCGGGTGCGTTTCCCACGAAATTCTCGTTGCCAAGCTGCACGCGGGTCTTCTCCAGGTCCTGGCGCGTCTTCGTCAGGCGCTTGCCCAGACGCTCCGACTCGGCGGCGGCATCAATAAGATTTGCCATCGGCACGAGGATCGTCAGCTCTCCTACCATGGCGGTCGCGGCCTGCGGCGCGGCAACGCCGCGCTCGAGCACGGTAATTCCCTCAAGACCGGCGAGACGCTCAAGAGAGGTGCGGTGCCGCTCGATGCTGGCCCGATCGCCTGCGCCGGGTTCTTTCACCAGCACGGGAATGCGTTTGGCCGGATTGATGTCCATCCCGCTGCGAATCTGGCGCACTGCGATGATGAAGCCCTGCAGCCAGGTGATTTCGGCCTCCGCCTCCGGATCGGCAGGATAGTCGGCGGCGCGCGGATACGCCTCGAGCATGATGGTCGGGCCGCCGCGGCCGGCGAGCGCCGCCGTCTTCTGCCAGATCTCTTCGGTGATGAACGGCATCAGCGGATGCAGCGCGCGCTGCAGCGCCTCGAGCATCTGCGCCAGCGTTTGGCGTGTCCCGGCCTTCGCCGCAGCGGAAGCCTCTTGCGACTGCAGCGCGGGCTTGGTCAACTCCACATACCAGGAGCAGAACTCATCCCAGGTGAATTCGTAGAGCGCCGCGGCGGCAAAGTCGAAGCGATAGTTGGCGAGCGCCGCGTGCACTGCGGCGAGGCAGCGGCCGAAGCGCGCGCGGATCCAACGATCGGCAACCGTGAGTTCCACGTCCGCGGCGCCCGCACTCTCGGTGCCCGGCACCATGAGCGTGACGAAGCGCGCGGCGTTCCAGAGTTTGTTGCAGAAATTGCGGTAGCCGGCGACGCGCTGCAGATCGAAGCGGATGTCACGATTTGCGGAAGCGAGCGCGGCGAAGGTGAAGCGCAGCGCGTCGGTGCCGTGGGCGGCAATGCCGTCCGGGTAGGCCTTGCGCGTCGCTTTCTCGATGCCGGGCGCGAGCTGCGGCTGCATGAGCCCGCGCGTGCGCTTGGCGACGAGCGACTCAAGATCAATGCCGTCGATGATGTCGAGCGGGTCGATGACGTTGCCCTTGGATTTCGACATCTTCTCGCCGTGCTCGTCGCGCACCAGGCCCGTGATGTAGACGTCGCGAAACGGCACATCGCCCATGAACTTCAGGCCGAGCATCAGCATGCGCGCTACCCAGAAGAAGATGATGTCGAAGCCGGTGACGAGGACGCTGGTCGGGTAGAACTGCGCAAGCTCCGGCGTTCTGTCGGGCCAGCCGAGCGTCGAGAACGGCCAAAGCGCCGAGGAAAACCAGGTATCGAGAACGTCCGGGTCCTGGCGCAGCGGCAGCGTCGCAGCAAGAGCGTGCTTGGCGCGCACCTCCTCCTCGCTCCTGCCGACGTAGCTTTTCCCCGCCGCGTCGTACCAGGCCGGAATGCGATGTCCCCACCACAGCTGACGGCTTACGCACCAGTCCTTGATGTTGCGCATCCACTCGAAGTAGGTCTTCGCCCAATTCTCCGGCACGAACTGCGTGCGCCCGCTCTCGACGGCGCTGATCGCGGGCGCGGCAAGCGGCGCGATCTTCACATACCACTGATCGGTGAGGTAGGGCTCGAGGATGGCGCCGCTGCGGTCGCCGCGTGGAATCATCAGGCGGTGCTTCTCGACGCGTTCCACAAGTCCAGCGTCCGCAAGTTCCGCGACGACGCGCTCGCGCGCAACGAAACGGTCGAGGCCACGAAAGCGCGCTGGCACGTTTTCGTTGAGCGCTGCGCCAGGGGTGAGGATGTTGATCTGCGGCAGGTTGTGGCGCAGTGCAATCTCGTAGTCGTTGAAGTCGTGCGCGGGCGTGATCTTGACAGCCCCCGAGCCGAACGCGGCATCGACGTACGCATCTGCGATCAGCGGAATCTCGCGCCCGGTGAGCGGCAGCTTGAGGGCCTTGCCGATGAGATGCTGGTAGCGCGCGTCCTCCGGGTTCACTGCGACCGCGGTGTCGCCCAGCATGGTCTCCGGGCGCGTGGTTGCGACCACGATGGAGCCCGAGCCGTCCGCGAACGGATAACGCAGATGCCACAGCTCGCCGTCCTCCTCCTCGCTTTGCACCTCGAGGTCCGACAGCGCCGTCAGCAGCACCGGATCCCAGTTGACGAGCCGCTTGCCGCGGTAGATGAGGCCCTCGTCGTGCAGTTTCACGAACACTTCGGTGACGGCGCGGGACAGATCCGCGTCCATCGTGAAGTGCTCGCGCGACCAATCGACGGAGGAGCCGAGCCTGCGCATCTGCGCGCTGATCGTGCCGCCGGATTGTGTCTTCCACTTCCACACGCGTAGCAGGAAGGCCTCGCGTCCGAGGCTCAGGCGAGTGCTGCCTTCCGCTTCGAGCTGACGCTCCACCACCATCTGCGTGGCGATGCCCGCATGATCGGTGCCGGGCTGCCATAGGGTGCGCTCGCCGCGCATGCGGTGATAGCGCGTCAGCACATCCATCAGCGTGTGCTGGAAGGCGTGTCCCATATGCAGCGTGCCGGTCACATTCGGCGGCGGAATGACGATGCAGTAGGGCGCGCCGCCGGTGTTGCGCGGCGCAAACCAGCCGTGCGATTCCCAGTGTGCGTAGATCCGCCGCTCGATATCGGGCGGCGCGTAGACTTTTTGCATTACCGCCCGGCGCGGTGGATCAGGAAATCTGCGAGCAGCGGCGAAGGCCGCCCGGTGCTGCCCTTGTGCGCGCCACCGACGTAGGCCGTTCCGGCGATGTCGAGGTGCGCCCACTTCATGCCCTGCGTGAACTTAGCAAGGTACGCCGCGGCGGTGATCGCACCGGCTTCGCGGCCGCCAATATTGGCAAAATCCGCAAAATTGCTCTTGAGCTGGTCGCTGTACTCTTCGGTGACGGGCAGCTGCCAGGCGCGATCATCGGAGCGCAGGCCTGCGCTGATGATTTCGCGCGCCAGCGCATCATCATTGCTCATGACGCCGGTGTGATGTGCACCAAGCGCAATGACGCAGGCGCCAGTGAGTGTCGCAACGTCGATGACCGCGGCGGGCTTGTAGCGCCGCGCATAGTGCAGGGCGTCGCACAGGACCAGGCGGCCCTCGGCGTCGGTATTCAGAACTTCGACCGTCTGGCCGGAGGCGCTCGTGACGATGTCGCCGGGCTTGATCGCCTTGCCGCTCGGCATGTTTTCGCAGGCAGCCACCAGGGCGACGACATTGAGCCGCAGATGCAGCTCTGCGGCAAGACCGACCGCTGCGATCACGGCGGCAGCGCCGCTCATGTCGTATTTCATCTCGTCCATCGCACCCGGGTCCTTGAGCGAGATGCCACCGGTATCAAAAGTGATGCCCTTGCCGACGAGGACCACCGTCGCTGCTGACTTCGAGTGCTGATACTCCATGATGATGAACTTCGCCGGCTCCTCGCTGCCTTGCGTGACGGCGAGGAAGCAGCCCATCTTCTCGCGCTTGAGCGCCGCTTGGTCGAGCACCTGCACTTTGAGAGTGGCGACGCCCTTGGCAATTGCACGTGCGCGCTCGGCGATGTAGCTCGGCGTGCACACATTCGACGGCAGATTCGCCAGATCCCGCTGGACGCGCATGGCATTCGCAACGGCGGTGCCGTGGGCAAGCCCGCGCCGCGCCGCGGCGGCGCCCGCGCGGCGCACGGGCCCAGCGAGCACGGTGTCGAGGGCGGCGGGCTTGGGCTTCTTGCCCGTTTTAAGATCATTCACATGGTAGAGCGCGGCGCCCGTGAGCTCCGCAGCTGCCCGGCCGAGATAGTAGTCGTCCAGCTCCTTCGCTCCGGGCCGCGCTACCGCCAGCGCAATGCTTGCAATGCGCGTGCGCGCCACCGCAGTCAGCGCCGCGCTGCAGGCGCGCCGCCAGGCCCTGCGCGCGAAACTCTTCTTCGGCCCAAGGCCGGTCAGAAGGGCGCGTGAAGCCTTCATGCCGGTGAGATCCGTCACGAGCAAGGTCTCGCCGATCTTGCCGGAGAGGTCGCCGCGCGCCAGCAGTGCGGCAATGCGCCCGCCGGATGCGGCATCCACCGTGCGCGCCTCCTCGCTGAGCTCCCCCTCCTCGAAAACGCCGAGAATGAGGCACTCCACAGGCACTAGCGTGATCCCCGTTGTCCAAATATCGAAATGCATTGACTTCATCCCCGCAATTGTCATTGGCTTTTGGCCGCGCACGAACTATTGAGACCCGGCCCCGTCTGAATTACCTTAGGAAGCCTGAATTCCCTTTGCCGCTCCCATTCGCATCCACACATGCATAAACGCACGGCGGATCCGCCACAGCCGAGTTTAACCCAAGAGTCGCCCGCCGTTATGCCGGGCATGGATTGAGCGGCAGGATACCCACCTTGGGGCGGATTCTAGGCCGATATGTTCTGCGGGAGGTCCTGGCGAGCTGGCTGGTCGTGACGGGCGTGCTGCTCATCATCCTGCTTACCAATCAAATGGCTCGCGTGCTCGCGCGCGCGGCGGAATTCCAGTATCCGCAGCAGGTGGTGCTCGAGCTCATCGGCCTGGGCGCGCTGCAGGATGTGAGTATTCTCATGCCAATTGGGCTCCTCCTGGGCGTGGTGCTGGCGTTCGGCCGGCTCTACCACGACAGCGAGATGACGGCGGCTCTGGCGTGCGGCGTCGGCACCGCGCGGCTCTACTGGCCGGTGACGCTGCTCGCGGTGTGCGTCACCGCCGTGCTTGCGTGGCTGACGCTTGATCTTGGGCCGCAGGCGGTGCAACGATCTCTTGCGCTGCGCAGCGCGGCGCTGCGCGCCGGGCAGTTCGCGCCCATCTCACCTGGGCACTTTCGTACCTTCGGCGGAAGCGGCGGAGCAGTCGTGTACGCCGAGGGACTCAGCCGCGACGGCTCGCTTTCACACGTGTTCGTCGAGCGCGAATACGATGGCCGCGTGCAGGTGGCAGTGGCCGACCGCGCGCGCCATGCGCTTGCGGCGGATGGCTCGACCCACACCCTGACTCTCTACAACGGCGAGCGCTTTGAAGGCGTGCCCGGCAGTGCCGAGTTCAGGATCGTGCGCTTCGCCGAGCATGTCATTCCCGTGCAGGTGCCGCAGCTTGCGGATGCGGTGACGGCGCTCGAGGCGCGGCCGACGCGCGAGCTGCTGCAGAGCAGCGATGCGGCAGAGCGCGCCGAGCTGCACTGGCGCGTCGCGTTGCCCGTCATGTGCATCGTGCTTACCCTGCTCGCCGTGCCGCTTGCCCACTTACGCCCGCGGCAGGGACGCTTCGCACGCGTCTGGCTCGCCGTGCTGGTGTATCTCTTTTATTCAAATCTGGTGTCGGCCGGCAAAGTGTGGATCGCCCGCGGCACGGTGCCGGAGATCCTCGGCCTGTGGTGGGTGCACGCAACCGTCGTGCTGCTCGCGGTGGTGGTGATTTACGCTCCCGGACGCCTGGCACGCTGGCGCAACGCGAGCCCCGCATGACCATACTCGACCGCTACATCATCCGAAACATCCTAGGATCGGTCGCGCTCGTGCTCGCGATTTTTCTCGTGCTGGGGGCGCTCTTCGCCTTCATTGGCGAGCAGGACGATATCGGCATCGGCCGCTACAGCGCGCTTGATGCGTTCTGGTTCGTGCTCTTGAGCCTGCCGCAGCAGGCCTGGGAGGTGCTGCCGATCGCCGCTCTGATTGGCTCGCTCATCGGCTTAGGCTCGCTCGCGCGCGGCAGCGAATTGACCGTCATTCGTGCGACCGGCGTCTCGGTTGCGCGCCTGGCCGCCGCCGCGCTCGCAGCGGCGCTCGTCCTCATCGTGTGCGAGGTCGCCGTGGGAGAGTACCTGGGGCCACCGCTGCAGCAGGCGGCGAAGCAGTTTAAGGCGTTCGCGAAATTCACCGACATGAGTTTTGGCAGCGGCGGCGGGGCCTGGGTGCGCGACGGCAATTTGATCCTGAATGTCACCCGGCAGAGGCTGGGGCGGCGTTTTGGCGCCATGCAGGTCTTTGAGCTCTCCCCCGACCATCGGCTGCTGGAGATCGGCCATGCTGCGCGCGCCACCGCCGGCTCGAACCGCACCTGGCTCCTGTCGGACTATTCCGAATCGCAATTCACTCCCGGGCGCGTGCTCGCCAGCGCAGGCGGCGAGCGCGTACTGCACTCGAGCGTAAGCGCGGGATTTCTCGGGCTGGCGGTAGTGGATCCGAGCGATCTGGAAGTCTCGGCCCTGTGGCGTTTGATCAGCTACTTCAAGGCGAACGCGCTTGATGCGCGTCCCTATGTGTTTGCCTTCTGGTCGCGTGTTGCGCGCACGGTGGCAATCGTGTTTGCGGTCCTGCTCGCGATACCCTTCGTGCTGGGATCGCTGCGCTCCGCCGGCGCCGGAGCACGCACGCTCGTGGGACTCATGCTTGGAATGATATTTTTCCTGCTGCAGCGCCTGATCGAAAGCGGCACGATCGTGTTTCAGCTCAATCCCATCGTGCTCGCCTGGTTGCCCACAGCCTTGCTCATGATGGTCGCCCTCGGACTTCTGTGGCGTACGCGCTGAATACTGCGGCCTCGCCCTCAAACAGATGAGCGCAGCGCACCTCGCTGCCGGGGCGCCGCAAGCACTGGGTAGGCCGGCTTTTCCTCGCACAACCGGTTTGCCTGATGATGCGCCCCATCGGCCCAACATCTTGCGTGCCGGGGGTTTATAATTTCGGCCCGCCACTCGCCCGCGCCGAGTTAACCTAATTAGTGCGCAGTGGGCTTGCGGTGGTCACCCTTGGTTGAGGTCCATCAGGCATGGCCGACATCTTCGTTTCCTACGCCCGCAGCGACAGAGCGCGCGTCGCGCCGCTCGTAGCCGCGATCGAGGCGAAGGGTTGGTCGGTTTGGTGGGACCCGGAGATTGCAGCTGGGCAGCAGTTCGACGACCAGATCGACGCTGAACTCCAAGCGGCCAGTGCGGTGCTCGTTGTGTGGACCCCGACATCGGTGGTCTCGCGCTGGGTGCGCGGGGAGGCGCGCGATGCCGCGGAGCGCGGCATCCTGGTGCCGGTGCGCTTCGAAGACGCACGGCTGCCGATCGATGTACGGGCGATTCAAACCACCGACCTCGACAAGTGGGGCGAGGATCCCGCAAGCGCACCGTTCCAGGATCTGCTGCGTTCCCTCGGGAACGTAATCAAGCGGCAGCGCGCATCAGCGGCCAGCACGCCATCTGCACCCGCCGCCGTCGCTCCGCGCGTCGCGATCTGCGTGCTGCCGTTTGCCAACATGAGCGGCGATCAGGAGCAGGAGTACTTCAGCGATGGCATCACCGAGGACATCATCACGGATCTGAGCAAGGTTTCGGCGCTGTCGGTCGTGTCGCGCAACAGCGCCTTTATGTACAAGGGCAAGCATGTTGATGTGCCGAAACTCGCACGCGAACTCAAGGTCGGCTACGTCCTGGAGGGAAGCGTGCGCAAGGCCGGTGGCCGCGTACGCATCACCGCCCAGCTCGTCGACGGTTCGAGCAACGATCACCTTTGGGCCGAGCGCTACGATCGCGACCTGAACGACATCTTCGCGCTGCAGTCCGAGATCTCCGAAGCCATCGTCAAGGCCCTGAAACTGAAGCTCCTGCCCGAAGAGAAGAAAGCGATCGAGCAGCGCGGCACGGACAATGTCGAGGCCTACAATCTCTATCTCCTGGCGCGGCAGTCGTACATCACGGGCCACGAAGCCGACGTCCGGCGGGTAGAAGCGATTATCCGGCTGTGCAACCGCGCGATCGAAATCGATCCGAAGTATTCGCGTGCCTGGGCGCTCATGGCCATTGGGCAGATGACCCTGCGTTTCGTCCACGGCAGACGCGGCGATGACGGTCTGGTGCCAGCAGAACGGGCGCTGGCATTGGACGCCAATCTCGCCGAGGCCCATGCCGTCAAGGCGAGAATCCTCGCCCAGCATGGCCGCCATGATGAGGCGGCCGCCGAGATCGAAGTTGCGCTGCGTCTGGACCCCGAGTCCTACGAGGTCAACAGGGCGGCGGCGTATTTGCGATTCAGGCAGCAACGGCTGGACGAGGCCGTTCGCTATTATGAGAAGGCGATGGCTCTCATGGAGACGGATCTGAATTCCAGCTCCATGTTACTCACCTGTTACACCGCGCTCGGAAATTCCCAGTCTGCTCGGCGGGTTGCACAAATCACGCTTTCCCGAAGCGAAAAAATTCTGGCGCAGGATCCGAATAACGGAACGGCGATGGCCTACGGTGCCGTTGCTCTTGCGGCTCTGGGAGAGGCGGAACGCGCGAAGGATTGGATCGACCGTGCTCTGCTGATTGACCCGGACAATATGAACGCGCGCTACAACTTTGCCTGCAGCATGACGACCTATTTGAAAGACCCAGACGCTGCGCTCAAACTCCTGGGTCCGGTTTTCGAGACCTTGGCCATTGGCTTCCTGAACCACGCCAAAGCCGATCCGGACCTCGACCCGCTGCGCGGTGATCCGCGTTTTGAGGCGATGGTCGCGGCCGCGGAGACGCGGCTCGCGACGGCGAATGACGCAGGCTCCGCAACGGGGTCTTGAGCCCTGGTTGGCCGGCAGCGTAGACCACCGGTCCGATAACGCCGCTTTGCAGCACCGAGCGCCGATTCGCGCAAGCCTCACCGCATGACTCGAGATCTTTCCGCGCGCCAGGCCCGCCGGATCGCTCTGGCAGCGCAGGGACTGGCCGCGCGTCGGCCGCAGGGGCCGGTGGGGCGGCCGGAACTGCGCGAGCTCGCCACTCATCTGGGCGCCATTCAAATCGACAGCGTCAATGTGCTGGCTCGCGCCCACTACATGCCTGCGTTTTCGCGCCTGGGTGGCTACCCGCTGACATTGCTGGAAGAGGAAGCCTGGGGGAAGCGGCCCTCGCTCTTTGAGTACTGGGGCCATGCGGCTTCGCTCATGCCTCTCACCCAGCAGCCGCTCATGCGCTGGCGCATGCAGCGAACGCAGGACAGGCGCGGCGGCCATTGGGGCACGTTCGCCCAGGACCGCAAGGACTATATTGGCCGTGTCCTCGCCGAGGTCGAGCGGCGCGGGCCGGTGACCGGCGGCGATTTCGCAGAGGGTCCGCGCAAGAGCGGCTGGTGGAACTGGAGCAACGGCAAGCTTGCCCTCGAATGGCTGTTCGCAGCCGGATTGATCGCCACCAAGACGCGGCGCGGATTTGAGCGCGTCTACGACCTCACGGAGCGCGTCCTGCCACGCGCCGTACTCGCGCAACCGACGCCCGCTGAGGCTGATGCACATCGTGCGCTCCTCATGATCGCCGCGCGGGCGCTGGGGGTCGCAACCGAAGGCGACCTGCGCGACTACTTTCGCATGCCGGTGGCCGAAACCCGTGCGTGCCTTGCAGATCTCGTCGAGGCGGGCGAATTGCAGCCCGTTCGAGTCGAGGGTTGGCGGCAGCGCGCTTACCTCGCCGCAGATGCGCACATCCCGCGCACTCTGGCAGCGAGCGCGCTGTTGTCGCCCTTTGACAACCTCATCTGGCGGCGCGAGCGCACCGAGCGGCTCTTCGGCGCGCGCATTCGGCTGGAGATCTACACACCGGCGCACAAACGCGAGCACGGCTACTACGTGCTGCCGTTTCTCTTGGGCGAGACGATCGCGGCGCGTGTTGATCTGAAAGCCGATCGCAAGGCGCGGTGTCTGCTGGTACAGGCCGCGCACCTGGAACCGGGCGCCGAGCGCGCAGCCACGGTTGCGAGCGTGGCCGCCGAACTCGCGCGGCTCGCCGCGTGGCTCGATCTGCGTGCAGTCGCAGTCGCAAAAAAGGGCAGCCTTGCCTCTCGCCTTGCGCGTGAGCTCGGTTAGCGAAAGATGTCTTGCTTAGGCGAGATTTCGGGTGACGGCGTCGGGTCTCGCAACCGTGCGCAGGCCCACTCGGTTCTTTCAGCTAGACGTTACTTTATTCTGCACGCGCCAACGAGTGCTGCGCGGTGACTATAATCAAAGGTTCTCGCCGGAGCGGCCACTCTCGCCCGGCGAGCGGTAGCTGGTGCGCGACGGCGCGAGTGCATGGGCCTAACCGCCGCGGTCCATGCGGTAAAGCCGCCTCGTCCCGCGGCGAATCAATTCTGCGGTGCGCTCTTCTTCGCCGCGCTCGCCTTGCTGGCCTTGGGCTTTGGCGGCTCGACCCTTTTCAATAATTCCTCGAGCGGACGGAACATCGTCTGGTACTTGTACGCCGGGATCTCGATCTGCCAGCCCTGGAAGCGCTTATTGAGAGCGTCGGCCTCGGCCTGCGCATCCTTGCCGGTCGAACGCGCGACGAGCGCGATGAAATGGTGCTCGCCGTCCACGAGCCCCGTGACATCAAGCTCAAGACCATTGAATGTGCGGAAGACGGCGTGGTCAGGTTTGGCGGCGCCGGATGCGGCGGTGGGCGCACGCCGGACGTCATCGGCCTGGAGCGCGACGAAAGTGGCCCCCAGCTCGTCCGCCGCCGAGCTGCTCGACAGTTCCCGGCCCTTCGGAATGGGGCTGACCTTGTAGTCACTCTGCTGGGCAGCATCGCGTGTCGCGGTGTAGGCAGGTCCTGCGGCCGGCTCGACCAAGGCTTCCTTGATGCGTTGCTCGCCGATGTCAACCACATCGCGCGCGATCCAGCGCCGCGGTTCCGCGTCGACGCTGATGAGCGGCTGCGCGAGCAAGCTCGGCTCGGTATGCGCAACGCGTACGAAGCCGGTCTTGCCTGCCGCGGGCTTGCCGACGATGAGGGCAAAGGTCTTCGCCGGAGTCACGACCTCGACGAGGGTGCTTGCGCCTTTGGGCGAATCGCTGTCCTCGACACCGAGCTGCGGATACAGCTCGGGATTGCGCGTCTTCTCCTCCACGATATTAAGAGCGCCAAGATCGAGCAGCAGTTTGCGCACGCGCCCCGAGTCGGCCGGGTAATCACGCTCAGCGACGACCCAGTCGATCGCGCCTTTCTTCAAGGTGGTGCGCGTACCGTCGCCCTTCATGAGGTGAATTTCGGTCGCCGTATTGACGGACTTCTCAAGGCCCGGCAGCACGAGATCGCCGGCGAGGGTTGCCTTCTCAAGATGCCGCTGGGAGGCGAGCCACAAGGCGGCCGCGATTACGAGGACGCCGGCGATAAGCAGGATGAGGACGCGCCGCGGGGTCATGGGCGCCCCTTGCTCTGCAGGAGCGCATGCTGCGCGCGCCGCCGGCGGTTCCAGCCGACCACGAGGAGCGCAATCACTGCAAGCAGCGCCGGCACCAGGATGATGTTCAGCACTTTGAGCGTCGTGCCGAGACTGCGGATTTCCTCATCGAGCCCAAGGCGCACGTTGCGCAGTTCCTTGCGCACCTGCAGCTTCTCGTCCTGGAAGTGACTGAGCTCGCGCTCCTGCTCGGGTGTCAGGATTACGGAGGATTTGTCATTGCGCCGCGATTCGAGCGCCGTCAGTTTCTCCTCCGTGGACCGCAATTCCTGCTCGAGCTCCTGTTCCTTGCTGCGGAAGCGGTCATCCGCACTTCTGCGCAGCGCCTCGACTCGTTCGAAGGGGCGCGTGAAGGTGGCGCGGCCGCGCACGCCGATGAGATCGGCGCTGCCGGAAAGATTGTCGAGAACGTTCAGCACCAGGTCGCCGTTGTTGGCCCACGCCTGCGCGACGCGCTGGCCAAACAGATTCTGCTGCCGCACCCACAGATAATCCGCAAGCATGTCGACGTCGGCGAACACGATGAGCTGCAGGGGCTTCGCCGAGGTCTTCAATACGCTCGTGCCGGGCGGCACGGTGACGCCCGCGGGCGGGCCGCCCGGGTACGCGGTTTTGACGTTGCCGGTGACGCGCGCGCCGATGGCGTAGCGCTTGCCGGTGGCGCGGAATCCATCGCGCAGCGTGCCAGGATCGAACAACATCGCGAAGCGTTCGGTGGCGAGCGGCTGCGCCTGATTGCTCGAGATAAGCAGCGGCTCGAAGTGGGTGGTCGCTCCCTTCGCCGGTTCGAGGTAGCCGGCCATCGCGACGTTCACGCTCGAGAGGCCCGCCGTCACCACATCGGAGAGATTGAAGTTCGACTGCTCGAGGCCAAGGATGCCGTAGTGCCGTGACGGCGCTTCATTCTCATGCAGCGACACCGACAGCGCCTGCTTGGCATCGGCGATCACCTGCCGCGGGTTGTACTGCACGCCCCAGCTGGCAAGGAGCGGCTGCAGGTTCGACGACTTGTCAGCGCTCATGGCGGACATGGGATTCTGCGGATCAACGCCCGAGGTATCGGCCTCGGCGATCGGGTCGACGAACACGGCGATGTGACCGCCCCGCAACACGTACTGGTCGATCGCAAACAAGGTTGCGGGCGGCAGATTCTTGGGGTGCACGAGCACCAGCACATCAATGTCGGCGTCGATCTTGGTCGCGGCAGGCTCGAGCGAGCGGACGCTGAACAGCTGCTGCGCCTGCGTATAGATGGCCCAGGGCTCGCGCATCTGGCCCGACTGCGGATCCATCGACGGCGTCATCGGCAGGCTCGAGAGCCAGCCGAGCACCGGCTTCTTCGGATTGGCGAGCTCGTAGATGAGCTTCACGACGTCGTACTCGAGGAACTCCTCCTTGGCCGGATCGAAGAATTCGATGGCCGCGTGGCCGTCGGTGGAGTTGGTGCCGGCCAAGCCGAAGTACAGCGTGCCGCCGGAACCGCCGAGCGGCGTGCCGCGCACCCCGAGCTCCGATGCGCGGTCCTCATCTTCGGAGAACGGCTGCGGATCGATGAAGTGCAGGCGCAGCTTGCCGTTCGAGCGCGCCGCCAGCTCCTCGAGGAACTCGCGCACGCGGCCGCCGTAGGTCTTCAGCACCGGCAATTGTCCCGCGGTCTTTTCGGTGAAGAAGAAATACAGGTTCACGGTTCGCGCAGGCTCTTCAGGATCCGATCCGTGCCGGGCGCGGTCGAGTAGAGGCGGTTCTGCGTGAGATCCAGGCGCCAGCCGTGCAGGGCGTGATCGAAGAGGATCGTCAGACCGACGAACAGCAGCGCGAGCGCCAGGAGTGCGCCGCCGCCAAGTGTTGAGCGTTTCATCATGGAATGTGCGCCTCTTCCCCTACTCAGCTTTGCGCACGTCGAGTGCGATCGTGGTCGCCAGCAGGAAGAAAGCGATCAGCATCGCGAAATAGAGGAAATCGCGGATGTCGATGACGCCCTTGGCGATCGATTCGAAGTGCGTGAGGAACGACAGCGAGGCGATGGCGTCGATGAGCGCCTGCGGCGCCCAGCTGCGAAATACGTCGAGCACCAGAGGAAAGCCCGCGAGCAGAAATGCGAAGCACACAACGACGCCGAGGATGAAGGCAATCACCTGGTTGCGGGTGAGGGCGGACATGCATGATCCGATCGCGAGAAAGCCTCCGGCGAGCAGCAGGCTGCCGACGTAGCCCGCGAGGATCGCGCCGTTGTCGGGACTGCCCAGATAGTTGACCGTGAGCCAGATGGGGAAGGTCAACGCCAGCGCCAGCGCCGCGAAGATCCAGGCGGCGAAGTATTTGCCGAGCACGGCTTCCCACAGCGTCACCGGCTGCGTCAGCAGCAGCTCGATGCTGCCGGTCTTGCGCTCCTCCGCCCACAGGCGCATCGCAAGCGCAGGAATGAGGAACAGATACAGCCACGGATGGAAATTGAAGAACGGCGCGAGATCCGCCTGGCCACGCTCGAAGAAGCCGCCGAGATAGAAGGTGAAGGAGTTCGCGAGCACTAGAAAGATCAGGATGAATACGTACGCAAGCGGCGTTGCAAAGTAGCTGCGAAGCTCGCGGCGCAGGATGACACCGACGTTATGCATGAGTCCTACCCTTACGCCGTGATCGTGCGGAACACTTCATCGAGTCGTCCCGACTCGAGATGCAGTTCCTTGAGATTCAAGCCGCGGCGGGCGGCAAGCTCGCTCAACGCGGGCAGGATGTGCGCACCGGCGCGCGGCAGCGCGGTGAGACGCGCGTCGCGCTCGCTCATTTCCACCGAGGCGACGAGCGGCAGCGCGGCGATCGCGTCGCGCGCCGCCGCGAGATCCTGCGAGCTGTCGAGCTGCAGCGATACGGCGTTGTGATAGCGCGAGCGGGCTGCAAGGCCCTGCGGCGTGTCATCGGCGACGATGCGGCCGCGCGCAATGATGATGGCGCGCGTGCACACCGCGTCGACCTCCTCCAGGAGGTGAGTCGAGATGATGATGATCTTGCCGCGTGACATCTCGTTGATGAGCGCGCGCACCTCGTGCTTCTGGTTCGGATCCAGCCCGTCGGTGGGCTCATCGAGGATCAGCACCGGCGGATCCGCGAGCAGCGCCTGCGCAAGTCCGACGCGCCGGCGAAAGCCCTTCGACAGAGTCTCGATCGTCTGCTCGAGGACCGTCGCCAGCTGCAGCCGCCCGATCGCGTAATCCAGGCGCTGCGTGCGCGTGCTGCCGCTGAGAGAGCGCAGGTCGGCGATGAATTCGAGGAAGCTCTGCACGCTCATCTCGCCGTAGAGCGGCGCGCCCTCGGGCAGATAGCCGATCGATCTCTTCGCCGCGAGCGTATCGGTTTCGACGTCGTGGCCGCAGATGCTGGCTGTGCCGCTCGTCGGAGTGATGAAGCCTGCCAGCATGCGCATGGTCGTCGTCTTGCCGGCGCCGTTGGGCCCGAGAAACCCGAGCACCTCGCCGGGTTGGACTTCGAAGCTCACCTCATCGACCGCGGTGAGCGTGTCGTAGCGCTTGCTGAGGCGTTCCGTTTTGATCATAGAAGTGGCATCGGTAGAGAGGGGCGCCCGCAGGAAAGTTCCCTGGGGCGGCCGTTTAGGCGCGCGATTCTGAACGGGACGGCTGTCGGATATCAAGACCTGGGTGTGCGGCGGGCGCGCCAGTAGAGAATCACCAGCGCGCCGCCCAGCATGCCGCCCAAATGCGCGAAGTGCGCAACCCCGGCCTGGGTATTGGTCACGCCGAGCACTAATTCGAGGACGCCATAGAGCGTCACGAAGAGCCACGCGGGCATGGGAATGGGCGGAAAGAGAAGAGTGATGCGCTGCCGCGGAAAGTACATCGCAAATGCCAGGAGCAGTCCAAACACGCCGCCCGAGGCGCCAAGCGTCGGCTCCGTGGAGCCTGCCAGCGACGCCGTGAGCAGCTGCGTCGCCGCCGCCGCGATGACACAGGCGAGATAGAACACGGTGAGGCGGCGGCTTCCCCAGAAGTACTCGAGCGCACGCCCGAACATGAAAAGCGCAAACATGTTAAAAAAGATATGCGCGATGCTGCCGTGCAGGAACGCATAGGTGATGAGCTGCCACGGCTCGAAGAGCGAGCTGCCCAAGGGCCAGAGCGCAAAGAGGCCTATCATCGAGTTCTCGAAGTACTGCTGCAGCAGGAACGCGATCACGTTGATGGCGATGATGGCGCGGGTGGCGGGCGGCAGGGCACTTGGCATGGCGCGAGTTTAACTTAAGAGGTGCTGCGGCTATGAGCGAAGCCTTGATATGCGATGCCGTGCGCACGCCCATCGGGCGCTACGCGGGCGCGCTCGCGGCGTTGCGCACCGATGATTTGGCGGCGCTGCCGCTCGCGGCGCTCCTGGCGCGTAACCCGTCGCTCGAGCCTTGCGCCGTCGATGAGGTGATCCTCGGCTGCGCGAACCAGGCGGGCGAGGACAATCGCAACATCGCACGCATGGCCGCGCTGCTCGCGGGCTTTCCGGTGGAAGTGCCTGGCGTGACCTTGAACCGCCTGTGCGGATCGGGGCTTGATGCCATCGCCATGGCAAGCCGCGCCATCAAAGCGGGCGAGGCCGAGCTCGTGATCGCAGGCGGCATCGAGTCGATGTCGCGCGCACCGCTCGTGATGCCGAAGGCCGAGGCCGCATTCAGCCGCGAGGCGCACATCTATGACACGACCATCGGCTGGCGCTTCGTCAATCCGCGCATGAAGAGCCAATACGGCATCGATTCGATGCCGGAGACTGGAGAAAACGTCGCCGCCGAGTTCGGCGTGAGTCGCGAAGACCAGGACCGTTTTGCACTCAGAAGCCAGGAGCGCGTCGCGGCGGCGCGCGCGCGCGGCTTTTTCAAGGCCGAGCTTCTCAGCGTGGAGATTGCCGAGCGCAAGGGCAACGTGCGCATCGTGAGCGCGGATGAGCATCCACGCGCGACCACCCTGGAGCAGCTCGCGAGACTGCCGACCCCTTTTCGCGAGCACGGCACGGTGACCGCGGGCAACGCCGCGGGCATCAATGACGGCGCCTGCGCGCTCATCGTCGCCTCACCACAGGCCGTCGAACGCTTTCATCTGACGCCGCGCGCGCGCATTCTCGCGGCCGCAACCGCCGGAGTCGCCCCGCGTATCATGGGTATGGGGCCCGTGCCTGCGACGCGGCGCGTCCTTAAGCTTGCGGGGCTTAAGATCGACGCCATCGACGTCATTGAGCTGAATGAAGCCTTTGCCGCGCAGGCGCTCGCCGTGCTGCGCGAGCTTGCACTTCCCGATGACGCCGCGCACGTCAACCCCAATGGCGGCGCGATCGCGCTCGGCCATCCGCTTGGCATGTCGGGCGCACGCCTGGCGACGACCGCGTCCTATCAGCTTGACGCTACGCGCGCGCGCTACGCGCTTTGCACTATGTGCATCGGCGTAGGGCAGGGGATTGCGCTCATTCTCGAGCGCTTATAAGCGCTGCAGTTACTTGATCACGGCGGCGCGGTCGCTCCCCTGACGCTCGAGCATCCAGCCCGGGTACTCCGGCGGCAGCGCCGATACGCTGTCGAGCGCGGCGAGCTCAGCGGCCGTGAGCACCAAATCGGCCGCGGCAAGGTTGTCGACGAGCTGATCGTTGGTGCGCGCGCCGATGATGACCGAGGTCACGGCGCTTTGCTGCAGCAGCCACGCGAGTGCAATGCGCGCCACGGACACTGCGTGCGCCGCGGCAATCGGGCGCATCACGTCGATGACTCGGAATGCGCGCTCGCGGTCAACCGGCGGGAAATCGAAAGTCGCGCGGCGCGAGCCGGCGGGGCCCGCGCCGTCGCGCGAGAACTTGCCGGACAGGATGCCGCCTGCGAGCGGGCTCCAGGGCAGGATCGCGAGGCTCTGATCCTTTGCGAGCGGCACGATCTCGCGCTCCAGGTCGCGGCCTGCGATCGAGTAATAAGCCTGCACGCTCTCGAACCGCGCGAGCGCGCGCTGCGCGGAGATGCCCAGCGCTTTGGCGATCTCCCAGGCGGCCAGGTTGCACAGGCCGATGTAGCGCACCTTGCCCGCACGCACGCAGGCATCGAGCGCATCGAGCGTTTCCTCAAGCGGCGTCAGGGGATCGCGGCCGTGTATTTGATAGAGGTCGATGTAGTCGAGCTGCAGACGTTGCAAGCTCGCCTCGACCGCATGCAGGATATGCGCGCGCGACAGGCCGGATTGATTGGCGCCGGGCCCCATGCGCCCGAGCACCTTGGTGGCGAGCACGTACTCATCGCGCGCCAGCCCGAGGCTCTGCAACGCATTTCCGGTCATGGTTTCGGCAATCCCGGCCGAATAGACATCCGCGGTGTCTATGAAGTTGACGCCATGCTCGAACGCGGTCCTGACGATCGCGGTGGCGCCCGCCTGGTCGGTGTTACCGATGGGTGCCCAGAAACCTTCACCGCTGCTGAAGGTCATGGTGCCCAGACAGATCTCGGAGACGACGAGCCCCGTGCCGCCCAACTTTTTCATGCGCATCTTCAGAGTTCCCTGCAATGTGGCTGCGTGTGCGCGGCGCGCGTATCCTGCCCGTCGCGCCCCAGCAGAAACGACCGGCTGAGCGCGCCCGTGAGACGTGTCGCAGGAGTGGAGAGACTCTCAAAATGCTGGAGTTACTGACTGCGGACACGCCGAACGGCTGGAAAGTCTCCATCGCGCTCGAGGAAATGAGCCTGCCCTATACGTATCGGCACATCAAGCTCGCCGCGGGCGAGCAGAAAGAGCCCTGGTACCTGAAGCTGAATCCGAACGGCCGCATCCCGACCCTGATCGATCACGACGCTGACGACTTCGCGGTCTTCGAGTCGGGCGCCATCCTCGTTTATCTCGCCGAGAAGAGTGGCAAGCTCCTGCCGCAGGACGTGCGCGCTCGCTCCGAGGTCATGCAGTGGCTCATGTTTCAGATGGGCGGGATCGGGCCGATGATGGGACAGGCGAACGTGTTCTACCGGTATGCGCCGCAGAAGATTCCATACGCCATCGAGCGTTACCAAAGGGAGGTGCGCCGGCTCTTTGAGGTACTTGATAGCAGGCTTGCCGGCCATACATATCTTGCCGGGGACTATTCGATCGCAGACATCGCCAGCTGGAGCTGGGTGCAGGGTCATGACTGGTCGGGGGTGAGCCTTGCTGGTCTCGCGCACCTTGAGCGCTGGCTCGATGCCATTGCCGCCCGGCCGGCCGTGCAGCGCGGCAAGGCGATCCCGCCGGCCCGCGAGCTCAAGGACGACAGGGTCGAGGGCGCGCGCAAGATGCTTGTCTAGCGGCCCGCAGCCGGGCAATGGCCTAGCATAAGCTGCCCGCCGAGCGAGTGTGACGCGCGCGACTCACTTCAGCGGCTGGCGGTCGCAGATGAGTTCCTAAGTATGGACGTTCGCGGTACATTCCGCCGCGGGGAAGTGGGCCAATTGAATCCTTGGAGGCTGGGTCGATCATGAAAGTAAAAGCAGCGATCGCGTTCGCGGCGGGCAAGCCGCTCGAGATCGTCACGGTTGATCTGGCAGGCCCCAAGGACGGGGAGGTTCTGGTCGAGATCAAGGCGAGCGGCGTATGCCACACGGACGAGTTCACGCGCTCGGGCGCTGACCCTGAGGGTCTCTTTCCGGCGATCCTGGGCCATGAGGGCGCCGGGGTCGTCGTCGACGTGGGCCGCGGCGTCACGACGCTCAAGAAGGGCGATCATGTGATTCCGCTCTACACGCCGGAATGCCGGCAGTGCAAGTCCTGCCTCTCCCGCAAGACCAATCTGTGCACCGCCATCCGCGCAACCCAGGGCAAGGGCGTGATGCCCGATGGCACGAGCCGCTTCTCGCTCGACGGCAAGATGGTGCATCACTACATGGGCTGCTCCACCTTCGCCAATTACACCGTGCTGCCGGAGATTGCGCTGGCGAAGATCCGCGAGGACGCGCCCTTCGAAAAGGTGTGCTACATCGGCTGCGGCGTCACGACCGGCGTCGGCGTGGTGATCAACACGGCCAAAGTCGAGCCGGGCGCCAACGTCGTCGTCTTCGGCCTGGGCGGCATTGGCTTGAACGTCATCCAGGGCGCGCACATGGTGGGCGCCAACAAGATCATCGGCGTCGACGTCAATCCACGCAGAAAGGCGCTCGCCGAGAAGTTCGGCATGACGCACTTCGTCAATCCGAAGGAGGTGAGCGGGGATCTCGTCGCGCACCTCGTCGCGCTCACCGACGGAGGCGCGGACTACAGCTTTGAGTGCGTCGGCAACGTCGATCTCATGCGCCAGGCGCTTGAATGCTGCCATCGCGGCTGGGGCGTCTCGACCGTCGTCGGCGTCGCAGGCGCCGGACAGGAGATCAAGACGCGTCCGTTCCAGCTCGTCACCGGGCGGGTGTGGAAGGGCACGGCGTTCGGCGGCGCCCGCGGCCGCACCGACGTGCCGAAGATTGTCGACTGGTACATGGATAAGAAGATCAATATCGACGACCTCATTACGCACGTGATGCCGGTCGAGAAGATCAACGACGCCTTCGATCTGATGCACAAGGGCGAATCGATCAGAAGTGTCGTCACGTTTTAGGTTTGTCGCGAATGTTGAGAACTGCGCAAGCAAGCTTGTGGGCGCGGGCGAGTTAGATCTACGTTAATCGCTTAAGTTAAGAGGGGATCATCATGGCTGTTTCAATTCATCCGTCCGTCGATCAGGGCGTCAAGCAAGGGTCGGCGAACTTCGCCGGCGGCGCGTTGACGTGCAAGTGTTCGTCTGACCCGGTAGTCGTCACCATCAAGGGTGATGTCGCTTTCAATCATGCGTGCGGCTGCACCAAGTGCTGGAAGCCCAAGGGCGCAGTGTTCTCGATCGTCGGGGTCGTGGCACGCGACAACCTGAGCGTCACGGCGAACGGGCAGAAGCTCAAAATCGTCGATCCGTCCGCCGCCATTCAGCGCCATGCCTGCAGCGTGTGCGGCGTGCACATGTACGGGCGCATCGAAAATAAGGCGCATCCGCTCTACGGCTTCGATTTCATCCACGTGGAGCTGTCGAAGGAGAAGGGCTGGGCTGCGCCGCAGTTCGCCGCCTTCGTCTCCTCCATCATCGAAGCGGGAACGAAGCCCGATCAGATGGGCGCCATTCGCGCTCGCCTGAAGGAGCTGGGTCTTGAGCCGTACGACTGCCTGTCGCCGCCGCTCATGGATCTCTTGGCGACGGATGCCGCGAAGAAGAAGGGCACCTTGGCGGCGTAAGCGCGCCGCTCATGGCCGCAGCCGCCTTCGAAGTCATCAGTCAGCACCGCTCGTTTGGCGGCGTCGTGGGCTTCTATCGCCACGACGCCGCCACGACGGCGTGCGCCATGCGCTTTGCGGTGTTCACGCCTCCGCAGGCGCAGACGGGCCGCGTCCCGGTTCTTTACTATCTGGCCGGCCTCACCTGCACGGAAGAGACCTTCATGATGAAGGCGGGTGCGCAGCGCATTGCCGCCGAGCTCGGCCTTATGCTGGTCGCGCCCGACACGAGTCCGCGTGGGGTGAAGATCCCCGGCGACACCGACAGCTGGGACTTTGGAGTCGCGGCCGGTTTTTACGTCGATGCGACCGAAAAGCCCTGGTCCTCCCACTACCGCATGTATTCCTACGTCACCGAGGAGCTGCCGTCGCTCATCGATGCGGGTTTTGCCACCGATCGGGAACGGCAGGGCATCTTTGGCCACTCCATGGGCGGCCATGGCGCGCTCATGATCGCGCTCAAGAACCCCGGGCGCTACCGCTCGGTGTCCGCGTTCGCGCCAATTGCGGCGCCGAAGAGCTGTCCGTGGGGACAAAAGGCCTTCAGCGGTTATCTTGGAGCGGACCACGGCCAGTGGAGCGCCTACGATGCGACCGAGCTTGTCGGTGAGGTCAAGGATGCCGCGCGCCGGCCGCCCATCCTCATCGATCAGGGCTCGGCCGATCAGTTCCTCGAGAAGCAGCTGCATCCGGAGCTCTTCGAGGCGGCGGCTCGCCGGGTCGGTTATCCGGTGACGCTGCGCCATCAGGAAGGCTACGATCACAGCTACTATTTCATTTCGACCTTCATGGAAGATCACCTGCGCCATCACGAGCGAACGCTCAAGGCATGATCGCGCCAGGCCGCGCTATGCACCTTCCCAGCTCGCGCTAAAGTAAGCAGCTTCTTTACGGGCGCGAACTTCCAATTCAGCTTATATTTGATATATGAGCATGCAGTCGTTGTCCGATGTGCAGCGCGAGTCCGTGCTGCGCGTCATCGCCAAACACAAGTCCCGTCCCGGTCCGCTGATTGAAATCCTGCATGAGGTGCAGGCGAGCCTCGGCTTCGTCCCCCCGGCGGCGGTGCGGGTGATAGCCGAAGGGTTGAACCTGTCGCGCGCCGAAGTGCACGGGGTCGTGACCTTCTACCATTTCTTTCGCGATCATCCCGTGGGCCGTCACGTCGTGCGGCTGTGTCAGGCGGAGTCCTGCCAGGCGATGGGTGCAAGCGCGCTCGCCGCGCATGCCAAGCGGCGGCTCGGCATTGATTTTCACGAGACGAGCGCCGACGGCGCCTTCACGCTCGAGCCGGTGTACTGCCTGGGAAACTGCGCCTGCTCGCCCGCGCTGATGATCGACGGCGATATCCTGGGGCGCGTCACGCCGCAGGATTTTGACGATCTCGTGGCCTCCAATCAGGGGCGCACTTGAGTATCGACATCTACGTGCCGCGCGATGCGAGTGCCCTCTCCCTGGGCGCCGCAGGTGTTGCGCGCGCCGTCCAGACCGAGGCGCAGGCGCGGCGCGCGGACGTGCGCGTGATTCGCAACGGCTCGCGCGGCCTTTATTGGCTCGAGCCCATGGTCGAGGTCGCCTTGCCTCAGGGCCGCTGGGCCTACGGCCCGGTGAAGGCCCGGGATGTGGCAGGCCTCTTCGATGCGGATTTTCTGCACGGCGGCGCCCATGCGCTCTCGCAGGGGCTGACCGAGGAGATTCCGTATCTGAAGAGCCAGCAGCGGCTGACCTCGGCGCGGGTGGGAGTGATTGATCCCAGTAGCATCGCCGATTATGTCGCGCATGGCGGCTATCAGGGCTTGCAACGGGCGCTTGCGATGACGCAGGCCGAGATCGTACAGGCCGTTCTCGACTCCGGGCTGCGCGGCCGCGGTGGCGCTGCCTTTCCCACCGGCATCAAGTGGAAGACGGTGCTCGACCAGCCCGCCGCGCAGAAATATGTCACCTGCAATGCCGACGAGGGCGACTCGGGCACCTTCTCGGACCGGATGCTGATGGAGGGGGATCCGCTGGCCCTCATCGAAGGCATGACCATAGCCGCCATTGCCGTCGGCGCAACCCAGGGCTACATCTACCTGCGCGTCGAATATCCGCATGCCTACGCGGCGCTGAACGAAGCTTTGAATGCCGCGCGTCAGGCGAGGTATCTCGGGCCCGACGTCATGGGCAGCGGACGGCAGTTCGAGCTTGAAGTGCGCCTCGGCGCCGGCGCCTATATCTGCGGCGAGGAAACCTCGATGCTCGAGAGCCTCGAGGGCAAGCGCGGCGAGATCCGCGTGCGCCCGCCGCTGCCGGCAATCAAGGGCCTCTTCGGCCAGCCCACGGTCGTCAACAACGTGGTGACGCTGGCGAGCATCCCCATCATTCTGGCGCGCGGCGCCGCGTTCTACCGGGATTTTGGCACCGGCAAATCGCGCGGCACGCTGCCGCTGCAGCTGGCAGGCAACGTGCGCCGCGGCGGTCTTGTCGAGCGGGCATTCGGCCTGAGCCTGCGCGAGCTGCTGTACGATTATGGTGGCGGCTCGGCGAGCGGCCGGCCCATTCGCGCGGTACAGGTCGGGGGCCCGCTGGGCGCCTACATCCCCGCCTCGCAGTTCGACGTCGCCATCGACTACGAGGCACTCACCGGAATCGGGGCACTCCTGGGCCACGGGGGTGTCGTAGTCTTTGACGACACCGTCGATATGGCACGCATGGCGCGTTATGCCATGGAGTTCTGCGCCATCGAGTCCTGCGGCAAATGCACCCCCTGCCGCATCGGCTCGACGCGCGGCGTCGAGGTCATCGATCGCATCATCGAGGGGGTCGAGCGGGAGCGTAACCTTGTCCTTTTGGAGGACTTATGCGAAACCATGCTGCAGGGGTCACTTTGTGGGCTCGGCGGCATGACGCCGTTCCCCGTGCAGAGCATACTCAAGCACTTCCGCGAAGATTTTCATGCCGGGACGAGGCATTGAGGCGGATCCAGATTTGCTGCGGAGATTTCGATGTTTGCCACTGATTACAAGGACCACGGGACCCCAGCCAGCGACAGCAAGGCGGCGGTGACCCTTGAGATCGACGGCCGCTCGGTGACGGTGCCCGAAGGCACCTCGGTCATGCGCGCCGCCATGTACGCCGACGTCCAGGTTCCCAAGCTCTGCGCCACTGACACCCTGAAGGCCTTCGGCTCCTGCCGCCTGTGCCTGGTGGAGATCGAGGGCAGAAAAGGCTACCCGGCCTCCTGCACCACGACCGTGGCTGCCGGCATGAAGGTTTCCACGCAATCGCCGAAGCTTGCGCAGCTGCGCCGCGGCGTCCTTGACCTATACATCTCCGACCATCCCCTCGATTGCGCCACCTGCCCGGCGAACGGCCACTGTGAATTGCAGGACATGGCGGCGGACGCGGGCATCACGGAGAGCTCCTACGGCGTCACCGGCGCGAAGCATCGTCCGGCGCTCAAGGATGCGAGTAACCCGTATTTCACTTTTGATCCCGAGCTTTGCATCGTGTGCTCGCGCTGCGTGCGCGCCTGCGATGAGCAGCAGGGCACGCTGGCGCTCACCATCCAGGGGCGCGGCTTTGATTCGAAGGTGTCTGCCAGCCAGAGCGAGCCCTTCTTTGAATCGGAGTGCGTATCCTGCGGCGCCTGTGTCGAGGCCTGTCCGACGGCGGCGCTCACTGAGAAATCCGTGATTGCAGAAGGTCGCCCCGAGCACGTCGCCAAGACCACCTGTGCGTATTGCGGTGTCGGCTGCTCGTTCAAGGCGGAAACGACCGGCACAGGAGCGGACGTGCGTGTCGTGCGCATGGCGCCCGACCGCACCGGGCATGCGAACCACGGCCACGCCTGCATCAAGGGGCGCTTTGCCTACGGATATGCCACGCACGCGGACCGGGTCATGAAGCCGATGATTCGCGCGCGCATCACCGATGCGTGGCGCGAGGTCTCCTGGGAGGAGGCGATCAGCCATGCAGCGAGCGAATTTCGCCGCATTCAGGCGAAGTACGGCAAGAATTCCGTGGGCGGCATCACCTCTTCGCGCTGTACCAACGAGGAGACATTTCTCGTGCAGAAGCTCGTGCGCGCCGCCTTCGGCAACAACAACGTCGACACCTGCGCGCGCGTGTGTCATTCGCCTACGGGCTATGGCCTGAAGAACACCCTGGGCGAATCGGCGGGCACGCAGGAGTTTGATTCGGTCATGAAGGCCGACACCATCCTCATCATCGGCGCAAGTCCCACCGACGGGCATCCGGTGTTTGCCTCGCAGATGAAGCGCCGCCTGCGACAGGGCGCAAAACTGATCGTGCTCGATCCACGCACCACCGGCATCGTGCACTCGCCGCACATCCAGGCGAACTATCACCTGAAACTGCAGCCGGGCAGCAACGTCGCCGTCTTGAACGCGCTCGCGCACGTCATCGTCACCGAAGGCCTCACCAAGGATGACTACGTGACGGATCGCTGCGAGACGGATTCCTATTTGAAGTGGAAGAAATTCGTTGCCGAGCCGCGCAATTCTCCGGAGGCGACCGAAGGCGTAAGCGGCGTGCCCGCCGCGGATGTGCGCGGCGCCGCGCGCCTCTATGCCAACGCCGGCAACGGCGCCATCTACTACGGCCTCGGCGTCACCGAGCACAGCCAGGGCACGACGACGGTGATCGCAATTGCGAACCTTGCAATGGCGACCGGCAATCTCGGGCGCGAGGGCGTAGGCGTAAGCCCGCTGCGCGGCCAGAACAATGTGCAGGGCTCCTGCGACATGGGCTCATTCCCGCACGAGTTCTCCGGCTACCGCCACGTCTCGGATGGCGCGGTACGCAAGCTCTTCGAGGACGCCTGGAACGTGCCGATGGAGCCGGAGCCGGGACTGCGCATCCCCAACATGTTTGACGCCGCGCTCGACGGCAGCTTTCTTGGCCTGTATGTCGAGGGCGAGGATTTCGTGCAGTCCGATCCGGACACCAACCACGTCGCCGCAGCCATGGAAGCCATGGAATGCGTGGTCGTGCAGGATCTGTTCCTGAATGAGACGGCCAAATACGCGCATGTGTTCCTGCCCGGTTCGTCTTTCCTCGAGAAGGACGGCACGTTCACCAACGCCGAGCGGCGCATTTCACGCGTGCGCAAGGTGATGCAGCCGATCGCGGGCTACGCCGACTGGGAGATCACTTGTCTCTTATCCAATGCGCTCGGCTATCCGATGAACTATACGCATCCGTCGGAGATCATGGATGAGATCGCGGCGCTGACGCCCACGTTCACAGGTGTGAGCTTCGAAAAGATTGATCGCTTGGGCAGCATCCAATGGCCCTGCAATGCCGCAGCTCCCGAGGGCACGCCCACGATGCATGTCGGCGAGTTCGTGCGCGGCAAGGGCAAGTTCTTCGTCACCGAGTACGTGCCGACGAGCGAGCGCTCCACCAGCCGCTTCCCGCTCATCCTCACCACCGGACGCACTTTGACGCAGTACAACGTCGGCGCGCAGACGCGGCGCACGGAAAACTCCAAATGGCATGCCGAGGATGTCCTTGACATCCATCCGCACGATGCGGAGGTGCGCGGGGTTGAAGAGGGCGACTGGGTGGGCCTCACGAGCCGTGCCGGCGACACGATCCTGCGCGCGCGACTCACTGACAAGATAGCTCCGGGCGTCGTCTACACGACTTTCCACTTCCCCGAGACGAATGCGAACGTCGTGACGACCGACAATTCCGACTGGGCGACCAACTGTCCCGAATACAAGGTGACAGCCGTGCAGGTGGTCCGCGTGAAGCGCCCCGAAGGGTGGCACGCGCAGGTCCATCACGAGCACGAGCACACCGAGGATGCCTGAGACAGGCAGTGCCGAGCTTCCCGTCGAGCGCTGGGTACGTGGCAGCACCACGCACACCACCGATCGCGTCGCTGAGGAGATGCCGGTCGCGCTCGTCTATCACGGCATGCCGCATGTCGTCATGCTGGCAACGCCTGCGAATCTGGAAGACTTCGCCACCGGTTTTACCTTGAGTGAGGGCCTGGTCGGCCACCCGAGCGAGATCCAGTCCGTCGAAGTTGAACGTGGAGAGGATGCCATCGATGTACGGGTGGGCATTTCGGCGCAGCGCTTTTCGCAAATGCTCGAGCGTCGCCGCAATCTCACCGGCCGCACCGGCTGCGGCCTGTGCGGCGCGGAGACCGTGGAGCAGGCGATCCGCCCTGCGCCGCCGGTCGGCACAGGTGCAAGCCTTTCAGTCGCCGAGCTGCATGCGGCCCTCATCGATATCCAAGCGCAGCAGCCGATCAACTCCTTGACGGGCAGCGTGCACGCGGCGGCCTGGATCGAGCCCGGACGCGGCATCACCTGCGTGCGCGAGGACGTCGGCAGGCACAACGCCCTCGACAAGACCATCGGCGCGCTCACTCGCGCCGGCGCGGATTTGACCACCGGCTGCATGCTCATCACGAGCCGCGCAAGCTACGAGATGGTGCAGAAATCCGCGACCGTCGGCATCTCCTTCGTGGTGGCGGTTTCGGCGCCCACGGCGCTGGCGATCCGCGTCGCGCAGCAAAGCGGCGTGACGCTGGTGGGATTCGCGCGCCGCGAACAGCACGTCGTTTACACGCATCCGGAGCGGCTCACATGAATGCCCATCACCTGGTGAAGATGATCAATGAGATCAGCGCCTTCTGGGAGGGCGAAGCCGGTGCGGAAAATGCCCCCAAGGCCGTCGCCACTCATCTGCGGCGCTACTGGGATCCGCGCATGCGCCGCGAGATCGTGGCGCATTCCCGTGCCGGCGCGGGTGGATTATGTGATACCGCGCGCCGGGCGGTGGCGATTCTGGCCGAGCAGATGCCTGCGGCGGATCCTGCGCCGCCAAGTTCCACTTAAGCTTAGGTACACTTACAAACCCATGACGACTGCCACTGACGCGAACCCGCCGCGCGCCCTGATCTGTGGCTCGCTCGCCTACGACACCATCATGGTGTTCCCCGACCGTTTTGCCGCGCACATCCTGCCCGACAAGATCCACATGCTGAACGTCTCCTTTCTGGTGCCGGAGCTCAGGCGCGAATTTGGCGGCTGCGCGGGCAACATCGCCTACAACCTGCGCCTTCTGGGCGATGCCGGCTATCCGATGGCGACCGCCGGACACGACTTCGATGCCTACGCGCACTGGATGGCCAAAACCGGCGTGCCCCAGGATTACATCAGGATCATCGACACCGAGCACACCGCCCAGGCCTTCATCACCACCGACCGCGATGACAATCAGATCACCGCGTTTCATCCCGGCGCGATGCAGCATGCGCACGTCAACCGCGTGAGCGAGGCGCGCGATATCGCCATCGGCATCATTGCCCCCGACGGCCGCCGCGGCATGATCGAGCATGCGGCCGAGTTTGCCGCCGCAGGCATTCCCTTCATTTTTGACCCGGGACAGGGTCTGCCCATGTTCGAGGCGGCTGATCTGACGCGCTTCATCTCCCAGGCAAGCTGGGTTGCCGTCAACGACTACGAGTGGCAGCTCATGCAGCAGAAGACCGGCTGGTCGGTGCGCGAGGTGCTCGAGAAGGTGCGCGCCCTCATCGTGACGCGCGGGCCGGAGGGCTCGGTGATTTACACCCCGCAGGGCGAGATTGCGATTCCCTGCGCGAAACCGCGGGCCGTCGTCGATCCCACCGGCTGCGGGGATGCCTACCGCGCCGGGCTCATTCATGGTCTCATGCACGGCCTTGACTGGGGGCTGACCGGCAGAATGGCCTCCCTCATGGGCGCGCTCAAGATCGAGGTGCGCGGGACGCAGAATCACCGCTTCACCGCGGACGACTTTGCGCAGCGTTTTCGCGAGAGCTTCGCAATGCCGCTGCCGGCGGCGCATGCGCGTGCGCGACTCGCGCGCCGGGCGGGTGGTGTGAGTTGAACCGGATATTTAAAGCAGGATGAGTTACATGGGTACTAGCTATTTGTTTACCTCCGAGTCGGTCTCCGAGGGTCACCCGGACAAGATCGCCGACCAGATCTCCGATGCCGTGCTCGACGCCATCCTCACGCAGGACAAGCGCGGACGGGTCGCCTGCGAGACGCTGGTGAAGACCGGCGTCGTGGTGGTTGCGGGGGAAGTTACGACGAGCGCCTGGGTCGATGTCGAGGCGCTGGTGCGCAAGACCGTGCTCGACATCGGCTACGACTCCTCCGAGATGGGCTTCGACGGCGCAAGCTGCGGCGTCGTCAACATCATCGGCAAGCAGTCGCCGGACATCGCGCAGGGCGTCGACCGCAAGGATGAGAGGAAGCAGGGCGCGGGCGACCAGGGACTCATGTTTGGCTACGCAACCAACGAGACTGACGTGCTCATGCCCGCGGCCATCACGATTGCGCATCGCCTGGTGAAGCGCCAGGCGGACGTGCGCAAGAAGGGCAAGCTTTCCTGGCTGCGCCCGGATGCCAAGAGCCAGGTGACCCTGCGCTACGAGAACGACGTGCCCGTCGGCATCGAGGCGGTGGTGCTCTCGACCCAGCACAGTGACGATGTCTCGACGAAGACGCTGCGTGAGGCGGTGATGGAGGAGATCCTGAAGCCCGTGCTGCCGGCCAAATGGCTCGACAAGCGCACCAAGTACCATATCAATCCGACCGGCCGGTTCGTGGTCGGCGGCCCGGTGGGCGACTGCGGACTGACCGGCCGCAAGATCATCGTCGACACCTACGGCGGCTTTGCGCGTCACGGCGGCGGGGCGTTCTCCGGCAAGGATCCCTCCAAAGTCGACCGCTCGGCCGCCTACGGCGCGCGCTATGTCGCGAAGAACATCGTCGCGGCGGGCCTCGCCGAGCGCTGCGAGGTGCAGGTCTCCTACGCCATCGGGGTTGCCGAGCCCACCTCCATCATGGTCGAGACCTTCGGCACCGGTACCATCTCCAACGAGCGCATGACGGCGCTCGTGCGCAAGCACTTTGATTTGACGCCCTACGGGCTGCGTCAGATGCTCGACCTCGTGCGCCCCATCTACCAGAAGACCGCCTCCTACGGCCACTTCGGGCGCACTGAGCCGGAGTTTTCCTGGGAGAAGACCGACAAGGCGGATGAGCTCGCCCAGGACGCCAAGAGCGCCGCGTCGGTGCGCGCGGCCTGAAACACTGACCTTAAGGAACATGACCGATGAACGCTAATTTGAAAGCCGCCGGCGCCTTTGGCGACTTCCGCGTGGCGGACCTCACGCTTGCCGACTGGGGTCGCAAGGAGATGACGATTGCCGAAGGCGAGATGCCCGGATTGATGGCGATCCGCAAGGAGTTTGCCAAGACGCAGCCCTTGAAGGGAGCGCGCATCACCGGTTCCCTGCACATGACCATCCAGACGGCGGTGCTGATCGAGACCTTGAAGGCGCTCGGCGCCGAGGTGCGCTGGGCCTCGTGCAATATCTTCTCGACCCAGGATCATGCAGCCGCCGCCATCGCCACCGCGGGCATTCCCGTGTTTGCCTGGAAGGGCGAATCCCTGACCGATTACTGGCAATATACGCATCAGATCTTTGACTGGCCGGATGGCGGCTACTCGAACATGATTCTCGATGACGGCGGGGACGCGACCCTGCTGCTGCATCTCGGCACGCGCGCGGAAACCGATCCCGCCGTGCTCGGCGAGCCGCACTCCGAGGAGGAAGAGGCTCTCTACGGCGCCATCAAGGCAAAGCTGCGCAGCGACCCCAAGTGGTACTCGGTGCGGCTGAAGGCGGTGCGCGGCGTGACCGAGGAGACGACGACCGGCGTCAAGCGTCTCTACCAGATGGCGAAGGAGGGCAAGCTTGCCTTCCCCGCAATCAACGTCAATGACTCGGTCACGAAGAGCAAGTTCGATAACCTCTACGGTTGCCGCGAGTCGCTGGTTGACGCCATCAAGCGCGCAACCGACGTGATGATCGCCGGCAAAGTTGCGCTCGTGGCGGGCTACGGCGACGTGGGCAAGGGCTCGGCGCAGGCGCTGCGCGCGCTTTCCGCGCAGGTGTGGGTGACCGAAGTGGACCCGATCTGCGCGCTGCAGGCGGCGATGGAGGGCTACCGCGTCGTCACGCTCGACTATGCGGCGGACAAGGCGGACATTTTTGTCTCCGCCACCGGTAACTATCATGTGATCACGCACGAGCACATGAAGCGCATGAAGCACAACGCCATCGTGTGCAACATCGGCCATTTCGACAACGAGATCGATGTGGCGAGCCTGAAGCAGTACGCCTGGGAGAACATCAAGCCGCAGGTGGATCACATCATTTTCCCTGATGGCAAGCGGGTGATCCTGCTCGCCGAAGGGCGCCTGGTGAACCTGGGCTGCGGCACCGGCCATCCGAGCTACGTGATGAGTTCCTCGTTTGCCAATCAGGTGATCGCGCAGATCGAGCTCTACAGCCATCCGGAGCGCTATCCCATCGGCGTGTACGTGCTGCCGAAGCACCTTGACGAGAAGGTCGCGCGGCTGCAGCTTGCCACCTTGAACGTCGAGCTGACGAAGCTCACCGACGTGCAGGCGCGCTACATCGGCGTCGATAAGGCCGGTCCCTACAAGCCCGAGCATTACCGGTACTGATCCGGAACGAGCCTCAGCATGTCGACCGTCAGCGCGGCAACGAGCGCGGCCATGGTGCTCGATGGCAAGGCAGTCGCCGCGAAGGTGCGCGCGGAAGTGGCGGCGCGTGCGCGCGCCTATCAGGTTCGCTTTGGCCGGCGCCCCGGCCTTGCCGTCGTGCAGGTGGGAGAGGATCCGGCCTCCACCGTCTACGTGCGCAACAAGCGCCGCTCCTGTGAGGATGTGGGCATCGAGTCCTTCGCGCACGATCTGCCGGCCTCGACCGGCGAGGCTGAACTTTTGGCGCTTGTCGCCGCGCTCAACCGCGATG
>Ga0302184_10000282_pt1 | contig 33478 bp, 30 predicted proteins | sample I_Palsa_N3_3_FD_200233 | JGI IMG/M metagenome (GOLD analysis project Ga0302184, IMG submission 200233) | Peat permafrost microbial communities from Stordalen Mire near Abisko, Sweden - I_Palsa_N3_3 | ecosystem: Environmental > Terrestrial > Soil > Palsa > Peat permafrost | place: Sweden...
TTCTGCATGGCGATGGCCGTGACGAACGTCGGCTGCCGCGCGATTCCGCACGACGATCTCGGCGTGGTGCATCCCGTGTTTTTCGCGATCACGATCGCTATCGTGGCAGGGTTGGGCCCACGCGTCCTCGACTTGCTCGCGCACCCTCGGCGCGCGTTCGTCGACACGCCTCGATAGCGCGCTCGTTTGGGGAGCTCTGGCATGAAACGGATCGTCCTCGCCGCCTTGCTGACGTGCGCGCTTGCGGGTGCCGTCATCGCCGCGCCGGCGATCGTCACGTTGCCGACGGGCTGGCAGATTCGCGGACCGCAAGGCCCCGTCGCCGTCGTGGGGACGCTGCCCGAAGGCATCGTGCTCTCACGCGACGGTGCACGCGTCATCGAGCTCGAGGCGGGCCATCGCAAGCCGGCGCTGCGCGTGCTCGATGCAGCGACGCTGACGGAGATCCGCAGCGTTCCGCTCAGCGGGGCATTCGGCGTTCCCCTCCGCGACCCCAACGGGGACGGGGTCTGGGTCGCCATCGCCGGCACGTTTCAAGAACAGATCGCGCACATCGACACGGACACCGGCAAGATCGATCGTGATGTCTCGCTCCCGCAGCCGTTCTTCCCCGTCGCGCTCGCGCGCAGCCCGCGCGACGGCACGCTGGCGGTCGCGGGCGATCTCGGCAATCGCGTCTTCATCGTTGCGCCCGGCGCGGAGCGCATCACGCGAAGCATCGTCGTCGGCAGTCATCCAGCCGCGCTGCAATTCTCGCCGAACGGCGCGCGGCTGTACGTCGCGGAACGGGGAGCGTCCTATGTCGACGTCACGTGGATGGCGCAGCCCGCGCTCGCCCGCGACGCGGCGCCTCCGGTTTCGCCCGTCGCACGGATCCGGGTCGGCTTGCATCCCGACGCCCTCGCCGCAAGCGAACGGTATCTTTTCGTCGCCGATAGCGATGACGACGACATCGCCGTTATCGATCCGGCGCGCGGAAGGGTCGTGCAGCGCGCGCGCATCCCGTTCGCGCGCGCCGGTGCGGTTGGGACCTCGCCGAACGCCCTCACGCTTGACCGCGACCGCCTCTACGTTTCGTGCGGCGCCGCCAACGCGATCGCCGTGTTTGCGGTCGGCGGCTCCGATCTGACGCCGCTGGGCGCGATTCCGACCGGCTGGTATCCGACCGCAGTCGCAGTCGATCGCGCCCATGGGGTGCTCTACGTCGCGGACGGCAAGGGCGAGTCAGGCCATCCCAACCCGCGCTTACGTCCGGGCAGCGCTACGGATTACATCGCCGACAACCTCGTCGGCTCGGTCCGGCGGCTCGCGATTCCCACCGACGCCGAGCTGGCGGCGGGACTTCTCGACGTGCGCAATCTCGCGCAGCACGAAAGCGTGCCGCCGAGCGCGATCGTGCGCCGCGGCGGTCCGATCAAACACGTGATCTACGTCATCAAGGAAAACCGCTCGTACGACCAGGTCCTCGGCGACATTGCGAGCGCGGACGGTGATGCGTCACTCGTGCTGTTCGGGCGCAGCGTGACGCCGAACCAGCACGCACTCGCCGAGCGCTTCGGCGTGTTCGACCGCTTCTTCGAAAATGCGCACGTGAGCGCCGACGGCCACAACTGGTCGACGGCCGCGTTCGCGAACGACTACCTCGAGAAGATGTGGCCGCAGAACTACGCCTCCCGGCGGCCATATTACGATTTCGAAGATGCCGCCGAAGCGGCGGTCCCACATGCCGGCTATTTGTGGGACGACGTCGCCGCGCACGGCGTCTCGATGCGCAACTACGGCGAGTTCGCAACCGCAGGTGCTAGCGCGCCGACGCCTGTGTCGGTCTCCAGCGACGTCCTGCGCCCGCGCACCGATCGCAACTTCGCGACCTTCGACATGGCGGTCACCGATGCCGACCGTTTCACCGAATGGAAACGCGAGTTCGACGCCTACGAAGCAGCGCACACGCTGCCGCAACTGGAGATCGTGCGTTTCCCGCGCGACCACACGGCCGGAACGCAGCCGGGGAGCGACACCCCGGTGGCGATGGTCGCCGACAACGATCTCGCCGTCGGCAAACTCGTCGATGCGATCTCGCACTCGCCCGATTGGGCGAGCACCGCGATCTTTATCGTCGAGGACGACGCGCAGAACGGCCCGGACCACGTCGACGAACAGCGCGCGCCGTTTTACCTCATCTCGCCGTACGCCGCCGGCGGCGTGCAGCATCTCGCCTATACGCAGTCCTCGGTGCTGCGCACGATGGAAGTGCTGCTCGGGCTCCCGCCGATGTCGGCCTACGATGCCGGCGCGCGGCCGCTCAGTGCCGCTTTCCGCGACACGGCGGACGTGCGGCCGTTCGACGCGCTTCCGCCGCAGGTCGACGTCCACGCCAAGAACACGCGCACGGCGTATCGCGCCGCGGAGAGCGCCCGGCTCGACTTCGACGACGCCGACCGCGTCGACGACGGCGTCCTCAACGACATCGTGTGGCACAGCGTGAAGGGGCCGCGCGCCACGCCGCCGCCGTTCGGGGAGTTCCACTGAACATGGATGCTCACGCCGTCGCGATCGGAACGACGTCGTTCCTGGCCTGTGCCGTCGAGATGGTCGAGGCGATGTCGATCGTGGTCGCGGTCGGGGTCACGCGCGGCTGGGGGCGCGCGTTCGGCGCCGCGCTGTGCGCCGTCGCCGTCCTCGCGATCGTCGTTGCGCTGGCGGGTCCGCGGCTCCCGGCGCTCGCCGAAAACCACTGGATCAAACTCGCGGTCGGACTCATCGCGCTGTACGTCGGGCTGCGGTGGCTCCAGAAAGCGGTCCTGCGCGCGGCCGGCCGCAAAGCGCTGCGCGACGAGAACGCGTCCTACGCGCGCAGCGTCGCGCGCGCCCAAGCCGAGAGTCCCGGCGAGGCCTTCGTGACGGCGTTCACCGGCGTCCTGACGGAAGGCATCGAGGTCGTGGCGATCGTGCTCGCGCTTGGGAGCGGCTCGGCCGCCACGCTCGAGGCGGCCGGCGGCGGTGCGCTCGTGGCGCTGCTGTTGGTGGGCGGGATCGCGATCGCCGTCCAGGGACCGCTCTCGCGGGTCCCCGAGAACACGCTCAAGTATTTGGTCGGCGTCATGCTGACGGCGTTCGGCACGTACTGGATCGGCGAAGGTGCGGGGGTCGAGTGGCCGGCCAGTGACGTCGCGCTATTCTATCTTGCCGCCGCCGTGCTCGCGATCGCGCTGTCGACGACCGCCGCGCTGCGGCGCCGCGCCACCGCGGCGACGTAGACCTGCGCCGCTCGCGCCGCGGGTACGGCGCGAGCGACGGAAGGTTTAGAGCCCGTACGCGGTCTTCAGGTCAAGGATTGCCTGCGTGAGGACGGCGTGATAGTTGGCATCTGCCGGCTGGCCGTATTTCGCATCGATGTCGTTCATGACTTGGACGTGGATCGGGTGCGTCACGAGGTCATCCAGCATGTACTCGACGTCGAAGCGCCCGGAGGGCGTCGCGCCCGCGGTATACAGCGCCGCGGAGAGCGCCTTGCCGTTGGCGGGATCGGGGACCGGTGCCGGCGGCAGCGGGACCTTGGCGGCGGTCACCAGCCGCAGCGAGTCGTTGATGACGAAGTTGAATACCGTCAGGAACGACGTCACGTTGTCGGCGCCGAATTGCGCGGTGAGGCTTTTCACTTCGGCGGGAGCGAGCGGTCCCGCAAGGGCGCCGACCAGCTTCGCGGAGTCGAAGGATGATGGTCCGCCGCCCGCGACGATGACCGACAGGGTCAGCGGCAGGTTCGGATTCCCGGTGTAGATCGGCGCGCGGCTGAAGCGGGCCATCCCGCTCATTTGGGCCGTAGCCGGCAGCGCTGCGGCGCCGATGACGGCGGCCGCGGCAACCACTGCGGCGATGCGGAAACGGAGCATCGAAAAGTTCCCCTCCAGAAGCTTGAGGCTGACGGTCGTTACGCCGCCGGCAATGAGACGTCCGCCGGGCGATTTCGGATTGGTGCGCGCCCTTCGTACGACCGGACCGGCGGGCGGCGGCAGGCAACGGGGGGCCGCCTTCGTAAACTTTGCGCTAAATTGCCGAGACCGCGCCCTCGCGGGCGCAAAAAGGGGGATTCAACTCTTGGCAGCTTTTCTCGACCGATCGCGCTCTGTCGCCGGCCCAGGATATAGCCGCTGGCTCGTGCCGCCGGCCGCGCTTTGCATTCACTTGTGCATCGGCCAAGCGTACGCGTTCAGCGTGTTCAACAAGCCGATGTCGCAGCTGATCGGGATCACCGATCATGTCCCGGGCGACTGGTCCATCCCCGATTTGGGCTGGATCTTCAGCCTCGCGATCGTCTGCCTCGGTCTCTCGGCAGCCTTTTTAGGGCGTTGGGTGGAGGCGGTCGGACCGCGTAAAGCGATGTTCGCCGCCGCCTGCCTTTTCTGCGGCGGCTTGATCGTCGCCGGGGGCGGCGTCGCGATCCATAACCTTCCGATCGTGTACCTCGGCTACGGTGTCATCGGCGGCTGCGGGCTCGGAATCGGCTACATCTCGCCGGTCTCGACGCTGATCAAGTGGTTCCCCGATCGGCCGGGGCTCGCAACGGGCACCGCGATCATGGGCTTCGGCGGCGGCGCGCTCATCGGCGCACCGCTCGCGGTGACCTTGATCAAGGATTACTCGAGCGCCACCTACGTCGGCGTCGCGCCGACGATGGTCACGATGGGGATCCTGTACTTCATCTATATGGTGGTCGGCGCGCTCATCGTGCGCGTTCCAGCGCCGGGCTGGAAGCCCGCCGGCTACGTCATCCCCACGACGCCGCAGAAGCTCGTTACGACGCGCAACGTGCTCAGAAACGAAGCGGTCAAAACGCCGCAGTTCTGGCTCTTGTGGGGAGTGCTCTTCCTCAACGTCACCGCCGGTATCGGCGTCTTGGGGCAGGCATCGCTGATGATCCAGGAGATGTTCGGCGTAACCGTCGCCGCGGCGGCCGGCTTCGTCGGACTGCTGAGCATCTTCAATATGCTCGGACGCGTCTTCTGGGCGTCGTCATCCGACTATCTGGGGCGCAAGAACACCTACTTTATCTTCTTCGCGCTGGGGGCGGTGCTGTATGCGCTCGTCCCGACGTTCGGACACTTGCAGGCGATCGTGCTGTTCGTACTTGCGTACGGGATCATCCTCAGCATGTACGGGGGCGGGTTCGCCACCGTTCCGGCATACCTGCGCGACCTCTTCGGGACCGCAGAGGTCGGCGCCATTCACGGCGTACTGCTCACGGCATGGGCAGCAGCAGGCGTCGCGGGACCGGTGCTCGTGAACTACATTCGCGAATACCAGATCAATCACGGCGTTGCCAAGGCTGACGCCTACTCGGTCACGATGTACATCATGGCCGTGCTGCTGGTGGTCGGCTTCATCTGCAACTATCTCGTGACGCCGGTCAAAGAGCAGTTCTACGCGACCAATCTCCAAGAAGCCGCGCTGTAGGAGACGCATCGATGCAGACAGATACAACGCCAGCGACCGGCTCCAACATGGTCGCGCTCGTACTCGCCTGGATTTGGGTCGGCATCCCGCTGTTATGGGGACTGTCGATCACGGTCCGCAACGCCGGCGCGCTCTTCGCGAAGTAGCGCGGGGTCCTGACGGCAAACGAGGCCCGTGCGATGCGCGGGCCTCGCTCTTTTTCCGGACTACGCTTGGGCGATGACCAGGCCGCGCAGCGACGTGACCTCGGCTTCGAGCAGCGCCATCTTGGCGAGCGCGAGCTGCGCCTCGCAGTGATCGTAGGCGGCCGCGGCGGCGCGCATCAGGTCTTCGAGCACCTCGATCTCCTCGGGATCGAGGTCCTCGCCGCTGGAGTGCGGGCCGTAGAACACGATCGCGTTGAGCTGCCCGCGGACGAAAATCGGCAGCGCGATGGCCGGATAGGCGGCGCCGGCAGGAAGCTCATGCGCGCCCCAGGCGACATCGTTCCCCGCCACTGGACGCTGCGAGGCACGCAGCTGCAGCACGATCGACGCGTCGGCCGCGATCGATTGCAGTTGTGCGTCCTGCCACCCGACGGCTTCCTCCCGGCCGAACGCGTCGCCGCGGCGTGCGAACAGCGCAGCCGACGTGAGCCGGTACGCATCGTACGGTTCGGCGACGACAACGTGGGTGATGCCGGCCGCCGAATCGGCGTGCATGAGCCCGCGCGCGATGCGCTGCAAACGCTGCTCGGCGCGCCGCCGGCTGCGGAACAGCGTTGCATCGACGAAGCTTTCGAGCCAGCGATGCAGGGTATTCAGCGAGAGGCCGATGGAAACCGCGGCGAACGCTTCGACGACGGTCGCGAGGTGCGTCTCAGACAGCACCTGGCCGATCACGAAGTCCAGCACCGCGATGATGACGAGCAGCGTCGTCGTCAGCAGGCCGTAGACGACCGCGCGCCCGATGACGAAGCGAATGTCGAACACGCGGTGCCGGATGACGGCATACGCAACGGCGATCGGCATCGCGATCTGCAGCGAGCTGAGGATGTTGATCGCGGGGATCGGCAACGCGACCGCCAGGCCCGGAATCGATGACAGGAGGTTGAAGGCGAGTAAACCCGCCTCGCCGACGAGCATCCCGAGCATCACCCAACGCAGGCGTGCGCGATCGATCGCCGACGCGCGCACGTAGGTGAGCGCAAAGGTCGCGACGACAAAGACGAAGCCCGCGACGCTCAGCAGCCCCAAGATGTCGATGGCAAGATCGGCCGGGGGGAGAGCGAACAGCGCGCCGGCGTTCACCCAGATTGCAAACGGCACGAGCGGAATCAGCGCCAACAGCAAGACCCGCTGCGCGGTGCCCCGCCATCCCTCCGCCCTATCGCTCGGGAACCGAACTGCGAACAGCGCGAGCGGTACCCAGGCGAGCGAGACGAACGTTTCGATCACGATTGAGTAGAGGGCGTACCCCCACAAGGGTAGGACGCTCGGCGTAAGGACCGACGACCCGCCGTCGAACGCGCCGTACAGGAAGAACGCCCACGTCATTCGCGACGGCCGCAGCAGCACCAAGGCAGCGCAGATGACGATCACGGCGGCGTCGGCCACCATCAGCAGCAGATCTGTGGCGTTGTCCGCGAACGTTCGCAGCCGCGGCGAGGCCACGAGCGAGACCGTCCGCTCTGTCGCTCCGCGGCGAATCACGAAATCGGCACGCAGCCCATCCGGGACGCCGGCGTACCCCGTGTCCAGATAGCGACGGCTGGTGATCGGTGTCGCGGTTTCGTCGACCTGGTCGCCGCGACGAATCCCGGCCAGGTCGGCGGCGCGGCCGCGGTCGACGCCGATGATGTTGCCGGCGGCGTCGACCTGCATCCCGAATCCCGAGAAGGGATACCACGGCAAGACGACGTCAGGCAGCGTCGCCGCGGCCGCGGCGAGCGCGATCACGCCGACGGCGAACGCACGCCACACCGAACGCGCGCCCGACGCACGATGCTCCATTTAGAGAACCGCCGCGGTGACGTGCTCCCCGCGCGCGAGCTTCACCGCGCAGAACTTGAATTCGGGGATCTTGCCGAACGGGTCGATCGCGTCGTTGGTCAGCAGGTTTGCCGCCGCCTCATTGTAGGCGAAGGGCATGAACAGCACGCCGCGCTGCATGCCGCGGTCGGCGCGCCCATAGGCGGTGAGCGTCCCGCGCCGTGAGGTCAAGGTGATGATCCCGCCCGCCTCGACGCCGAGCGCCGCCAAGTCGTCGGGGTGAATGCTGACCACTGGTTCGGGTTCGAGCTCGTCGAGCACGCTGGCGCGCCGCGTCATGGAGCCGGTGTGCCAATGTTCGAGCTGCCGCCCGGTCGTGAACACAAACGGGTATTCCGGGTCGGGCATCTCGTTCGCGTGCGTGTATGGCGCGGGATAGAACAGCCCGCGGCCGCCGGCGCGCGGAAAGTCCTCGATGAAGATGATGGGTTCGCCGGGATCGCCCTCGTGCTCGAGCGGATACGTGCACGAGCCTTCGCGTTCGAGCCGCTCCCAGGTGATGCCGGCGAGACTCGGCATCGCGGTGCGGATCTCTTCGAACACTTCCGCCGGTCCCGAATAGTTCCAATCGAGGCCGATGCGGCGCGCGATCTCCTGGATGATCTCCAGGTCCTGGCGCGCTTCGCCCGGCGGATCGAGCGCTTTGCGGCCCAGCTGCACGCGCCGGTCGGTGTTGGTGAAGGTTCCGGTCTTCTCGGGGAACGCCGAGGCCGGCAAGATGACGTCGGCGTAGCTCGCGGTTTCCGTGAAAAAGATGTCTTGCACGACCAAATGCTCGAGCTTCACCATCGCTTCGCGGGCGTGCTCGACGTTCGGATCCGACATCGCCGGGTTCTCACCCATGATGTACATCCCGCGAATGGTGCCCTCATGCGCGGCGGTCATGATCTCGGTCACCGTCAGCCCCGCGACCGCGTCGAGCTTGGTGTGCCAGAGCGCCTCGAACTTCTCGTGCGCGGCAGCGTTGTCGACGCGCTGATAGTCGGGGAACATCATCGGGATCAGGCCGACGTCGGAGGCGCCTTGGACGTTGTTCTGACCGCGCAAGGGGTGCAGTCCGGTTCCGGGCCGGCCGATCTGACCCGTCAGCAGCGCGAGCGAGATCAGGCAGCGCGCGTTGTCGGTGCCGTGCACGTGCTGCGAGATGCCCATCCCCCAGAAGATCATCGCGGCCTTGGCCGTCGCGTAGAGACGCGCGACTTCACGAATCGTCTGCGCATCGATGCCGGTGAGCGGTGCGACCTTCTCCGGGCTGTAGTCGGCGACATTGGCTTTGAGCGCTTCGTAGTTCTCGGTGCGTTCGGCGATGAACGCTTCGTTGGCCAGACCCTCGGCAATGATGACATGCATCATTGCGTTCAGCAGCGCAACATCCGTGTCGCCGTTGAACTGCAGAAAGTACGTCGCGTGGCGCGCGAGGTCCGAGCGGCGCGGATCCATCAGGATGATCTTGGTGCCGTTCTTGGCGGCGTTCTTCATGAACGTCGCGGCGACGGGATGGTTGACGGTCGGGTTGGCGCCGATCACGATCGCGACGTCGGCCAGCGCGACGTCCTCGACCTGGTTGGAGACCGCGCCCGAACCGACGTCTTCGAGCAGCGCGGCGACCGATGACGCGTGACACAGCCGCGTGCAGTGGTCGACATTGTTCGTCCCAAACCCGGTGCGCACCAGTTTCTGGAACAGGTACGCTTCCTCGTTGCTCCCCTTGGCGGAACCGAAGCCGGCCAGCGCGCGCGGCCCGTGCTCGTCGCGGATCGCGCGCAGCGTGCCGCCGGCCAGATCGAGCGCTTCTTCCCAGGTGGCCTCGCGGAACACCGTCCACATCGCTTCGGGGTCCAGCAGTTCGGCCGTCTTCGGGACGCCGTCACGGCGGATCATCGGTGTGGTCAAGCGCGCCGGATTGCGGACGTAGTCGAAACCGAAGCGGCCCTTGACGCACAAGCGGCTCGCGTTCGACGGACCGTCGCGACCTTCGACGTGCAGAATCCGGTTATCTTTGACGTTATAGGTCAGCAGACAGCCGACGCCGCAGTACGGACACGCCGAATCGACCTTTTTATCGGGAACGACCAGTGCGACGCCGTTCGCAGGTGCCAGCGCGCCGGTCGGGCAGGCCTGCACGCACTCGCCGCACGCGACGCAGGAACTCGTCCCCATCGGGTCGTCGAAATCGAACACGATCTTGGCGTGTTCGCCGCGCCACGCGTAGCCGATGACGTCGTTGACCTGCTCTTCGCGGCACGCGCGCACGCAGCGGCCGCACTGGATGCACGCGTCGAGGTTGACCGACATCGCGGGATGCGAGAGATCGGGCGCCGGCTGGTGGCGCTGCGGAAAGCGCGGGGTGCCGACCTCAAGCCGTTCGGCCCACAGGTCGAGCTCGGAGCCGCGCGTGTAGGGCGAGCGGCCTTGCTTCGGCATATCGCTCATCAGCAATTCGGCGACCAAGCGCTGCGACTTCACCGCGCGAGCGCTCGTGCTCGTCACCGTCATCCCTTCGGAGGGGCGACGGCAGCACGACGGTGCGAGGACGCGCTCGCCCTCGATCTCGACCATGCAGACGCGGCAATTGCCGTCGGGACGATAGCCGTCTTTGTAACACAGCCGCGGAATCTCGACGCCGTGCCGGTCGGCCGCCTGCAGAATCGTTTCGTCGTCGCGCGCCGTCATCGCGGTCCCGTTGAGCGTGAACGCCACGCCCGTCGAACCGTTGGCGGCTGCTTTGCGACGCACCGGTGCGATCGCCACCTTATGCGACCTCTTGCGGGAAGTATTTATAGACGGAGAGGAACGGGTTCGCTGCGGCTTGGCCGAGTCCGCAGATCGACGCGTCGATCATCACCGTCGAAAGATCGGTCAGCAGTTCACGATCCCACTCATCGTTTTCCATCAGCGCAACGGCCTTGGCGGTGCCGACGCGGCACGGCGTGCACTGCCCGCACGACTCCTCGCGGAAGAAGCGCAGCATGTTGAGCGCCGCGCTTTTGGCCGTATCCTGGTCGGAGAGGACGATGATCGCGGCCGACCCGATGAAACACCCGTATTTGTTGAGCGTGTCGAAATCGAGCGGGATGTCGTCCATCGCGGCGGGCAAGATGCCGCCCGATGCGCCGCCCGGAAAATATCCGTAGAACGTGTGGCCTGGCAGCATCCCGCCGGCGTACTCGTCGATCAGTTCGCGAATCGTGATCCCGGCCGGCGCGCAGTGGACGCCTGGTTTCTGGACGCGCCCGCTGACCGAGAACGAGCGCAGCCCTTTGCGATCGTGCCGTCCGTGCGAGGTAAACCAGTCGGCGCCGCGCTCGATGATCTCGCGCACCCAGTATAGCGTCTCCATGTTGTGTTCCAGCGTCGGGCGGCCGAAGAGTCCGACTTGGGCGACGTAGGGGGGACGCAGCCGCGGCATCCCTTTCTTGCCCTCGATCGACTCGATCATCGCCGACTCTTCGCCGCAGATGTAGGCGCCGGCGCCGCGCCGCAGATGGATCGGCGGCATCGGAAACGAGGCGTTCGCCGACAGCGACGCGAGCTCGCGGGTGAGGATCTCGCGCACCGCCGCGTACTCGTCGCGCAGGTAGATGTAGATCTCATCGATGCCGACCGCCCAGGCCGCAATCAGCATCCCTTCGAGGAAGCGGTGCGGATCGCGCTCGAGGTAGTAACGATCCTTGAACGTTCCGGGTTCGCCCTCGTCGATGTTGACGGCCATCAATTTGGGTGCGGCCTCCGCGCGGACGATCTTCCATTTGCGGCCGGCGGGGAAGCCGGCACCCCCGAGGCCGCGCAGGCCGGCGCTCTCCATGATCCCGATCAGCTCGTCGGCGCTGCGCGTTCCGTTGTGACAGCGCTCGAGCAGCCCGTAGCCGCCGCTGGCGACGTACGCGTCGTACGCGATGTAGGACGGAACCGGCGCCGTAAGCGCCTTGGCTTCGAGCGCCGCATCGACGGCGGCGACGGTCGCATAGTCGAGCGGATTCTGGTTCACGACCGCGACCGGCGCCGTGTCGCAGCGGCCGACGCACGGTGCAGTGATCACGCGCACGCCGTCGCCGTATCCGCCGTTGCGCAGGAGTCCGAGCAGTTGCTGTGCGCCGGCCATCTCGCACGACAGACCGTCGCACACGCGCACGGTAACGGCCGGCGGCGCGGCGTCGCCTTCCTTCACGACGTCGAAGTGATGGTAGAACGTCGCGACCTCGAACACTTCGGCCGGAGCGAGGCGCATCTCGTCGGCGAGTGCCAGCAGATGGGCCGCCGAGATCGCGTGATAGCGATCCTGAATGCGATGCAGATGTTCGATCAAGAGCGTGCGCCGGCGGGGCGCGTCGCCGAGCAGTTCGCGCACTTCGGCGAGCGCGACCGGGTCGACCGGACGCCCCTTTCCTTCGCGCCGCTTTTTCAAACGGCGCTCGCCGCCGCCGGCGCTCTCCTGGGTTCGCGCAGCAATGCCCAGCGGGATGCCGCCCGTGATGTCGATCGTGCTCAACCGGTTCTCCCCAACGTTCACCATCTTTTAGGTGCGCGGGAAACCAGTGCCTACCGACGCCGCTTACGCGGGATTCGTTGGGTCGACGGCATCGAAGCTGCCGCCTTCGGCGAGCGCTTCATCTGCGTCGAAGGGTTCGCGCTCCTCGGACGGCGTCTCCGCCGGTTCGTGAAATGCGGTCTGCGGCCGTTCGACCGCCGGACGCCCGGCGACGTCGGCGCTTTCGGGGCCGCTCTCCGGCGGCGTCGAGCCGCTGCCGCGGTCAGCCTCGAACACCGGGTCCAGCCGCGAGTCGCTGTCCATGGATGGCGCATACCCGGACCCGCGTCCGTCCACCCGCCTCGCTACGGGTCGAGATGCAGCAGACGCGGCCCAGGCCCTTCCTGGGACAAGACATCGCGCGGGTTGCGCATCGGACAGCTGTCGAGCGAGAGACAACCGCAGCCGATACAATCGCCGAGCTGATCGCGCAAACTCGTCAGCCGCCGGATGCGCTCCTCGAGATCGTCCTTCCAGCGCTTCGAGAGGCGCGCCCAATCTTTGGCGGAGACCGCACGCGTTGCCGGCAGGCCCTCGAGCGCGTCGCGGATCTCGCCGAGCGAGATACCGGCGCGCTGCGCGACGCGGATCACGGCGATGCGCCGCAACTCGGAGCGCGGGAAGCGCCGCTGATTGCCGGCGCTGCGCACGCTGGTGATCAGACCCTTGGCTTCATAGAAGTGAATCGTGGAGACTGCGACGCCGCTGCGAGCGGCGACCTCGCCGACGGTCAGCATATCCGTCATGGTATTGACCTCAACTATACTTGAGGTTGTAGGGTTGCGGTATGGATCATTGGTTTGAGGCGGGTCACGTGGCGATCGTCACCGGAGGCTCGCGCGGTTTGGGAAAGGCACTCGCACGCGAACTGCTCGCGCGCGGCGTCGTGACGATCATCGACGGCCGCGATGCCGCCGTCCTCGAGAGCGCGCGCGACGAGCTGCGCGCGCTCGGGGACGTCGTCGCAATTCCGGGCGACGTGACCGACGCCGGGCACGCGCACGCGCTCGTCGCCGCTGCGCGCGAGCGCGGACGGCTCGATCTGCTGATCAATAACGCCTCCACGCTCGGCGAGGTACCGCTGCCGAGGATCGATGCGCTGAGCCGCGCTACGTTCACGCGCCTGTTCGACGTGAACGTGTTCGCGCCGATTCATCTCATCCAGCACGCGCTGGACGTCATGGCCGAGCGCGGGAACCTCGGCACGATCGTCAACATCACCTCCGACGCGGGGGTCGAAGCCTATCCCACCTGGGGCGGCTACGGCGCGACGAAGGCTGCGCTCGAACACGTCTCGCGCGTGCTCGCCGCCGAGCTCGAGGGGACATCGCTGCGCGTCCTCGTCGCCGATCCGGGCGACATGGACACGCAGATGCACCGCGACGCCGTGCCGGACGCCGACCGGAGCACGCTGCGCGATCCGGCCGATTCCGCGCGCGCGCTGTTGCGCGCGATCGCGGAGATGCGGGCGCCGTTCGAGCGCGTGCGTCTGGCCGAGTTGGTGAGCGCGTGATCGCCACGGCGTCGTACCCCGCCGCGCTGCGCGAAGCGACCGCGCCGGCCGAGCAGCGCGGGCTCGAGCGCGACGGAGTGCGGCTGCTGGTCACCAATCGCGCAACGCGTTCGCACGCGCACGCGCGCTTCTTCGAGCTGGCGGACTATCTCCGCAGGGGCGATCTGCTCGTCGTCAACGATTCGGCAACCGTCCCGGCCGCGATCTCCGCACGGCGCGCGAACGGCGAGATTCTCCCGCTCCACGTCTCGACGCGGATCGACGCGCGCATCTGGATGGCCGAGCCGCGCGGCACGGTGCTGTGCGGTGAGGAGCTGCGCCTTCCCGCGGGCGGTTCGGCGGTCATGATCGCGCCGGTCGAACCGGAATACCCGCGTCTGTGGTACGCGTGGTTTCAGCTGCCGCTATCGATGGGCGATTACCTCGCCACGCACGGTGAGCCGATCCGCTACAGCTACGTGCGGGAGCGTTTTCCGCTGCGTGACTATCAAACAATCTTCGCGCGCGAGCCGGGGTCGGCCGAGATGCCTTCGGCGGCGCGTCCGTTCACGCGGCGCGTCGTTGAGGACGTGCGCGCGCGCGGGATCGCGCTGGCTACCGTTACGCTGCACTGCGGCGTGGCGAGCTTCGAGGCGCCCGAGCGGCCGCCGATCGAACGCTTTGCCGTACCGCACGCCACGGCGCAGGCCGTCAACCGCGCGCGGGGTGAGGGCCGGCGCGTGATCGCGATCGGCACGACGCCGCTGCGCGCACTCGAAAGCAGCGTTCTCGATGGTGAGGTCGTCGCGAGCTCAGGCTGGACGGATCTCGTGATCGACGAGCGGCATCGCCTGCGCGCGGCCGATGGCCTGCTGACGGGGTTCCACGGTTCCACCGCGACGCATCGCTGGCTGCTCGGCGCGTTCGCCGATCGCGAGCTCCTCGACGCGGCGTACGGGGCGGCCGCGAACGACGGCTACTTCTGCCACGAGTTCGGCGACACGCACCTGATCGTCTAGCTTGCGGCGTCGCTTGGCCGCGCGCCCTTGGCGTGGCCCAGCGCTTCATCCATCGCGGTGTAGAGGTCTTTCATCAAGAACGGCTTGGTGACGAAGGCATCCCAGCCGGATGTCTCCGCCGGTCTGCGCAGCGCCATGCAGACGATGGCTGTCCGTCCGGCAGCGCCGCCGAGGAACGTCCGCGCGGGCATATCGAGCCGATCCGCATCGATCAGCGCCGCGGTATACGTCCCCTCGTCGAGCAGGTGCAGCACCTCTTCAGCGCTGTGCGCCACGCTGACGGCGAAGCCGTCGCCCCGCAGCGCGTGCGCGACGTACGAACGCGCATCACCGTCGACGTCGAGCAGGATGATACGGCGCACGGCCGCCGCGGTCTGGACGCCGCGCAGCGGGACCAGGACGCGGAACGTCGAGCCATGGCCTTCGACCGATTCCACCTCGATTGCGCCGCCGTGTAAATCGATGATCGTCTTGCTCAGGTACAGGCCGAAGCCGGTGCCGCCGATCCCGAGCGCGCGCGCGTTGCTGGCCCGAGCGAAGCGCCCGAAGAGCTTCGCGCGCTCGGATTCCGGGATGCCGATGCCGCGATCGCGCACCGCGACCTCGACGCCGCGCGGACGTGCGCGAAGCGCGACCTCGACCGGCTCGCCGCCGGGCGAGTACTTGATCGCATTGCCGACGAGGTTCTCGATCACCTGACGCAGCCGTGACTCGTCGCCGTTGACGACCAGCGAGCCCGCCGACGCGCGCAGATCGATCGGACGCGTGACGCTGAAGACGCGCACGACGTCGCGCACGAGCGCGACGAGGTCGACGTCGTCGAGCGCCAGGACGAGTTCGTTCTGCTCGAGCCGTGACAGCGCGAGCGTATCGGTCGCCAGCGATGCGAGCCGCATCGCGCTCGACGAGATCATCTCGAGATACGCGCGCGCCTCGTTGTCGATGCGCTGATCGTCGGCGAGCACGTCGGCGAAGCCGACGATCGTCGTCAGCGGGCCCTTGAAGTCATGCGCAAGCATCGCGATGAGGTCGTTCTTGACCTGGTTCAACTCGACGACCGCATCGCGGCGCGAAGCGAGTTCTTCGTAGAGTTCGACGTTGCGGGCAGCGACCGCGAAATACTGGCCGAGCAATCCCAGCGCAAACACGTCGGCGGTGCGGAACGGCAGCGCCCGCCGCACCTCGAGGACGTAGGCGGTGCTCCCGCTCGAGCCCGCGATACGCACCGCGGCGCGCAGTTCGCCCGCCTCCACAACGCAGAGGTCGCTGGCGGCGGCGAGGGCCAGGAACCCGTCGTCGATGGGGACGGCCTCCTCGGACCCGCGCAGGTCGCTCAAGGCGACGAAACCGCCGCCGTGCGGCGCGTGCAGCTTCGCGTCGGCGCCGAAGAGCTCGTGAACGCCGGCCAGCAGCGCTTCGACGAGCAAGCTCGATTCGAGCGTGGCGAACAGCTGCTGCGCGATCGAGGTGATCGCGGTCAGGCGTTCGTTCTGCATCGCGAGTTCGGCGCCGCGCAGCCCTGCATCGCCATCGGCGCGCGGGACCGCGGCCCGGCGCGCGTCGATCTGCTCGGCCAACGCGTCGGCGACGGCGGCGAGCGCCGCGTGCTGGCGCGCGGTGAGCCGGCGCGGGCGGCGGTCGAGGACCACCAGCGCGGCGGCGGGTTCGCCGTCCCGGCCGCCCAGAGGTATCCCGGCGCAGAAGCGAATCGCCGCCGATCCCGTCACGAGCCGGTTGTCGGCGAAGCGTGCGTCGGACGTCGCGTCGGCGACCTCCAGCAGCCCCCCACCGGCGAGCGTCTGGCGGCAGAAGACGAAGTCGACATCGACCGTCCCGTCCAATCCGCAGACGGCCGCGAACCACTCGCGTTTCCCGTCGGTCAGGCCGAGCACGGCGATCGGGGCCGCGCAGAGCTTTGCGGCCAGGCGCGTGAGCGCACCGAACAAGTCCTCGTCGGGCCCTTCGAGGAGCGCGTAGCCGTCAGGAAACGATCGCCGCAGTTCCTCCGTCAGAGGGAGCGGCAGAGGGATCGGCATGGTCGAGGCGCTTTCGTTTCGCGCTGACAAACGCGAGGACTCCGTCAAGTGATCGACCGTTCAGGACTTCTTCGCTAGTTACCCAAGCTCGCCTCGCTTGCCCAATGGCGTAGCTCACGTTTGCCAGCTGGCCCACCCCATGGGCGTCGGAATCGCAGCTGAAGGTCACGCCGAACTCCCGCGCCCGGCGGGCCAGCGGGCTGGGGAGGTCGAGGCGGCTGGGCTGCCCGTCGATCTCGAGCGCCGTCCCCGTCCGGGCGGCCGCCGCGAAGACGGCGTCGTGGTCGAAGTCGTAGCCCTCGAAGGTCTCGATGTTGCGGCCGGTCGGATGCCCGATGATCGTCACGTAGGGGTTCTCGCAGGCCCGGATGAGGCGCGCGGTCATCGCCTCGCGGGACTGGCCGAACGCCGTGTGTACCGACGCGATGACCAGGTCGCGCTCGGCCAGCACGGCGTCGTCGTAGTCGAGGCTCCCGTCGGCGCGAATATCGACCTCCGCGGCACTCAGCGTGCGGATTCCGTAGCGGTCTCCCAGCGCTGCGATCTCGGCGCGCTGCCGGCGCAGGTCGTCCGGCGAGAGTCCCGTCCGCCCGCGTCCCCATGAGTGGTCGCTGATCGCATGGTAGCGGTACCCGCGCGCGGCCGCCGCCGCGATCATCGCCTCGAGGCTGTCCGCGCCGTCGGACCACGTGCTGTGCATGTGAAAATCGCCCTGCACGTCGGACAGCTCGATCACGCGCGGCAGCGTTCCCGCCCGCGCGGCCTCGATTTCGCCGGTCCCCAGACGCATCTCGGGCGGGATGTACGGGAGCCCAACCCGCGCGTACACCTCTTCCTCGCTGCGGCTCACGAACGTCGAACCGTCGCTGAGGTCGACGATCCCGTTCTCGCTGACGCGCAGGTTCTTGCGTACCGCGAGCTCGCGAAATTGAATGTTGTGTTCGCGCGAGCCGGTGAAGTGCTGCAGCAGGTTGCCGTAGAGGTGCGCCGGCAGCACGCGCAGATCGATCTGCAGTCCGCCCTCCAGCCAGATGCTGGCCTTCGTCGGGCCCTCGGCGAGGACGGCCTGCGCTCGTTCCCACGCCGTGAATGCCGTGATGACCGCAGCGGCGTTCTCCGACGTGCACACGATGTCGATGTCGCCGACGGTCGGTTCCTGGCGCCGCACGCTGCCGGCCGGGACGAGATCGGCGGCATCGGTCATCTGACGCAGAAACGCGATGACGTCGTGCGCGATCGGGAGCGCGGTGCCAAGCGGCGTGCGGCGCGTGCGTCCTTTATAGGAAAGCATCCCGCGCCGGATGTTCTCGATCGATTTCGGGCCCAGGCGCGGGATCGTGCTCAGCGCGCCCTCGTCGAGCGCGCGCTCGAGGTCCGCCAGCGAGGCCACGCCGAGACGTTCGAAGAGCTGCTGCGCGGTTTTCATCCCCACGCCTTGCACGGCGAGCACCTCGAGCAGCGTCGAGGGATACTTGGCGCGCAGCTCGTCGAGGTACGGCTCGCTCCCCGTCGCCGCGATGGTGGCGATGCGGCCGGCGATCGTCTTGCCGATCCCCGGCAGCACGGTGAGGCTGCCGTCGTCGAGCAGCCCGCCGACGGGCGCCGCGTTCTCGATCGTCTCGGCGGCCCGTTCGTAGGCCATGAATTTGAAGAACGGCTCGCCGGCAAACTCCATCAGCGTGCGAATCTCGCGCAAGCGCTGCGCGATCTCGCGATTCGTCAACGTGGCCATGATACTCGCCAACGTCGTTCAACGCCCGGCTCGACGAGGACTTCCGGACGAGCCCGCGTACGGGCGTCCCATGCTCCGCACCGAGCGGCGTCGCCTCGATCCGGCGATCTTCAACCTGCCGGTTGAAAAGATGCGCGACGGCTACTATTCGGACACCTACTTCAACCGGGCGCGCGAGATCCTCGAGGCGGACCGTTACCATCCGCGCGTGCGGATGCAGGTCTTCCAGCGTAACGACGCGATCCTCGGCGGGATCGACGAAGCGATCGCGATCCTGAAACTCTGCAGCGGGCGCCGCACGGCGAACGGCGACTGGGAAGACGGTTGGAACGCGCTGGCCGTACGCGCCCTGTACGACGGCGATCCGATCGCGCCGTTCGAAACGGTCATGACGATCGAGGGCGACTACGCGCTCTTCGCGCACTTGGAAACCGAGTATCTGGGCGTCCTGGCGCGCCGCTCGCGGATCGCGACCAACGCGCGCGCGATCGTTGCTGCGGCCGGCGGCAAAGAGGTGCTGTTCTTTCCGGCGCGCTTCGATCACCATCTCGTGCAGACGGGCGACGGTTATGCGGCCTACATCTCGGGCGCGCTCGGCGTCTCGACGGACGCGAACGCCGAGTGGTGGGGCTCGCGCGGGATGGGGACGGTGCCGCACGGTTTGATCGCCGCGTACGGCGGCGACACGGTCCTTGCCACGCAGAAGTTCGCCGAGTACATCGACCCGGCGGTCAACGTGATCGCGCTGGTCGACTTCGAGAACGACTGCGTCGGGACGTCGCTCGCCGTCGCCCGCGCGTTAGGGACGCGGCTGTGGGGGGTCCGGCTCGACACCTCGGCGACGCTCGTCGACAAGAGCGTCATCCCGGAGATGGGAACGTTCGCGCCGACCGGCGTGAACGCGGAGCTGGTCCGCAACGTTCGCAAAGCGCTCGACGGCGAAGGCTTCAGCCACGTGCGCATCGTCGTCAGCGGCGGCTTCGATGCGCCGCGCATCCGCCGCTTCGAGCAAGAAGGCGTTCCGGTCGATGCCTACGCGGTCGGGAGCGCGTTCTTCAAAGGCGCCGGATCGTTCGATTTCACCGCCGACATCGTCGCGCTCGACCGCGGCGACGGGTGGCGCGAGTGCCACAAAGTCGGTCGCCCCGAACGGCCGAACCCGCGCCTGTCGTTCGTCACGTAGCTAAAACAGCGACTGCCAAGAAAACAGCAGTTCGATGAGGCCGCTGACCACGAGCCCGGCTCCGAACAGCGCCCAAAACTGATACTGCGAAATGCGCAGCTGCGGGTTCCAAGCAGTCTTCGCGGTGCCTGCACTCGTGGTAAGCGTCAAGACGTGCCCCTGGAATACGTTCGCGCGAGCGGCTAACCCCGGCGTCGTCGACGCCAGCCGCCACACGTTCATGCCGGCGACCGTCTGGATGATCGTCACCTTCGGCCGGCTCCCGTCGTCGAGCGCCAGATCGAGAAGGTAGGATGTAGACCTGCCGCGGCTGTGGCTCTCGTCGGCCCGCACGATCGTCGCCCCCTCCGTGTGACAGGCGGGCTCGACGTGGCTCAAGCGGACGGCGACGCCGGTGGTGCACGACGGGTCGGTGAGATACACCGTCGATGCATCCATCAGCGCCGGCAGACGCGCGAAACAGTAGAGTCCGACAGCTGCCCCGCCCAGGATCGTCATCAAGCAGCGCGCTCTCGCCAACGCCGGCGTCTGGTACGAATTGGGGTGCCGCATCCGCCACGACCACGAAGCCAGCGGCAGCAGTACGAATGGTAAGAGGAACGCCAGCCAAAACGGGCTCACGTCTCTCCATACCTCGCCGGGCGGCCGGAGTTACCGGACCGCCGGCATGCGTCTTAGACGGGCGCGTTCTGTGCGGCGAGCTTCTCGATGATGGCGCGGTTGAAGAGCGGGATGTCGCCGGGATTGCGCGAGGTGACCCAGTTGCCGTCTTGCACGACGGGCTGATCGCGGTACAATCCGCCGGCGTTGCGGATGTCGTCCGCAATCGATGCGAAGCCGGTCAGCGTCCGGCCGCGCACGAGCTGCGCCGAGATCAGCACCTGGGGGCCGTGGCAGATGACGAACATCGGCTTCTTCGCCTGGTCGAACTCGCGCACGAAGCGCTGGACGTCCTTGTTGGTGCGGATGTGGTCGGGCGAGGTACCGCCGGGGATGAGCAGCGCGTCGAAATCGTCGGCAGTGACGTCGGCGACGAGCTCTTCGGCCTTGATGCTCGCGCCCTCGTCGAGACCGCGCTTGCCGCGAATCTTTTGCAGCGCCCGGTCGTCGACGCCGACGATCGTGACGACCGCTCCGGCTTCTTCCAGCGCGCGACGCGGCTCGACGAGTTCTGATTCTTCGAACCCGTCTCCGACGAGCGCGGCGATGCGTTTGCCTTCGATTTCCATAGGGGAACGGGCGTTCTGAGGGGGCCCCAAGGCGGCCTCTCGGCGCTGCTCTTAGAGCCGCCCGCCGGTCGCCTGCACGGCCGTCCGCAAGAGGTAGGCAAGCTCGAGTTCGATTTTGCCGAGCGCGTCGAGCACCGGATCCTCGCTCAACGCCTTCAGCGCGGGATTCCGGCGGGTCATGTCGCCCTCCGGCACGGCATGCCGCGGATTGATCTCGCGCATGTAGATGCGGGCGTCGTACCGGATCTGGCCGTCCGGGAGAAAGTACAGCGGATCGAGGCCGCTCGCGTACGTCTCGAGTCCCAACAGCCCCGTCTGCTGCATGAACGCGATCGGACGAAGCCGCAGCGCCCGGGCCAATCGGGCCAGCACCGGGACGCCGACGCGCTGCTCACCGGCGAGAACCCGCGCCACCAGCGCCGGCTCGAGCTCGGCCGCGCCGGCGAGCCCTTCCGCATCGAGTTCTTTGTGTGCGGCGAGCTGCGCCAGCGCGGCGCCAAATGCCGGGCCGCCGGCGGTTCCGGTCGTACCGTCGTAGGCGTCCGCATGAGCTTCCATCGGGAAGGTGATCGTCGCCCGCGGCGCGGACGCCTCTCGCCGATGGCGGAATCGACGGAGCAGCGGAAGTCACGACACCTCGACGTGTGTCTCAGAGACGACGTCGCGTCGCGCACCGCGCCGGGTTGGGACGACGTCCGGCTGCGCCACGAAGCGCTGCCGGAGATCGCGCTCGCCGACGTCGATCTGACGACGACGTTCCTCGGCCTGCCGCTGCGCGCGCCGCTGCTCATCTCTTCGATGACCGGTGGAACGCAGCGGGCTCGCGAGATCAACCGCCGGCTCGCGCGTTCCGCCGAAGCCGCCGGGATCGCGTTCGGACTCGGCAGCGGGCGGGCGATGCTCGAAGACCCCTCGCTGCGCTCCACCTTCGCCGTACGCGACGTCGCGCCGAAAGTGGTCCTGTTCGCGAACCTCGGCGCAGTGCAGCTCAACTACGGCGTGCAGATCGATGACGCGCGCCGGCTGATCGACGCCGTCGGCGCGCAGGGCCTGTACTTGCACCTCAACCCGCTGCAGGAAGCGCTGCAGCGGAACGGCGACACGAATTTTCGCAATCTCGAAGCGCGGATTACGGCGCTGTGTGCCGCACTCGACGTCCCGGTGATCGCCAAGAGCGTCGGTTCGGGGATCGCGCCGTCAACCGCGGCGCGCCTCGTGGCGTGCGGCGTCGCGGCGCTCGATGTCGCGGGCGCCGGCGGCACGTCGTGGGCACTGGTCGAAGGCCGGCGCGCCGACGATCCCTCGCGCGAACGCGTCGCCGAAGCATTCGCCGACTGGGGTTATGCGACGCCGCGCGCGACGGCGGCGATCCGCGATCTGCTGCCGCAGATTCCGCTGGTCGCGAGCGGCGGTATCCGCGACGGCGTGCAGGTTGCCAAAGCGCTCGCGATGGGCGCCGACCTAGCGGGACTCGCGCTGCCGTTCCTGCGCGCGGCCGAAGAATCCGAAGCCGCGGTCGCGATGCTGATCGACGAGTTGGTGACCGCGCTTCGGATCGCGGCCTTTGCCAGCGGTTCGCGCACCGTGCGCGAATTGCGCGACGCGCTCGCCTAGAGCGAACAGCCTCTCATGCTCGCGGTCGCGCTGCTCGCTTCGATCCTCGCCGCAGCGTCGCCGAGCCCATCGCCCAGCCCATCGCCGAGCGCCCTGCCGGCGATCGGCAGCGTGACCGTGGTCAGCGGCTCGCCGCAATCGCTGCACCGCGCCGCGCAACCGGTGTCGGTGATCGACGCCTCCCTGTTGAGCGAAGAGACGGCGTTTTCGCTGGATCAAGCGTTGCGCGTCCTGCCCGGTATCGATCGCGACCGCAGCAACGCGCCGTTTACGAACTACGGACAGTTGCGGCTCTCGTTTTCGGGCGCCGGGCAAGATCGCGGTGCGCTGTTCGTCGACGGCGTCCCCGCGCAAGACGGTTTCGGCGGGCAAGTCGATTGGAACGCCTACCCGATGGCCGGGATCGCGCGCGGCGAACTGCTGCGCGGTCCGGGCTCCGCACTCTACGGATCCGGCGCGATCGGCGGCGTGCTCTCGCTGTTGACGACGCCGCCGTCGCGCACGCCGGGCGGCCAATTCGACGCCGCGACCGGGGGCATCGTCGTGGGCGACGGCACGCTCGGCATGACCGGCGCGGCCGGCGCCTTTGCGAATGCGCTCACGCTCTCGAGTCAACGCCTCAGCTACGGCGTGATCCCGCCCGGTCAAACCGCGCCCGAAGACCGGCCCGCGATCTCGACCGCGGACGTCTTTCACCTGCGCTCGCGGGCCGCGGTGAGCAGCGACTCGACCCTCGACCTCGACGCGCTCGTCACCGACGACGCGCAGCAAGATGGGCTGCCGCACGACGGCTTTTCACGCTCCATGCGGCAAGCGGCCGCGACGTGGACCCAAAGCACGGACACCACCGTCGCGATCACGGCCTTCGTGCGCGCGACGACCCTGGTGAACATTGCCGACAAATCGACCGCGCCCGGCGTGCTGCTGTACACGCAGCACGTCCCGACTTCGGATGCGGGTATTCGTGAGCGCTGGGAGATCCCGGACGGAATCGGCGCCTTGACGTTCGTCGCCGATGGGCGCTTGGTGACCGGCCAGAGCGATCAGAACGCCGCCAACGGAACGGTGCAGAGTGACGTCGCGGGGACACAGCGGCTAGGCGGGATCGCGTTGCAGCAAACCTGGAACGGGCGCTTCGGCGGCATCGCCGGGGCTCGCTACGACGCGATCGAAACCGACGCGCTCGGTTCACGCATTGCCGCCGCGATCTCGCCGCGACTCGATCTCCGCTACGAAGCGTCGAAGGCGACGCTCTTTCGCGCCGCGTTCGGCACCGGTCTGCGCGCGCCGTATCTGAATGAATTGATTCGCAGCTACCGCGTCGGCTCGGTCCTCGAAGAGAACAATCCGCACCTCGTTCCCGAACGCAGCCGTTCGTTTGTGTTCGGCACCGACATCGCGCCGAGCGATCTCACGCATTTGGCGGTCGACTACACCGGGACACGCGTCTTCGACGCGATCGGGCTGCAGACGATCGCGCACAACGTTCAGCAGCAGACGAACTACGGGCAAACGGCGACCGATACGTTTACCGCCGACTACGAACACCGGCTGGCCGCCTGCGCGCGGTTACGGGGTTTCGCCGTGTCCAATCACGATCGTGTCGTCGTGGGACCGGCCGCCGAGATCGGGAAACGGCTCGCCTACGTCCCCGATGCGGCCGCGTCGATCAGTGCCGAGCAGACGGTGCGCGCGCTCACCGGCGCGATCGAAGTCTCGTACCTCGGTCCGACCTTCGCCGACGACCTGCAGCGCGAACCGCTCGGCAACACCATGCTGATCGGCGGCCGCCTCACGCTGCACGCCGTCGACGGCTCGAGCCTTTCGCTGGCCGTCGACAACCTTGCCGATCGCGTGTACCTGACCAGCGTCGACCGCCTCGGGCCGCCGTCGTCGGTGACGTTGCGCGCCAGCGTTCCGATCGGTCCGCGCGTTGCTAGCGCGCGGCCTGCGGTGTGCGGCTGACGCGGATGTCGTCGCCTTCGACGCGCACGTCGAACGTGTCGACGCGCGCGAAATTCCCCAGCGTCATCTCGCCGTCGCTGAGCTTGAACGTCCAGGCATGCCACGGACACGTGACGACCGCGCCGTCGAGCCAGCCCTCCGCGAGCGGTCCGCCTTGATGCGGACACGTATTGTCGAGCGCGTAGTAGCGTCCACCGACGTTGAACAGCGCGATCTCGCGCTCGCCGACGACCACCGCTTTTCCGGTCCCCGGCGCAACGTCCCCGACGCGCGCCGCGGTCACGTAGTCATCGGTCACAGCGCGGCCTGTTCCGCGCCCAGGGGAGGACGTCTTGCTCAAAGATTATCGTGACTGGCTCGACGCCGAACTCAAGCTGCTGGGGAATGCCAGCCATCACGCATACGCGTTCGGTCAAGCGAACATGGCGAAGCGCGCGCTCGAACGGTTCGATGACGAACTCGCGCGCACGCTCTACGTGCCGCTCGATCGCGCCGCCGCGCGCCGGATCCTCACCGCGATCGAACTGCAATCCGAAGCGACGACCTCCGCGCAGCCCGAGCTGGAGACGCTGCGCGACGTCCTGACCGCCGCGCTCCAGGAGGCAAACGAAAACCCCGCGCTTTGACGGGCTGAGCCGGATACGGTATGATTCGTCGGTCGCCGTCGCGGACCCACGGAGTCTGCTGACGCGCGAGTCGAAAGGAGTCTCTGGGTCCCCGTGCCTCTTACCAAGGAACAGAAATCGGAGCTCGCGGTCAAGTACGGCCGCGGTCCGAGCGATACCGGGTCAGCCGACGTGCAGATCGCGATCCTGACCGCCTCGATCAACCAGCTGACCGAGCACCTGAAGATCCATAAGAAGGATCATCACAGCCGTCGCGGCTTGCTCATGCAGGTCGGACAGCGCCGCCGTTTGCTGGCCTACCTCCAGAACAAAGACCTCGACCGCTACCGCAAGCTGATCGGCGACCTCGGCCTGCGCCGCTAGGCGCTCGGCCGGTCGCACAGCGACCGTCCCGCAGCGACCGCTCGCCGCCTAAGGGTTGGCGCTCGCCCAGCGCGGCTTTGGCCGAAGGCCAAAACGCGAAGGGTTCGGCGCAGCCGAACCCACCAGGCCGCCTCCACAGGCGCCCCGAACCCGGTAACGTTTACAGAAAAAACGTAAGCGAATTAAGCAAGAACACAATCTAGGAGTATCAGTGCCAGAATCCGTCTCGCTCGAGATCGGTGGCCGTACGCTTGTCGTTGAGACGGGCGAGCTTGCCAAGCAAGCCGGTGGATCCGCCCTCGTACGCTACGGCGATCAGATCGTCGTCCTGTGCGCCGCCACGGCGTCAGAAAAACCGCGTGAGGGGATCGACTTCTTCCCCCTCACTTGCGACTACGAAGAGAAGATGTATGCGGCCGGCAAGATCCCGGGCGGTTACATCAAGCGCGAAGGCCGGCCGTCGGAACACGGCATCCTCAGCGCGCGCCAGATCGATCGCCCCATCCGCCCTCTGTTCCCTGACGGCTTCCGCAACGACGTGCAAGTCATCGCGACGGTCCTTTCGACCGATCCCGGTCTCGATAGCGACGTCATCGCGGTCTGCGCCGCCGGTGCCGCACTTGCGGTCAGCGACATCCCGTTCCAGAAGAACGTTGCCGCCGTTCGCGTCGGACGCGACGAGCAGGGCAACTACATCACCAATCCGACGCTCGAGCAATACGAGAGCGGCGGGATGGAAATCGTCGTCGCCGGCACTGCCGATGCGGTGATGATGGTCGAAGGCGGCGCGAAAGAAATCTCCGAGGAAGAGTTCCTCGGCGCCGTCGCCTACGCGCACGAAGAAGTCAAGAAGATCGTCGCGGCGATCGACAAGCTCGCCAAGAAGGCCGGCAAGCCGAAGCGCGACATCCCGCTGCTCGCCACCGATGCGACCCTCGATAAGTGGATGCGCAAGAACTTCGCCAAGGAAGTGTCCAAGGCGATGCGCGTTTTCGACAAGCACGAACGCGAGCTCGCCTTCGGGGACATCTCGCGCGATGCGGCGCTGGTCAAACTCGACAAGAAGGACGACGTGGTCGTCCGCGCCTTAGTCGTCGATCAGAAGTCGAAAGAGTTCGAGAAGATCGTCAAGGCGATGGAAGAGGACGAGCTGCGCACGATGGTCGTGGACGAGAAGATTCGTCCCGACGGTCGCAAGCCCGACGAGATCCGTCCGATCTGGAGCAAGGTCCACTACGTGCCGCGCGTGCACGGCTCCGGCGTGTTCACCCGCGGACAAACGCAGGTCTTCACGGCGGCAACGCTCGGATCGATCAGCGACGAACAGCGCCTCGACGGGATCCTCGACATCCCCAACAAGCGCTACATGCACTACTACAACTTCCCGCCGTACTCGGTCGGCGAGACGCGCCCGATGCGCGCGCCGGGCCGGCGCGAGATCGGCCACGGCCAGCTCGCGGAGCGCGCGCTGGTTCCGGTCCTCCCGCCGGAGGAAGAGTTCCCCTACACGCTGCGCGTGATCAGCGAAGTGCTTGAATCGAACGGCTCGTCGTCGATGGCGTCGGTCTGTGGTTCGACGCTCGCGCTGCTCGATGCGGGCGTGCCGATCAAGGCCCACGTCGCGGGCGTCGCGATGGGGCTCATCCTCAAGGGCAAAGACTACGCGATCCTGACCGACATTCAGGGTCTCGAAGACGCGCTCGGCGAGATGGACTTCAAAGTCGCGGGCACGGTCGACGGGATCACGGCGATCCAGATGGACATCAAAGTCGCCGGCATCACGCTCGACATCATGCGCGATGCGCTCACGCAAGCCAAGAAGTCGCGGCTGTTCATCATCGAGAAGCTCAAAGAGACGATCGCCGAACCGCGCGCCGAACTCTCGCAGTACGCGCCGCGAATGATCGTTCTCCAGATCAGCCCCGACAAGATCAAAGACGTGATCGGACCCGGCGGTAAGGTGATCAACAAGATCATCGCCGACACGGGCGTCAAGATCGACATCGAAAACGACGGCCGCGTCTTCATCGCTTCCCCCGACGGCGCGGGCGCCGAAAAGGCGAAGCAGATGGTCGAGGCACTGACCAAGGAAGTGAAGGTCGGCGAGACCTACCTCGGCACGGTGACGCGACTGATGAACTTCGGTGCCTTCGTCGCGTTCTTGCCCGGCAAAGAAGGGCTCGTCCACATTTCGCAGCTCGCGCCGCAGCGCGTCGAGCGCGTCGAGGACGTCGTGAAGCCCGGCGATCAGATCATGGTCAAAGTGATCGAGATCGACTCCCAAGGGCGGATCAACCTCAGCCGCAAGGCCGTCCTCGGCGGCGGCGAGGGAAGTCCGGCGGAAAGTCACGACGGCGCGCCGTCACGCAACGGCGCTCCGCGTCCGGAACGGACCGCCCCCCCGGCGGGGGGAGGCGGCGACCGCGGTGACCGCGGCGATCGGCGTCCGCGCCGGCGGCCTCGGCCCGAATAACGAAGCGCTTGCCGCTTGCGAAAGCCCCGTCCATACGGACGGGGCTTTTTCATGTGGCGTCACTGGGCTGCGCGCGCGAAAGTCTGCTACCATCGGGCTAGACTGGCTCGGCGACGCGGCCGGGCAAGGTGATCGATGATCTTGCGGCCGATCGGCGCGACCCTCGCATTGGGATCTCTCATCACGGTCCTCGGCAGCTGCGGAGGCGGTGGTGGAAGTGCGCCGCCGCCGGCAGCGTCGCGCGGTCCGGCAGCGCTCGCGAAGGTCGCCATCAGCATCACGCTGCCGCCTGCGCCGTCGGCGCATCAACGCCGGCTGCAGTACGTGTCGACCGCGACGCAGTCAGCGACGATTCTGGTCAGCTCGGGCGGAACGTCGCTGCCGCTGGTCGTGATCCCGTGTAACACGGCCTCGTGTTCCGCTTCGCTGTCGGCACCGGCCGGCGCAACCGACTCGTTCGTGATCTCGCTCTACGATGGCACCAACGGCACCGGCAACGTGCTCTCGACCAACACGATCGCGCAGTTCATCACCGCGAACCAGGTCAACGCGATCAACGCGACGGTCAACCCCGTCGTCGCCTCGGTCGTCCTTTCGCTCTCGCCGAACCAGCTCACCCAGGGCACGAGCGCGACGTCGAACCTCACCGTCACCGCGCTCGACGCCGACGGCAAGACGATCATCGGCCCCGGCACGTTCTCGACCGCCGCCGGCGCACCGGTGACGATCACCCTCTTCACGACCGACACGCCGACGGTGGGCAGCGGCGGCACGTCGCTCGCGCAGACGACGGTCACCGCGCCGTTGACGTCGACGATTCTGTTGAGCTACGGCGGCGCGCTGCTGACCTCGACGCTGGTGAACGCGACGGTCACGGGCGGGCTTCCCGTCACGGCGGCAACGCTCACGTACATCGCGTCGGGCCCACCCTCGCTGGGCAGCGGGACTTGGCCGATCAGCGACATCGCGACGAATCCGTTCTCGCTCGACGTACCGCAACTGCGCGTGTACCTCGGCGAGCTCGATTCGATTCCGATGGCGAACGGTTTCTACAACACGCCGGTGACGATCTGGAATGCGCTGGCACCGAGCGGCTGCGTGCCGGTGGGGTCGACAAAGGTCTTCAACTCGATCGAGGTGGCGTTCAACTTGTCGTCGCCCGCACTCCCGGCGGGCTGGACCGTGACCGGCGATCCCGAGATGGGCTTCCTGCAGGCGATCGTCTCGATCCAGGAAGCCGACCCGACGACGAACCCTGCCGCCAACGCGACGTTGTACATCGAAGGTTCGTGTACGGTCGTCGCGACCCAAACCACGACCGTGAACAACAACGATCCCATCACCGGATACGTCACGCTCAATTTCAACGCCACGGCGCCCGTATCGGGGCTCTCGGTGACGACGCCGGTCAACGGGACCTACGTCATCGAGTGGTGGCAGTAGCCGGCACGAGAACGCGTCGCAGCGGCTAGGTGGGGAACACGCGGGCGCGCGTCGCACAATCGCACCGCGCCATGTTCGCTCTCCGGCTTGCCGCCATCGCTGCCTCCGTCACCCTGCTCGGCGTGCATCCGCGCGTCGCGACGGTCTTCGATCTGTCGGACGATATCGGGCGCCGGCCGCCGCTGCTCAGCCTCGCGCAGGCTGACGGCTCACCCCTGGCGCTCGACGCGGAACGCGGAAAACCCACCTACGTCTTTCTCTTCGCGAGCTGGTGCGAGCCGTGCCAAGAGGCGCTCCCGTTCGTGCGCGCGGACTTTGCAAAGTACGGCGAGCGCGTGAACTTCGTCGGCGTCGACGTGCTCGAAGATACGCCGGCTGCGACAGCCTCGGTCGCGCGGGCGGCGTTTCCGTTTCGGGTGGCGATCTTTCCCATCGCGCAGCTCGACGCGCAGATCTCTCCGGCCGCGCAGCTCGCTGCCGGCGCGAAGTACAAGATCCCGGCCGATTTCTTGATCGATGCGAACGGTGTCGTCCGTTATGCATGGCACGGGCTCGCGATCGATCGCTCCGGCGCGGCGATCGACTTGCTGCCGAGCTATCTCGCCAAGCTCGGAGTCGAATGAGCGATCCGAGCTGGACGATCGCTCCCAAAGCACTCGCCAACGTCGACGCTTCGGTCGCGGTCCTTGCCGAGGCGGCTGCCGAAGGCGGACGCATCGCCACCGAGTGGCCCTTCGACGTCGCGCACCGCGCGAAGTCGCTGCGTGCGGCACTACTGGCCGGCAACATCGAGGGCTGGGTGGCGTATGCGGGGACCACGGTCGTCGCCGACCTGACGATCTTCAATCCCGCCGAACCCGAGCCGCTGTTCGGCATGGTGGTCGCACGTGCGCACCGGCGGCATGGCATCGGCCGCGCACTGATCGAAGCGGCCGTCGCGTGGGCGCGCACTCAAGGCAAATCCGCGTTGCGTCTGCGCGTGTTCCCCGACAACGAGCCGGCACGCGCGCTGTATCGCGCAACGCAGTTCGTCGAGGTTGCGCTGCAGCCCGGTGCCGTCGCGCGTTCCGATGGATCGACGGCCGATGCGATCCTGATGCGCCGCGCGCTGACGGACCGCTGATGCACGCGCTGCTGCTCGCCGCCGCCGTCGGTGCGGCGCGGCCGCCGGCGCGCTGCGTACCGGCGCGCGCCGCGCGTGTCCATCTCGTCGACGGCATGCCGTTCGTCGTCGCGCGGATCAAAACGTTGCGCGGACGCGCGTACCGTACGCAGCACGTCTACGTCTTGTACGACGGCGCGCGCGAGCTGGCGCAGTTGCGATTTTTAGGCGACGGTTCGGTCTCGATCGCCGGCTACGTCGACGGTATCGTCGCCGGCGCGGGGATGAGCTACGTCGACGTGCTGGTCCCGAGCGCGAGCTGTCCGGTGGCGTACGGGCACATCACGCTCAAGCCGAACTGACGGCCTCGTCGCTCGCGGCGTTAAGCCGACGAAGCAGCGACAGCAGCTGTACGCGTTCGTCGCCGTCGAGCGCTGCCGCGAAGCGCTCGTCGCTTGCTAGCACCAGTGGCGTCGCCCGCGCCAACAGCTCGCGCCCGGAGTCGGTCAAGGTCGGCACGGTCGTCCGGCGGTCGACCGGGTGGGTGACCCGCCGCAGCAGACCCCGTGCCTCGAGCTGGTCGACGAGCCGCACCATCGTCGACGGATCGGCGCCCAGCGCCGCCGCGACCTCGCGCTGGCCGTCGCCCGGCCGGTCGGCGACCGTGACGAGAACCCCGAAAAGCATCGGCGAGAGGCTGGTCTCGGCCGTCACCTCGGCAAAGGCTCCAAACGCTCGCAGCTGCGCTCGCCGCAGCTGATACCCGAGCAGCCCCTCCAGCCGGACCGATTTCATTGATGTTGCCAATCGTTTGACATGCCAATCAATTCGCGCTATCGTTCAGCGCACGCCTTCCGCCGCCCCGTCCGAAGAGCCGACACCTGATGGATCGTAACGACTATCTCGTCGCGCCGCCGGCCGCATGCGATGCATCGGTCCTGGCCGGGCTTTCGGCCCGCGACATCCTCGCCGCGACCGTCGCGCGTACCCCGGCGGGACTGGCCTACGTCGATGGACCGCTGCGGCTGACGTGGGGTGACGCCGCAGCCTGCGTCGCAGCGTTGGCGGACGAGCTGGAACGGGCGGGGATCGGCGCCGGAGACGTCGTCGGGCTGAGGCTTCCCAACGGCGCGGCGTTCGCGATCGCGCACCTCGCGATCGCCGAACTCGGCGCCGTGACGCTGCCGCTCCACGTTCCATACGGCGACGCCGAAGTGCGCGAATTCTTGGCGGCGACGTCGGCCCGCGCGTACGTGCACACCGGCTGTACCGGCGATTGCCGCGACCTGCGTGAAGCGGTCCCGTCGCTTACGGTGCTGGTGCACTGCGCGACCGAGCGCGCGGCGTTTTCGGTCGAGGGCACGGCGTCGCCGGCGCGCCGCCGGCCGGCGCGCATCGAGCCCCACGCGCCGTTCTGCATCATGCCGACGAGCGGCACGGAGTCGCCGGCGCCGAAACTCTGCCTGCACACGCACGACGGTCTGCTCTCCAACGCGCGCGCGTTCGTCGCTGAAGCGGAGATCGGCCCACTCGATGGGCTGATCGTCGCGGGCGGGTTCACGCACCTGTTCGGTTTGTTGGGATTGCACGTCAGCCTGATCGCGGGTGCGACGCTGCTCGCGCTGCCGCGCTTCGACGCGCATCGTTTTCTCGCGCTGGCCGCAACGGAACACGCAACGCGCGCCTGGGCCGTTCCCGCGCAGCTGATCGACCTTGTCGAAGCCGCGCGCACGCGCCCCTATCGCTTGACGCTGCGCGAGGTTCGCACCGCCGGCGCGCCGGCCGGCGCGGCGTTGATCGCGGGCGTGCGCGCGGCGCTGGGCGCGGACGTGACGGTGCACTGGGGGATGAGCGAGCTCGGCGGCGGGATCACGACGTACGGCCGCGACGCCGGCGTGCACGATGCCGCGATCGGTCTGCCGATCGCGGGCGCCGAGGTGCGTATCGCGCGTCCCGACGGCAGCGAGGCCGAACCCGGTGAGGTCGGCGCATTGCTCTACCGGCGCGCGGACCTCTTCCGCGGATACCTCAACGATCCCGATGCGACCGCACGTGCGTTCGCCCCCGGCGGCTGGCTGCGCACCGGTGACCGCGCGTCACGCGACGCAGCCGGCGTCGTGCACTACCACGGCCGCGAGAAAGACATCATCAACCGCGGCGGTTACAAGATCGGGAGCGCCGAGATCGAGGCGCACCTGCAGGCGCTGCCGGCGGTGCGGCGCGCTGCCGTCGTCGCGGTTCCGGATCCGCGGCTCGGCGAACGCGCCTGCGTGGTCGCCGAACTTCACCCCGGTGCGTCGCTGACGCTGCCGGAAGTCGCCGAGTTGCTGGCCTCACGCGGCGTCGCGAAGTACAAGTGGCCCGAGCACCTCGCGATCGTCGAGCTGATGCCGATGACCGCGACCAACAAGATCGCCAAGAGCGCCGTCCGCGAGCTCGCGCGCCGGCTCACGACGCCGGCGGTCACCGCATGACGTTGGCGGGACGGGTCGCGCTGGTGACCGGCGGCGCGCGCGGAATCGGCGCCGCGATCGTCGCCGAACTCGTCGCTGCCGGCGCCTGTGTCGTCGTCGTCGATGACGGGTCGTCGATCGATGGGCGTGCACCGGACCCTTCGGTGGTCGAAGCGTTCGCAGCGCCGTTCGGCGGCGCGGTCGAGCCGCACAGCGGCAGTATTGCCGATCCCGGCGTCGCCGCAGACGCCGTGTCGCGCGCCGGCGAGCGCTTCGGCGGGCTCGACATCGTCATCAACTGCGCGGCGATCCTGCGCGACGGGTTCATCTTCAAAGCGGATCTCGCCGACTACGAAGCGGTGCTGCGCGTCAACCTCGTCGGCGCCTTCGCGGCGCTGCGTGCCGCCGCTCCGGTGCTGCGCGACAACGCAAAAGGCGAACGCGGCGGCGCGCGCTACGCGTGGGGCCGCATCGTCAACATCGTTTCAACGGCCGGGCTGTACGGCAACTACGGCCAGGCCGCGTACGCGAGCGCCAAGGGCGGTCTGGTCGCCCTGACGCGCGTCGCGGCGCTCGACCTCGCCCGCTCCGGCGTGACCGCCAACGCCATCGCACCGTTCGCCGCCACGCGCGTCACGGAAGCGATCGTGCCGCAGACCGAGGCGCAAGCTGCATACAAGGACGGCGCGTTGCGCGTCCCGGCCCAGCCGGTCGCGCGTTTCGTCGCCTATCTCTG
>Ga0302184_10000283_pt1 | contig 33439 bp, 36 predicted proteins | sample I_Palsa_N3_3_FD_200233 | JGI IMG/M metagenome (GOLD analysis project Ga0302184, IMG submission 200233) | Peat permafrost microbial communities from Stordalen Mire near Abisko, Sweden - I_Palsa_N3_3 | ecosystem: Environmental > Terrestrial > Soil > Palsa > Peat permafrost | place: Sweden...
ACGTCGGCGCTGTCGGCGGTTGCGCCCGGCGGGACTTTCACGATTCCGACGTCGGCGCTGTCGGCGGTTGCGCCCGGCGGCACTTTCACGATTCCGACATCGGCGCTGTCGGCGGTTGCGCCCGGCGGCACTTTCACGATCACGACCGCAGCACTTTCGGCAAACGGCCCGCAACAAATACTCCGCTAAGGGAGAGAAACATGCGTTACTTCGCGTCCGTCCTCACCATGATGCTCGTCGCCGCAGCGCTGCCGTCAGCAGCATTCGCCGACTATCAGTACACCTTCCAAGTCCCCGCGACGCTCAGCAATCTACCGGCCGGAGCCGGAATCCAGGTTGAGTGCAACATGTGGGCGGGCCCAAACCGGAGCGGCGCTCAGGTCGCAGCGCAAACATCCGGGACCCCAGTCACGCCCACGAACGGAGCGTACTCGGGAACGTTTGTCGTGAAAGAGAGCTCGCCGACTGCGCCGGGTTCCTACGCCTGCTGGCTGCTGGTGTACGTCGGCGGCACTCTGCTCAACATCGTGAACGGTACACCGACAAACCCATCGGCTGGCTGGACGGGCACGATGATGACCAGCGGAAACCTGACCGCATTTGTGCTACCGGTTCCGATTTGATTTGACGGATCGGCGGCCCATCACCCCTCCTGCGGCCTTGAGCGACCGCTAACGTTGTCCCGGCGCCTCGCTGGCCCGATGAGCGCGCGAGGCGGCCGTGAAACGTAACGCGGCGCCGTACATCCTCGCGGGCTGCGCGACGAGATGACTGCGTACCAGCCGCTCGAGGTGCGCATGGCGGAGGTCGTCATGCCCGGTGAGTCCGTGGTGTGGAGCGGCTCCCCGCCTCAAGGCCTGCGCTTCCACTCGCAGGATACGTTTTTGATCCCGTTCTCGCTCTTTTGGGGCGGCTTTGCCATTTTCTGGGAAACCATCGCCATCGTGGGCGGAACGCCGTGGTTTTTCCGTCTCTGGGGCATTCCGTTCGTGGCCCTCGGGCTATACTTCATCGTGGGCCGCTTTTTCGTGAATGCGTACCTTCGCAGCCAAACGTACTACGCCGTGACCGAGCGGGCGGCATACGTCGCGCGCTTCGGAACGTGGCCGGCTATTCGGCGGTATACCGGAAGCGCTCTCGATACGATCGAGTTTCAACCCAACAACGACGGCTCCGGCACCATCCGCTTCATGTCCGCTCCGCCGTCAAAGTATTTCGGTTACGGCGCGAGACTTTCCGACTGGAGCTTGCCGTCGCTCGACGAGTTCGAAGCCATCCCGGATGCGCGCACGGTGTACGCTTTGATCCTGAAAGCTCGGCCCGCTGAGGGCAACCCGAGCTAAAGCTGCCCGGGAAAGCGAAGCCTACTGGAGTCGTGGGCGACGGCTCGTTTGGCGCGCCGGACGGGCCGCGACGGCGCGGTGCCGAACACGGAAAACTCGGTGCACGAGGGCAAACGGGGTTCCGGAGCCCGCCCCGGGGATGACCGGACGCGGCCGGATTGGGACGACTACTTCATGGAGATCGCGCGGACGGTGGCGACGCGCGCGACCTGTCCGCGCGCGAGCGTCGGCGCGGTCATCACGCGCGAGAAGCGGATTCTGACGACCGGCTACAACGGTGCACCGCGCGGCGTGCCGCACTGCACGGACGCCGGCTGCCTGATGGTCGACGGGCACTGTTTGCGCGCCACCCATGCGGAGGCGAACGCGATCGTGCAGGGTGCGCTTCACGGCGTCAGTTTGGCCGGCGGGACCGCCTACTGCACGCATCAGCCCTGCGCCGGCTGTTCGAAACTGCTCATCAGCGCGGGTATACAACGGATCGTGTTCGCCGATGCATATCCGGATCCGGTCGCGAGCCTGCTGCTCGACGAGGCCGGCGTCGTGCTCGAGCAGCTCGTCCCCGACCCCGTGCGAGCGTTGACGTGACCTGGCGGCTGCTGATCGCCGTCCTGGTCGTCTCGCTTGCGACCGCGCTCGCGGTCACGCCGTACGTGCGCCGGTTGGCGCTCAGCGTGGGGATGCTCGACGAAACCGGCGAGCGCCGCATGCACGATACCCCGAAGCCGCGCATCGGCGGCATCGCCGTCTACCTCGGCTTCGCGTTCGCGCTGTTCGCGGCGCTCGGCTACCTGTTCAATACGCATCAGCTCAACGACATCGGCAAGGTGCACGACGTCGTTCAGAACGTCGTCGGCCTGATCTTCGGCGGAACGCTGATCCTCATGATCGGCATCTGGGACGACGTGATGGGGATGAGCCCGCGCGCCAAACTCCTCGCCCAAGTCGCCGTGGCGTCGATCTCGATGCTGTACGGCTTCTTGATCGCCTTCGTGCGCAACCCGTTCCATCACGGCGTCGTCGTGTACTTTCCGCTGTGGATCAGCATCCCGGTAACGCTGCTGTGGTACGTCGGGATGATGAACGCGATCAACTTGATCGACGGTCTCGACGGGCTGCTCTCAGGCGTCACCGCGATCGCCGGAATCTTTCTGCTGTTCATCAACTTGCAGCAAGGCCACCCGGAGATCGCCCTCGTGCTGGCGGCGCTCGTCGGCAGCGCGCTCGGCTTCCTGCGTTACAACTTCAATCCGGCCAAGATCATCCTCGGCGATTCCGGGGCGCTCTTCATCGGCTATGTCTTCGCAACGGTCTCGATCATCGGCGCCAGCAAGCTCGCCTTTACGGTCTCGTTGATCGTTCCGCTGATTCTGTTGGGCTTGCCGATCGCCGACACCGCAGCGGCGATCGTGCGCCGCACGGCGGCGGGCAAGAAGTTTTACGAAGCCGATCGCGGTCATTTTCACCACCAGCTCATCTTTCGCTTCGGTCTCAACGTGCCTCAGGCGGTGCTGTTGATCTACGCGCTGTGCATCGCTCTGGGTCTGCTCGCGCTCGCACTTTCGGGTGGCGTCGGCACGCTCAAACTGGCGTGAGACGTCCTGTCAGCCACTCATCGTGATTGACGAGGCGAAGCCGAGGTGGATTCAGTCTCCAAAGGAGGCTGAATCCCCGTGACGGCGCCGCTGCGCGTGCTGGCCGTCATGGGGACGCGGCCGGACACGATCAAGATGGCGCCGGTCATCCACGCGCTGCAGGGTGCCGGGCCCGCGATCGAGCCGCTTGTGTGCGTCACCGCGCAGCACCGCGAGATGCTGGACGACGTCCTGCGCCTGTTCGAGATCGTTCCCGACGTCGACCTCGACATCATGACGCGCACGCAGTCGCTGACCGACATCACGACCCGCGTGCTGATCGGAATGGAACGCGTGCTCGCCGAGCGGCGGCCCGACGTCGTGCTCGTCCACGGCGATACGACGACGTCGACCGCGGCCGCTCTGGCGGCGTTCTACCAGAAGATCCCCGTCGGCCACGTCGAGGCCGGCTTGCGAACGTCGTCGATCGCCGAGCCGTATCCCGAGGAGGCGAACCGGCGTATCACCGGCGTGCTGACGTCGCTGCATTTTGCGCCGACCGCGCGAGCGCGCGCGAACCTGCTCGCCGAACGCACGCAGCACGCCCACATCTTCGTCACGGGCAACACCGTGATCGACGCCTTCCTGGGCACCGAGCGGCGGGTCCGCGAGCGCGGTGTTCCGGCGCCCTCGCTGCTCGGCCTCGATCCGAAACGCCCGATCATCTTCGTCACCGCACACCGGCGTGAGAACCACGCTCAGATGGGCGAGATCGCACGCGCGATCGGGACGATCGCTGCGTTCCCGGAGCGGCCGCAGATCGTGTGGCCCGTCCATCCGTCACCGCAGGTCGAGCCGGTTGTGCGCGCCGTCCTCAACGGCACGCCGGGAATACGCCTCGTCGCGCCGCTCGACTATGCCGAAACGGTCGCAGCGGTTGCGGCTTCGCACTTCGTCCTCACCGATTCGGGCGGACTCCAAGAGGAAGCGCCGACGCTGGGCAAGCCGGTGCTGGTCATGCGCCGCGAAACCGAACGGCCCGAAGGACTGGAAGCCGGCACCCTGCGGCTGATCGGCGCCGAATATGCCGAGATCGTGGCCGAGACGCGGCGGCTCCTCGTCGACAAGGCGGCCTACAGCGCCATGGCCCATGCCTCGAACCCCTACGGTGACGGCCGCGCCGCCGAGCGGATCGTCGCCGGCTTGCTGCACGTGCTGCGCGACGGCCCGGTCCCGGACGCGTTCGGGTCGACCGCAATCCAATGAAGCGCTTACTTGCTGCCGCGGCCGGCTTCGCGGCGACTGTCATCGGCGGATTCTTGGTGGGCGTCGCGCTAACGCGGGCAACCGGGAGCCAGTGGTGGATCCCGGTCGGTCTGTTCGGCGGCCTGGCACTTGGCGTCGCGGCGATCGCGGCGGCGGTGCGCCCGCTCTTGCGCTGACTTTGCATCCTCGTGCGAGAAACGTCGAGGAGGTGACGGTCTCGCATGCCCCCAAGAATCGCCGCGCCGACGCGTCGGCCGATTTGCTCGCGTATCACGCTCGCAAGCGGCTGATCTGCGTGCGGACCTCGCTGTTCCTCGTCCCGCTCGTCGTCTTCGCGGCGCTGCGGGATCCGGTCGCAGGCGTACAGCTTGCGCTGGGTGGGGTGCTCGGGGCCCTCAATATGTTGGCGATGATGCGTCAGAACGAACGCCTGGTCGAAGGTCGAAGTTCGCGCGCGGTCTTCGTCCTCAACGCTCAGGTCCGCGTGTTCGCGGTCGGCATCCTACCCATAGCAGTCGCGGTCCGCCTCGGAGAATACTGGACGGTCGCGCTCTACTTCATCGGGTTCTTCACGCCGCTCGCGCTGTACGCGATCGAATATCGCAGATCGATTCAACGGGAAGTCTAGTGCACGAAAGTATCGGCGAACACCCCAGCTGGCATCTGTTTCCAGGTGTGTTCGGAACGATTCACTCAGACACGGTCATCACGACCTGGGTCGCGATGGTCCTGGCGCTGGCGTTTTTCTGGTGGCTGGGCCGCTCGTACCGTTCGAACGAGGTCGATAAGACCCAGGCGACCTTCGAAGGGATCATCCAGTTCCTTTCGGATCTCGCGCTGGGGACGATCGGACCCAGTGGAGAGCGGTACGTGCCGATTTTCGTCGGCATCTTTTTCTTCATCTGGGTCCTGAACGAGTTCGGCGTCCTGTTCCTCAAGGCGCTCGGCCTGCCGTTCGGCGGGTCGCCCACCGCGGACATCAACACGACCGCAGCCTTTGCGCTCTGCGTGTTCGTGGGTATCCAGTACATGGCCATTCGCAAGAACGGGATCAAGGCGTACGCGCATCTCTTCCAGCCGTTCTGGCTCCTGTTTCCGTTTAATCTCATCGAAGAGATCGCTCGCCCGATCGTCCTCGCCATGCGCCTTGCCTTCAACATCCTGGCTGGTGAGATTCTGCTCTTCGTCGTCGCGACGCTCATCGTATCAAACATCGTGGTCGGCCCCGTGAACATCTCCTATGCGGCGGCGCTGGCACCGGTCGGTATCGAGTTCTTCAACTTCTTAATCGGTACGATTCAAGCGTTTATCTTCACCCTGCTTACGATCGTGTATCTCTCCTTGGCCACCGCCGAGGAGCACTAGGAAAGGTCATCGTGACTCCTGACGCATTGATTGCCGCCGTCCTGATTCTCGGCTTTGCCATTATCGTGGCGGCCGTTGCCCTCGGGTCCGCTGTCGGCGACGGTATCGTCGCCTCCAAGGCGGTCGAGTCGATTGCGCGCCAGCCCGAAGCGCGCGGCAACATCTTCACGTTCTTCTTCCTGGGCGTCGGCATTCTGGAGGCGTTCCCGATCATCGGTCTGGTGTTCGCATTCTTCTTGCTGTTCGCGATCGGCGGTGGCGTGCTGCCGCTCGTCACCAAGATCCTCGGCGCGTCGCACTAGTGGTTTCGTACTAAGGCGCACCGGTCATGTTCGATATCGACGGCACGCTCATCGTCCAACTCGTCAACTTCATCGTGTTCTTGGCGATCCTCAACGTGATCTTCATGAAGCCGGTGGGGGCTGCGATCGCGCGCCGTCGCGCATACATCGAGGGGCTGCAACACGATATCGAACAGCTGCAGGGCAGCGCGAACGACATTCGCAGCGAAGCGGACGCGCGCCGCCTGCAGGCTCGCCGCGAAGCGGAAGAAGCGATCGCCAAAGCGCGAGCCGCCGCAGGCAAAGAGGCCGACGCGCAGATTACGGAAGCGCAGGCGCGAGCGGCAAAGATCGTCGCCGACGCGCATACCAAGGTCGACGGTGAGGTCGAATCTGCCCGCGCCGAGGAGCCGCGCATCGTTGCGGCGCTCGCCGACGAGCTGGTCGGACGCGCGCTCGGGGGAGCCGCATGAACCTCGAACTGCTCGCCCAGTGGTCCCAGATCGCCGGAGCGGCGATCTTTGTCGTCGTCACCATCGCCGTGTGGCGACGCTGGATCGCGCCGGCTATCCAAAACTATCAGGAAGCGAAGAATGCCGACCTCGCGGCAGCCGAGGCGCGCCGCGACCGGATGCGGTCGGAAGCCGATGAAGCGCGCGCTGATGCCGAGCAGGCCGAGGCCGAGGCGCGGACGATCGGCGAGCGGGCGAAGAGCGACGCCGATGCGGAACGCAAGCGAATCCTCGCGGAAGCACAGGAAGAAAGCGAACGTCTCGTCCGCAACGCGAACGGCGAGATCGCGCGAGCCCGCATGGCGGCGCGCGATCGTTTGCGAATCGAGTTTATCGAGAAGGCCCTCATCCGAGCACGCTCGCAGGCGGCCGACACGCTCGACGATGCGGCCAACGAGAGCCTGATCGAGGAAACCGTGGACACGCTGGTGCGCGGGGCAGCCGATGCCTAACCAAACCCTGGCGCGCCGCTACGCGACCGCCGTCTTCCAGCTCGCGGAAGAGGCCGGCAAGAGCACGGAGATTCAGCGCGACCTGCACGGTTTCGTTGCAGCTCTGGACGCCGAGCCCGAGATCCGGAAGTTTTTCATCTCGCCGGTCGTCGACCGCGTCGAAAAATCGGAGCTGGTGGCGAAGGCGTTTGCGAAACTCGATCCGATCGCGCTGCACACGATGCTGCTCATCATCCGCAAGCGCCGCGAAGGTCTCGTCGACGAGATCGTCGCGCAGTACGACCTGCTCGCCCAGGCTGCACGCGGTGCGCGCCCGCTCGAGGTCGTCAGCGCGCGCCCGCTCTCCAAAACCGAACTCGCCGCGCTGGTCGCGCGTCTCGCCAAGGCTTACCACACCAAGTTCGACGTCAACCAATCGGTCGACCCCGATCTTATCGGCGGCGTCCGCATCACGGTGGGCGATCTTCGCGCCGACGGCACGGTCGCCGGACGGCTCGACGATATCGCCCGTCTGCTCAGCACGAATTAACCGGAGCCCAGAAAGCACACCATGATCAACGCCGACGAAATCGCCGGACTCATCAAACAGCGTATCGCCACCTACGAGACGGGCACCGACGAGGCCGAGGTCGGGACCGTGATCGAGGTCGGCGACAACATCGCCCGGATCTACGGCCTCGACAACGCGCAATCGTCGGAACTCGTCGAGTTCTCCAACGGCGTGAACGGCATTATCCTCAACCTCGAAGAGGATTCGGTCGGTGTCGCCATCATGGGCTCCGACGTCGAGATCAAGGAAGGCGACGTCGTCCGTCGCACGGGGCGGATCGCGTCGGTCCCGGTCGGCGACGCCGTGCTGGGCCGCGTCGTCAACGCGCTGGGCGAGCCGGTCGACGATAAGGGCCCCATCGCGACGACGCAGTATCGCACGATCGAGAACCGCGCCCCCACGGTCATCGAGCGCCAGGGCGTCAAGCAGCCGCTCCAGACCGGTATCCGGGCGATCGATGCCCTCATCCCGATCGGCAAGGGGCAGCGCGAGCTGATCATCGGCGATCGCGGCACCGGCAAGACGGCGATCGCCATCGACGCGATCATCAATCAGCGCGGCAAGAACGTCATTTGCATCTACGTGGCGATCGGTCAGAAGAACTCGACCGTGGCCGCCGTCGCGCAAACGCTCGCGAAGCACCGTGCGATGGACTACACCACGATCGTGGTCGCGTCGTCGGCCGAGCCCGCGGCGCTGAAATGGATCGCGCCCTTCGCCGGATGCGCCATGGCCGAGTACTTCCTGTACGAAGGCAAAGACGTCCTGATCATCTACGACGATCTGACGCGCCACGCGCAGGCATATCGTGAAGTCTCGCTCTTGCTGCGCCGGCCGCCGGGGCGCGAAGCGTATCCCGGCGACATCTTCTTCCTGCACTCGCGGCTGCTCGAACGCGCCGCCAAGCTCTCCGACGAGAAGGGCGGCGGTTCGATGACCGCGCTGCCGATCGTCGAGACGCAAGCCGGCGACGTCTCGGCCTACATTCCGACCAACGTCATCTCGATCACCGACGGACAGATCTACCTGCAGACCGGGCTGTTTTTCCAAGGTATCCGTCCGGCGGTCGACGTCGGCATCTCGGTGTCGCGCGTCGGCTCGGCTGCGCAGACCAAAGCCATGAAGGCCGTCGCGGGGCAGCTGAAGCTCGACCTGGCGCAGTACCGCGAATTGGCGGCGTTCTCCAAGCTGGCCTCGGATCTCGACAAGGCGACGCAAGCCCAGCTCAACCGCGGCGACAAGACGACCGCGATCCTGGTCCAGCCGCAGCTGGATCCGCAGCCGATGGAAGACGAAGTCGCGGTCATCTTCGCCGCGACGCGGGGCTACCTCGACGCGATCGAGACCGGCCGGTTGCAGCAGTGGGTCCACCGCTTCGTCGCCTTCCTGCACGAAAAGTACGCCTCGGTGAGCGACACGATTCGCGAGACCGGCGCGCTCTCGGATGACGTGCAGAAGCAGCTGATCGCCACGATCGAAGATTTCAACAAGGGCTTCTAGTGCCGTCCGTCCGCGATCTTCGCGACCGCATCCGGTCGCTCAAGAACACTCAACAGATCACCAAGGCGATGAAGCAAGTCGCTGCGGCGAAGATCCGCCGCGCCGACGCGCTGCAGAAGCAGTCGCGCCCGTACGCCGACGCGATCGGAGCGATGCTGCGCGAATTGATCGCAAACGTCGGTTCGATCGACCACCCGTTCATGAAGCCGGGTCGCGAAGACGCGCCTGGCGGGATCATCGTGATGACGGCCGACAAGGGTCTGGCCGGCTCGTTCAACGCCAACCTGATCCGCGCGGCCGAGCAGCACAGCCGTCAGAACGCGAATCTGGCCTGGTACGCCGTCGGCATCAAAGGCCGAAACGCGCTGCGCCGCCAGAGCGGGGAGACGCTGCAATTCTGGCCGCTGGGGCAAGGCGACATGCTGACCACGGCGCGTGAGCTGGCCGCTCGCGTGAGCGATGACTTCATCAACGGCCGCATCGGCTCGCTGACGCTCGTCTCCGCGCAGTTGGTGAACATGATGACGCAGCGGCCGGAGGTGCGGCAGCTGCTGCCGATCTCCAAAGGCGACGAAGAGCGCAGTACGAGCGGCGCGGTCGAGTTCGAACCGAGCCCCGAGTTCGTCCTCGGACGGCTGCTGCCGAAATATCTCGAGTTCACTCTGTACTCGGCCATGCTCGAGACGAACGCGTCGTTTTATGCTGCCCAGCTCGTCGCGATGAGCAACGCGACCGACAATGCCAAGAAGCTCATCGACGAGAACACCGTCGAGATGAACAAAGCGCGCCAAGCGGCGATTACCAAGGAGATCTTGGAGATCGTCGGCGGCGCCGAAGCCCTTGCCGGTTAAGAACCGCCGGCGACATCCAGAAGGACAGCTACCGTGAGTGCCACCGCAACCGCCCCCGCCCTGAAAACCGGCAAAGTCGTGCAAGTGCTTGGCAACGTCGTCGACGTCGAGTTTCCGGCCGATGCGCTGCCGGAGATCGACTACGCGCTCAAGGTGCACGTCGGCGGGAGCACGGCCCCCAAGAACGGCAGCGGCGCCCATCTCGCCGACGGCACGACCCTGTCCGGAACGGCGATGGCGGAACGCGAGCTCGTGCTCGAAGTCCAAAGCGAACTCGGCAACAATCAGGTCCGCACGCTCGGCATGGGCTCGACCGACGGGCTCGTGCGCGGCGCGGTGGTGACGAATACCGGCGCGCCGATCACGGTCCCCGTCGGCGAAGGCACGCTGGGGCGGATCTTCAACGTGCTCGGTCAAGCGATCGACTCGGACGCGCCGGTGAAAGCCGCGGCGATGTGGCCGATCCATCGCGACGCGCCGACGTTCGCGCAGCAGGACCCGACGCCGAAGATCTTCGAGACCGGCATCAAGGTCGTCGACTTGATGGCGCCCTACACGCGCGGCGGCAAAGTCGGCCTCTTCGGCGGCGCAGGGGTCGGCAAGACGGTGCTGATCCAAGAACTGATCCGCAACATCGCGCAGGTACATAAGGGCTTCTCGGTCTTCACCGGCGTCGGCGAGCGGACGCGTGAAGGCAACGATCTGTGGGTCGAGATGAAAGAGTCGGGCGTCCTCGCGCAGACGACGCTCGTATTCGGTCAGATGGACGAACCGCCGGGGGTGCGCTTCCGCGTTGCGCAGACCGGCGTCACGATGGCCGAATACTTCCGCGACGAGCTGCACGCCGACGTCCTCTTGTTCATGGACAACATCTTCCGCTTCATGCAGGCCGGCTCAGAAGTCTCGGCGCTGCTCGGACGCATGCCGTCGGCGGTTGGTTACCAGCCGTCGCTGGCGACGGAGATGGGGATCATCGAAGAACGCATCACCTCGACCGCCAACGGCTCGATCACCTCGGTGCAGGCCGTCTACGTCCCCGCCGACGACTATACCGACCCCGCCGTCGCGACGACGTTCGCCCATCTCGACGCGACGACGGCACTCTCGCGTCCGATCTCGGAGCTCGGCATCTACCCCGCCGTCGATCCGTTGGCGTCGTCATCCCGTATCCTCGATGCGTCGATCGTCGGCGACGAGCACTATCAGGTAGCGCGCGGCGTGCAAGAGACGCTGCAGCGCTATCGCGATCTGCAGGACATCATCGCGATCCTAGGCGTGGAAGAACTCTCGGACGACGACAAGGTCGCCGTTGGGCGCGCGCGCCGCATGCAGCGTCTCTTCTCGCAGCCCTTCTTCGTCGCCGAACAGTTCACCGGACGCTCCGGGAAGTACGTCAAGATCGAAGAGACGATCGCGTCGTTCAAAGAAGTTCTCGACGGGAAGTGCGACGACATCCCCGAGCAGGCGTTCTTCTACGTCGGCGGGATCGAAGAAGTCAAAGAAGCCGCCCGCAAACTCGGCTGGAAAGGCTAGCCCAACGGTCATGGACCGAGCGCCTTTAAACTAAAATGAGTACTCTGAAATTTTCGCTTATCACGCCGACGGCCGTGAAGTTTGACGGCGATGCGGAGCTCGTGATCGCCGTGGGGACCGAAGGCGAGGTTGGAATTCTGCCTTCGCATGCGCCGTATCTGACGGCGCTGCGTCCGGGCGTGCTGCGCGCGAATGTGCACGACGAGGGCGGCGCAATGAAGCGGCTCGAGCTGGCCTGCGGCGAGGGTTTTCTGCAAGCCGTTCCCGACAAAGTGACCGTCTTGGCGGACGCTGCGCTCGGGCGCGACGAGATCGACATCGCGGCCGCGCGCGCCGATTTGCAGACCGCGCAAGATGAGCACAAGGCTGCGGGCGGCGACCTGGACGCGCAGCGGCGGGCCCAGGCGAAGATCGACTTCGCGCAGGCCCGCCTCACCGTCGCGCAGGTCTAGCGACGAGCCGGCCTGTTACACAAGCAGGCCGGCGTAGACCTCCGCGACGTGCAGCGAACGACGGCCGGAACCGTGCGCTATTTGATGTTTGCAGCTCATGCCGTCGGCGACGATGAGCGTTTGCAATCCGGCAGCGCGCACGGCAGGCAGCAAGTCGCGCTCAGCCATCCGCATCGAGATGTCATAGTGCTCGCGTTCGTAGCCGAACGTTCCGGCCATCCCGCAGCACGATGACTCGATCGCCTGCGATTCCAGACCCGGGATCGCATCGAGCGCGCGCATCACGGCCGGCATCGCACCGAACGCCTTCTGGTGACAGTGCCCGTGCACGACCGCGCGCTGATCGACCGTGCGCAGCGGCGGCGCCCAGCGTCCGGCGTCGAGTTCGCGCGCGATGAATTCTTCGAACAGCAACGCGTGCTGTGCGACGACCTGCGTCATCGGCACCGGCAAAAGCGAAGGGAACTCATCGCGCAGCGTCAGCAGACACGACGGTTCGAGTCCCACGATCGGTATGCCGCGCTGCGCGAACGAGATCAGCGCGTCCACCGTCCGCTGCGCTTCGATGCGGGCTTCGGCGAGCGCGCCCTTCGTTAAATAGGTCCGGCCGCAGCACAGCGGTCGCGTCCCGTCGCGCGCGGAGACCGACACCGCCGCGTAGCCGGCGGCGGCCAGCACGCGCTCCGCGGCGCGCGCGACCTGCGGTTCGAAATAGCGGTTGAACGTATCAACGAAGAGCACGACCTCGCCGTTCGGCGCTGCGGTCTTGGAACGCCCAGGCCGGAACGGCCGCGCGGCCCAGCGCGGCAACGGACGCCGCGCGGTGAACCCGCTGGCGTCTTCGCTGACGTGCGCGAAGCCCGGGATGGCGTCGCGCAGGTTGGCCAAGCTCCGCAGCGGGCCGGCGCGATACGCAAGCTGCGGCAGCGCGGCCACGACGCGGTCGCGCAGCGAGGGCCGGTGCGTGGTGCGATAGTGCGCGAGGAACTCGAGCTTCATCTTCGCCATGTCGACGCCGGTCGGGCACTCGCGCCGGCACGCTTTGCACGACACGCACAGGTCGAGCGCCGCATACAGGTCATCGGAGCCCAGCGCGCCGGGACCGAGCTGCCCGGTGAGCGCGAGCCGCAGCGCGTTGGCACGCCCGCGCGTGACGTGGTGTTCGTCGCTCGTCACGCGATAGGAGGGGCACATCGCCCCGCCCTCCTCCTTGCGGCAGGCGCCGTTGTTGTTGCACATCTCGACGGCTGCCGTGAAGCCGCCCCACTCCGACCAATCGAGCTGCGTCTGCAGCGGCTGGGATTTGTAGCCGGGCCCGTAGCGGAGGTTCGCGCGATCGTCCATGCGCGGCGCGTCGATCACGCGGCCGGGATTCAGCAGACCCTTCGGATCGAATGCCGTCTTGATCTCGCGAAAGGCGCTCACGAGGCTCGCCCCGAGCATCTGCTCGTGAAACTCCGCCCGCAAGATGCCGTCGCCGTGCTCACCGGAGTGTGCGCCGCGATATTTACGCACCAGCGCGAACGCCTCATCCGCGATCGCTCGCAGTTTGCCGAGGTCGTCGTCGCGTTTGACGTTGAGCACCGGCCGCACGTGCAAACACCCGACCGACGCGTGCGCGTAGAACACGCCGGTCGTCCCGAAGCGTTCGAAGATCGCGCTCAGGCCTTCGGTGTACGCGGCGAGGTGTTCGAGCGGAACGGCGCAGTCCTCGATGATCGAGATCGGCTTGGCATCGCCGCGCATCGAGGTCATGATGTTGAGCCCTTGCGAGCGGACGTTCCACATCGCCGCCTGCGCTGCGGAGCCCGTCAAGCGCACGAGTCCGCCGCGAAATCCGAGCCCCGCCATGGTGTCGTCGAGTGCGTCGAGCATCGACTCGAGCGGCGCGAGCTCGTCGCCGGTGAACTCCACCAGCAGCAGCGAGCCGGGTTCGCCGCGCACGTAGGCCGACATCGTCGGAGCGAATTCCGCGATGCCGCGCGAGAGCTCGATCATCGTGCGGTCGAAGAGTTCGACCGCCGCCGGCCCCAGCGCGACGATCGCCTGCGTCGAGCGCATTGCGTCGGCGAAGGTTGGAAAGTGGCAGACGCCGAGCACCTTCGCGCCGGGGAGCGGCTGCAGCATGAGATCGATCGCCGTGAAGAACGCGAGCGTTCCCTCGGAACCGACCAGCAACTTGGCCATGTTGAACGATTCGTTCGGCCGCACCGTCTGAATCGCGTAACCGCCGACGTGGCGCAGGACCTTCGGGATGCGGGCCTCGATCTCGCGCGCTTCGCGGCGCGCGAGGGCGCGTACGAAGGCCGTCAGCTCGCGGTACCGCGCCGGAAACAGCGAGTCTTGCGGGTCGACGTCGCCGAAGAACGCGTGCGTTCCATCGGCGAGCAGCGCTTCGATGCCGAGCACGTTGTCGGCCATGATGCCGTAACGGATCGAGCGCGCGCCGGAACTGTTGTTGGCGGTCATCCCCCCGATCGTGCAGCGGCTGGCCGTCGAGGGATCGACCGGGAAGAAGAGTCCGTGCGGCTTGAGCGCGCGATTGAGCGAGTCGAGCACGACGCCCGGCTGCACGCGCGCCGTCCGCGCCTCGGGATCGAGCGCGATGATCTCGTTGAGGTGGGGGCTCACGTCGACGATCAAGCCGTGGTTGACGGTCTGTCCGCACTGCGAGGTTCCACCGCCGCGCGCGGTGACGGGGAGACCCGACTCGCGCGCGATCGTGAGCGTCGCTTCGACATCCTCGGACGTCCGCGGCACGATGACGGCCAACGGCATGACTTGGTAGATGGAGGCATCGGTCGCGTACATGCCGCGCGTCGCGCGGTCGACGAAAACCTCGCCGGCGATCGACGCGCGCAGCCGCGCGGCGACGCGGTGCGCCAGGACCGGTTCGCGCGCTGCGGGCTTGGCGGCGGAGCTCACACGGCGGCGAGCACGGGCGACTCGCTCGGCGCCGTGAGGTAGGCGAGCGCAGCGCCGACGCCATCGCCGGGCGCGATCCCGGCGAGAGCGAGCCCCATCTGCACGCCGCACAAGGTTCCCGCTAACATCAGGTCGTTGAACGAGCCGAGATGCCCGATGCGGAACACGCGTCCTTTGACCTTGCCGAGTCCCGTCCCAAGGGAGAGGTCGAAGCGGTCCAGGATGATCGCGCGCACGCGATCGGCGTCGACACCCTCCGGCACGACGATCGCCGTCAGCGTGTTCGAATACTCGCGCGCGTCGGCGGCCAGGATCTCGAGCCCCCAGCCGCGCACCGCGCGCCGGGTCGCTTCGGCGTGCCGCGCATGTCGCGCGAACACCGCCGGCAGCGTTTCTTCGTGCAGCGTGTGCAGCGCTTCGCGCAGACCGTAGAGCAGATTCGTCGCCGGCGTATACGGAAAGTACCCGTCGCGATTGCTGGCCAGGATCTCGTCCCACGCCCAGTACGCGCGCGGCAGCCGGGCGCTCTTCGATGCGGCGAGCGCTTTCTTCGAGACCGCGTTGAAAGCGAGCCCCGGCGGAAGCATCAGCCCCTTCTGCGAGCCGCCGACGGTGACGTCGACGCCCCACTCATCGTGCCGATAGTCGATCGAGGCGAGCGAGCTGATCGTATCGACGAAGAACAGCGCCGGATGGCCGCTGCGATCGATCGCCGCGCGCACGTCGGCGACGCGGCTGGTGACCCCGGTCGAGGTTTCGTTGTGGACGATTGCGACTGCTTTGATCGTGTGCTGCGGATCGGCCGCCAAAACGGCTTCGATCGCTTCGGGATCGGCGCCATGACGCCAATCGCCGGCGACGATCTCGACGGTGAGACCAAGCCGTTGCGCGAGCGCGCTCCACAGCGTTGCGAAGTGGCCGGTTTCCGCCATGAGCACACGGTCGCCCGGTGAGAGCGTGTTGACGAGCGCCGCTTCCCATGCGCCGGTCCCCGATGACGGATAGATGACGACCGGGCCGTCCGTCGCGAACACATCGCGCAGCAGCGGCTGGATCTCGAGCGTGAGCGCGGCAAAGTCCGGACCGCGGTGATCGATCGTCGCACGGTCGATCGCGCGCAGGACACGTTCCGGAACGTTCGTCGGCCCCGGAATCTGCAGAAAGTGCACGCCGCTGCGAAACTGGGGCACCGGGACCTCCTCCAAGCCGCCGCTAGCGAACTTGTTCGGAAACGTATTGTCGCTCTTGCGGCGACTCTCTTGCCGCGCCCGGCAGCGCGTTGAGCGCCAGCGCGCCGAGGATCAGGGCAATACCGGCCAATTCGCTGCGGCTGGGGATCTCGTGGAGCTGCAGCGCGGCGGCGACGACGCCGACCACCGGGGTCGCGAGCGACGCGAGGGCCGCGACGCCGGCGGGAAGTCGCGACAGGATGAAGAGCCAGAGAAACCAAGCCAGCGCGGCACCGATGATTCCCAAGAACGCCATCGCCGCGACAAAGCCCGGCGTCCACGCGATGTGCTCGGGGACGATGAGCGCGATCGCGAGCAGCGGGATCGTCCCCCAGAGCAGCTGCCACGCCGTCAGCGCGAGCAGATCGACGTCGTACTGCGCGCGCATCCGCTTCGCCCAGACGGCACTGGCGCCCCACGACGCTCCTGCGCCGACGGCGAAGAGATCGGCCGCGAGCGCGCCGCGCGGGAGCGGCGCGACGACGAACGCCAACCCGACGGCAGCGAGCGCGAGTGCGATCCAGCGCACACCGCGGATGCGCTCGCCGAGGATCGGCCACGCCAAGATCGCGACCCAGAACGGCATCGTGTAGGCGAGCACCGCAACCTTTCCGGCGCCGCTCATCGAGACGGCGAGCGTCTGGAGCAAGGTGAAGCCCATCGTCTGCAGCAGCCCGAGCACGATGGTAGGTCCGAGCGGCGGAGGACGCAGCGAACGGCCGCGCAGCGCGAGGACGGCGAACAGCACGATGGTGCCGAGCGCCATGCGGCCGCCGGCGACGGCATACGGCGACGCATCGTTGGTGGCGAGCTTGATGACGACCCAGGTGTAACCCCACACCAGAGCCAGCACCGCCAGCGCGGCGTAGGCGCTCGCGCGGGCGGTCGACGGTCGCACGGCTATCCCGTCAGCTGCAGATGCGCGTCGACGAAGGTGCGATAGCGGGCGAACGCCGCGCGATAGGCATCGACGTTCGCCGGATTGGGCTGCGTCGGTGCATCGTAGCCGACCGTGCGCGCCGCCGCTGCCGCATCGTCGACCAGGCCGATGGCTTGCGCAGCGACGAGCGCCGCACCGAACGCCGAGGCCTCTTCTTGTCGCGGCTGGACGGCCGGCATCTCGAAGATATCGGCCAGCAGCGAGCGCACGAAGGGCGCTTTGGTGAGGCCGCCGCTGAGCAGCAGCTGCTGCGCGCCGCCGGCCGACTCGCGCATAACCGCGTAGACGGCGAACACGCCGAACACGACGGCTTCGAAACTCGCGCGCAGGATCGCACGCCGGTCGTGCGCGAGGTCGAGCCCGTCGAACGAGCCGCGCAGGCTGCTGTTCCAATACGGTGCGCGTTCGCCGGCAAAGAACGGCAGCACGACGAGCCCGCCGGCCCCGGGCGGCTGTTCGCTCGCGAGTGCGACCGCGCGCGCGAAGCGCTCGTCGCGCGGCACCTCGTCGAGCAGCAGCCCGAAGACCCAGTCGAGCGATGCACCCGCCGAACTCGTCGGACCGCCGGCGACATAGCGCCGGTCGTCGGCACAGTAGCAAAACGTCCGGGCTCGATCGTCGAGGACCGGAACGTCCGACAGAACGCGCACCGCTCCCGACGTGCCCAGCGTCAGTGCCAGATCCCCGCGTTCGCTCGCGCCGACGCCGATGTTCGCGAGCGCGCCGTCGGAGGATGCCAACACGACGGCCGTGTTGGCCGTGAGCCCGAGTTCGCTCGCGATCGCCGGCCGGAAGGCGTGCACGCGCGTCGTCGGCGCAGCCGGCGTCGACAGTCGCGCGGCATCGACGCCGGCGTGCTCGAGCGCGGGCCCGAACCACTCTCGCCGGCGCAAGTCGAACATCCCGGTTGCCGACGCGATCCCGTAATCGACGAGCCAATCGCCCGTCCAGCGAAAGACGAGGAGTTCCTTGAGGCCGACGAAACGGCGCGTGCGCGCGAACAGTTCCGGTTCGTTCTCGGCGAGCCAGCGCAGCTTGGCCACCGGAAGCATCGGGTGCATCGGGGCGCCGGTCGACGCGTAGAGTTCTGCGGCAGAGCCGTCGGCGCGCCAGCGATCGGCGACCGCATGGGCGCGGCGGTCGAGCCAGGTGATGACGCGCGAGATCGGTTCGCCGGCGTCGTCGACGCACAGGACGCCGTGCATCGCGCTCGAGAAGCCGATCGCCGCGGGCTCGCGGCCCCGCAGCCGCACCTCGCTCAGGACCTCGCGCAACACGCGCATCGTCGCCCGATACACGTCGTCGGCATCCTGCTCGACTTCATCGGCGTGCGGCGTTTCGAGCCCGTAGAATTCGGAACCCGACGCGACCTCGCGGCCGCCGACCGTCGTCGCGAGGACCTTGACCGCGCTCGTGCCGAGGTCGATGCCGACCACGACCGGTTCGCTCGTCGCGGATGCGTCCGCGCTCATCGTCCGTTCAGGCCGGATCCGGAATTTTTTCGATGCGCCCCAACACGAACGTGTAGGAGACGATGCCCACGATCAAGATGACGCCCGCGGTGACGAGCGCCGTGTTGAAGGACCCCGTGCGCGCGACGATGATGCCGGTGATCGTCGGCGCGAAGAAGCCGGCGAGGTTGTTGAGGAAGTTCATGATACCGCCGACCTGCCCGGTACTGTTCGTCGGTGCGATCAAGGCCGGAATCGACCAGCCCACCGGTGCGTGGAACGAAATCCCAGCGATGGCGACGGTGATCCAGAAGACCGCGACGTTGATGTCTTTGGTGTAGGCGGCGCCGATCACGGCGAAACCCATCACGAGGCCGACGATCAGGACCGTTTTGCGCACGCGGTTGGCGTCGAGGCCGCGCTGGATCAAGTAGTCGACGAGCCAGCCGCCGACGATGAGATCGGTTGCCGTGCCGACGATCCACGCGATGAACGCGTAGCTTCCGGCCTTGAGGATGTTGACGCCGAAGGTCGATTGCAGGTAGCCGGGTAGCCACGTCAGCAGCAGCGCGAAGAGATATCCATAGGCAGCGAACCCGACCGACAGCCCCCAGATCTTGGGCTGCCGGAGCAGATAGCCCAAGCCGGCCCCGCGATGCCCCTCACCGCTGATGGTCTCGGGTTCCGCTCCCCCTTCGCGGATGTATTCTTTCTCGGCGTGGCTGAGGCGCGCGTCCTGACTCGGGTTGCGATAGAAGATGTAGAACAGCGCAAAGAAGATCAGGCTCAGCCCGGCGGTCGTCCAAAACATCCCGCGCCAGCCGAGCATCACCAGCAGCCACGCGGTGAACGGCACGCCGATTGCATTCGAGAACTTCGCCGCGGCGTCGAAGAGCGAGGTCGCGAGGCCGCGCTCGGAGCGCGGGAACCAGTAGCCGATCGCCTTGGCATTGGCCGGAAAGGTCGGCGCCTCGGCAAGGCCGAGGAAGAGCCGTGCCGCGTAGATGCTGGCGAAGTTCGGCGCGAGCGCGGTCAGGGCCGAGGCGATGCTCCACAGCAGTGCGCCGATGCGCGAAACGATCACCAGGCCGAAGCGGTCGAGGATATAGCCGATGGGTATTTGCGAGAACGCGTACACCGCGAAGAAGGCGCTCGAGAGAATGCCGAACTGCTCGGGCCCCATCCCGAGTTCGTCGTGCAGCGGCTTGGCGGCGACGCTCAGCGCGCCGCGATCGATGTAGTTGATGAGGACCCCGAACCCCAAGATCCCGGCGATGACCCAGCGCAGGTTCGTGATGCGTTCGGCGGGTGCGATGATCGAGCGCTGCATTGGGACCTCCTCATCTGGCCAGGCGTTGTGTTCCCCATACGCGCAGGCGTGCTAAGAAACATGGCGTCTTTCGCCGAATCCCCGCTTGGGATGAAACGCACGTCGCTTTGGGTGCCCCTTGCCGCCGCGGGCGTTCAGCTCGCCGCGCTGGCACTCTGCGTGTGGGCGACCCAAAACGCGCGCAACTCGCACGTGCTGGCCAAGCCGCGGCCCCGTGAGGCGCTGGTGCCGGCCGAGTCCGCCGCGACCGTCGCGGTCATCAGCAGGACCGCGGCCGCGACCGAGCGGTCCCCGGTCGAGGCCCGCACCCTCGCCCCCGCAGCGCCGGCCATGCCGCCCGCACCGCCGGCGACCGCCGAGGCCGGCCGCCCGCGCGAACGGCAGATCCCGCGCTTCATCACGAATTTTGCCGATCCGACGACCCAGCTCATGGCTGCCGACGCCGGCGATCGCGAGATCGTGTTCGGCATCTTCAGCGACGGGAACATCCGCTGCGTCGACGTCGACAACGGCTGCTATGCGGGCCGCGCCGAAGGGACGCGCGCGCGGATGCGCGAGGTCGCTGGATCGCGTGCCTTCACCGTGCAGCTCGAGCCGGCGGACGACGAGCGCTTCGAGGCGACCTTCGTCGGCGGTCTCCACGACGCGCAACGCCTCGTGCTCGTGCCGCTGACCGGGTCCGGTTCCGCGTGAACGTCCTCGACCGGCTCGACACGACGCTGCGCGTCGTCGGTGGGGCGCGTCTCGAAGGCAGCGTCGAAGTCCAAGGTGCGAAGAACGCGGCGCTGCCGATCATGGCCGCCGCCCTGCTCGCGCGCGGTAAGGTCACGCTGCACCGCGTGCCGCGCATCACCGACGTCTCGGTGATGTGGTCGCTGCTCGAAGCGCTGGGCGCGCGCGTCGCCCTCGAAGACCGCAACTCGATCACGATCGACGCCTCGAACGTCAACAAATTCCGGGCGCCGTACACGCTGGTGCGCAAACTCGCCGCGTCGTTCGACCTGTGCGGTCCGCTGCTGGGGCGCTTCGGTCGCGCCGAGGTCCCGCTGCCCGGCGGCTGCGTCCTCGGCACGCGCGCCACCGACCTGCACGAGGCGGCGTTCCGCGCCCTCGATGCCGACGTCTCGGTCGCGCACGGCTACTTGATCGCCGGCGCGCGCGACGGACGTTTGACCGGGGGCGAGATCGAGTTCCGCATGCCGTCGGTCGGCGCGACCAAGAACGCGATGCTGGCCGCGGTGACCGCGAAGGGCGACACGACTATTCGCAACGCCGCGATGGAGCCCGAAGTCGTCGATCTCGCCAACTTCCTGGTGGCGATGGGCGCCGACATTCAGGGTCAAGGCAGCGACACGATCGCGATCAGCGGCGTGCCGGAGCTGCGCGGCGTCGAGTACACGATCATCCCCGACCGCATCGCGGCCGGCACGCTGATGATCGCCGGCGCGATCACGCGCGGCGACGTGACGATCCGCAACAGCCGCCCCGACGATCTCATCGCGCTGCAGATCGCGCTCGGCGAGTGCGGTATCGACGTCGCGACCGGCGACGACTGGATCCGCGTGCGCGCCGCGACCGTCAAAGGCGGCACCGACATCGTCACCGCGCCGCATCCGGGGTTCCCGACCGATCTCCAGCCGCAGATGCTTTCGTTTCTGTGCACGGCACCCGGCGTGAGCGTCGTCGAGGAGTCGATCTTCAACGCGCGCTTCTCGTACGTCAACGAACTCGTACGCATGGGCGCCGACGTTCGGGTCGCGATGGAGAACAACACGGCACTCGTCAAGGGCGTCGCGAGTCTCTCCGGCGCGCCGGTCGAAGCGCCCGACATCCGGGCCGGCGCGGGGTTGGTCCTGGCCGGACTTGCCGCCGCCGGTGAAACCGAGATCATCGGCCTGGAGTACATCGATCGCGGTTACGAACGGCTCGAAGAAACGTTGTCGTCGCTCGGTGGTCAGGTCCAGCGCGCGAGCGGTGTGATACCGTTCAGCGAACCGACCGGGACCTTCGAGACCAGCGCGTACCCGAGCGTCTAACCGCACCGCAACCTCCAGAGACGAGGACCTCGTGAACGGTCTTGTGCTGCGCGCCGCCGTAGCGGCGAGCGTTCTGCTGTCGATTGGTTCGCCGGCGTCTTCCCAAACTGCACCTGCGCCGCCGGTTGCCGCGGTCGTCGCGGCGTCGGCTCAGGCACTCGGCGTCGACGCGCTCGCGCGCGTGCACACGCTCCATCTCCGCGGGACGGTGCGGATCGCGGGCGTGCCCGGGACGGCCGACCAGTGGACGGATCTGCGCACCGGAACGACGGCGGGCTACGCCGATGCCGGGCCGGTCAGCGGTGCGCAAGGATATGACGGCGTGCGGGTCTGGATGCGTGACGCGTCCGGCATCGTGTGGGACGAAGGGAATCAGACGCAACGTCTGGGCGCGATCGATCAGCAGTACCAGGACCGCATGTTGCTGTGGTCGCCCGGCTACGGCGGCGCCGCCGTCGATGCGCTGCCGGAACGCACGGCCGATGGACGCCGCTACGATGTGCTGCGCATAGCGCCGCCCGGCGGTGCACCGTTCGAGCTGTGGATCGATGCGGTCAGCCACCTTCCGTCGCGCACGGTCCTCACCGTCGGGACCTTCACGTCGACGACGCTGTACAGCGACTATCGCAGCGTGCGCGGCCTCGAATGGCCGTTCACGGTCGACAACAGAGACGGCGAGGGCAACCAGTTCGTCTTCAACGCGACCCGGTTCGATGTCGACGATCCCGGTGCGGAAGCGGCGCTCCGCCGCCCGTCGACGCACGTCGACGACTTCGACGTCGCCGGCGGGATGACGTCGGTACCGTTCGAGCTCGTCGACAACCACGTCGACCTGCCCGTCATGATCAACGGCAAAGGACCGTTCCATTTTCTGTTCGACAGCGGCGGGTCGAACCTCATCGACACCGAGGTTGCGAAGGCGCTCGGCATCGGTGCGAGCGGCAATGCGGCCGGCAGCGGCGTCGGTACGAATACCGAAGCGGTCCAATTCGGAACGGTCGACCGCCTCGCGATCGGCGGGGCGGTGCTGCGCAAACAGGTCTTCGCCATCGTCCCGGTGCGGGCGGGCTTCGGGGTCGCGAGCGGCCAGCCCGTCGACGGCCTGATCGGATTTGAAGTCCTCGCGCGCTTCGTGACGACCTTCGACTACGGCGGAGGGCGGATCGTCCTGCAGACGCATCCTCCGGCGATGCGCGCACATGGAGCGTTGCTGCCCTTCACGTTCAACGACCAGCACCCGAACGTCGCGTGCGCAATCGACGGCTTCGCCGGACGCTGCGACGTCGATACGGGGAGCCGCCTCGCGCTCAGCGTGTTCACGCCGTTCCTCGCTGCGCATCCCTCGATCGTGCCGCAAAACGCTTCGGCCGTCGGTGCGAACGGGTTCGGGGTCGGCGGCCCGTCGTTCGGCCGGCTCGGACGAACGACGCTCGAACTCGGCGGTTTCACGCTGCCCGACCTCATCACGGATCTGAGCACGCAGACGAAAGGCGCGTTCGCGGACCCGTTCACGGCCGGGAATATCGGCGCAGGCGTGTGGAAACGCTTCAGCGTGACCTTCGACTACGCGGCGCAAACGATGACGCTCGAACCCAATGCGAGTCTTCGCGCGGCCGAAACGTACGATCGCTCCGGGATGTTCTTGCTCGTGCAGAGCGGTCACGTCATCGTCGCTGACGTGCGGGCGGGGACGCCGGCCGCCGAGGCCGGCATCGCGCGGGGCGACGTGCTGACGACCATCGCCGGAAAAGCAGCGGCGGACTACGCGCTCGCTGAGATCCGGTCGCTCTTCCGCGCTGCGCCGGGCACGGTACTTCCGCTCGTCCTGACCGGCAAAGACGGAGCGCAGCGCAGCGTCACGCTCACGCTGCGCGACTACGTGTAGCGGTTTTCCTCGTAGCCGATCCCTCCACGCTTGGTTAGGAAGCCGCTGGGGTCAGGAATCCTCAGGCCCGGGCCGAAGCCTCACTATTCGGCTGTGAAGTCTGGGAGTGCGTGCTATCGACATCGGGATCGACCTGGGAACTGCCAACGTCCTCGTCTACGTCAAGGGCAAAGGGATCGTGCTGCGCGAGCCGTCCGTCGTTGCGAAGGATGTGCGCACGAACAAGACGCTGGCGGTCGGTGAAGAGGCGCGCTTGATGCTCGGCAAGACGCCGAGCAACATCCAAGCGATCCGCCCGCTCCGCGACGGCGTGATCGCCGACTTCGAAGTGACCGAAGCGATGCTCGGGTACTTCATCAAGAAGGTGACGCGGAACCGTTCCTGGCTGAGCACGCTGTTCCGCCCGAAACCCTCGGTCGTGATCTGCGTTCCGGCCGAGATCACTTCGGTGGAAGAGCGCGCGGTGCGCGACGCCGCGAAATTGGCGGGCGCGAAATCGGTCGACATCATCGAGGAGCCGATGGCTGCCGCGATCGGTGCCGGCTTGCCGATCGACGGCCCGTCGGGCAACATGGTGGTCGACATCGGCGGCGGCACGACCGACGTGGCCGTGATTTCGCTGGGCGGCGTCGTGGTGTCACAATCGATACGGGTCGCCGGCAACAAACTCGACGAAGCGATCATCCGCCACATCCGGCGCATCTACAATCTGATGATCGGCGAGCGCACGGCCGAAGAGATCAAGATCAAGATCGGTTCGGCGTATCGCCTCGATCAAGAGCTGGCGATGGAGATTCGCGGCCGCGATTTGATCAACGGTTTGCCGAAGACGGTCAAGATTACGTCGGAAGAAGTGCGCGAAGCGCTTTCGGAACCCGTTCAAGCGATCGTCGAGGCGGTGAAGAACGTACTGGAAAGAACGCCGCCCGAACTCGCCGCCGACATCATCGACCGCGGCGTGATCCTGACCGGCGGCGGGGCGCTGCTGCGCGGACTCGATACGCTGCTCGGCGAGATCACCGGCATCCCCGTGATCGTGGCCGAGGATCCCATGTCATGCGTTGCAATCGGTACCGGACAACGGGTCGGTTACAACAGCCGGAACGGGCACTTCTGAAGCGGGCCCTGCTCCCGCAACGTTCACCGCAGTGATGCATTCGATCCCTTTGCGCCGCGTCCTGATGCCGCTGGCCGTCACCATCGGCTGCATCGCCGTGCTCGGCGCGTCGCCGCGTCCCGCCGAGTCCCCGCATCCGGCTGCGGCGCCGTCGACAGCGACCGCGCCTGCCACGTCTGCACCGGCGACGGCGAACCCGCAAGCCGGCGGGTTGGAAAGCAAAGACTACCGGATCGAGACCGACGAGACGCACTGGAACTTCAATAACGGCGACTTCACGATGCCGCATCACGTGAAGTTCTATCGTCCCGGCACCGACGCCGTCAGCGACAAGGCGACGGGCAATTCGAAGCGCGGGACCGCGACGCTGATCGGCAACGTCGTCGTTCACGACAGCGGCAACGCACCCGAGGCGTCGACCGAGTCGTACCACGGCAACGGGCCGGCGACGTTGACGTGCGACCGGCTCGAGATCGACACCAAGCAAAAGATCTACACCGCGACCGGCCACGTCCACTTTTCGCAAGGCGCGCGCACGGGGACCGCCGATCGCGGTCAGCTCAATCGCGGCACGGGCGTGCTGCACTTGGAGGGCAACGTCAAGCTGACCGAAGGCGATCAGTCGTTGGCGGCGCAGGACCTCGTCTACAACCTCAACACGAGGGACGTCGACGTCCACGGCGCGCCGATCATCATCAAGCAGCCGGTTCCGAGCCCGACACCAGGCGCGCCGGCGACGCCGAAGCCGAAGAAGCGCAAGTAACCGTAGCGGGGACGATGTCAATCGGCACGGTTCGCCGCCGATGATCGACATGTTCGCAGGCGACGGCGGCGACGGCGGCGCGGTGCGCGAACCGCTGGCTGCGCGCATGCGGCCGCGTACGCTCGATGAGTTCGTCGGTCAGGAACAGATCGTCGGGCCCGGACGTGCGCTGCGCGTGGCGATCGAGTCGGACAAGATCCCGTCGATGATCCTGTGGGGACCGCCCGGCACCGGGAAGACGACGCTGGCACGCATCATCGCACAGCAGACGGGGGCACACTTTGCGGCGATGTCGGCTGTCAGCGCCGGCGTCGCCGATTTGCGGCGCGTCGTCGCCGACGCGCGCAGACTGCGCGCGGCGGGCCGTCGCACGGTGCTGTTCATCGACGAGATCCACCGCTTCAACAAGGCGCAGCAGGACGCGGTGCTGCCGTACGTCGAGGACGGCACGGTCACGCTCATCGGCGCCACGACCGAGAACCCGTCGTTCGAGGTCAACTCGGCACTGCTCTCGCGTTCGCGCGTCTTCGTGCTGCGCGCACTCGACGACGACGACGTCCGGCGCATCGTCGAGCGCGCGCTCCACGATCCGGAGCGCGGCCTGGGCGCGCAAAACGTGACGATGACTCCCGAAGCGCTCGACGCGCTCGTCGGTTTGGCCAACGGCGACGCGCGCGTTGCGCTGGGGACGCTCGAGTTCGCCGCCGCCGCTGCGCCGCGCAATCGCGCCGGTGTCACGGAGATCGGCGCGCAGACGATCGCTGAGGCGCTCCAGCGCCGGCTCACCGGCTACGACAAGGGCGGTGACGCGCACTACGACACGATCAGCGCATTCATCAAGACGATCCGCGGCAGCGATCCCGACGCCGCGATCTACTGGCTGGCGCGGATGATCGATGCCGGCGAAGATCCGCTCTTCATCGCGCGCCGGCTCGTCATCTTGGCGAGCGAGGACGTCGGCCTCGCCGACCGCAACGCGCTGCCGCTCGTGATGGCAGCGCAGCAGGCCGTGCATTTCGTCGGCATGCCCGAGGGGTTCTACCCGCTGGCGCACGCGACGTTGTATCTGGCGACCGCACCGAAGTCCAACACCGTCGGTCGCGCGTACGGCGCCGCGCTGGCCGACGTCCAGGAAACGCGCACCGAACCGCCCCCGCTGCACCTGCGCAACGCGCCGACGAACTTGATGAAGCAGCTCGGATACGGCGAAGGCTATCGCTACGCGCACACCGATTACGCGGCGATGGATGCCGAAGGCGATCTGCCGCCGGCGGTCGCGCTGCAGCCGAACCTCCCCGACGCGCTCGGCGCGCGCGCGTACTTCGAGCCCGGCAAGCAGGGCGACGAAGCGCGGCTCCGGCGCTGGATCGATGCCCGCCGTTCGAAGCCCCCTGCCCCAGACGAGTTGTTCAGCGACGACTAAGCGCCGTCGTCGTGTTCTTTGTGGTCGTCCGGGCTCGTGTGCGCGAGCGTCGCGACTTCGCCGTAGAGAAACTGCCGGCTGAGCGCCTCCCACGTCTTTCGCCGGGCTTTGGGTTGCGCGGGCAGCGCGTACCCGAGCGTATGCCCGAGCGCCGGCAAGTAGCAATCGAATGCGCTCTTCACCGTTTCGCCCCAGTCGGGGACGCACGCGAGCGCAGAACGGTACGACGCAGCCGCCGCGGCCAACGCCACGAGTGCCACGACGGCCCAGCTGCCGCCCGCGTGCGGTGCACCGAACGGCAGCGCAACCCCGGCGAGTTCGAGGAGCGCGCTGCCGGACGCGAAGACGAAGTACACGAGCGCCAGCGCGCACAGGTTGACGCCGAGATCGACAAGCGCTTTCGCCTCGTTGATCAGCGTCTGGACATCCTTGGAGACCACCGCCAGCAGGCGCGGCCACACGCTGATGCTGTCCGCGCCGTACATGTCGGCGGGGTAGAGTTCGAAGGCGCGTATCGCGTTGCCGAAAGCCGTCGGCAACACTTCGGAGACACAGTCCGGGTACTGCATGCGCAGTTGCCAGATCAGCGTGCCGACGCGGGGATCCTGGCCGAGCTTGGCGATCTCGGTCTTGCGTTGCTCGAGCCGGTTCTGATGAAACTCTTTGGCGAAGGTGAGCCACGACGTCGGCGGGATGTAGCCTTCGAACAAGCGGTACAGTCCGTAGTTGATCACCAGCAAGACGACGCCGAGCAGATAGACGCCGATCGCCGCATAGGTAAGGTCCGCGAACGGGTTGGCATTCGGCTGCGTGGTGTCGCACAGAGTCGTCGGGCATCCGAAGAGCGCGACCGCGATGCTAAGGAAAACCAGCGCCGGCAGGGCGTAGCCCAGCACGAAGGCTTTGTCGAAAAGCTTTGCCAGACCGGCGGACACGCCGGCTTACTTCTTCGGCTTCCGCGGTTTGTGGCTAGGCTGAATGGTCGGGTTTCCCCCGAAAATGTTCGGGCTTCCCGGCAGAATGGTCGGGTTTCCCGGAAGCTTCGCAGCGCTCTTCTTACCGCTTTTTTTTCTGCCGCCCGTCTTCCGGCTGGATTTCTTCGCCGCGCTCTTCTTGCGCGTCGTCTTCTTGCGGCTGGGCGCCGATTTCTTCGCGACCGCGCTTTTCTTGGCGCCGGCCGCCTTTCGACGGGTTGTTTTTCGGGCCGCAGATTTTCGCGCCGCCATATCCACACCTCACCCAGAGCGAACTTCGGGACCGTTTCCGAATGGCGCGCGCGGTGGCCTGGTGCGCCCCGGCGCGTCTTTTGAGCGCGGCGGCGAGTTCTGGTATGGAGATGGCGCGCATCTACCTTGACTATGCGGCGACGACCCCGTTGCGGCCCGAAGCGGCGCGCGCCGCGGCTGCGTTGTCGGCCGCGGGGAATCCGAGCTCGCTCCACGCGGAAGGACGGGCCGCGCGCGCCGCCGTCGACGAGGCCCGCGAGCTGCTGGCGCGGGTGCTCGGATGCGCGCCGCGCGAGGTCGTCTTCACGGCGGGCGGGACCGATGCCGCGGCGCTTGCCGTCCTGGGCGCCGCACGGGCTGCCGGCGACGGCGGGCACGTCGTGGTCAGCGCGATCGAACACCGTGCCGTGCTGCACGCAGCCCAGGCGTTGGAAGCCGAAGGCCGGCGCGTCACGCGGGTGCCGGTCGGCACCGACGGCCGGATCGACGTGCGCGAGTTTGCGGCCGCGCTCACCCGCGGCACGGTCCTTGCCAGCGTCATGCTAGGCAACAACGAGATCGGCACGCTCCAGCCGGTCGCCGAACTCGCGGCGCTCGCGCGCGAACGCGGCATTCTCTTTCATACCGATGCGGTGCAGGCCGCCGGTTGGCTTGCGCTCGACGTCGATGCGTTGGGCGTCGACCTGCTGAGCCTCTCCGCGCACAAGTTCCACGGCCCGAAGGGGGTCGGCGCATTGTACGTGCGCCGCGGCGCCGCCGTGCTGCCGTTGGCGGGAGGCGGGGGTCAGGAATCCGGTCTGCGCGGCGGGACGGAAAACGTTGCGGGGATTGCGGCTATGGCGGCTGCGCTTGGGGCCGCGGAAGCAGAACGCCCGGAGGCGGCACCGCGCGTCGCTGCGCTGCGCGATCGTCTGCAGGCGGGCCTCGTCGCAGCGATCCCCGACGTCGTCGTCAACGGCGCGGCCGCACCGCGCCTGCCGGGGATTCTCTCGCTCGCGTTCGGCGATGTGCCCTCGGATGCGCTGCTGATGCGGCTCGATCTGGAGGGGATCGCCGCGTCGGCCGGCAGCGCGTGCGCAGCGGGATCGCTCGAGCCCAGCCACGTGACGGCGGCGCTCGGGCTTCCGGAACGATTTCGGCGCGGAACGGTCCGCTTTTCGCTGGGGAGAGCGACGACCGAAGCCGAAATCGATGAGGTGATTGCCCGCTTGCCCGGATTGCTGGCGGACATACGCATGCCTCTTACCGTGTAAGGAAGCGCAAATGTGGGAAAGGGCCGTCCGTGGCTCGCACGAGCACGCGGAGGATCGGTTTTGACTATCGACGGCGCCGCGATTCGCGATGTGCTGATCGGCGTGGGCGTGTTGCTCGCGGGGATCGGCATCGTGGTGGCGTGCTGGGCGTTGGCACGCCTGCTCGGACGCCTCAATCGGACGCTCGATGAGGTCGACAAACAGGTGTCGCTGGTCTCGGTTCCGGTGATCGGAACGCTCGCGCATGTCGAAGGGCTCGCCGACTCCGCCGACGTTGCGGTGGCGCGCCTGGGGGCTGTCGTGGGCACGATCGAGGGTGTGGCCGAGAACGTCGGCAGCACGGCAAAGCTGGCCTCGGACGCCGTGGCGCCCGGACTGATCAACTTCGGAGCAACGCTGGCCGGGATCACCGCGGGGCTTCGGCGACTGGTTTCGGGCGATACGCCCGGCGCCGGAGAAGATCTTGGGAATGGGTGAGCGCGGCGGGATGCCGGGCTTCGTCGCAGGGCTCGCGCTCGGTGCCCTGGGCGGAGCGACGCTCGCGATGATCCTCGCTCCCCAGACCGGCGAGGAAACGCGCGACGTTTTGCTCGCCAAAGCGCGCGAAGCCGGTGAACGTGCGCGCGATACGGCTGCCGATGCGAACGACCTTCTCGCACGCGGCCGCACCATCGTCGCCGATGCGAAGCTGCGCATCGACGCCGCGGTCAACGAAGGCAAGGACGCAGCTTCGCGGCAGCGCGACACCCTCCAGCACGAAACGTAGGAGAAACCTTGGATATCAAAGTCAACGTTCGCGAGTCCGAGGGCGACGCGTACGTCGTCGACCTAACCGGCGAGATCGATGTCTACACCTCGCCGAAAGTCAAGGATGCGATCACCGAACTCATCGATCAAGAGCACTACAACCTCGTGATCAACCTCGAGAAAGTGCGCTACATCGATTCGACCGGATTGGGCGTGCTGATCGGCGGGCTCAAGCGCGTGCGCGAGCACGGCGGCTCGGTCAATCTCGTGTGCACGAATCCGCAGATCAAGAAGATCTTCGACATCACGGGTTTGGTCAAGATCTTCGGGATCTTCGACGACGAGCAGAGCGCCATGAAGGCGTTGGTGTGAACCCGGCGACGCGGTTCGTCGACGTTTCGTCGGAGGGGACGGTCGAGCTCAAGATACCCGGCCGCGCCGAGTGGGTCGCCGTCGCGCGCCTGGCGGTCGCCGCGGTCGCAAGCCGGCTGCACTTCTCGGTCGACGAGATCGAGGATATCAAGCTCGCGGTCGCCGAGGCCTGCACCAACGCGATTCAGAGCGCCGGCGGCGTCGATGCGGGCGTCATCGAGATCGTGTGCGACGCGCGTGAGGACGAGCTGCGCGTCTCCGTGCGCGATCGTTCGACCGGACCCCACCTCGAGCCGCTCGACGGCGCCTCCATCGGCGAGGGCCGCACCGAGGCGCTGGGCGTCTTTCTCATCCGCGCTTTGATGGACACGGTCGAGTACGCGAGCGACTCGCGGCGAGGCACCGAACTGGTGATGACCAAGCGCGTCAGCGCCTAACGGATGTCGTCTTCGGCCTCTCATATCGACGACGAACGTTGGGACCGTAACCGCGCGCGCGCCGCCTTCGCCCGGTTTGCGACCCTGCGCGCGAACCGCGAGCTCGATAGCGGCCCGGATATGAGCGGGACCAGCGAGTACGACCGCCTGCGGAACGAACTCGTCGTCGCCCACCTGAACCTGGTCCGCTATCTGGCTGTCAAATTTGCCAACCGCGGCGAAGCGCTCGACGATCTGATTCAAGTCGGCACCGTCGGCCTGCTCAAGGCGATCGACCGTTTCGACCTCGACCGCGGGGTCGAGTTCACGACCTACGCGACCCCGACGATCGTCGGCGAGATCAAACGCTACTTCCGCGACAAGGGCTGGGCGGTCAAGGTGCCGCGACGGCTGCAGGAGCTCAACCTGGCCGTGAACCGCGCCAACGAGAAGCTGACGGTGAAGCTGGGACATTCGCCGACGGTCGCCGAGCTGGCCGCGCATCTCGGGGCCAGCGAAGAAGACATCCTCGAGGCGCAGGAGCTCGGACAGGCCTACAACTTGCTGTCGCTCGACACCGAGCTGAACGGCGAAGGCGACAAGAAATCCCAGACGCTGGCCGATTACGTCGGCCACAACGACGCTGCGCTCGAGATGCTTGAAGATCGCGCCAACCTCGAGCGCGCGTTCGGCGTCCTGAGCGGCCGCGAGCGCGTCATCCTCTATCTCCGTTTCTACGAAAGCGTCTCGCAGACCGAGATCGCGAAGCGTCTCAACGTCTCGCAGATGCACGTCTCGCGCCTGCAGCAGAAGGCGCTCGAAAAGCTGCGGGTCTTCCTCCAGGAAAAATAGCCCGAACCGGCGATACCAGGCGTCAAGATGCGCCGGACGTGCACGCTTCTCGCCGTTGCCTTCGCGGCGTCCCTGACATACGCGCAGGCGATCGCATCGCCGGCGGGGACAGCGCGATACTACGTTGTCTTTCTGCGTCCGGACCCGGCGCGTACGCCGCTCTCGAAGGCGGACGGCGAACGGATCATGACCGCCCACATGGCAAACATCCACAAGATGGCGGACGATGGGATCATGGTGTCGGCGGGCCCCTTCGACGACACGCCGACGACGATCGAAGGTGTGTTCGTCTTCAAGACCAGTTCGCTGTCGTCCGGCGCAAGCCGTCGCCGAACAGGACCCGACCGTCCTCGAACATCGCAACACGGTCGACGTGCACGCGTGGGAGGGGCCGCCGGGGATCGGCGTCGAGTACTTCCGGCTGCACGCGCTCGATCCGAAAGCGCCCGACAGCATGCAGATGCATCCGTTCTGCATGCTCTACCGAGGTGATGCGTGGGAAGCACAATCGCACAATCGTGAGGTGCTGCTCGCCGCTCACGAGCGATACATCGAACAACTTCGCGAGCAAGGGAAACTGAGCGCGGCCGGAAAGGTCGCGCCCCCCGACGCGCTGCTCGATCTCGTGGTCTTCCGGCCGATCCCGCTGGAAGACGCGCAACGCTTGCTCGGGGACGACCCGGCGATTCGGGCCGGTGTGATCCGCGCCGAATACCACCACTGGTGGTCGGCCGATCACGTCCTCCCTTGGTAGGACCGTAAGCCGCGGGCCCAGCTCGGACTCCGCGCCGGCACGATGGTGCCGCCGAAAGCGTTCGCAGCGGGCTTTTGCGTACCGAAACTGAACGTTCCGGCGCATCCGCCGGGGGTTCCGCGCGGTATGAAGGTCCGGGTGTGGCCGCCTCAGTCCTTATCGCGGCCAGGAGTTTCCTTGTCCATATCTTCTAAGCCCGCACGCCGGCGCGCTTCCGACCGCCGGCGCGGGCGTCCGATCGAACCTGCGGCCACGGGGCCCGTCGGCATGGCCGACCTCCTCCACGCCTCATCGACCGACCGCAGCCGGCTCGTCGCAATCGTCTTCACCGCCGTTGCCGTCGCGGTGACGGTCGTCGCGGCGCGCCTCGGCTCGGTCCACACTCCCGTCATCTTCGCGGTCGTGCCGATCTGCGCCACGCTGTGGGGCGCTGCCGCGCTGTTGACCGCGTATTTGCTGCTCTCGCAGTTTTCGGTCAACGGCGTGCGCGCGTTCCTCATTCTGGGCGCGGCCTTCGCGGTGACGGGGCTGCTGACGATCCCGTACCTGTTCTTCTACCCCGGCCTCTTCCGCTCGCCAAATGTGAGCGTGCAGATCGAGCAGATCTCGGTCGTGATGTGGACGGTGTGGCACCTGAGTTTTCCGATTCTCGTCGGTGCCTACTACATCGTCGATCGCAGGCTGACCGCGCGCGTGATCGACACGGCGGAGATTCGCGGGAACGTGGTCTTGACGGTCGTGCTGATCGTTGCCGGCGCGCTGGCGATTACGGGTTTGGCCAACGCCGAGCGCGATGTGCTGCCGCATCTCGTCGTGCACGGCCGCTTCACTACCCTGTGGACGCATGTCTATACGCCATTCATCGTCGTCATCAACGTTCTGGCAGCGGTGATGGTCGTGGTGTTCAGCAAGCGCCCGAGCCGGCTGCAGGTCTGGCTCGCGGTCGCACTGGTGGTGTCGGCGCTCGACGCCTCGCTCAACGCCGTCAGCTCGGGGCGTTATACGCTGCCATGGTACGTCGGCAAGGTCGAAACGCTGATC
>Ga0302184_10000287_pt1 | contig 33281 bp, 33 predicted proteins | sample I_Palsa_N3_3_FD_200233 | JGI IMG/M metagenome (GOLD analysis project Ga0302184, IMG submission 200233) | Peat permafrost microbial communities from Stordalen Mire near Abisko, Sweden - I_Palsa_N3_3 | ecosystem: Environmental > Terrestrial > Soil > Palsa > Peat permafrost | place: Sweden...
TCCGCCTCGCTCCAGGCCTCGGGTCCGGCCTCGGCGCGCGGGTCGGGCCTCGCCTCGGGGCGGGGGTCGGCGAAGACCGACGCGCTGAGCGGGACCCGCATGTTGCCTGGCCAGGCGTTGTTCAACGGGTCGGGGGGAAGCGATCCGGACCTGATGTGGCGGCCTGCGGGCTGCCGCAGTGGTGACCAGTGCGGTGACCGCGGCGGTGGGATCAGCGGCCGAGGCTGCTCCGGGGACCATGCTTCCTGGGACGGGCGTGCGTACTGCGGCGGGCGGGCGTACTGCGGCGGTTGCGGTGGCGGCTGGTTGGGGTGCGAGGCCGGCGGCCGCGGCCCGGGCTCGGAGCGGCCCGCGACGAGCGGGTGAGGCTGGTGGCCGGCGTCCGCCGGGCGCTGGTCCCAGGAAATCTCCGACTCATTCCACAGACGCTGCAAGGTCTGCCACGGGGACAGGTCGACCGGCGCCTTCCGCGCCCCCGGGCCGGGGCGCCTCGGCGGCAGACCCGGGCCGCCGGGCCTGCCGCGCAGCGCCCGGGTCGGGCTGACTACGGGTTCGGCGGCCCGGAAGGACCGCCGGGAGGGGCCGGGGCCTGCGGGCGCCGACCCGTTCCCGTTGCTCGCGGCGGTTCCGTTGCTGGGGGCGCTCGCGTTGCTGGGGGCGCTCGCGTTGCTGGGGGCGTTCACGTTGCTGGGGGCGGGCTCGATTACGGCGCTGGCGGCCCGGATGGGCTCCTCGCTGCCTGGCGCAGGCGGCACCGCGTCCAGCTCGGGGTCTTCCATGCCCTCGTCCCAGGAGAGGGGAGACTCGCCCGGTTCGGGCGCGGGTGACGCGAACCACTCGCCGGTGACGTTTTCTTCCAGGTCGGCGGCTTGCGGGTGATCCGCCGGGCCGCTGGCCGGAGAGTTCAGGAACCAGCCGGCCGGACGGGCCACGCCGGGAAAGTCATCGTCGTCCCTCGCCGGCTCGGCCTCCGCCGACGTGACGTCGGGCCGCTCCGCGTCCGCCGGTGTGACCTCGGGCCGCTCCGCGTCCGGGACCGCGGCCCGCGGCGCGATCAGGCCCGGCGGCACCGACCAGGACGGCGCCGCCCGGTCCGACCAGAGCCAGCCAGAGGTGCCCGCACGCTGCGGTTCTTCGGCCGATCCGGGTTCTTGATCACGATTATCACTCGATCGATCACTCTCTGTGCTCATCACAAGCCCCAGTTCAGCCTATTTTCGGACCAGATGTCATGGTCCTCGCCGATCCCTGCTACTTCGTACGGGGTCATCCCGCGTTTTCGATGTTACCTATTGAGAGCGAGTGTGTACAGAGGGCTATTTTTTGGACGCGCTGGATCATTTGGCGCGATACAGCTGACCTGGGGAGAGCGTTCCCGCCGCTGGATTAGCGCGGGTCGGGCCTGGACGTCGTCTCCTGGCCCTGGATGAAGCCGTAGCCGATGGCCTGGGCCGTGGTCAGGGACCGGCGGCGGCGCGCATCCTCGCGGATCTCGTCCGTTTCGCGGCCGGTGACCTCGGCCAGCCTGAAGTACAGCGTGTCGAGCATCCGGGTCACCTGCTGCTCGCGCGCGGTGACCGCGGTGACGGTGCCGCCGAACTCGAGCCTCGGCTCGGCCAGAGTGAAGGTGGCGTTCGGGTAGCCGGTCCGCTGCGCGCAGGATGCGAGCACGCCAAGCGCGGGACCGCTGATCTCGCCGCTCACGCACCCGTGCACCGGAACGCGCAAGACATCCAGGATCCCCATCACGGTGAGGGCGGCGGCCAGCTCGGCGCGCAGGTTCTGCAGCTCCAGCCGGATCGGCTCATCTCCCTCGGCGTCCAAGGTGAGGAGCTGGGCCGAGAGTCGCGCGGCGGCCTCGTCGTCAAGCATGCCGGAGGCCAGAACGATCCGCTTGGCCAGCAGCCGCTCGTACAGGCTGGCCTGCCAGTCAGCGAGCGGGTCGAGCCACACTCGGACCGGCGAGGCCGGCGTCGGCTCGGGCCGGGCGGGCGGCGAGGTAGACGGCGGGGTGGACGGCCAGCCCGGGGTGAGCGGGGTGCCAGGCCAGCCGGGCTCCCCCGGCCGGGGCGGGATTCCTGGCAGGTGCGCGCGCACCGCTCCGTGCGTCATTCGCTGACTCCTTCCGCGGGGCGGTCGAGTTTCCAGGTGATCTGGCCGCCGACGGCGGCCGCGTAGCGCTCGAGCGTGGAGGCGCGTACGTCGGCCGTGCCGGACTCGAGCCTGGCCACCGCGGACTGGGAGGTTCCCATCCGCGCGGCCACCTCGGTCTGGGATAGGCCGGCTGCCTGCCGCTGTTCGGCCAGCTCGCGGACCAGGCGGCCGCGGTCTTCGGCCATCCGGGCCGTCTGCTCATCCGCCCGGCGGCGCAGGGTCATCTCCCGGAAGCCCGGCATGACCGGCAGCCCGGCTTCCGGTCCGGTTTGCAGTCCGGCTTCCGGCTCGCTCGACGGCGGCTCGCCCGGTCGCTGCACAGGAGTCAGCCGCGTCCCAGGAGCCCCAGGGAATAGGCTCTGCTCGCTACTCATACCGTTGAGAGTATCTCATATTTGAGATACCGGCCGTCTGCCAACCAATGGTCGCAGCAACCTAACGTGGGTGACAACCGCGACGGCGAACCCGGTCTTGACTGGCGCGCAGAGCCTGTCTGGGCGCGACGCGTGTCCCCCGCTCCATCTCCGGGGTCAGGCTGCCACATGCGCCGGGATCCTGGGCGGAGGACGGCGCGCAGGGCCGGCCTGCTTCCTGCCTGGGCCGGGCTCCGTCTCGCCCATGAGGCAAACGCTATGCCCGGATCGTTCCGGGAACGTTACCGCAGCGGGAATCTCTCAGCTCATCGCTAGCAAACCCCACGCTGCAGCAGCCGCGGACTGCCCATGGTGATCACAGATTCATCGTGGCTTCGACGACCAGCCGGCGGGCAGGCTGGCTGTGGGCAGAGTTGGTGTCCTCCCCTACCGGGCTCTGAGTGCTCCGTCCCCCAGGCTGCGGTTGCATCGCCGCGCCGGCCGGGCGTCCTTTCGTACGTTTGCCGGTTATGGGCAAGAATTATCGTGATCCGGGCTTCGCGGTTGATTGGTTGTGCTCCGGTACCACCAGATCACCGCCAAGCCCGAAACCACCGCGGTAACCGGAGAGCTCCTCCGCCTGGCGCGACGCCAGCGGCGTCGAGGGCCTTGGGAAAGCCGCCAGCTGTTTGGCCCGGATACTATTCCGCCGGGCGACCGCACAACCTCCGGTCACCTTTCACTTCTCAAAACGAGATAACCGATCCTGGCGGCCAAGTCAGCCTTATCGCGCCGCGAGCTGATGGGCGGTCGGCGCAGCTTACCGGCGATCGTGGGCCAACCACCCCGGGATCGAGGCCGCGACTCCGGAGGCATTCAGCGTGCCTGCTAACGTGCCCGATGGTGAAATCACACTCCCACTGACCGCCCAGTGGCGAGCACCGTGGACCTGCTAAACACTTCGATGCTGAAGTCCGGGACAAAGGAGAGCGAGATGGCTGTCGCTGATGATGAGGATGCGGTCCGTTCGGTCGTCATGGATTACGTGGGAGGGGTGGTTTGAGGGCGAGGCGGGCCGGATGGAACGGGCACTTCATCCTGAGCTGGTGAAGCGCTGCCGGGGAATCGAGGGTGAAGACCCGGATGCGCTGGAGACGCTGTCGGCGCAGGAGATGATCGATGCGACCGCCGATGGAGAGGGACGCCGCGAGGATGCCGCCGACCGGCGAATCGAGATCAGAATCGACTATCTGAGCGGCGGCGTCGCGAGCGTGCAGTGCTTCTGCCACCGTTATGTCGATCTGCTGCACCTGATCGACATGCCGGACGGATGGAAGATCGTCAACGCGGCGTGGCGTCTGCGTTAGTGGCGGCCGGACTCCCCGTCGACGTGCGCAGTGATCTGCGCACCGCGCTGAGCCGGGCGGTGACGGTCACAGTAAGATCCCGAGCAGGGCGGCCAGGTTATCGCCAAGGATGGCGGCCTCGTCCTCGGGCGGCAGGCCGAGCGCACGGATGGCGGCGATTTCCGCCGCCGGGTCGGTCATCGGCCAGTCAGACCCGTAGACGACGCGGTCGGCGCCGTGGCGGCTGATGATCGCACGGATACGAGCTGGATCAAGCCCGGCGGTGCTCGGCGGCCAGGAGGTTTCCAGGACGGCACGGGATCCAACGAGCAGATCCTCCGCCTCATCCAGCCGGTGGTATCCGCCGAAGTGGCAGGCGATGACCCGCAGGCCGGGCACCGCGTCCAGCAGCACCCGCAGGGACCGGGGCGAGCCGCGGTCGTTGGCATCGGTGTCGCCGCCGGCGCCGACGTGGGTAATCACGGTGACGCCAGCCTCCGCCAGCGCGGCGGCGATGTCGATGACGCGCGGGTCGGACAGCGACAGGTCCTGAAACAGCGGGTGCAGCTTTACCCCGCTGATGCCGTTGTCCCGCAGCGACTTCAGGTTCACGGCCGGCGACAGCTCCGGGTGCACGGTGCCGAAGGGAACGAACCGGGTCCGGTCGATCGAGCCGATGAACTCGTTCGTCCGCTGCACCGTCCGGGCCGCGTGCGCCACGCCGAGGCAGACCGCGCGGTCGATGCCCGCCACATCCATGGTGCGCCGGAGCCCTGCTATCGTGCCGTCGTGCCGAGCATCCAGGCCGGCCGGTCGGCCAGCCAGCACGGCAGGCGCTATGTGGTCAGGCCAGACATGGCAATGCGCATCGATGATCACTGCTCGCTCCCAGCTGAGTAGCGCTTGATCAGCTGCCTGGCCAGCGAGTCCAGGATCACCTCGGTGGCGCCCTCGTAAATCCGCATCGGCCGCGCCTCGCGGTACAGGCGCTCGATCAGGCTGCCCCGGACCAGTCCGAAGCGCCCCATTACCTGAACGGCACGGTCGACGACCTGACCGCTGATCTCGGTCGCGGCGACCTTGGCCATCGACGACAGGTGCAGGTTGGCCAGCGGGTCGCGGGCGGCAGCCGCAGCGGCTCTGTAGGTCAGTGACCTGGCCATCTCAATGTCGGTCCAGGACCTGGCCAGCATGGTGGGCACCGGCCCGAGTCGCGCCAGCGGCGTCCCGAACTGCTCCCGCGAGCTTGTATGCCTGACGGCCTCCTCCAGCGCTGCCTGAGCGAGCCCGACCGCCGCGCCGGCCACCGAGACCCGAAAGGTGGCCAGGGTAGCCAGCGCCAGGCTGAAGCCCTTGCCCGGTGGGCCGATGCGGTGATCGGCTGGCACCCGCACGCCCTCGAGCACCACATCGCCGAGCACGTGCGGCGCGATGATCTGGTGCGGGTGCGTGACGGTGACGCCCGGCTGCGAGGCAGGCACCAGGACCAGCGAGAAGCCCGCGCCTTCGCGGCCGAGGACGCAGTAGAAGTCCGCGTCGCCGGCGTTGGTGATGAATGACTTGTGGCCCTCCACGATCAGGTCGCCGTTCTGCTCACTGATCGCGGTGGTGATCGCCTTCAGGTCGGAGCCGACCTCCGGCTCGGTCAGCGCCAGCGCGGCGATGGCCTCACATCCGGCGACCGCGGGGAGCCACCGCTTGCGCACCGCGTCGCTGCCGCCCGCCACGATGGGGTAGCTGCCGATGCCCTGCATGGCGAACATGGAATCCAGATGAGCGCTGACCCCGGCCAGGACCTCGCGCACCACGGTCACAGCGAGGGAGTCCACGCGCGCGAATCGGCCGCCGAACTCGGCAGGTACCGTGACCGCGGCCAGCCCGCTGGCGGCGAGCCGCGCACGGACCTGCGGGTGCACCGAGTCGGATTCGTCCGCCTCCGCCGCGACACCGGCCACCGATGAGGCCAGCGCGTGCGCCTCAGCCTGCAGCTCGCGGTAGCGCTCCGGTAGCTCGAAGAGGCCCGCCTCCGGTGATGTCACGTCGTCGCCTCCAAATAATATCCATGCTAACTATAACAATGAATTATGCTGTGAGGCAGCCGTAGCGTGTCAAGTCGGAAAGTATCAGCGCCCTCGGGCGCCGGGAAGGCAGTCATGATGGCGGACGGAACTGATGCACTGTTCGACTTGACCGGGCGGGTGGCGCTGGTCACCGGCGGGAGCCGCGGCCTCGGCCGCCAGATGGTAGAGGGTTTCGCCCGGGCCGGGGCAGACGTCGTCATCGCGAGCCGGGACGCCGCCAAGTGCGCCGAGTACGCCAAGGAAATCACCGAGCTGACTGGCCGGCAGGCCTTCCCGTTCGGTGTTCACATGGGGCACTGGGCCGAGATCGGCGAGCTGGCCGACGCGGCGTATGACCGGTTCGGGCGGGTCGACATCCTGGTCAACAACGCCGGCTCCTCCCCGCTTTACGACTCGCTCACCGACATCTCCGAGGAGCTCTTCGACAAGGTCATCGGGGTGAATCTCAAGGGGCCGTTCCGGCTCGCCGCGCTGGTCGGGAGCCGGATGGCGGCGGGCGCGGGCGGATCGATCATCAATATCAGCAGCATGGCAGTGGTCCGGCCACGGCCCGATGTACTGCCTTACGCGGCGGCCAAGGCGGGGCTCAATGCTATGACGGTGGCGATCGCGCATGCGTTCGGCCCCGCCGTCCGCTGTAACGCGATCATGGCCGGCACGTTCCTGACCGACGTCAGCCGGTCCTGGGACAAGGACGCCTTCGCGGCCCGGGCCCAGCGGTTCGCGTTGCGCCGCGGCGGGCAGCCGTCCGAGATCGTCGGCACGGCCATCTACCTGGCCAGCGACGCCTCCAGCTACACCACCGGGGCGGTGCTGAGCGTCGACGGTGGCCAGCCCTAAGGCTCTAGAGCGAGGTGGTCACGGCGTGGGTGTGCTCACGCAGTGGGGGTCCACCGCAGCGGGAGGCTGGTCAGCGCGAGCTGCCCGCCGCGTTCACGCAGCTCGGCCCCGGCGGCGATGGCGTAGTCAGGGATTCGCTTGTGCCATTCCTGCACGGCGATGACGAGTTCGTGCCGCGCCAGGTGCATCCCGAGGCAGCGGTGCGGGCCAGCCGCGAAGCCGAGGTGGTGGCTCAGGCCCGGGCGGTCGAGGTCGAACTCGTCCGGGTTCGCAAACTTGCGCGGGTCACGGTTGGCCGAACCGATGCCCAGCCACAGGACGTCCCCCTGCTTCAGCTTCAGCCCGTGGAAGTCGATGTCCTGCATGACCAGCCGGCCGTCCTGAATCACCAGCGGGTAGAGCCGGACGAATTCCTCGACGGCCTTGGGGACGAGCTCGGGGTGCGCGGTGAGCCGGTGGCGCAGCTCTTCGTCGCGCGCGAGGTGCTGGAAGATGTAGCCGAGCGCGGAGCGGGTCGTGTCGAGGCCGGCGGTCATCAGCGTCATGCACATGAGCAGCAGGTCATCCGCGGTGAGCCAGTCCCCCACCAGGTCCGGACGCAGCATCCGGGAGATAAAGTCCCACTCGGGGTCGCGCGGGTTCGCCTTGCGGTCCGCGATTGCGTCGACGAAGTAGGCGGTGATCGCGTTGGCGGCTGGCGTGGGGTCCGGCCCGCCGAAGAACCCGGCGAACAACGCCTCGACCCACTCGGTGAATTTCGCGCCGTCCTCGACCGGCAGCCCGATCGTCAGGAGGAACATCTCGGTCGGGAACCGGATTGCGAACTCCGACACCACGTCGCACTCGCCCTTGGGCGCGAGCTCCTCGAGCAACTCGTTGCAGCGCTGATAAACCTGCTGTTCGATCCGCCGCACGGCGGCCGGCGAGAACCACCGGTTGAGCACCCTGCGCATCCGGGTGTGCTCGGGCGGGTTGAGGTTGTTCGGCAGGAACCGGACCTCCATGAACGGGTCGAGTGCGTTGACGATGTTGTTGCTGAACACGTCTGGCATCTGCATGGCCTCGAGCACGTGGTCGAAGCGCTGGATCATGTAGAACGGGTCCTTCGTCGAGTCGTTGAGCAGGAAATCGCTCTGCTCGCGCTCGGCGTTGAGCTGTGCGTAGTGCCCGAAGATCGGCCGCTCCACCCGGTAGTCGGTGTGCGTGATCGGGCAGCCCGCTGGCGCGATGGCCGGGTTCCCGGTCGAGCGGTTGGTCACGGCATCTCCTTCACGCGGCGTCCATATTGGATCTAATCATAATTATAGATTTGGAGACGTCAAGGAGCGCGGTAGCCGCCTAGCCTGGTGCAGTGCGGCGTTGCGGACTCCAGCCAAGGCGATCACCTCTACCGGCTTCTCGCGTGATCCTCGGCTAGAACTATTTTAGTCTAATGATGATCAGTATTAGACTTGCCGCGAAGCCGCTCAGGACGTACCTGTCTAAGGAGCCGAGATGACCGCGCCCGACGCCGAAAAGCGGATCCGCCGTATCGAAGACCGCCTCGAGATTCAGGACCTGGCCGTGCGCTACTGCATCGCCATTGACGACAGCGACTACGCCGGCCTGCTCGCGATGTTCGCCGAGAAGGCGAGGCTGGGCGAGATTGCCGGGCGGCAGGAGGTTGTCGACGAGCTGCGGGCCATCCGCTCGACGTACGGCCGCACGATTCACACCTCGCGCGGGCATACCGTGCGCTTCGTCGGTGACGACCACGCGACCGGCATCGTGTTGTCACACGCCGAGCTCGACATCGCCGGGCAAACGATCCACGCCGCGATCCGCTACTACGACGACTACGAGCGCGAGGAGGGAGTGTGGCGCTTCGGGAGCCGTACGCCGAAGTTCGCCTACGCCGTCCCGGTGAGTGAGCTCGGCGAGTCGCTGACCGACGATCTGCCGGTGCGCTGGCCGGGTGCCGAGCAGGCACCGGCGGACGAGAATTGAGGAGCCCACGATGAGCGAGGCCCGGCTGCAAGGCAGGGTAGCCGTCGTCACCGGCGGGGCCAGCGGCATCGGCGCGGGGACGGTCCGCCGGCTCGTCCAGGACGGCGCCCGCGTCGTGCTGGCCGACATCCAAGGCGGCGCCGCCGAGCTGCTGGCGAAGGACATCGGCCCCCAGGCCCGCGCGGTACGCGCGGACGTGTCATCCGAGGCCGACGTCGCCGCCACCGTGGACCTGGCCGTGGCGGAGTTCGGCCGGGTGGACGTCATGTTCGCCAACGCAGGCGTCTTCGGGGCGTACGGACCGATCCACACGGCCGACATGGCGGCGGTCGACGCGACCTGGGCGATCGACCTGCGCGGCGTGTTCCTGTGCATGAAGCATGCCGCGCGGGTCATGCGCCCGCAGGGCTCCGGCGTCATCATCGCGACGACCAGTCCGGCCGCGGTCATGGGCGGCGTCGGCAACCATGCGTACAGCGCCGCGAAGGCCGGCATTATCGGGCTCATGCGGTCGGTCGCCGCCGAGTTGCGTCCTTATGGCATCCGGGTCAACGCGGTGATGCCCGGCGCGATCGTCTCGGCGATGACCGCCGACCTGGTGCTCGGTAACGCGACCGCGCTGGATAAGGTCAGCGAGTTGATGGCGCGGGACGCCGCCGGGCATCGTCCCGGACTGCCCGAAGATCTCGCCGCGGCGGTCAGCTACCTGGCCAGCGACGACGCCGCGTTCGTCACCGGGCACACACTGATCGTCGATGGCGGCTACACCTCCATCGCCGCCGAATCGCCGTTCTCGACCGGCGACTACGCCGGTGGCGGCGCCTTCTTCGAAGCAGGCCGCCGTGGCTGACCGGCACTCGGCGAGGCAGGAGAGCATGGCCACGGAACTACGCGTCGACTCAGACCGCTGCACCGGGCACGGTCGGTGTTACAGCGCCGCGCCGAACCTGCTCAGCGACGATGAGGAGGGCTTCGTCACCTTGCGCGGCTCGGCGATGCCGATCGCGGACGGCCAGCTGACCGACGCGAAAGAGGCGGTCGCCGCCTGTCCCGAACGCGCGATCACGCTGGCGAGATCGAGCTGATGGCCTCGCCATCGGTCGCCCTCGTCACCGGCGGCGGTTCCGGGATCGGCGCAGCCTGTGCGCTGCGGCTGGCCGCCGACGGCTTCGCGGTCGTCGTCTGCGACCGCGACCTGAGGCGGGCCGAGGAGGTTGCCGCGCGGTGCGCCGGGCCGGCGCTCGCGGTCGAAGCGGACGTCAGCGTCGAGTCATCGGTGGCCGAGATGGTGCGAGCCGCCGGAGAACTCGGCCCGCTGATCGCCGCCGTCAATTCGGCCGCGGTGCCCGACGACGGCGGACCGGTCGCCGACCTCGATTTCGCCGTGTGGCGGCGGCTCATGTCGGTCAACCTCGACGGCGTCTTCCTGTGCGTGCGCGCCGAGCTGCGCGCCATGCTCGCGGCCGGCGGCGGATCGATCGTGAGCCTCGGCAGTGTGCTGAGCCTGCGTGGCCATGCGAAGGTGCCAAGCTACGTCACCGCGAAGCACGCACTGATCGGCCTGCACCGCAGTGTCGCGCTGGAGTACTCCGGTCGAGGGGTTCGCGCCAACGTTGTCTGTCCCGGCTACGTACAGACGCCGCTGCTGTCGCAGCGCATGGACGCGGAGCGCGCTGCGACGTTGGTCGCCCAGCATCCGGCTGGCCGACTCGGTACGCCAGAAGACGTGGCGTCGCTCGTGGCCTGGCTATGCGGCCCGGAGTCGTCGTTCGTGACCGGTGCCGTCTACACCGTCGATGGCGGCTTCACGGCCTGACCCGGCGCCGGCTGTCCGCTGGGTGGTCAGTCGAAGCGGATGACGCTGCGCGCACCGTCCGAGCCGTCCAGTTCCGTCAGGCCCCGGTTCACCTCGGACAGGTCGATGACCTCGGAAATCAACTCATCGAGCTTGAGCTGCCCGCGCAGGTACATGTCGCAATAGAGCGGGATGTCCAGGCGGAAGTTGCCTGAGCCCATCCGGCTGCCCTGGACGCGCTTCTCCGTAGCCATGAAGATGACCGGCGACAGCCGCGCGATGTCGTCCGGCCGGGCGACCCCGACCACCGTCGTCGTGCCGCGTACGCCGGTCATCGCGAACGCTTGTTCAACGGTCGACCCACGTCCGACGATCTCGAACGCGTGATCGACGCCACCGCCGGTCAGGGCGAGCACGGAGCCGACCGGGTCGGCCTGCGAGGCGTCGACGATGTCGGTTGCGCCAAACTGGCGGGCGCGCTCCAGCTTGGCTGGGTTGAGGTCGACGGCGATGACCCGCGACGCGCCTACGAGCCGGGCAGCCTGGACGGCGTTAAGCCCCACTCCCCCGCAGCCGATTACCGCGACGGTCTCGCCAGCGGCGACCCGCGCCCGGTTGCGCACCGCCCCTACTCCGGTGAGGACGGCACAGCCGAGCAGCGCGGCCTTATCCAGCGGCATCTCACTGGGCAGCCGCACGACGGCCCGCTCGGACACCAGCATGTGCGTCGCGAAGCCGCCGAGCCCGACGAACGCGTGGATCTCCTTCCCGTCTCGCGACAGGCGAGACGGGCCGCCCACCCGGGCGACGCCCTTGTCCACGCAGTGCTGGGTCAGGCCGCGCAGGCACCAGAGGCAAACTCCGCAGTAGGCCGATGCGCTCCCCACAACATGGTCGCCTGGTTGCACGCTGCGCACGTCGGCACCGATCCGCACGACGACGCCGGAGGCCTCGTGACCCAGGATCAGCGGCAGGGGCCGGTCCTGGGCACCGACGTGTGCGCTGCGGTCGGAATGGCAGATGCCGGACGCGACGACGCGCATGAGCACCTCGTCCGGACCGACGTCTGATATGTCGACGTCTTGCTCGACCAGCGGTGTGTCGAACTTCTCCAGGACGGCGGCACGCATCAGGTCTTCTCCTCCGGTCGGGTGCAGCGCCGTTGACGCTGACACGATCGATATAATAGCTTAGTTTCATTACCATAGATTAGGGGCCACCGATGACGCCGTCACCTGACCTGTACAGCCGTCCCGAGGTCTTCGTCGGCGGGCGCTGGGTACCGTCCGCCGACGGTAGCGAGCACAAGGTTGTGAATCCCGCGAGCGGTGAGGTACTCGGCAGCGTGGTTCTCGCCGGGGTCGCTGACGTCGACGCCGCGGTCGCGGCAGCGCGCGCCAGCTTCGACGCCGGTGTGTGGGCCGACCGCAGCCCGAGCGAGCGGGCCACGGTCTTGCGGGCGGCCGCCGACTACATCGAGGATCTCGGGGACGCAGCCGTGGACCTGCTGACCCGCGAGCTGGGCTGCCCGCGCTGGTTCGCGCAGCGGGCGCATGTCCCGAACCCGATCCGGCACCTGCGTTACTACGCCGGACTGATCGACGCCGAGCAGACCGACGAGCCGCGCACCGACGGCACGAACCACAGCCTCGTAGTGCGGGAACCGGTCGGCGTGGTCGGTGCGATCACTCCGTGGAACGGACCGCTGAGCACGCCCGCGTTGAAGGCGGCCCCGGCCCTGGCGGCCGGCTGCTCGGTCGTGCTCAAGCCGCCGCCGGAGACGCCGCTCACGGCCTACCTGCTCGCGGACGCGCTCGCCGCGGCGGGCCTGCCCGAAGGCGTACTCAGCATCGTCCCGGCTGATCGGGAGGTCGGTGAGCACCTGGTCCGGCACCGCGACGTGGACAAGATCGCGTTCACCGGCAGCACCGCCGCCGGCCGACGGATCATGGCGCTGTGCGCCGAGCGGATCGCGCGGGTGACCCTCGAGCTCGGCGGCAAGTCGGCGGCCATCATGCTTGATGACGCCGACCCAGAGCACTTTGTCCGCTCGCTGCTGCCGATGGCGATGATGGTGAACGGCCAGGCCTGCATCGCGCAGACGCGGGTGCTCGTCCCACGGGCGCGGCACACCGAGGTCGGCGACGCGCTCGCCGCGGCCTTCGCCGCCCTGCCGGTGGGCGACCCGTTCGACCCGCAGACCCAGATCGGCCCGCTCGTGAGCGAGCGGCAGCGCCAGCGGGTCGAAGGCTACCTGTCGTTGGCCGCGCAGGAGGGCGCCCGAGTCGTCGGCGGCGGACGGCCGGACCATCTTGGCGGCGGCTACTATGTCTGCCCGGCCCTGCTAACCGGGGTCGACAACGCGATGCGGGTCGCGCAGGAGGAGATCTTCGGCCCGGTCGTGGCCCTTATCCCTTACGACGACGAGGCCGAAGCTGTGCGCATTGCGAACAACTCGATCTACGGCCTGTCCGGGTCGGTATGGTCGGCCGACCGCGATCGGGCGCTCGCCGTCGCCCGCCGCATCCGTACCGGGATGGTGAGCCTGAATGGCGCGCCGCAAGCCTTCGGCACGCCGTTCGGCGGTTACAAGCAGTCCGGCATCGGCCGGGAGATGGGGCCGGAGGGCCTGGCCAGCTACCGGGAGCTGAAGTCGATCGCGCTGGGCGCGTAGGCGTGAGTCAGCTGGCAGGCAGTTCTTGCGTCGTCACCGGGGCAGGCCAGGGCATGGGGCGCGCGATCGCGGTGGAATTCGCCAGACGCGGCGCGGCTGTGGCCGTGGTGGATATCAATGAGACTACTGGCAGCGAGACTGCGGAACTCGTCCGCGCCGAGGGAGCGAAAGCGGAGTTCATCCGCACCGACCTCACGCAGCCGATCCAGATCGCTCAGATGATCGACGCGGCTGTCGACCAGTTCGGCGGCCTGGACGTTCTGGTGAACAACGCCGGCGTCATCGATACCGCTTTCGCGGAGAACCCGACGATCGAGACGCTCGAGGAGAGGGTCTGGGACCTCGTGTTCGGCATCAACCTCAAGGCAATGTGGCTCGCTACGAAGTTCGCCGCCCCGCACCTGCGCCGCTCCACCCGGGGCCCGGCGATCGTCAACGCCGCATCGGTCAGCGGCGTCACCGGCTATCCAGGGTCACCGGCCTACGTCGCGTCCAAGGGCGGCGTCATCCAGCTCACCAAGGCGACAGCGGTGGAGCTGGCGCCCGACGTCCGGTGCAACTGCTTCTGCCCGGGCAGCATCGATACGCCGATGGCCGCCGAGTTCATCGCGACCGCAGCGGACAAGGAGGCGATCGGTAAGTTCATGACCGCCTCACACCTGATCCCGCGGCAGGGCCGACCGGAGGAGGTGGCCAAACTGGTCTGCTTCCTGGCCTCTGACGACGCGTCGTTCATCACCGGCGCGTCGGTGCTGATCGACGGCGGGTCGCTCGCCTGGCGCGGCAGCCGCTAGTCAGCCGGCGCCGCCCGCTGCGGTCGGCGTCAGTCGCGGAACAGCCGAGCGGCCGCGGCGACGATCCCGGCGGCTGCGTCAGCCGCGGCCGGGACCGGACCGGTGAAGCGCAAGAAGCCATGCACAAGTGCCGGGAAGTCGAGCAACTCGACGGGTAGCCCGGCGGCCCGCAACGCCGCCGCGTACGCCACGCCCTCGTCGTAGAGCGGGTCATGACCGGCCACGGCGATGACCGCTGGCGGGAGGCTGCGCAGGTCCGGCGCGCGCAGTGGCGCCAGCCGGGGCGAGGCGCGCTCGGCGGCCACGGGGGCGTAGTGGTCGAAGAACCAGGTCATCTCGGCCGGACCCAGAACCAGGCCGGCATTGCGCAAGTACGATGGCCGCGTGGTGTCGGAGTCGAGCACCGGATAGACGAGCAGCTGGCCGCAGATGCCGATTGACGGCACGTCGTGCACCTGCTGGGCACAGACCGCGGCGAGGTTGCCGCCCGCGCTGTCTCCGGCGACGACCACCTGGCGGCCGTCCCCGATGCACTGCACGGCGGTTAGCGCATCCTCGACGGCCGCTGGGAATCGATGCTCCGGGGCGAGGCGATAATCGACGCTGTGGACCTCGCAGCCCAGGCCGTCGGCCAGCATCCGGCAGAAGCCGTCGGAATAGTCCAGGGTGCCCGTTACCCAGCCGCCGCCGTGGAACCAGACCAATGCGACCTCGGTGCGAAGCCGATGCGGCGCGTACCGTCGCGTGCGGAGCCCACCCGGCAGGGCGATGTCCGCGACGTCGGACATGTCCGGGCCGGGCGCGCACAGACGATCTCCGCCGCAGACCCGCTCGCGCAACTCGTCCGGCCTGAGCGCGGTCAGCGGCGGCAGCGCGGCCGCACGCGCCGCCTCGAGCAACATCGCCAACCCGGGGTCGAGGCCCGGGAAACGGGAGCGCAGGGCTTCGCCCGCAGGAGCGGACGTCATGACGTCTCCTGGAACGCCGGGCGGACCTGCTCGCGGAACATCGTCAGCGTCTGCAAGAGCCGCTCGTGCGGCAGGTCGTACCACTGCATCCGGAGCACGACATAGGTGATGCCCTGGTCGGCCAGCGCCCGCAGTGCCGCGACGGCACCCGGCGGGTCGGTGAACAGGTAGGACTGGTCGGCCGTTTCCGCCGCGTCGGCGTCGGACTGCAGGTGCCGGTAGCTGGGTGTGCGATCCGGGGTGTTGAACTCGGCGTACTTGCGGGTGAGCGCCGAGCGCGCCGCGACGCCGGTCGACCGCGCCCGCTCCGGATCCTCGTCCAGGACGAGTTCCCGGCGCACGACGAGATCGCTGGCCTGGCCGCGGCCGGCCAGCTCCCGCTCTTCGCGGTAGTGGCCGAGCAGTACCTGCAGTCGTTCGGGGGTGACATGCGGCGGGATGATCCATGCATCGCCGAGTCGCGCCGCGCGACGCGCACCGGTGCGGTGCGGTCCGGCGCCGATCCAGATGGGCGGGCCCCCTGGCTGTACTGGCGGGAGGCTGATCTGCTGCTCGTCCAGGGTGAAGTACTTGCCGTGATAGCTGGTCGGCCGACCCGTCCACAGCTGGCGGACGAGCTCGACGCTCTCCTCGAAGCGGCCGACCCGCTGGTCCATCCCGACTCCGAAAGCGGCGAACTCGTTCTCCCGGTATCCCATGCCGAAGCCGGCGACGGCCCGGCCCCCAGTCAGGTGGTCGAGCGTGGCGAACTCCTCAGCCACCCCGACCGGGTGGCGAAGCGGCAGGATGAACATGTTCGTCCCGAGCCGCATGTCCCCCGCGTCCGCCGCGAGCGCGGAAAGAAGTGGCAGTGGCTGCAGGGTCGGCATGTTGCCCAAGTAGTGCTGCAGCACCCAGACCGAATCGATGCCGGACTTCGCGGCCGCTCGTACCTGCTCACGCAACTGCACGATCCGGTCGGCCGGCACGGTGCCCGGCGCAAAGTCGTTCATGATGGCCAGACCGAACTTCACGATGCGCCTCCGGGAGCCGCTATTCATGCTATTCATTCATATGAGTTTCGAGTAGAATACCGCGTGTGGACGAAACTCGCACGCCCGACGTTGACGCGGTAGTTGTCGGGGCCGGTTTCGCCGGCCTGTACATGCTCTACCGGCTGCGGAACGCGGACTTTACCGTCCGCGTCTTCGAGGCGGGGGACGGTGTCGGCGGCACGTGGTACTGGAACCGGTACCCGGGCGCGCGCTGCGACGTCGAGAGCATGGAGTACTCCTACTCCTTCTCCGAGGAGCTGCAGCAGGAGTGGGAGTGGACGGAACGGTACGCCACCCAGCCAGAGATCCTGCGCTACCTCAACCACGTCGCCGACCGCTTCGATCTGCGTCCTGACATCCAACTGCAGACTCCTGTGGTCTGCGCCGATTACGACGAGGGCAGCGCGCTGTGGACCGTCGGGCTGGGCGACGGATCGACCGTCACCGCCCGGTTCGTGATCATGGCGACCGGCTGCCTCTCCCAGGCCCGGGTGCCATCGTTCCCGGGCCTGGAGGCCTACCGCGGGCGGACGTACCACACTGGCGACTGGCCAGCCGACGGGGTCGACGTCAGCGGGCTGCGCGTCGGCATCATCGGCACCGGCTCGTCCGGCGTCCAGGTCATACCCCTAGTCGCGCAGGAGGCGGCCGCGACGGTCGTCTTCCAGCGAACGCCCAACTTCACGATGCCGGCTCGCAACGCGCCGCTCACCGTCGAGAAAATCGCCGCGATCAAGGCGGACTACGCCAAGCTGCGAGAGCAGGCGCGCTGGAGCGGCAATGGCACGCTGCGGGTGAACTACGACGAGCCCGCGGCGACCGCCCCGCCCGAGCTCATCCAGCAGCGCTACGAGGCAGGCTGGGCGTTCGGCGGCAACGACATCGTGGGTAGCTTCAACGATCTGACGACCGAACAGATGTCGAACGATACGCTCGCCGGATTCCTCCGCGGCAAGATCCGCCAGATCGTCCGCGACAGCCAGACCTCCCAGACCCTGACGGCGCAGGACTACCCGGTCGGCGCGAAGCGGATGTGTCTCGGCACCGACTACTACGAGACGTTCAACCGCGAGAACGTGCGGCTCGTCGACCTGCGCGGCGAGCCGATCAAGGACTTCACGCCGCAAGGGATCCGCACCTCGGCGGCGGAGTACCCGCTGGAAGCGGTCATCTTCGCCACGGGCTTCGACGCCATGACCGGGGCGATCTTGCGCGTCGATATCCACGGCCGCGGCGGGCGTTCGCTGCGCGACGACTGGGCCGGCGGCCCGCATACGTACCTGGGCCTGGCCAGCGCCGGTTTCCCCAACCTCTTCTTCATCACCGGACCGGGCAGCCCGTCGGTGCTGAGCAACGTCGTCGTCTCGATCGAACAGCACGTCGAATGGATTGGCGAACACATCGAGTACCTGCGCAAGCGCGATCTGGCGAGTACCGAGCCGGAAGTTGAGGCACAGGAGCAGTGGGTTGCGCATGTCAATGACACCGCGGCCCGGACACTGATGATGAAGGCGGCGTCGTGGTACCTGGGCGCGAACGTTCCCGGGAAGCCGCGCGTGTTCATGCCGTATCTCGGCGGGGTCGGCAACTATCGCCGCATCTGCGATGAGGTCACCGCCGCGGACTACCGCGGCTTCGCCACCGGGTAGTGGCTGCGACTACTTCCAGTCGACGACGTCGTCCATTCTTGCCGGGTAACGCTTCTCGCAGTACTCGACGTAGTCGAGCATGTGCTCGCGCATGAGCGCCTGGGCCCGCTTGGGGTCCTGCCGCTCGATGGCGCGCGCGATCGCTTCGTGGTGCGTAATGACCTGCGCCCGTTCGTCCGCGGGATACAGCACCTCGGTGACGCGGACGGACCAGATGGCATAGATGGAGTCAGCGGCGAGAGCGAGAACCGGGTTGCCTGATGCCTTGCCGACGGCGCTATGGAACCCGCTGGTCGCCGACACGTACCGCTGCTCGTCATTCCCGTCCTGGCTCGGTGCCAGCGACTCACGGACGAGTCGGCCGGCCTCTTCCCCTGGCTGCTCGGCCGCCTTGCGGGCCAGCACGACTTCGTACTCCAGCCGCGCTTCCAGTAGCTGCCGGTAGGTGGCGCCAAGCGGCTGCAGGTGCAAGGTCATCATCTGGCCGAAGTTGCCTGGGTCGTGTGGCGCGACGACCGGGCCGCCGCGGGGGCCCGGCTTCAGCGTGACTAGTCCGTTGACCTCGAGGATGCGCAGTGCCTCACGCACCGAACCGCGGCCCGCCCCGAAGCGCTCCACCATGGTGCTCTCGGGCGGCAGCATCGAACCGGGCCCCAGCCGGTTGCGCCGGATGTCCTGCAAGATTTGACGTGCAACCGATTCGGCAACCTTCTCGGTGCGCTGCGCCACGTCCACTCCTATGGTTGTGCCCCGGTTCAGCCATACGAGGGCGAGATGTTCCATATCATAGGTAACAAAGTCGGCATGACTCCACGCCGCGGTAGTCACTCATAGTCGCCGTTCGGGTCCGTTGGGCTGCTGCTGGCCGCTCTCCGGCGTCCCCGCCCCCACCACTGCTCTTATTGCTGCAAGGGTTTGGCCAGGGCGTACGCCTGCCGGGTCGCGGCGACCAGCCGCCGGGGGGCGAACGCGTCGCCGAGCAGGTGTACATCGGGCCGTTGCCCGGCCAGTTCCTGGTAGAGCCGGGCGTCGGCCTCACCGCCGCAGGCGAGCACGACCGAGTCGAAGCCGGTGAGCTCCTCCGTCCGCCGCGAGTAGACGTTGGCCACCCGCACCGCGCCGGGCCTGACCGCGACGACCTGCTCGAGGAAGCGGAAGGTCACGCCCCGCTTGAACAGCCGGGCCAGGATGCCGCCGACCATGTACCGGTCCAGCAGCGGGGCGGGTCCAGCGGTCGCGTAGATCAGCGTGACGTCGTGGCCGCGCGCGCTGAGATGGTCGGCCACGCTGAGCGGCGGCAGGTGGTCGTCCTGGGCCACGACGAGCACCCGCCGGCCCGCGCCTTTGTCAGGATGGCCGGCTCGGCGATGTAGGCCCGGGCCATGCCCACCACGTCGGCGTGGCCGTCGGCCAAGACCCGCTCGACGAACAGAGCCGAACGGTAGTTGCCGGCCGTCTCGGCGCCGTAGCCGTGCGGTTCGAAGCCGGGCACGATGCGGTTGCGGACCCGGCCGCGTACGGCATCGACCCAGCCGCGCCGTCCGCCGCCCGGGCGCGCCAGTACGCGATGTTGCGCGGCGTCGGCCGGCGAACCCAGGTCTGGCGTTGACCAGCCGTCGACGCTGGTCATGACGGCCCGATGATGCCCCGTCCGGATAGGCCGTCCAGTTCGGCCGGGGTCAGCTGGAGCATCTCCGTAAGCACGGTCCTGGTGTGCTCGCCGATTTCCGGCACGCCGTCGTAGCTCGGCCCCGCGGACGAGGCCAGGTGAAGCACGGGCCCGGGCATCAGCACCGAGCCCAGCACGTCGCTGCCGGTGAGCTCGACCAGCGTGCGGTCGCGGAAGTGCGGGTCGGCCACGATGTCGCGCGCGTCGTTCACCGCCGCGGAAACGACCTCGAACTCATCTAGGATCTTCAGGACCTCGGCCCGGGGCCGGGCCGCCACCCAGCTGCTGACCAGGTGCTGAATGGCGTCGTTGTTGGCCATCCGCGCCGGGTTCGTGGCGAACCTCGGGTCGTCGCTGAGCTCGGGCTGGCCCATCGCCTGGAACAGCCGCCTGGCGATGACCTCGTTGGACGCGGCGATCGACAGCCAGGCACCGTCGGCGGCCTGGTAGATGCCGCGCGGCGACGCCGACCCGGTGCCGTTGCCGACCCGGCCCTGCACCTCCCCCAGGCCGGTGTACTTGAGGATCATGTCGCCCACGATGAACATCAGCGGCTCGTACAGGGCCACGTCGATGACCTCACCACGCCCGGTCCGCTCGCGCTGGTAGAGCGCCATCGCGGTGCCCATCGCCGCGGCGATGCCGGCGATGGAGTCAGCGAACCCGAAGGGCGGCGACGTCGGGGGCTTATCTGGCCATCCGTTGACGAAGGCGAACCCGCTGGCGGTCTCCGCGACGGTGCCGAAACCCGGCCGTTCCCGGTACGGGCCGGTCTGGCCCCAGCCGGAGACCCTGGTCAGGATCAGGCCCGGGTTGTCCACGGCGAGCACGTCATAGCCGAGGCCCCACTTCTCGAGCCGGCCCGGCCGGAACGACTCCAGGACGACGTCGACCGTGGCCGCCAGGCGCCGGACAAGATCCCGCCCGTCCGGCTCGCGCAGGTCGATCCCGACGGACCGCTTGCCCGCGTTGAGCCGGGAAAACCCTAGCGACAAGCCGTCCTTCTGCGGCGTCCAGTTCCGCGCGTAGTCGCCCGCGGCGGGATCCTCCACCTTGGTCACTACCGCGCCGAAGTCCCGCAGCATCCGCCCGGCTGTCGGCGCCGCGTACATCGTGCCGAGCTCGAGAACCGAAAGCCCGGCCAGCGGACCGCTCGCCGCCGCGTTCACCATGCCGTGTTCACCCGTGCCTCCTACTTGCGCTGGTCGAACCGGCGGCCAAGGAGCTCCGAGACGATGCGGATGCGCTGCATCGACGGCGTTCCGCCGGCCAGCGCCCAGCCGTGCGCGTCCCGGTGCAGCCGCTCGATCCCGTACTCCTCGGTGTATCCGTTGCCACCATGGAGCTGCATGGCCAGGTCCGAGACTCGCTTGGCCATCTCGTTGGCGGTGCACTTGGCCAGCGAGACCTCGAGCGGGTCGGGCAGCCCGGTGCCCGCCGTCCTGGCGGCCCGGTACACCAGCAGCCGGGCCGCTTCCACCTGCATGACCATGTCCGCCAGGGTCATCTGCACGCTCTGGAACTCGATGAGCTGCTTGCCGAACTGAGTGCGCTCCTGGACATAAGAGATCGTCCGGTCCAGCGCGGCCTGGCCGATGGCCAGGCTCATGGTGGAATTGCCGAGCCGCTCGAGGGAGAACGCCTTGAACAGGGTCGCGAACCCGGCCCCCGCTCCGACGACGAGGTTCTCAGCCGGAACCACGACGTCGTCGAACCTGACATCGGCGGACGGGATGCCACGGAAACCCATGAGCCGCTCGCGCGCGCCGAAGCTGACGCCCGGGCGGTCGGCTTCCACGATCAGGGCCCCGATGCCCTTGGCGCCGGGCTCGTCGTTCAGCCGCGCATAGACCAGGTAGGCGTCGGCCTCGCTGCCGTTGGTGGTCCACCGCTTTCCGCCGTTGACGGTGTAATTGCCGTCGGCGTACTTCGCCCGCGTGCTCAGGTCGGTCGCCGCCGAGCCCGCGTCTGGCTCAGAGATCGCCAGCCCGATGGAAATGTCCCCGGAGATGACGCGCGGGAGGAAGCGCTGCTGCAGTTCCTCGGAGGCGATCAGCGACAGCACCCGGGCCGGGCCGGTGTTGGCCTCGAACACCTGGAAGGCGGCTGGCCGGCATTCCTTCGCCAGCTCCTCGATGACGATCAGAGCATCGATCAGGGGGGCGCCGGCGCCTCCGAGATGCTCGGGCAGGCAGATCCCGAGTAGCCCTTGCGCGCCGAGATAGCGCCGCTCCTCCAGCGGGAACGGCTGCCGGTCGGCGTCCCAGCCCGCCGCCAGCGGACCGTACCGGCGGCGGGCTATGTCCGCCGCGACGGCCGCCAGCTGCGTGGCGTGGTCGTCGTCGGTTTCGGCAGTCACAGAGCCACCGGCCTCTCCTGAATTTATTATATTAATACTAAGGATCTTGCCTTTCGTCAAGCTGCAACCGCGGTCGCGGCCTTCCGCCCGTGCTGGCAGTCTGCTTCGCCGGGGCCACCCGGCTTCCGTTGGCGGCGCGAGAGGGTTACCATAAACATGATAATGATAGGGAGCCATATGAGCCAAGCGGTAATAGTAGACGCGGTGCGGTCGCCCATGGGCCGGGCCAGGCCAGGCGGGGCCCTGTCCAGCGTGCACCCGGTCGACCTGCTCGCCCAGGTGCTGACGGCGCTCGTGACGCGCAGCCAGCTTGATCCGGGCCGGGTGGACGACGTGCTGGTGGGCTGCGTCGGGCAGGCGGGCGAGCAGTCGGCGACGCCAGGCCGGATGGCCTGGCTGGCCGCGGGCTTTCCCGACCACGTGCCGTCGGTGACCATCGAGCGCAAGTGCGGGTCCGGACAGCAGGCGGTGGACTTCGCCGTGCAGGGCATCGTGGCCGGAGCCTACGACATCGTCATCGCGGCGGGCGTGGAATCGATGAGCCGGGTGCCGATGGGTTCGGCGCGGATGGGCGCCGACCCGTTCGGGGCCGGCGTGCACGCGAGGTACGGGGACCTCGTGCCGCAGGGCGTGTCCGCGGAGCTGGTCGCCGACAAGTTCGGGTTGTCCCGGGAAGAGCTGGACGCCTACAGCGCGCAGTCCCATGCGCGCGCGGCGCGGGCAAGCGGCGAGGGCGAGTTCGACGCGGAGATCGTGCCCGTGCTGCGGCCGGACGGCACGGTGGTCAGCCGCGATGAGACCATCCGTCCGGACACCACGGCCGAACGGCTGGGTGGCCTGAAGCCTGTGTTCGGCACCGAGGAGATGCGTGAGCGCTTCCCGCACCTGGCCTGGAAGGTGACCGCCGGCAATTCCTCGCAGATCACCGACGGCGCCGCCGCACTACTCCTGATGAGCGAGGAACGCGCGGATCAGCTCGGCCTGCACGCGCGGGCCTGCGTGGTCGCGTCGGCAGTCTGCGGGGACGACCCGCTGCTGATGCTTACCGGCCCGATCCCAGCCACGCGGCGAGTGCTTGACCGCGCCAGGATGACCATTGGCGATATCGATGCCATCGAGGTGAACGAGGCCTTCGCGTCCGTACCGCTGGCCTGGCTGCGCGAGTTCGATGCCGATCCGGCGGCCGTCAATCCGCGCGGTGGCGCGATCGCCCTCGGACACCCGCTCGGGGCGTCCGGCGTCCGACTGCTGACGACGATGCTCGGCCAGCTGGACGCCACCGGCGGACGGTTCGGCCTGCAGACGATGTGCGAGGCGGGCGGAATGGCCAACGCCATGATCGTCGAACGGCTCGGTTGATTGACAGTATAATCATAAGCAGAAATCGTGCCGTAGCCGAACCCGGCTGCGGGGGCACGACCCGGCAAGGAGCGCGATAGTGGATCTGGCCGAACGCTCGACGCTAGTGACCGGCGGCGCCTCAGGTCTCGGGCGCGCCACCGCCGAGGCGCTGGTGAGCCGGGGCGCGTTTGTCACCATCGTCGACCTGCCGACGTCCAGCGGCCAGGAGGTCGCGGACAAGCTTGGTCCACGGGCCAGGTTCGCTGCCGCCGACGTGACGTCCACCGGGCAGATGAACGAGGCGCTGGACCTGGCCAATGGACTCGGGCCGCTGCGAGCGGTGGTGCACTGCGCAGGTCGCGGCGCTCGCGTCCGGGTGATCGAGAAGGACGGCGAGCCAGGGTCGCTTGAGGCCTACGAGGAAATCATCAAGCTGAACCTGATCGGCAGCTTCAACGTGCTGCGGCTCGCCGCGGTCCGGATGGCGCGCGCCGAGCCGATCGAGTCCGAACGGGGCGTATGCGTGCTCACGGCGTCGGTGGCTGCCTGGGAGGGACAGATCGGGCAGATCCCTTACGCCTCGTCGAAGGCCGGCATAGTCGGCATGACGCTCGTCGCCGCGCGCGATCTGGCTAGTAAGTTGATCCGGGTCGCGACGATCGCTCCTGGCGTGATGGACACCCCGATCCTGGATCGCATCCGCCCCGACGTCAAGGAGGCGCTGGAGGCTTCGGTGCCCCATCCCCGGCGCCTGGGCCGGCCGGAAGAGTTCGCCGACCTGGCGCTGGCTATCATCGGCAACCCGTATCTCAACGGCGAGACGATCCGGCTGGACGGCGCGATCCGGATGGCGCCACGATGACGAGCCCGGGGCCGGCCAAGGACATCGTGCTCGTCGGCGTCGCCGACGGCGTCATGACGATCACGCTCAACCGGCCGGGCGTGCGCAACGCGATCAACGAGGCGATGGCGAACGCGATCGGAGCGGCGCTCGACGAGCTCGACCGCCGATCCGACCTAGTGGCGGGCGTGCTCGCCGGGAACGGCCCGGCGTTCTGCTCGGGCATGGACCTCAAGGCCTTCCTGGCCGGGGAGCGGCCGGTCGTGGCTGACCGGGGCTTCGCCGGGCTCGCCCAGCGAGGCAGCGATAAGCCGCTGATCGCGGCGGTGGAGGGATTCGCAGTGGCGGGCGGTTTCGAAGTGGTCCTGGCCTGCGACCTGGTCGTGGCCGGGCGGTCCGCGGTGTTCGCGCTGCCCGAGGTCAAGCGCGGCCTCGTCGCCGCGGGCGGCGGCCTGATGCGCCTTCCGCAGCGCATCGGGTTCCAATGGGCCATGGAGTTCGCCCTCACCGGCGACAATCTGACCGCAACGCGGGCCGCCGAGATCGGATTGGTGAATCGGCTGGTCGACGACGGCGCAGCGCGCGACGAGGCGGTGGCACTGGCGAAGAAAATCGCGGCCAACGGGCCGCTGGCCGTCAGGGCGACCAAGCAGATTCTGAGTCGCGGGCTCGATTGGCCCGCCGGTGAGTTTTTCGGTCGCCAATCGGCTTACTCAGAGCCGGTGCGCTCGAGCGCTGACGCACGGGAGGGAGCATCGGCCTTCGCCGAGAAGCGCTCACCCCAATGGCGAGGAGAATGACCGGGCCGTGGATCGGCATGCGGCCCGGCGGCGCTGGATAAGCTGATCAAGGGGTGACCGCGGGCGCGTCGGCCGGCTTCTTCATGATCATTCCGGTGCGGTGGCACAGATGGACAAGCTGGTCGTTCTGGTTGTAACCGCGGTGCTCGAACCAGACGATGCCTGCCTCCGGACGGGTCTTCGACTCACGCTTGCGTAGGATGGTCGACTCCGCGCGCAGCGTATCCCCATGGAACACCGGATTCGGGAAGGTCATCTTCTCGTACCCCAGGTTTCCGATGGTCGTGCGGAATGTGAGGTCTGGCACGATCATCCCGCCGATGAGGGCCGCGGTGAAAAGGCTGTTCACCAGGCGTCGCCCCTGCGGGAGATTGGCCTTGGCGTACTCCTCGTCCAGGTGGATCGGCGCCACGTTCATCGTCAACGACGTGAACAGCACGTTGTCCATCTCGGTGACCGTCCTGGTGAAGGGGTGCGTGAACTGCGCACCATCCTCCATTTCCTCGAAATAAAGTCCGCGCATAGCAGCTCTCCTCTCACAGCTCCGCTTTCACAGACCGCCATGCAAGTCGGCTAGCGCGTCCGTACGTTGGAGCCATTCACGCGCCTTGTCGGCGTGCGCCTTGTCGATGTGGATGTCGCCGTACATCACGGCCCCTTCGCCATGCGCTGCCGCTTCGGCATAGGCTTTGAGCAGACCGCGATAGAAGTCAATGTCCGCCGCCGGCGGGGTGTAGACCTGGTTGACTACCGGAACGTGAGTCGGGTGAAGCACGATCTGCCCTCGGAAACCCATCTTCCTGCTGTCGACCGAGAATGCCTCAAGCCCGTCCAGGTCACGGATGCGTTCCCAGAGGGCCGTCAGCGGATGTACGCCTGCCGCTCGCGCCGCTAGCAGGATGCGGCTGCGGTGATAGCGGGATTCGGTGCCCTGCGGTGTCCATTCGTACCCGACGGCACGAGCGATATCGGCGTGCTCCGCGGTAGGCCCGATCAGCGCCCCGACCCGAGGAGACGCCCGGCCGATCTCCTCGCAGTGCTGGATGCCCTCGATGGTCTCCATCGGCAGGATGTACTCGATCCCGGTCACCTTGTTGCGGTGCTCGAAATAGTCGACAAGCGCATCGTATTTGTGCACGTCGATCGCGCTGCCCACCTTCGGCGCGAACACCCCGGTGAGGCCGGGCACGACCACGGCCGAAAGGTCGTCGCCGGTCGCGCCGGTGTCAAGCGCGTTCGGCCGGACGAACAGGCCGACCTTAGGATGCGAACTTGAGATGCGCCGGATGGCTTCGGCGATGCCCTGGCGCGCGTTTTCTTTCTCCGCCTCGGGCACGGAGTCCTCGAGGTCCAGGCACAGGCAGTCGGCGCCGGCCGCGACGCCCTTGTCAAACCACGCCGGCTTATGACCCGGAACCGTGAGCACGGTGCGGTATGGCTTCATGGGCAGGGCCCACCTCCCTTGATCAGCTGGCTATTCATGAAGCTCGAACTTCGGCGGCCGCTTCTGGAGGAAGGCATTGGCCCCCTCCACCATGTCGTCGCTTCCGATCGCCTGGATGAGCATGCCAAGACCGTTCGTGAAGGAGTCGCGGGCGCTGTTCCACCAGATGTTGGAGCTGACCTTCGCGATCTCCAGGTAGCGGGGGCTGAGCGCGGTGATCTCCGCGCACCAACTCCGCACCTGCTCGTCAAGCTCGTCATCGTCGACGACCTTGTTCACCAGTCCCATGTCCAGCGCCTGCTCGGCGGTGTAGCGGCGGCACAAGAAGCTGAGTTCCTTCGCGCGCTTCTCGCCGATCTGCACCGACATCACGTTCGTGGCCCCGGTCACCGGCGCGCTGCCGACCCGAGGGCCGGTTTGGCCGAACGTCGCCGAGCGCGCGGCGATGGCCAGGTCGCACGCGACCACAAGCTCGTTGCCGCCGCCCGCGGCGGCGCCGTTGACGGCGGCGATGACCGGCCGCGGGCAGGAGCGGATCGCGTCGAACATGCGCAGCGAGGCCGCGTACAGGCCGCGCAGGCCTCCGGGGGTCGGCGCGCCCAACGTCGACAACGACCCGCCGGCGCAGAAGCTTCGCTGCACGCCGGTGATGACCACGGACCGGAAGGTGTTCGCCCCCTGCAAGGCGTCGACGATCAGGCCGGCCATCTCGGCATCGTAGGCATTGCGGCGGCGCGGCCGGTTCAACCGGATCCACAGGGCGTCACCCTGAGTCTCGACCAGGATGGCCGGGGATGTATCGGCATCGGGCACGAACCGATGATAATGGTATGCATCGTTCTAGGTCAATGATCAGCCTGACGCGGCGGCGCCCGCTCCCCGGCACTGGCCGGCACCCCCGGACCGGCGAGCATTAGGCATTGCTATCTGAGGCCGGGCCCATATGATATGAATGATAGGCATGAATATGCGATCCGCTAGTACCGGGAGCCCCGTGTGATCGAGATGATGAGCGCGGACGACGAGCGGGAAATCCGCATGTCGCTGCGCCAGGTGCTGTCGAAGTTTCCTGACGAGTACTGGATGCGGCACGACCTGGACCACGAGTTCCCGTGGGACTTCCACCAGGCCATGGCGCAGGCCGGCTGGCTCGGCATGTGCATCCCGGAGAAGTACGGCGGCGGCGGCGCCGGCGTCCAGCAGGCGGCGTTGCTGCTTGAGGAGGTCACCGGCAGCGGCGGGGCGCTCAACGCGGGGACCACCGTCCAGGTCCCTTTGTTCGGCCTCGAGCCGATCGTCAAGTACGGCACGGAAGAGCAGCGCGAGCGCTTCCTGCGGCCGGCGGCCGAGGGCAACCTGCAGGTGTCCTTCGGCATCACCGAACCGGACGCGGGCACGGACACGACCAGCATCACCACCTTTGCCGAGAAAGTGCCCGGCGGCTACCTGGTCAACGGCCAGAAGGTCTTCATCTCACGGGCCGAGCAGGCCGAGCGCCTGCTGCTGATCACCCGCACGGCGGCACGTTCAGCCGGGGCGAAGACGACCGACGGCATGACTTTGTTCTTCCCGGCGATGGATCCGGCGCACATCAGGGTTCAGCCGATACCGAAGCTCGGCCGCAACGCGATCTCGACGAACACGCTGTTCATCGACAACCTGTTCATTCCGGACGAGGACCGGATCGGCGAGGAGGGCCGCGGCTTCAAGTACCTCCTCGCGGGGCTGAACGCCGAGCGCATCATCGTTGCCGGAGGCTGTCTCGGCATGGGGCGGGTAGCGCTGCGCCGGGTGGTGGAGTACGCCAAGCAGCGCCACGTCTTCGGCCGCCCGATCGGCATGAACCAGGGCGTCCAGTTCCCGCTGGCCGAGTCGCTGGCCAAGCTCGACGCGGTGGAGTTGCTCATCCGCAAGGCGGCCTGGCTGTACGACAACGACATGCCCTGCGCCAAGGAGGCCAACGAGGCGAAACTGCTGGCGTCGACCTGGGCCTTCGAGGCGACCGACCGCGCCATGCAGTTCCACGGCGGCTACGGCTACACGAACGAGTACCACGTCGAGCGCTACTGGCGCGAGGCGCGCGTTCAGCGCATCGCCCCGATCTCCAACGAGCTCATCCTCGCCTACCTGGCCGAGAAGGTTCTCGGACTGCCGCGCTCGTACTAGGCCGATGGGAATGGACACGATGACGCGCGAATATAAGGATCTGCATCCGGCCTTCGCCGACCCGGGTGACTGGAGCCTGGCCACGGTGCTGCGGCGCCACGCGGCCGAGCGGCCGACCGCGACGTGCCTGATCACGCCCGAGGAGGGCGGACAGTGGACCTACGCCCAGGTGCTGGCCGACGCCGAGCGGGTCGCCACCGGGTGGCACGAGGCCGGCGCGGTCGCGGGTGATCGCGTGCTGATCATGGCGGCCAACTCGTCCCGGTTTGTGCGCAGCTGGCTCGGGACCGCGATCGGCGGGTTCGTGGAGGTCCCGATCAACACGGCCTACGAGGGCGAATTTCTGCGGCACCAGATCGTGACCGTCCAGCCGCGGTGGGCGGTCATCGACGATGTCTTCGCCGACCGGTTCGTGGCGGTCGAACCGTCCGCGCGTCAGATCGAGAAGTTCTGGATCATCGACACCGGTTCGGCCGAGGCGGCTATCGAGCTGCTCCGCGCGAACGGCTGGCAGGCGTCGCGCTGGGACGAACTGGTGCAGGGCACGCTCACCCGGTCGTGGCCCGATCCGGATCCGACCAGCTTGGCCTCGATCTTCTTCACGTCCGGTACCACCGGCCCGTCCAAGGGCGTGGCGATGCCGCACGCCCAGATGTACTTCTTCGGCCAGGAGGTCATGTCCCTGACCCGGTTGACGCCCGACGATACCTACCTGACCTGCACGCCGCTGTTCCATGGCAACGCGCAGTTCATGGCGGCGTACCCGGCGTTCGTCGCGGGCGCGGCCGTCGTGGTGCGGTCGAAGTTCAGCGCCAGCCGCTGGGTCGACCATCTGCGCGCGAACAACGTGACGGTCACCAACCTGATCGGCGTGATGATGGATTTCGTCTGGAAGGCCACCCCCAGGCCGGACGACACCGACAACTCGCTGCGCTGCGTATACGCCGCACCGACCGCGTCGTCGGTGTTGAAGCAGTTCATGGCCCGTTTCGATATCGAGGCGTTCGTCGACGCCTTCGGGCTCACCGAGACGTGCGCGCCCATCCTCTCGCCGTACGGCGAGATCCGGCCGCCCGGCGCGGCCGGCCTGGTCGCCTCGGACTGGTTCGAGATCAGGCTGGTGGACCCGGAGACCGACCGCGAGGTGCCGACGGGAGAGATCGGCGAACTCGTCGTGCGGTACAAGCACCCGTGGACGTGCAGCCTCGGCTACTACGGCATGCCGGAGAAGACCGTCAAGGCGTGGCGCAATCTGTGGTTCCACACCGGCGATGCGCTGCGACGCGACGAGGACGGCTGGTATTACTTCGTCGACCGGTACAAGGACGCGCTGCGCCGGCGCGGTGAGAACATCAGCTCCTATGAGGTCGAGCAGGCCCTGCTTGGCCACGCGGCGGTGACGGAATGCGCGGTCATCGGCGTGCCGGCCGACGTCGATGCCGGCGAGGACGAGGTGCTGGCCGTGGTGGTAGCCAGCGGGCCGCTCAGCGCGGACGAGCTCTGGGATTTCTGCCAAGGCAAGATCCCGGGCTTCGCGATTCCGCGTTTCGTGCGGTTTGTCGACGCCCTGCCGAAGACACCCTCGGAAAAGGTGCGCAAGGCGGTGCTGCGCGATAGCGGAATCACCGCTGACACCCACGACCGGATGTCAGCCGCCGACCGCTGATATCACGCCAGCCCATCTCCCGGCCGACACGCCGACCCATGCGCAGAGCCAGACTGCCCGGCTGCGCGATCACCGATCTGAGATGATCACAGCTCAGATGCCCGTTTCCTGCCTCGCGGGCAGCCTCCAAGCCAGACCCTCGGAATGACGTATCATTATCATTGTTGCCGGAAAGCGGGCTCGCGGGCCTTCCGGTGCCAACGAGAGGATTGACCGGTATGGCAAACGAGTCCCACGGGCCGAAGACGGCAATGATCGTGGCGCGGCGTATTGTCCGCGACATCGACCGGCTGTCACTCGGGGCCGGCGACAAGCTTCCCCCCGAACGCGTCATGCTCGAGGAATATCAGGTCGGCCGCGGGACGCTACGTGAGTCGCTCCGATTTCTGGAGCTCCAGGGCATCATTTCGCTGAAGCCAGGCCCGGGCGGTGGGCCGGTCGTCGAACGGCCCGAGGCCACCAGCCTGGCGACGTCGCTCATGTTGCTGCTGCAATTCGCCGACGCACCATACCGCGTGGTCGCGGAGGCGCGCGTCGCGCTGGAACCGACGATGGCGAGGCTCGCGGCGGAGCGGATGACGGCTGAATCTCTTGCTGAACTGTCAGACACGGTCAAAGCGATGGAAGCGGGCCTCGATGACCAGGCCACGTTCCTGGAAGCAAATAAAAGATTTCACGACATTATTGCCTGGTCTTCTGGCAACGCACTTTTCGGCTATCTGGTAGATGCGCTCGCCGATATCCTTGACGGCACCATGCTGGGCATCGACTATCCCGCACACCGCAGGACGGCAATACTGCGCGCGCATCGCGGCATCCTTGATGCCTTGGAGCGGAAAGACCCCGGTGCGGCTGAGGAGGCTATGGCCAAGCACATCGGAGAGTACGAGCGCTATGCCGAGAGGAAATTCCCCGACGTCCTGGGCCGGCGGGTGGTGTGGAACTTTTAGGCAGCAGGATCGGGGGGACGGTCGTCCGGGGGAAGCGGGGAGGAGCCGGGGAACCGGAGGCGGCGACGGCGGGACGACTGGCGGGGCGCGGCTTCACGGGCGGAGGGCTGGCGGGGGGCAGGGATGGGGACGGGGACGGGCCAGCAGGCTTCGGCCCAGACGGTGCGGCCGGGGTGGGCGTCGGCGTAGCCCCAGCGACTGGTGCAGGCGGCGACCATGGCTAGGCCGCGGCCGCCCTCGGCCATCAGGTCGAGGGACCCGGCGACCGGGAGGGACGGGCCGCCCTCGTCGGTGACCGCGATCCGGGCGACACCGGGCCCGGGCAGGTCGACCTCGACAATGAATATGCCGCCGTTCCCCGAGCCGCCGTGCGCGATGGCGTTCGCGCACAGTTCGGACACGCAGGTCATGAGGACTTCGCGAGCCGGGCAGCCGGCCAGCAGTTCGGCCACGAACCTGCGCGCTTCGGGCACTGACGCGGGTATGCCGCGGAACGTACGGACCCGGGGACGCGTCGATTGGACGGGACCTGCGGACCCGAAGGAACCCACGTGTAGCACCGGGTAGGCACCAGTCACTGTAGGTCACCCCCTGACATCTGACTCCTACCCTGTGTGACGCGCAACTGGGCAAAACGGTTCACCCGGGCTTTTCCGGACAGTCGCGGTCAGACCACGGTGACCACGGGCAGGTAATAGAAACGCCTGGCCTGATCGATGTTTCGTACCTTTTGCCCCTTCCGTGTCATCGGGGCCGGAGGGACACTATGGGGAACGGAAAACGGTGAAGGAGGAGGACATGGCCGTCGAGGGCACGCGGGGGCTCAAGCGTTCACTGTCGGTCTGGGCCGCGATCGGCCTGTCGGTCGCGCTCATGGCCCCGAGCATGGCCGCGAACATCAACCCGCAGGCCAGCGCCCAGACCGCGGGCCGCGCGGTGCCGCTGACCTTCCTCATCGCCGCCGTCGGCGTGCTGCTCGTGGCCTACTCCTTCGTCCGGCTGACTCAGTACTTCCACCACTCCGGCTCGGCCTACGCGTTCGTCGGCGCGACGCTCGGTCCGCGGGCCGGGGTGGTCGCGGGCTGGGGCTTGCTCGGCACCTACACGTTCTACGCGGTGGTCACCGCGAGCGCGGCCGGCATCTTCGGCACCGCGTTCCTGCAGGAGGTCGGGGCCTGGCCGAACCCGCCGACCTGGGCGCCGTGGATCCTGATCTCGGTCGTGCTGGCGCTGGTGCTGCTGCTGGCCGTGATCCCGGCCCGGCGTGGCGCGAGCGTGCTGCTGAGCGTCGAGGGCACCACGGTGGCGCTGATCCTGATCGTCACCGCGGTGGTCCTGGTCCGGCTGCTGGCCGGGAACGCGCCGGGCCACGAGCACTTCACCCTGAGCGTGTTCCAGCCGACGCCGGGCACGGGCGTCTCCGCGATATTCCTGGGCGTGGTGTTCGGCTTCTTGTCCTTCGCCGGGTTCGAGGCGGCGGCCACCCTGGGCGAGGAGGCCAAGCGCCCAACCCGCGACATCCCGCGCGCGATCCTCGGCGTCGCGGTATTCGGCGGCGTCTACTTCGTAGTCGTGACCGCGGTCGAGATGATGGGCTTCGGCACGAGCAAGGCCGACGTCACCAACTTCGGCAACTCGCCGTCGCTGCTGGGCGACCTGGGCGCCTCCTACGTCGGGCACTGGGTCGGCGACGTGATCACGCTCGGCACCACGGTCAGCGCGTTCGGCTGCTGCCTGGCCTCCACGGTCGGGGCGGCGCGGCTGATGTACGCGCTGTCGCGGGACACCGCCGGGGCGCGCGGGGTCGGCGCGGGCTCGCGCTGGGGGACGCCGGCCAACGCGACCCTGGTGATCACCGCCATGTCGGCCCTGATCATCATCATCTACACGGCGGCCTTCCACGCCACCGCGTTCGACAGCTTTCTGTGGTCGGGCACCATCGGCACGCTGATCCTGCTGGTCGTCTACGTGCTGGCCTCGATCGGCTGCATCATGCTGGTGTTCGTCCGGCGGAAGCTGGCGGTGCCGATGTGGCAGGTCATCATTCCGGTCGCGGGCCTGGTGGTGCTCGGCTACACGCTGTACCGGAACGTATGGCCGTACCCGACCGGTGACGGCAGGTGGTTCCCGATTACGGCGGGCGTCTGGCTGGCGGCGGCGATCGTGGCCGTGATCTTTGCGCCGCGCACGGCGCGCAAGCTCGGGTCCGCGCTGGCCGCCCGCGAGGGCATCAAGGCGCCGGATGGCGAGGCCGCCGAGGTGCCGGCCCAGGTCGAGGCATCCTGACCGAGCCAAAGGGGTACAGCCCCGGAGGCGGGAGGAGAAACACAGCGTGCCGGAACTGCTCGGCTGCGTCGCGGAACAGGCCCTG
>Ga0302184_10000291_pt1 | contig 33203 bp, 35 predicted proteins | sample I_Palsa_N3_3_FD_200233 | JGI IMG/M metagenome (GOLD analysis project Ga0302184, IMG submission 200233) | Peat permafrost microbial communities from Stordalen Mire near Abisko, Sweden - I_Palsa_N3_3 | ecosystem: Environmental > Terrestrial > Soil > Palsa > Peat permafrost | place: Sweden...
CCTGGGGTGTCTGGGGCGGCGAGTTGCTGATGCGCGGCGCGATCGTGCCGCGTAAGCGCCCACGGGGGCGTCCTCGCAAGACCGAAGTGGCCGCGTAGGGCGGTCACCAGAAGGGCCGCGTAGGCGGTCACTCGAGGATGGCCGCGCGGCGAACCTGAGCCGCGCGGCCGGCGGAGCACACAACGCGCAATGGAGCGTTCAGCTATGCATGTCATGGAACAGCTCGCGAGCGAGCGAACTCGCGAGAACATAGAACTGGTGCAGCAACTGCGGCACTCACGCAGGACGCGGACGCTCCGTCGGGCCAGGCGAATGGAGCACAAGGCGGAACGCCGGATGATCCGGGCGTGGCGCCGGGCCGCCGAGCTGCGCAGCGAAATGGAATCCCTGGACTACTAATTTCCCCACCGTGGGTCACCGCTTCCCCTAGCAGGGAAACGGTGACCCACGATCACGCTCAGGCTCTTAGGCGCGGCCGTAGACGGGAATGGCGGCACCGGAGATCAGGGCGGCGTCGTCGGAAACCAGGAATGCCAGGACCGCGGCTAGCTCGGCCGGCTTGGGCCACTGGTCGTGGTTCGCGCCAGGTATGGCCGCCCGGTTGGCGGGCGTGTCGATGATGCTCGGCATGATGCAGTTGACCCGTACCCCCTGCTCGCGACCCTCGGCGGCGGCCGCTTCCACCAGGCGCACCACGCCGAGCTTGCTCACGCTGTAGGCGAAGCCGTTCTCGCCGTTCTGAACGGCCACCCGGCTCGAGACGTGGACAAGTGCCCCGCCCGCCCGCGCGGCCAGCACCGGTATGGCGTGCTTGGTGACGATGGCCGCGGTCACCAGGTTCACTTCGAGCTGCTGCCGGAGCACGGAGATATCGAGTCCCGGCAGCGGTTGCGGCGGGGTGTAGCCGCCGATGAGGTTGATCACGGCCGCCGCCGGCGGCGACTTCGCCAGCGCCGCGGCGACGCTGGCCTCGTCCAGCGCGTCCACGATGAGGTAGTCGACGTCGGCCTGCCGGTCTGCGTCGGCCGGCAGCCTGGCGTCGGCGACTAGGACCGACGCGCCGTCCGCCCGGAGCCGTTCGGTCACCGACCGCCCCAGGCCGCCCGTCCCGCCCAGCACGATGATCCTTCGACCGGACAATGCCCGTCCCGTCATATCCATCAACCCCTCCCACCCCTCTAGCCAGTGCACCGCTGACCGATCATCCCATTAGAATCCCCAGTCGTGGTGGTGATGGTGCCGGCCAAGGCCGCCGCCGCCCCCGCCGCCCCCGCCACTCCCGCCGGTGCTGGGCGCCGTAGTGACAGCACCGTCGCTGTCCGAGGTTATGGAGAAGGCGTTGCCTCCGGTCAGCGCCGATGGCGTGGCCAGGGCTGCGCCTGAAGAGGACTCCATCGTGAGCTCGCTCAGGTTCGCGCTGTCGCCGATCGGGGCATCATCGACGGCGGCACTGGTGAAGTTCACCGTGCCGAAGTCCGCCAGCGGGAGCACCGTGCCGTTGCTCGGCGCCTCGGCGATGATCTCCGCCGATCCGAGCTGCGCGTCCGGCACAGCCTGCTGGGTGGTCTGGGTCCAGCCCTGAGTGCCGTCGGTCAAGGTCAGGGTGAAGGTGCCGTCGCCGTCTGACACGACGGATGCCGACATGGCATCGCCCGGTTGCACGGGGTTGGAGAAGAACACGGGTGCGTTCGGGAAGATCTCGTACCAGCCCTGGTAGGACGCGGCTCCGCCGGCGCAGTCGGCTTCCGTGCCGGTCTGCTCGACCGTCGGGGTGCCGTCCCCGTCGAGCCCCACCCAGAACGAAGAGAAGGTCTCGGTCCCGCCGCAGGTGACGGCCGGCTCTGCCCACGACGACGAGACGCTGGTCAAAGAGCCCGCCGCGCCGGTGGCGGCGTAACCGGCCCAGTTCTCGCTGGCCACGTCCGTCACATTCGCGGTGCCCCCGTCCGCCGCGTTGGCCGTCTCCCCGTTCGGGCCAGTCCCGTTCGAGCCAGTCCCGTTCGAGCCAGTCCCGTTCGAGCTAGCCCCGTTCGAGCCGGCCCCGGACGCCCCGCCCGGCATCATGGGATAGCCGCCCTTGCCCCAGCCTCCGACACTCGATACTCCGGAAGCCCCGGCCAGCACGGTTGTCGCCGGTATCGGGCCCTGCACGTCCGCGGCGGAAACGGCGTGCTCAGGACCCCGCACCGCGAGAAAATAGCCCACGACGAGGACGGGAATGGCAACACCGAGCGCGATCATCCCGCCCGCGCCCGGCCGTCGGTTCCGGCGCGATCTCGTCCTGTTACCCCTCCGGCAGCCACCACGAAGATTCCGGTTATGCATGACCTGGGATTCCTCTCTTGCCTGGTTGAAATGGCTATCGGCGTCCCAGTTATAGGTTAGAGATATGGCACGAAGTCGTCATGAAAATCGATGAATTAGCAGCTTTTGGGAAATCCTTACAATTTACTAACGACTAGGAATTAAATTGAACCGGTAAGCACCTGCATCCGTACGCCGGGTATCTATTTCGGGACGAAAGCACTGCGCCCTGAAAGGTGGTGTGATTAACGAGTCACTACCTACTTCGGTGCACCCGGGGCTTGATGATCGCGGCGTAACACCTACGCCACCTGTTATTTCAGACGGCCGGCGTTATCAGTAGCGCTCCGCCGCCGCTGCTGACCGTGATCGACCGGTGGGCCTGCGCGTCCGTCGCGATCCCGACCGACGGTTGCGGGCCTTCGTCGCTGTCAGCGATCAGCGCGTAGGGGCCGCCGGGCACCGCCAGCTGCACGTCGCCGCCGTCGGTGCTCACCGTCACCGTGTCCGGGGCCGCGGCGAAGGCCAGCCGCGCGTTCCCGCCGTCCGTGGTGACCGTCGCGGTCGCGGAGGTGATGCCCTGGGCGGTCAGGGGCCCGCCGCCTGTGTCGGCGCTCAGCGGTCCGGCCAGGCCGGCCAGCTGCAGCGACCCGCCGTCAGTGATGACGGTGAGCGGCCCGCCGATCGCGGTGGCGCGCACCGGCCCGCCCCCGGATTCCAGGTTCGCCCCGGCGATCCCGGACACGCTCACCGGGCCACCGTCGGTTGTCACGGTGGCGGTGACGTCCGAGGGCACGGTCATGGCGAAGCTGACGCTGCAGTCCGAGTTGGCACACGCGGGGTCGCCCACGCTGAGGTGGCCGCCGGACATCGACTGCGCCACCGTGGGCGCACCTCCGGGCCCTGCGGGCACCGAGGGCACGGCGGGCACCGAGGCGGGCGAGGCGCTGAGCGGGCCGGCAGGCACCGAGGCGGGCGAGGCGCTGAGCGGGCCGGCAGGCACCGAGGCGGGCGAGGCGCTGAGCGGGCCGGCAGGCACCGAGGCGGGCGAGGCGCTGAGCGGGCCGGCAGGCACCGCGTGCACCACCTCCGGCGCCCCGCCGGCCTGCGGGTCGTACATGATCGTTTCCGTGATCTCGACCCGGCGGACAGGTCCCGCCGTGATCTGGACCGGGGCGCCGTAGCTTTGCACAGTGAGGCTGGTGACCGGCTGTCGTACCGTCACCGTCTGGACCGCGGTGGCTCGCGGCTGTGCGTACTCGGGCTGCCCGGCTCTGGTGATGAGGTGGGCACCGACGAAGACGAGGACCGCCGCGGTGATCAGGCCGCTCGCGCGCCAGATCCACTGGCCGGGGGTGGCTACCGCGCGCATGGCAGGTCCACCGTGAGCAGGGTCGGCCCGCCGGGCGGGCTGGCGATCTCGAAGGTTCCGTCCACCGACGCGGCGCGCTTGGCCAGGCCGGCCAGGCCGGTGCCGCGGGCCGGGTCGGCACCGCCCACGCCGTCGTCGCTGACGATGATGTGCAGCCGGTCGCTGGCCCGTTGCACGAACACCTCCGCCTGGCTCGCCTGGGCGTGCTTGGCGATGTTGGTGAGACCTTCTGAGACCACGAAGTAGGCGACCGCCTCGACCGTGGGCGACGGCCGGCGGGACACGTCCACCGTCAGCCGGACCGGGATCGGCAGCCGCGCGGCCACTCCGGACAGCGCCGCGTCCAGGCCGCGGTCCTCGAGCACGGCCGGGTGCAGGCCGCGGACCAGGTGGCGGAGCTCGAGCAGGGCGGCCTTGGCCTCCTCGTGGGCCTCGGCGATGATCTGGTTCGCCTGCGCCGCGTCGGGGTGTGCGGCGCGGGCCATGCCCAGCCGCATCGCGAGCGAGACCAGCCGCTGCTGGGTGCCGTCGTGCAGGTCCCGCTCTAGCCGCCGCCGCTCGGCGTCGGCGGCGTCGACCACTCCGGCCCGGGTCTCGGCCAGGCGTTCTACCCGGTGCTCCAGCTCCTCGGCGCGGCTCGGACCTAGCAGCACCAGGGCGGCCCTGGCGTCCAGCGTCCCGACCGCGGCGGTGAGCCACGGCGCGGCCGCCAGCAGCGCGATCCCGCCAACGGTCAGGAAGACGTCTATCGGGAAGTGAGAGATGGGCGTGAGGTGTCCGGCCAGCGACGCCGACTGGTCGCGCCGGAGCTTGCTTCCCGCAGGCAGCGTCCAGGCGTAGGCATACACGAACGCGTACAGGATCCCCGCCAGCCACACCCCGAAGACGGCCAGGGCAGCCACGGCCAGGGCCGGGGCGGCCAGCAGGTGGAAACCGAGCTGGCGCCAGGTGGCCTGCGAGCGGGCCGCGGTAACGATCCCCTGCGCGCTCAGCCGGTGCGGTATGACCGGCTGCGCGGGTATCAGCACCCCGGCCGTGGCGCGCAGCCGGTGGCGGTGGATCCCGGTCAGCAGCGGCACCGCGAGGAACACGACTACCAGGCCGGGCAGCAAGTTCACCGTCATGTGTCCCGGGTCGATCGCGAGACCCAGGGCAGCCACCACCAGCGGCGCGGCGAGCTGCGCCGGGATTCCGCCGGCCAGGTACAGCGCCTGGCCCCAGGCCTGCGGCGACCACGGAACGCGGTGGTACTGCCGAACAGGCCCGTCACGACGCGGGACGGAGGTGGCCATGGCTCCCACGGTACGCGCGCAGGCCAGGCCCGCCCATACAGCTGGGTTCACGATCCGGGGTGGTGCTAGCTTCACCCCGCAGTCGGGGGCCTGGGCCAGTGCGCGCGGCCATCCGGCCGTGCCACCGTGGCCTCATGAGACAGCAGAGCGTGCCCGCGGCCGGCAACGGCGACGTGATCCGGCTTGACGGTGTGACCAAGACCTACCAGGCCGGCCCGCCCGCGCTGGCGGACGTCAGCATGAGCGTGGCGGCCGGAGAGGTGGTGGCCGTCATGGGCCCGTCGGGCAGCGGGAAGTCCACGCTGCTCAATCTCATCGCCGGGCTCGACCGGCCCACCGCGGGCACGGTGACCGTGGCGGGGCGGCGGATCGACACCATAGGCGAGAGCGCGCTGGCCCGGTTCCGGGCCCGGCACGTCGGGATCGTCTTCCAGTTCTTCAACCTGCTGGACGACCTCACCGTGGAAGACAACGTGCTGCTGCCCGCCCAGCTGGCGGGCGCCTCAGGCAAGCAGGCGCGGGCTCGGGCCGGCGAACTGCTGGCGCGGATGGGCATCGAACAGCACAAGAACGCCTACCCGGCGCGGCTGTCCGGCGGGCAGCGGCAGCGGGTGGCGATCGCCCGGGCGCTGGTGAACTCCCCGGAGCTGCTGCTGGCCGACGAGCCGACCGGGGCGCTTGACACCGCCAGCGGGCTTCAGATCGGCGCGCTGCTGCGGGAGCTGAACGCGGACGGGCAGACGCTGGTGCTGGTCACCCACGACTCGGCCCTGGCCGGGCGGTACGCGGCCCGGACGGTACGGCTGGTGGACGGCCAGCTGGCCGGCGCGGGTGTGGAAGTAACGGTATGAACTGGCTGGGTGCGATCAGGACCGCCACCGGCGGTCTGCTGCGGCACAAGATGCAGGCGGTCGTGATCGGCATGGTGCTGCTGGTCTCCACGGCCTCGGCCACGCTCGGCTTCGCGCTGCTGGCGGCCAGCAATGCGCCCTTCCAGCACGCCTTCGGCGCCCAGCGCGGCGCGGACGTGACCGTCACCGTGAACGCGGCGCGCGCCAGCTCGGCGGAGCTGGCCACCACCGGGCGCCTCGCCGGGGTCACCGCGGCGGCCGGGCCGTTCGCTGCGGCCACGGTCCAGGTGCAGTTCGGCGGCCAGCCGTTCGGGCCGCTTACGCTGGCCGGGCGCGCGTCGCCCGGCGGCCCGGTCGATGACGTGGTGCTGAACGCCGGGCACTGGCCGGACGGGCCGGGCCAGGTGGTGCTGGACGCCAGCCCGGCCCCGGGAGGCGGGGGTCAGGGCGGCGGTCCGCAGCTGGGCAGTACTCTCTCGGTCACAGGGGTACCGGGAGCTCCTGCTCTGGTCGTCGTGGGTTTCGCCATCTCGATCACGAACACGGCCGACGGCTGGGTCGCCCCCGGCGAGATCGCCCGCCTGCGGGTACCGGGCACGCCGGCCAGCGCGCAGATGCTGTACCGGTTCACCAGCGCGGGCAGCTACGCCCAGGTCCGCGCCGACGCGGCCGAGGTCACCAGGGCGCTGCCGCCGGGCACGGTGACCGGCGCAGCCTCCTGGCTCGCCGCGGAGGACGCGACGACCGGCAACGGGGCGATCATGGAGCCGTTCGTGGTCGCGTTCGCGCTGATCGGCCTGGTGATGGCGGTGCTCATCGTCGGCAACGTGGTCAGCGGCGCGGTCGTGGCCGGGTACCACCGGATCGGCGTGCTTAAGAGCATTGGCCTGACCCCGGCCCAGGTCGTGGTCGTGTACCTGAGCCGGGTCGGCGCCCCGGCCCTGGCCGGCTGCCTGGCCGGGGTGGTGGCGGGCAACCTGCTGGCGGTCTCGGTGCTGCAGCAGTCGTCCGCTGCCTACCGGGTCGGCAGCCAGCAGGTGCCCTGGTGGGCCTCGGTGGCCGCCCCAGCCGGGATGCTCGCGCTGACGGCACTGACCGCGCTCGGGCCCGCGCTGCGCGCGGGACGGCTGTCCGCCGCGGAGGCGATCGCGGCCGGCCGCGCCCCCCGTGCCGGCCGCGGGTACGCCGCGCACCGGCTCGCGGCCCGGCTGCACCTGCCGCGTCCGGTCGGCCTGGGCCTGGCGGCGCCGTTCGCCCGGCCCGCTCGCACCCTGGTGTCGCTGGCGGCGATCGCCTTCGGGGCGACCGCGGTGATCTTCGCGTTCGGGCTGCACTCCTCCCTGAGCCGCGCGGCGGCCAGCCAGACCCTTTCCGCCACGGTGCCGGTGCAGATCCAGGTGGTCGGCCTGGGCGCGGGCCCGCAGCAGTGGCCGGACGCGGCCCAGGACGCGGCGGTGACCGCCGCGCTGCGTGCCCAGCCGGGCACGCGGCACGACGTGGCCGTCTATCAAGGTCAGGTCAAGACGCCCGGCATTGCGCAGAGCGTCAGCGCCCAGGCGTTCGGCGGCGACACCTCCTGGATCGGTTACGGCATCATCAGCGGCCACTGGTACAACGCGCCGGGCGAGGTGGACGTCAACACCGCGTTCCTGACCCAAAGTGGCCTCGCCGTCGGCGACACCGCGACGGTGCTGACCGGCACGCACCCGGTCACGGTGCGGATCGCCGGGGAGGTATTCCAGCCGAGCGGCCAGCCCGAGCTCTTCGGCAGCGCGCAGACGCTGCCCGGCCTGGCCACGACCGTGAACCTGCAGGAGTACTACGTGGGGCTGCGGTCAGGCACCAGCGCCGCCGCCTACATCCAAGCGGTGAACGCACGGCTGGGCTCGCGCAGCCCCTGGGGAGCCACCGGCCCGGAAGGCGGCCAGTTCTACCAGATCGCCAGCGCGCTGATCGGCCTGCTGGCCCTCATGGTCGCGGTCGCCGCGGGGCTCGGCGTGCTCAACACGGTCCTGATGACCACCCGCGACCGGGTGCACGACCTCGGGATCTTCAAGGCGCTCGGCATGCGGCCCGGCCAGATGCTCACCATGGTGGTGTGCTGGATCGCCGGTCCCGCCGTGATCGCCGCGATGATCGCGGCACCCGCCGCGGTCGCGCTGAACACGGCCACCCTGCACGCGATGGCGAGTACCGCGCACACCGGCATCCCGGCCAGCTTCACCCAGGTGTTCCCGCCGTCCCGCCTCGCGCTGCTGTCCCTGGCCGCGCTGGCCATCGCGGCCGCCGGGGCGCTGCTGCCCGCGGGCTGGGCGGCCCGGGCCCGCCCGGCCAGGGCGCTGCGCGCCGAGTGACGAGCCGATGGTGAAGCGTTACCCACCCCGGCCACCCGGTGCCATAGCGTGGGTCCCGTGACAGACGAGCCGGGGACGGCCGGCGCTCTAGGGCCGGGCCACCCCCGGGTGGTGATCGCCGAGGACTCGGTGCTGCTGCTGGCCGGCCTGACCAAGCTGCTTGAGAGCGCCGGGTTCGAGGTCGCGGCCACCGCGGGTGAAGCCTCCGAGCTGCTCGCCGCGGTGGAGCGTGAACAGCCCGACGTGGTGATCGCCGACGTCCGGATGCCGCCGAGCCACACCGACGAGGGCATCCGCGCCGCGCTGGTCATCCGCAGCCAGTGGCCGGACATCGCGATCCTGGTGCTGTCGCAGTACGTGGAGGAGCGCTACGCTGCCGACCTGCTGTCGGCCAACACCCGCGGCGTCGGCTACCTGCTGAAGGACCGGGTGGCCGACGTGGCCGAGTTCCTCGACGCGCTGCGCCGGGTGGCGGCGGGCGGTACCGCGCTTGACCCGGAGGTGGTGGCCCAGCTGCTGGTGCGCCGAGGCGGCGATCCCCTGGACGCCCTGACGCAGCGGGAACGTGACGTGCTGGCCATGATGGCGGAGGGCCGTTCCAACACCGAGATCGGCTCGGCGCTGGTGATCACCGACAGCGCGGTGAGCAAGCACATCAACTCGATCTTCGCCAAGCTAGGCCTGCACCAGGGCGACACCGGGCACCGGCGGGTGCTCGCGGTGCTGCGTTACCTCGGCGCGGGCCCGCCCGGGCCGGCCACCTGATCCCCGCCCCGGCCGCTAGCGCCCGGTCCAGGAGCTGATCTCCATCCCGTCCTCGACGGGGAAGGCGACGGTCACGTATCCGTTAGCCGGGTCCCGGACGTGGTCGAGGTAGCCGGCCATGCCCGGGAGGTCGATGTCGTCGGCCGCGACCAGCGCACCGGGCGCGAGCTTGGGTTCCAGCAGGCGGAGCACCGGCAGGCACAGGTCCTTCCATCCGTCCAGCAGGACCAGCCCGATCGGCCCGGGAAGATCGGCGAGGGTCTGCCGCGCATCGCCGACCAGGACAGTCACCGGTCCGTCGACCCCGGCTTGCCGCAGATTGGACCGCGCCGCCTCGGCCTTCGTGCTGCTCAGCTCGGTGGTAATGACCCGGCCGCGGCCATTGTCGGCCACCGCGGCGGCGAGGTAGATGGTCGAGCGTCGGCCCGCTCGAGCGGCGACGCCGTGGCGTGGGTCCGCCCGGCCGGCAGCCGCGCTGTCCTATCCGCGTCCTGGGCGAACGCGGCGAACAGCCTGGTGAGAACGGTCTCGAGCTGAGGTGCTGCCAGTGTATTGGTCATAAATCTAAACTAGACGAAACGTTGCGTCTATGCAAGCGGTCGGTATCCTGATCGCATGACGGGTGGCGACCAGAGTGCGCGAGACGACGAACTGCCGTCGGCCACGTCCCGCGCCGGTGACGCGGGTCAGGCCCGTCACCACGGCAACAGGCACGGGCGAAGCGAGGAAGCCCGGATGGCCGTCCTGGAGGCGGCTGATGACCTGCTGGTCGAGCGCGGGTTCGCCAGCGTGACGATCGAGGGCATAGCCGCCCGGGCCGGAGTAGCCAAGCAGACCATCTACCGCTGGTGGCCCTCCAAGACCGACATCCTGTTCGATGCTCTCACCGCCGACGCGGCCGAGTACTTCACTACGGCCGACCACGGAGATCTCGGTGCCGACCTGCGTGATCAGCTGAGTCAGCTGGCCGCGTTCTTGAGCAAGACAGACGAAGGCGCCGTTTTCCGCGCCCTGGCCGGTCAGGCGCAGCACGACACGGCCGTCGCGGCCCGTTTCGAGTCCGAGTTCGTCGCCCCGCAGCGCGAGCGCGACCGGGCCGCTTTCGTCCGGGCCCGCGAGCGCGGCCAGTTGCCTGCGGACACGGACATCGATCTCGCGCTCGACCAGCTCGCCGGCCCCGTTTACTACCGGGTCCTCGTTACCAGGCAGAGCGTCCCGCCCCAGTTCACCGACGTCCTCGTGGAAAGCTACCTAGCCTCCGCCGCTGAGCAGCCAGGCCATGACCGACAACGTGCCTGAGAGCGGCAAGGATGGTTCGGCGGCAGACGGTGCCGCGGGGGAGGCGGGGGCTATGGGCGAGGCAAGAGCCCAGAAGATCGGCCAGGCGGAAATGGGGCCGGCCTTCCCGCGCACGCACCACGTCCTCTGGCTTGAGTTCGGGAACCGTGAGGACTTCGACGACCCGCGCCAGGAATGGCGGCGGCTGTTCTCGGAGCTGCTGGGCACCTTCGCGCTGGTGCTGGTCGCCGCGGGCGGAGGGCTTCTGCACGCGAAGGGGCAGATCAGCCTGGCTGCGGCGGTCGTCGCCCCAGGCCTGATGGTGACGGCGATCATCTTGTTCATGGGCGCGGTCTCCGGCGCGCACCTGAACCCGGCCGTGTCGCTGGCCTTCGCGCTGCGGCGGGACTTCCCGTGGAAGCGGGTCCCGGGCTACATCGTCATCCAGCTCATCGGCGCGACGCTGGCCTGCCTGTTTCTGCGCCTGGTGTTCGGGAACACGCGGCATCTGGGGGCGACGCTACCGGGCCCGGGGTACACGAACTGGCAGGCCCTGCTCATGGAGATCGTGCTCACCGCGCTGCTGGTCAGCGTGATCCTGGGCACCGCATCGGCCGCTCAGAACGTCGGCGCGATCGCCGCACTCGGCGTCGGCGGCTACATCGCGCTGGCCGGCCTGTGGGCAGCTCCGGTCAGCGGTGTCTCCATGAACCCCGCCCGTTCCTTTGGTCCCGCCCTCGTCAGCGGTGACTGGACCAGCTACTGGGTGTATGTCGCGGGTCCGATCGCCGGCGCGCTGATCGCCGTCGGCTGTGCTCGGGCGCTGCGCGGCCGCGGCGGCGATGCCATCTCGCGGGCGGCGGGCTCCGGCAGGCTGGACGAGAGGGGCTCTGGCCGCCACGGCGAAACCACCGGAGGAGATCGAGCAAGGCAAGTTCGTCCCCCAGGCTTACCGCCACCGATGCCTAGCGCAGCGGTCAATGACCGGCGCCGCGACACCGACCAGGTCGGGACGCTGCGGGATCGAGGGACACCGCCGCCACAATCGCGTCGAAGCCGTTGATAGCGACTTCTCCGGCTTTCAGCATCAACATCGAATCGAAAAAAAGTTCGTCAGATGATGGAATCTGAGTCCACGAGATGTTATATTGTTCGTAGAGATCCTCGTTTCTTTTCTCCAGAACGAGAGGTGGTTCATGCCCTCGGCCCCGTTCCCCGACCCCGACCCGGACGCCCCCGAGCCATCTGGCTCTGGCTCTGGCTCGCAGCCCGTCCCGGCGGGCGGGAACGACGCCGACCCCCAATCCCCCCAATCCGCGGAGCCGACCGAGCCCGCGGAGCCGACCGAGCCCGCGTGGTCGGGGGATGAGGAAGAGGCCGCGGACTACCTGGGGGAGCTGATGGCCGCCGTAGCCGGCGGTGAGGAGCTGACCGCCGAGGACATCTGCGGGGCCGGGTTCGGCCAGGACGGCACCGCGGAGCAGATGCACCCCGGCCCGGTGCTGGCCGCCTTGGTGCACGCCGCCACCACCGATGACAAGATCCTGGCGACGTTGCCTGATGATGACCTGATCGGCGTCATCGCCGCGGTCCGCCGGGTCGGGTCGTTCGCGGCCTGGGCCGAGATGACCGCGGTCCGCGAGTTCGCCACCCGCCCCGATCCCCGCCGCCCCGCCTCCGGTGCCGCCCCAGGTGCCGTCCCAGGCGCGACCCCCGATGGCACCCCCGGTGCCGCCCCCGGTGGTACCTGCGGTGCCGGCCGCGGTGCCGCCTCCGGAGGCCGCGGCGGTGTCCGCGGCATCGATGGCCGGGATCCCAACGCGGCGGTCGCGGGCCTGCCGGGCCGGCCGGTGATCCGGGAGTTCGCGGCTGATGAGCTGGCGCCGGACCTGCACCTGACCTGGCAGTCCGCGGTCGGCCAGATCGCCTACGCGTGCACCGTGGCGGCCCGGCTGCCCCGCACCTTCGCCGCGCTGCGGGCCGGGCATATTCACCCGGTCCACGTCCGGATAATCGAGGACGAGACAGCGTTCTTGTCCGACCAGGACGCCGCCGCGGCCGATGCGGAGCTGGCTGAGGCGGCCCGGTCCAAGACGTTCGGGGAGCTGCGCTATTACGCGCACCGCCTCGTCCTCAAGCTCGACCCGGAGTCCGCGCTGCGCCGCAAGGAGCAGGCCACAAGAACAAGAACCGGCCCGACGATCCGGCCATCTTGGACGAAACCCGGCAGTACCTCCAGGACGTGATCCGGCTGCTCGACGACAAGCCTGCCGCCCGGGAGTTCTACGACCAGCTGACCGGGCTCTACCCCGACCGGCTCAACCCGGGCGTCGTCTGGCTGGGGGCACGGGCGCTGCTCGGCGGTTGAGAAAGGAAATCACCGATTACCGGACCAGTTTCCCGTAATCGCCTGCTCGGATCGCTGCAAGAGGCGGCCAGCTGGCCGGGGGCACACCGGAACACGGTAGTGACCCTGGCCACCGCGCTGGCCGCCGCACGCGCCGACGCGGACGGGAGTCGCTACTTCCAGGACCTGTCCGAGCGGAACCCCGCCGATGCCACGGCGCAAGCTCTGGCCGGCTTCTTCGCCGTCCGCGCAGGCCACGACGTGGCCGCGGCGATGGCCAAGCTGGACCAGGCCGCGGCCATGGACCTCGGCCTGCCCCAGTACTTCCGCGGCCTGGGCCTGGCCGAGCTGCTGCCCGGCGCAGGCCCGCCCGAGGCCGGAGCGAATAACAGCCGGGCCGATAACAGGCGGGCCGATAACAGGCCGGCGGACAACAGGCCGGCGGACAGCGAGCGGGCGGATCGCCGACCTGGAGTTCGTGCTCGCGGCGCGTGACCAGTTCCCGGTCTTGCTGCTGCGCGCCGCGTACCAGGCCCTGGCCCGGGCCTACCTGGTGCTCGGGCGGCAGCAGCAGGCCGCCGAGGCGCTGCGACGGTCAGGCCTCGGCCCGGCCGCGACCGACCGGCCGCCGACGTTCACGAGTTTCTCGGTGACTCCGCGCGACGGAATGCGGTTGACCGCGCCGAGCGTGCTCAGTCCCGCGCCGGACGTGCACGTCGCCCAGTCCTACGACTTCGGCGACTTCACGTTCATCCAGACCAGCGCGGGAGTCGTCGCCATCGACGCGGGCACCAGCCCGGACCGCGTGCTGGCCGCCATGGCCGACCTTGGCCTGCAGGACCGTGCGCCTGTCAGGCACCTCATCCTCACCCACGCTCACTTCGACCACATCGGCGGGACCGCAGCCCTCCGCGGGCCGGACACCCAGGTCATCGCCTCCGCGGGATTCCCGGCCGAGGCGGAGCGGCAGCGCCACTGGAGCGTGCCCCGCTCCCTGACCGGAACGAGTGCCAGCCCCGCCTCTGACGTGCCGCCAGACCGGCTGATCAGCGAGCGGACCTCTCTTGTCGTCGGCGACACCGAGTTCGTGCTGATTCCGGTCCGCGGCGGCGAGACGCCGGACGCCCTGATGGTGTACGTGCCCGCCAGCGGGCTGCTGTTCACCGGGGACGTGCTGATGCCCTACCTCGGCGTCCCGTTCACCGCCGAGGGCTCGCCGGAAGGACTGCTGGAAACACTGCGGTACATCCGCGAGCTGGCACCCCGGCAGCTCATCGCGGGTCACACCACGCTGACCGAGAACTTCACCATCGAGACCCTGACCGGCCTGGAGCCGGCTCTCACCGAGCTGCACGAGTTCGCGCTGGCCAGGATCGAGGAGAACACGCCGCTACCGAACATCCTGGACCTTGGCTATCTGCCCGGCCTGCTGCGCGACCACCCCGCCGCGGTCGTGCCGTACCTGGTCAGCCGGGATGACTTCATCGCCAGGCTTTATCATCAGCGGACCGGATACTGGCAGCCAGACGGACAGGGACTCGACCCGCGGAGCCAGGAAGAAAGAGCGGCCGCGCTCGACCTGCTCGCCGGGGAAAAGGCCGACGCCTTCGTCACCGCCGCCGCCACCCTGGCCGGTCAGGGCGACCTGGCCCTCGCGCTGGAAATCCTCACCCCGGGCCTGCTCCGGCATCCCGACAGCAGCGAGCTAGCCGAGCTCCGGCAGGCGGTTGTGACCCGGCTGATGGAGCAGCGCCAGTCGCTGGACCCGTTCGGCTTCCTGTTTTACGCGGAACTGGCAGGCGCTGAGCTCTCCCCGGTCCGATAGCGCCGGCCCGCAGTCCGCAGGCACAGCTTCAGGCCAAAAAGGACCATTCGAAGCGGAACGGCACGGCTATCCGCCCACGCTCAGGGTCACCGTGCCGAACGGCCGGTCCTCGATCAGATGGCGCAGCGCCTCGGGCGAGGGCCGGCGAAGAACAGCACCCGGTCGCCGGCCGAGAACCGCCCGGAAGGATCCTCGATGACGACGCCCGCGCCCTCGTTGCCGAGCACGAGCGGAGGCGCCGCCGCCCGCGGATGCAAGCCGGCCAGCACGGTGCGGTCCAGCGGGGTCACTCCCGCCGAGGTCACCCGCACCAGGGCCTGGCCGGCTTGAGGCTGCGGCTGGGGAATGTCGACCAGGCGTAGCGCCTCGTAGCCGCCGCGCTCAGCAGCCTGGATGGCCTTCATCGTTATCTCCGAGCAACATCAACGAACGCATTATGCCTCTGTCGTGACGACGTAAACATAAACCTTACGATTCTGTCAGGACAACCGGATCAGGTACTCTAGCTCCCATGTCCGATCCCGCCACCGAGCGCTACGCAGCGGCCCCGGCACCGGTGTCCTTGCAGCGTGTGCAGTCGTTCCTGAACACCCGCTCAGCCGGCCTCCCCGTCAAGCCCGACCTCCTGGCGAGTCCTGCGCAGGCGAATAGGTGGCTGCGCACCCTCGAGTGGCCCCGCACGCCCCGATTGACCACGGACGACCTGACGCCTCTGCGCGAGCTGCGCGAGGCGCTCCAAGCACAACTCGAAGCCGGCCGGGACACCCCGGCGCCTGCGCACCAGCCGGACCTGGCACATCTTCTCGAGAAGCTCCGCTGGCGGGTGACGGTCAAGGACGGTCAGCTCGCTCTCTCAGCCGAAGGCGCCGGCTGGCGTCAGGTCGCCGGCACGTTGATAAGCGACATCCTGGTCGCCCAGCAGCATGAGCTGTGGCCCCGCCTCAAGGCATGCCGGAATCCCGTCTGCTCGGTGATCTTCTACGACAGCTCGAAGAACCAGGCGCGGGTGTGGCACAACACCGCGGTCTGCGGCAACCTCATCAACCTGCGTGCCTCTCGGGCCCGCCGCCGCGAACAGGCTTCCTAGCGGCAACCTGAGGTTCGAGCGCCGTTGACGCAAGTGCAGTCACGGGTGCGATACCGGCTGCCGGTTTCCCGCTGCACAGTCGAAACAGAGGCCTTACCTGTCAACGCCTCTCTATCCGACCGAACGGCCGCTCGGCATTCCCGGAAAGGGAGAAAATAATGAAGATCGTCCGAGCCGCGCAGCACGCAAGGCTGCGCCTCATCATCCCGGCCCTGGCCCTGGCCATCGCCGCCCTGATCATCCCCTTCAGCCAGATCGCCTCCGCCCATACGACGACTCGCGCTGCCGCCAGCGCCGAGGCCAAGCCCACCATCGTGCTTGAGCACGGAGCCTGGGCCAACACCGCCAGCTGGTACGCCGTCATCCAGCGGCTGCAAGCCGACGGCTACACGGTCTACGCGCCGCCGAACCCGCTGCAGGGGCTCAGCTATGACTCCGCGTACCTGGCCGATTTCCTGCACAGCATCTCCGGGCCCATCGTGCTGGTCGGCCACTCCTACGGCGGGGCCGTCATCACCAACGCCGCCACCGGCGACAGCCAGGTCAAGGCGCCAGCCCTCCGGCGTCCCGGCCTGGAAGACCATCCCGTCCTGGCCCGTGGTCGCACCGTCGACCACGCCATCCCGCTGGCCTTGCAGCTGGCCATGGATGAGAACGCGCACGCCCACATCACCGAGGTGAAGGCCCCGCACCTGTCCATGATCTCCGACCCCGGCGTCGTGGCCAGCGTCATCCTGCAGGCCGTCCACGCCACCACCTGACGCGTAGCTGACCACAAGACACGACCACGAAGGGAACCCCGAAATGAATGCCCGACCTAACGTTATCCTCGTCCACGGCGCATGGGCCGACGGTTCCAGCTGGAGCGGCGTCATCGAGCGCCTGCAGGCCGACGGCTACCACGTCACCGCCCGCAGTTCCCGCTGACCGGGCTGGCCGATGACGTGGCCCGGCTGCGCCAGGTGCTGGACCTGCAGGACGGTCCCGCCGTCGTCGCCGGGCACTCCTACGGCGGCCAGGTCATCACCGCCCTGGGGGCGGATGCCCCGAACGTGGCCGGCCTGGTCTACATCGCCGCGTTCGGGCTGGACCAGGGCGAATCGCTGGGCGGGCTGCTGTCGCAGGGACCGGTGACCCCGGCGCTGGCGCACCTGGTCACCGATACCCGCGGTTTCGGCTGGCTGTCCGAGGATGACTTCGTCGCTCACTTCGCCGGTGATGTCGATCCGGTCCGGGCCAGGGTGATGTACGCCGTGCAGCAGCCGCTGGCCGGGTCCGCCTTCGGGGACGTGATGGGTGTCCCGGCCTGGAAAACCCTGCCGTCCTGGTACTTGGTCGCGGCCGACGACGAGGCGATCCCACCGCCCGTCGAGCGGCAGTTCGCCGAGCGCATGGGCGCCACCACCATCGAGATCCCGTCCAGCCATGTCGCGATGGTCTCCCATCCCGGTGACGTGGCCCAGCTCATCGAGACGGCGGCCGAAGCCGTACTGGCCACGAGCTAGCACCCACTAGCCCGGGGCCTGGCTTATGGTCAACCCGACGTACACCTCGCCGCAGCAGGCTCCCGCCCGAACCGTCGCCTGGCCGGTGCCTAGACCTCGGCGGTTCACCGTCGCGCTGGGCCTGCTCGCCAGCGTCGGCGTCGCCGCCAGCTCGCTGCGGGCCGCGCCGCCCGCCCTGCTGGTTCCGCTCACGATCTTGTGGCTGCTGGTATTCGCAGTCGGCGCGCTGTGGCTGCGCGGCGGGCCGGTCGTCCTGACCGTGGCGGCCGCGATGGTCAAAGCGATCACCGCCGCGCTCATCATCTGGGCCATCACTCACCCGCACTCGCCCATCGGACCGCACGGCGCACTGGACTGGATACCCCTCGGATCGCTCAACGCCGCCACCGGTATCTGGCTGCTGCACGTCATCCGGCACCGGGCACTCGGCCTCTCCGCTGTCCAACCGCTCGATCCCGCCGAATACGTTCACCACCTGGCCACACTCACCGCGCGTGGCCTCAACGCCGAGCCCGGACCCGGGACACGGTGACTGCGGCAGGTGGTGGCCGCCGACGCGGCGGGTGGGATGGCTATCCGATCAGGCTGGCCGCCTGCCGCAATGCTTCCCCGCAGAATTTCGGCAGATCGTGCGGGTCGTTGATGAACATGGACGGTTTGACGCAGATGGTGGTGAAGCCCTGTTCCCACTGCTCGGGGAGGGATTCCATCGCCTGGCCGAGGTCGGCGACCGCATCACTGGAGGGGAAGTGACCGCGGATTCCGCCCACCATCTCCAGCTCGTCCGGGTCGCGGTTGGCGGCGGCCATCGCGGCGCGAAGGGCCCGCAGTTCTCCGGCCTGCGGTCGGCCGAGCGGGTTGAAGCCTTGCCCGTAACGGACGAGCCGGCGCAGCAGGGCGGGATGCAGCCGCTGGCCGCCGAACCAGAGCAGCGGCCCGCCCGGCCGGAACGCCTTGGGCTCCAGGTAGACGTCGCGGAACCGGTAATGCGCGCCCTCGAAGCTGGCTGGCGTGCGGGTGTAGACCTGTTCCCAGGCGGCCAGGTGCTCGTCCAGGAGACGGCCCCGTTGGCCGAACGAGACTCCCAGGGCCGCGTACTCGTCCCGGCTCCAGCTCACCGTCGGGATGACGACTAGACGTCCCTGGGAGAGCTGGTCGAGCGTCGCGAGTTCCTTGGCGAGAAGAAGAGGATGCCGCAGCGGGGGGATCACCGCTCCGGCGATGAGCCGCAGCCGGGTGGTGACCGCGGCCATCGCACTCAGCAGGACCAGCGAGCTCGGCCAGGGCGTGGCTGGGTCCTGGTTGCCCGGATACGCCCAGTCCCTCGGGTTCTCCATCAGGCCCGCCGCGCCGGCGTCTGGCCCGAGGACCACGTGCTCGCTCAGCATCACCGCATCGAAACCGCAGTCTTCCGCTTCCCGCGCCATCCGCACTAGGCCCTGCAGGTCAGCGCCGGGCAGCATGGTCCAGTTCTCGGTCAGGACCAGGACGAGCTTCAGCTGCGGCGCGTGAGCTCTCACTCGTTCGGTCCTGAGCCGGGGGTGTTCGCAGCGGGCGGCGGTACGACCAGCACCGGGCAGTGCAGGATATGCAGGAGCCGGTCGGTGACGCTGCCGAGCAGCAGGCCCGTGAGCGGGGTGTGACCGCGCGTTCCCACCACCACGGCGTCCGCGCCGATGTCCTGCGCCACCTCGGCGATGAGGGTCGCCGCGGGCGCGTGACCTTCCATGATCTTGACGCTGACGGCGATGCCGCTGGCGGCTAGCTCGGCCGCCTGACGCTTGACCTTGGCTTCGAGGTCTTCCTCGTCGACCCGCCGAGTGAAGCCGATGGAGGAGCGTCCGGAGGACATTTCCTCGCCGTGGACCAGGACGAGCTCGGCACCGTAAGCCCGGGCCAGGTCTCGTGCGTAGCCGAGGGCATGGTCGGCTCCGGCCGAGCCGTCGGTGGCCCAGATGATCTTCTTGAACATGGGGTGCTTTCCTTCCGAATTCTGCGAAGGCTGAACCGGCCGAAGCCGGTCAGGAACCGGCCGGGCGGGGGAGCGCGGTGTCCGACGGTTCGCCGAGGTCCGCGACGGCGTGGCTGGCCTGGGGCCGGCCGTGCACCACCATGGCCACGACCAGGCCGACGGCCAGCCATCCGAGCGCCGCGTACGGGGCGATCACGGTCGGCGCGGTCACCTTGTAGATGGAGCCGAAGATGGCCCCGCCGGTCACCAGCAGGCTGACGACGACGGCCAGCCACACCGCCCAGCGCCGGTGGTGATCCCTGAGCCCGCGGAGCGCTCCGATGGCCAGCAGCAGGTAGATCAGCGCCAGGGAGAAGCTGCCGAAGGTGGAACCCCAGGAGAACATGGCCGAGTAGTGCGGCGTCTGGGGCAGCGCGAACAGTCCGTTCCAGGTCACGGTGAGCAGGGCGAAGATCGCGTAGATGGCCACGACGAAGATGGCGGCGCCCACCGGGGTGCCGCGCCTGCGCGACACCGAGGCGAGGAACGGGGGCAGCCGCCGGTCGCGGGCCATCGCGAACAGGCCGCGCGGCCCCGACACCGAGATGCCGATCAGCACGGCGAGCATGTCGAACATGACGAGCAGCTCAGCCAGCCGGCGGATGGCCACGGAGCCGTAGCCGCCCTGGCTGCTGGGCCCGGCCAGCACGAACAGCGGGCCGCTCGCCGCCTTGGTGATAGCCCCCATGTCGAAGTGGAACCCGGCCACCTGGGCGTAGGAGGCGATGAGGTAGAACACGGTGGCCGCGATGACGGCGAAGATGACCGCCCGGGGGATGTCCCGCTTGGGGTGCTCGGTTTCCTCGGCCAAGTTGGCCGCCGTCTCGAAGCCGACGAACAGCAGCACGCCGTACAGGACGCCGAACAGCACCCCGGTGTAGTGCGTGGGTGACGAGCTGGGCTGGAACGCCTTGACACTGTTGCCGGAGCCGACCTTGGCGATGATGTAGATGAAGAAGATCGTCAGCAGCGTGAGGGAGATCAGGGCCAGGACCAGCTGGGCGCGGGTGGACAGCTGGACGCCCGCGTACAAGATCGCGGAGATGATCACGAGCAGGACGATCATCCAGCCGCCCACCGGCAGCGGCGCGACGTTGAACTCCGCCTTCAGGGTGTCGTGGATGTAGCCGGCGAGCAGTACCAGGATCGACCCGCCCAGGACGATGATGCCGCTGTAGTACAGCCACCCCGCGGCCGCGCCCACCGTGGTGCCGAGGCCGTCGGTGACGTAGTCGTAGAGGGAGCCCGCGGCGTGGATCCGCTTGGCGTACTCCGCGACGATCCAGCCGAGGCCGAGGATGCCGATCGCGGCGACCAGGACGGCCAGCGGCGCCGCGGCGCCCGCGCCCTGGCTGGCCGCGTTGACGCCGACCAGCAGCGGTACCAGGAAGGCGATGGAGAAGACCGGGCCCATGAACCCGATCGACTGTGCCACCACGTCGGGAAGCTTGAGCTTGTGGTGTGATTCCAGCCGTTCGTATGACGGGCCTTCTTGCTGTGATGCCACCGAGATCCTCCTCAGCCTTAGGGCGTCGGCGGCCGCCGTCAACCCTGGTATCGCCTCCGCGCCGGCCCCGTGTCACCGTGACCAACCGGAACGTTCGCTACTAAACGAGTGTGGTTTACGGAGATCATACGGATCCAAACGATCTAAGGCAATACCTCGTCGGGACAAAGTTTTTCTCAGCCTTGGCTGGCTCGGCGAAACCCGCCGAGCTCGGCCGGCTTGACGTGGCTAGCTGTGGTTCCTCGCGGCTGCGGATACCAGGGCGCCGAATAGCCGCTGCTGGGCCGGATCGTCGGCCGCGGTGTCTTCGGGGTGCCACTGGACGGCCAGGAGCCAGCTGTGGCGGGGGTCGGCCAGCTCGATCGCCTCGATGACGCCGTCCCGGGATGAGGCCGCTGGGTGCAGGCCGGCGCCCAGTCGGTCGACGGCCTGATGGTGGTAGCAGCTGATCGTGACCATGTCCTGGCCGAGCGCGCCGTGCACGGCGGTGTCCGGCTTCAGGGCCAGTTCCGACCGGACGTGACGGTGGTGCCGCGGCATGTCCTGCACCAGCGTGCCGCCCATCGCCACGTTGACGACCTGCATGCCGCGGCAGATCGCGAGCAGCGGCCGTCCGGCCTGCAGGCTCCACCGCGCCACCGCCAGGTCGAACGCGTCCTGCTCCAGGTCCATGTCATACAGCGACTCGTGCTGGGCCCCGCCGTAGTGAACGGGATGAAGGTCCCCGCCGCCCGGCAGCAGCACTCCGTCCGCGTAGCCGAGCCGCTGGGCTACGTCCGCCTCGCTGACCGCGCCGCCCGGCGCCGCGGGATGGACGGACAGCGGCTCGCCGCCCGCGGCGTACACGGCCTCGACGAGCTTGCGGGCCGATACCTCGGCCTCGTAGCGCAAGGCGGCCGCCGAGGATGAGAAGCGGGCGGGGATCGCGATGAGCGGGCGCGGCCTGGTCATAACGGGCAGATTATTCGGTAGCAAACGATCTGTCCAGAACGGCCTGGCTCAGGCGGGGGCGGGATCGTCTTCCATGTCGACCACGATCTTGCGCAGCGCGGCGGCCACGACCCGGATCTCGTCGGCGCTGAGCGACTGCACCACCTGCGTCTCCTGCTTGTTGAAGACCGGGAACAGCTCGGCCATGAGCTCAAGGCCGGACGGGGACAGGCGCAAGAGCACCCGGCGGCCGTCATCGGGGTGCGTGCGCCGCTCGATCAGCCCCCGCTTCTCCAGCGTGCCGGCCACCCCGGTCAGGGTGCCCTTGGAGATGCCCGCCTCGGCGGCCACGTGCCGCGTCTCAATCTCCTGCCAGATCCACACCACCCAGAGCACGACCCATCCGGTCCAGGTGAGGTTGTACGGGGCCAGCACGGTGTGCTCGAAGTGATTCCGGATGGCACCCGCCGCCCGGTACAGATTGCTCACTGCGGCCATGGCCGGCATGTCCAGCGGCATGGCGGCCAGGCGTTCGCTCACCGCCGCCTCGGTCGCCGACAGCGTCCGGTAATCCTGCGGGCCGGCCGCCGTCTCATTTTCGGCGCCAGGAGTGACGGTCGGCGCCGGCCGCGGATTGGCCCTGCTCATGCACTGATCCTATGCGCGCGCTGGTGATCACGCGGATCCGTCGAGCGCGAGGAACGCCGCCACCAGCCGTCGCGCCCGGGCCCCGGCCTGCGCCGATCTGGCGGCGGTTTCCGCGGCGAGCTGATCCGGGTCGGCGCCGAGGCTCAGCACGTACTCCCGGCCCAGGTCGAGCCAGCCGCTCAGCATCTGCGAGGTGAGCTCGGGGTGGAACTGCACCCCCAGCGAGCGCCCAACGGTAAAGGCCTGCTCCGCGACCTCCGTCCGCGCGAACGCGCGCAGGCCGTCAGGGAGCACCCACCGGTCGGTGTGCCACTGGAACCACGGGCCCGGCTCGATCAGGTCCGGCCGGTGAGTCTGGACTGTCGTCCAGCCGATCTCAGGCCGCTCGGCGCGAACGACCCTGCCGCCCAGGGCGGTCGCGAGCGCCTGGCCGCCGAAGCAGATGCCGAGCACCGGCACGCCCGCGTGCTGCGCACGGGCCAGGAAGTCCAGCTCGTCCCCGATCCACGCGCCGATCTTGTCCTGGTCGTACACCGACCAGGGGGCGCCCATGGCGACCACGGCGTCGAAGGCGAGCGGATCGGGAAAGGTGACCGTGACGGAGGGCGTGCGGAAGTGCTCCTCCGGCACCACCCTGAATTCCCGGACGTCGAAGCCGTGCTCGGCGAACGCCTCGCCGACCGGCCCGGTCGGTGAGATGTGATCTTGCTGGATGAACAGCACCCGCATCGCGCATCCTCCCCCGGCAAAATTCCGGGCTCTCCACCCCTTGCCTCAGCGCCACTAGCCAATTATGTTTGGACCCTAACGATTCTACCGGAGGAACCGTGGATAGCAACAGCCAGGACGTCGGCGCCGTGATCGAGCGGCTTGAGTCGCAGGACATCGACGTGGTCCGGGTGTCGTACTCGGACATGATCGGCATCGACCGGGGACGTGACGTGCTCCTGTCCGAGCTCCCGGCCGCGCTCGGGCACGGCCTGGCGTTCAGCCGCTGCGTGTATCACACCTCGCCGATGGGCGACACGATCCCGATCCAGGGCGGTATCGAGGACGGGCTGCCCGACATCCTCGTCAAGCCCGACCTGAGCACGCTGGCCCCGCTGCCCTGGGAGCCCGGCGCCATGGCCTGCCTGGGCGACACCTTCCTCGCCGACGGCACGCCGGCGCCGGAGTCGCCCCGGACAGTCGTGAGCCGCGTCGCCGAGCACCTGGCCCAGCTGAAGCTGCAGGCCGTCGTCGGGCCCGAGCTCGAGTACTTCGTCTGCGAGCCCGATGCCTCCGCGAGCACGGGCTTCAGCCGGTACGCCAACAGCCCGGGCAACGTCTACGTCGTGGGCCGCAAGGGCGATCCCAACGGCCTGCTGCTGCGCACCCTGCGCTACCTGCGCGAGGCCGGGCTGCAGGTCACCGCGGCCAACCACGAGTACTGCGCCGGGCAGTTCGAGGTGAACCTCAACCACAGCGAGCTGGTCGACGCCGCCGACCGGGCCTTCCGGATGAAGTCCGCGGTGCAGGAGATCGCCCGGCACGAAGGGCTGCTCGCCACGTTCATGGCCAAGCCGTTCAACGACGAGGGCGGATCCGGGTTCCACCTGCACGTTTCGCTGGCCGATGAGTCCGGCCAGAACGTGTTCGGCGACCCCGACGGGGAGTACGGGCTGTCCGAAACCGGCCGGCACGCCATCGCCGGCGTGCTGCGGCACGCCCCGGCGGTCGCGGCTCTGGCCAACCCCACCATCAACTCCTACAAGCGCTTCGGGCCGGACACCCTGGCCCCCTGGCTCATCGACTGGGGCCTGGATAACCGCAGCGCCATGCTCCGCATCCCGCCCGAGCGGGGCCCGGGCGCCCGGATGGAGGTCAGGCTGGGCGACGCGACCGCGAACCCCTACCTGATCATCGCGGCCACGGCCGCGGCCGCCTACCTCGGCATCCGGGACAAGGCCGACCTGGCCGCGCCGCTGGAAGGGTACGGCTACGACCCGAAAGCCGCTCCGAAGCTCCCGCAGACCCTGCCGGCCGCCCTCGACGCCCTAGAGGCGGACACCGCCCTGACCGAGGTCCTGGGCCGTTACTTCGTCGGGTCGTTCCTGGCTTACAAACGCAACGAGATCGAGCGCTTCGAGCGGTTCGTCACCGACTGGGAGTTCCGCGAGTACGCCTACCACCTGTAGCGAGTACGCGTACCACCTGGAGGAGGAGTCACCATGCACGCCCCGAAGCCGGTCCCGCTCGTGGACGTCGACCTGGCCGACCTTGACGTCTTCGTCCGCGACGAGGCGTGGGGGATGTTCGACACCTTGCGCCGGGAAGCCCCGGTGTTCTGGAATCCCGAGTCTGGCGGCAACACCGGCTTCTGGTCGGTGACGCGGTTCGCCGACATCGAGCAGGTCGATAAGAGCCCCGAGATCTTCACCTCCGAGCGCTTCGTCAACCTCGAGGAGCCGCCCGAGCAGTACATGGACCGGCGCCGCTCCATGCTGGAGACCGACGGCCCCCGGCACCGGTCGCTGCGCAGGCTGCTCATGCGCGACTTCAGCGCCACCGCCCTGCGCCGGTACGAGGATTTCCTGCGCGGACTGGCCCGGATCACCGTGGACACCGCGCTGCAGCACGAGGAGTTCGACTTCGTCGACGCGATCGCCGCCGACTACCCGATCAACGTGCTGGCCCGCCTGCTCGACGTCCCGGAGGAGTTCACCCCGCAGCTCGTCTCCTGGGGTAACGAGATCGTGGGCGCCACCGACCCGGACTACGCTCGCGTCCTGATCGACAGTCCGGAGTCGGAGCAGTACGCTCACCTGCCCTTCCGGTCCCCGGCCTCGATCGAGATCTTCGAATACGGCCGCCGGCTCGCCGCCGAACGCCGCGGTGGCGACGGCGATGACCTGGTCAGCAGGCTCGTCAACCGGATCCCGGAAGACGGCGTGCCGCTGACCCCGACCGACTTCGACAACTACTTCCTGCTGCTGGTCGTGGCCGGCAACGAGACCACCCGGCAGGCGATCAGCCACGCGATGAAGGCGCTCATGGACCATCCGGACCAGCTCGCGTTCCTGCGCGACAACCCGGATAAGTCCCAGATCGCGGTCGAGGAACTCCTGCGGTTCGCCTCGCCGGTGTACCACTTCCGACGCACTGCGACCCGCGACGTCGAGCTGGGTGGCCAGCAGATCAAGGCCGGCGACAAGGTCGTCATGTGGTTCGCCTCGGGCAACCGCGACGAAACGGTCTTCGCCGACCCGTACCGGCTGGACCTGACCCGGTACCCGAACGAGCACATGACGTTCGGCAAGGGCGCCCACGGCTGCCTCGGCGCGAACCTGGCGCGGCTCGAGATCAAGATCATGTTCGAGACCCTGCTGCCGCGACTCGGCTCGATCGAGCAGGCCGGTGAGATAGTCCGGGTCCGGAGCAACTTCGTCAACGGCATGAAGCGGTTTCCCGTCCGGGTCCGCGCCACCCGCCGCAGGCCGGCCGTCACGGAGACGCGCACGTCGCTGCGAGAGCGCGAAGGTGACCTCGTCGTGGCGGCGGTCGATCAGGTCGCCGCCGACGTCGTCGCGGTGACCCTGGCCGACCCCGACGGCGAGGTGCTGCCGCCGTGGACGCCGGGCGCCCACGTCGACCTCATGCTCGAACCCGGTCTGGTCCGCCAGTACTCGCTGTGCGGCAGCCCGTCGGACAGCCGGGCCATCCGGGTCGGTGTGCTGAAGGCCGCCGACAGCCGGGGCGGCTCCGCCTTCGTGCACGAGCGCCTGCGCCCGGGGTCGACGGTACGCGTCCGTGGGCCGCGCAACCATTTTCCGCTGGTCAGCTCACCCCGGTACCTGTTCATCGCGGGCGGCATCGGCATCACCCCGCTGCTGCCGATGATGGCCGAGGCCAGCGCGGCGGGCGCCGACTGGACCCTGCTCTACGGCGGCCGTTCCCGCGCGTCGATGGCCTTCACCGGCGAGCTCAGCTCCTACCCCGGCCGCGTCACCCTGGTGCCGCAAGACGAGGTCGGGCCCCTCGACCTAGACGGCGCGCTCGGCCAGCCGCGGGACGACACGCTGGTCTACTGCTGCGGCCCCGAGGGGCTGCTGGCCGCGGTCGAGCAGCGCTGCGCGTCGTGGCCGGCCGGTGCGCTGCACCTGGAACGGTTCGCGGCCAAGCCCGCGCAGGCAACGGCGAACAAGCCCTTCGAGCTCGTCCTGGCCCGCGCCGGTCTTACCCTGACCGTGCCGCCCGACACGTCGGTGTTCCACGTGGTCCAGGACGCGGGCGTCAGCGTGCTTGGCTCCTGCCACGAGGGCGTCTGCGGCACCTGCGAGCAGATCGTCCTCGACGGCGAGGTCGATCACCGCGACTCGATCCTGACGCAGGACGAGCGTGCCCGCAACGAGACGATGATGATCTGCGTGTCCCGCTGCCGTTCCGACCGCCTCACGCTCGACCTGTGATGAAAGGCGCTGCCTGAAATGACCGTTATCCGCCCGGGCCGGATCAGGCCCGCCCCCGTGTCCGCTGCCGTACCCACCGACTGCTGGTACGTGCTGGCCCCCAGCGAGTCCGTGGGCCGGGCCCTGCGCGCCTACCGGGTGGCCGGCCTGCCTCTGGTCGTGTTCCGCACCGTCGCCGGGCAGGCCGTGGCGCTGCACGACCGCTGCGTGCACCGGCCCTACCCGCTCAGTGCGGGCCACCTCGACGGTGACGAGCTCAGCTGCGGTCTTTGCGGATTTATTTACGGAACGGACGGGCAGTGCGTGCGCGTGCCCACCCAGAACCGGGTCCCAGTAGGCGCTGCCGTGCGGACCTACCCGGTACGAGAGGAGCAGGGGCTGGTCTGGGTCTGGGCCGGCGAGCCGGGGCGTGCCCGGCTGCACCGGCTACCAGACCTGCCGTGGCTGGTCCAGGACGGGTGGGTCACCGTCGGCGGCGAGCAGCTAGTCAGCGCCGGGTTCTTGCTGCTGCACGAGAGCTTCGCCGACGTCACCAAGATTCCCGTGCTCGTCCCCGAGGTGTCGCCCTCGGTGCTCCAGGTCCCGCCGCCGCCGCTGGACGTAGAGGTCACCGAGACCACGGTGTCGCTGTCCCGGCGGTACCCGCCGGGGCCGCTGCCGGACTGGCAGGCGCGGGCGCTGGGCCGGCCCGGGCACGAGGAGCTCGAGCACCTCCAGGAAGGGCACTTCCTGTCCCCGGCGGCCTGGGTTGACTACTGGGATGTCGTGCTCGACGCCAGCGCGGCGCGGACTCAGAAACCCGGCAAAGCCCGGATGCGGTTCACCCAGCTCGTCACGCCGGCCGATGACGGCGTCAGCAGGCTGCTCTGGCGGGTCAGCCGCGATTTCGGCGTCGGCGACAGCGCCACGACGGCGCAGCTGGCCGAGATGTTCGTTCCCTATTACGCGACGCTCGCGGCCGCCCTGGAGACGATGCAGCAGGTGATCGACCAGGACGGCCCGGAGACCGAGGTCAACGTCAGCGCGGACGTGGCGGCGCTGCGGGTCCGCCAGATCGTGCAGGCGATGCTGGCCGAGGAGAACGCGCCGGCCCGCCCGCTCCGGCGCGAGCACGCGGGCCTCCGGTAAGGGTGCCGAGCACCCAAATTCCCTACTTGCCACGCTTGGGCCAGTCCCCGCCCATCGCGGTCGACAGCACCTCGTCGCTCTCGGTGGGCTGGGCGCCGACGTCATCGCGGATCGGCACCGGTCCGCTGACGATGTGGTTGGTCAGCCGCCCGAGGCCCTCGACCTCGACCTCGACGACGTCGCCGGGATAGACCGTGCGTGAGTTGGCCGGGGTGCCCGAGAGCAGGACGTCGCCGGGCAGCAGCGTGATCGTACGGGCGATGTCGGCGACGAGGTAGTGCATGTCCCACTCCATCTCGTCGGTGCTGCCCTCCTGCCGGACCTGGCCGTTGACCACGGTCCGCAGCGTCTTGCCCCGGAAATCCCAGTCGTCCACCAGACCTGGCCCGAGCGGGCACAGCGTGTCAGACCCCTTGACCCGGAGCATGGAGCCGGCGTCGGTGTCGCGGAAGTCGTGCAGGCCGTAGTCGTTGGCCACCGTGTACCCGGCGATGTAGTCCCCGGCGTCCTTCGGGGACACGTTCCGGCAGCTGCGCCCGATCACGATGGCGATCTCGCCCTCGTAGTTCAGCCACCGGCAGCGTTCGGGACGCACCACCGCGCTCTGGTGCGCGTTGAGTGCTGTCGTCGGCTTCTGAAAATAGGTGGGGGCAGCGGGCAGCTGGGTGCCGAACTCCTGCACCCGGCTGCGGTAGTTTAGGTGCACCGCGATGATCTTGGTGGGCTCCACCGGCGGCAGGTGCACCGCTTCGCCGACGCCGACGCTGCGGCCGTCGGCCGCCACCAGCAGGTCGCCGTCCCGGGTCACGGTGACGACGTTGCCGTCGAGCAGGATCCGGCGTGTCTCGGTCATGACGCTGCCTCCAGTTGGGTCTGGCGCGGCCGGGGGAACCCTTCGGCGGGCCGCTCGAACCACAGGTGCACCTGAGCGGTGCCAACGGAGTTTTCGTACTCCCCGTACTGTCGGCTCGTCGCCCTGCAGTCACCTTCGCCGAGCGCGCCGATCATCATCAGGTAGTGGCCGAACCGCGCCTCGGGCTTGAACCGGTAGAACTCCGGCATGGTCTCAATCACTCGTGCGTGATCGCCGCGGCGGAACCATTCCAGCCGCTCGAAGTCAGCGGCGACGGCCTCCGGAGTGAAGATGTGCTCGATGCCGGCTGCCTCGTGCTTGCGCAGTTCCCGCAGCGGCCAGAACGTGTGGCTGAGCGCCCCGCTGGCGATGAGCACCACCTTGCGATCAAGCTCCGCGATGGCCTGGCCGAGGGCCCGGCCGAGCCGCAGGTTGTCCTCGGTGTCGGCGGTCTGGCAGACCCCGATGGACACCCAGCGCTTGTCCAGGCCCCGGCCCAGGTACTCCCACAGGTTCGTGGTGGCGTAGAAGATCGGCAGGTACGGATCGTCGATCGCGGTGATCCAGGTGCCGTTCGCGTCGGCGTTGGCCGCGATGGCGTGGGCCAGCTCGGGGTCGCCGCGGAAGTCGTACGGCCGGCGCGCCATCCCGCGCGGCAGCTCCTCGGAGGTGAACAGCCCGGCCCGCCGGCCCTGGGCGGTCACGACGTACTCCACGGTGGTGGCCCAGTGCGAGTCCAGCACCACCACGGTGTCGTAGTCGAGCACGTCGAACACGTCGCGTCGCAGTTCCTCCAGGCCCGCCACCAGCGTCGAGTCCACGCCGTTGTTGAGTTCCCGCCGGTCCTTTTCCGGCAGCACGATCGTCGGCACGTGGGCGAGCAGTGCCGCCCCCACCACCTCACCCATGGCTCATCCCTTTATCCCTTTCCCCGACGGTCCAGCCGCTCGGCGCGAACACCCTGTTCTTGATGTCGCAGTAGAAGTCGAAGGAGTGCGTGCCGCCCTCGCGGCCGATGCCGGACTGGCCGCTGCCGCCGAACGGCGCGCCCAGGTCGCGGACGAAGAAGCAGTTGACCCACACCGTCCCGGCCCGCAGCCGCGCGCTGATCCGTTCGGCACGGTCCGGGTCGCCGGTGACCATGGTCGCGGCCAGACCGAACCGGGTGTCGTTAGCCATAGCGACCGCCTGGTCCTCGTCGCGGAAGGTCTGCACGGTCAGGACGGGCCCGAAGACCTCCTCCGTCACGATCTCCGAGCCCGGCGGTACCGGGGTCAAGATGGTGGGCTGGTAGAACAGCCCGCCCAGGTCGCGGTTGGGCCCGCCGCCGAGGGCCGCGGTCGCACCGCCCGCTAGGGCGCGCCGGACGAAACCGTCCACGCGCTCGAAATGCGGCCGGCTGACCAGGCAGGAGATGTCGGTGGCCGGGTCGCGGGGGTCGCCCTGCACGACCGCGCGGGCCTTCTCTAGCACGGCCGCGAGGAACGCCTCCGCGATCGATTCCTGCACCAGGATGCGGAACGCACCCAGGCACACCTGGCCGGCGTTGTCGAATTGCTCGACCGCCAGGCGCACCGCCAGGTCGAAGTCGGCGTCGGCGAAGACGAGCAGCGGGGACTTGCCGCCGAGCTCGAAGGACAGCGGGACGATGTTGGCCGCAGCCGCGGCCGCGATGAGCCCGGCCGTGGGCACCGACCCGGTAAAGGACATCCGGCGGATGCCCGGGTGCGAGCTCAGCGCGGCGCCGGCCTGCGGGCCGAGCCCCTGCACGACGTTGAAGACCCCGGGCGGCAGGCCGGCCTCGGCGGTGATGTCGGCCAGCAAGGAGGCGGTCAGCGGCGCCCACTCCGGCGGCTTGGCCACAACGGTGTTGCCGGCCGCCAGGGCCGGGCCGATGCGCCAGGTCGCCAGCATCAGCGGGGCGTTCCACGGCGTGATCACCGCCGTCACCCCGGCGGGATCCCAGGTGATGCGCTCCCGGTGGCCGCGGATCTGTTGGTCAGGGTGCGAAAGGTCGCGCAGCATGTCAGCGAAGAAGCGGAAGTTCATCCCGACCCGGGGCATGACGCTGCGCCGGTGGGACCGCAGCAGCGACCCGTTGTCGCGGGTCTCGGTGACCGCGAGTTCCTCGGCGCGCTTGTCGATGCCGTCCGCCACCCGGTGCAGGATGTCGGCGCGCTCGTCCCGGGGCATGGCCGCCCAGCCCGGGAAGGCCTGTTGCGCCGCGGCCACGGCCCGGTCCACCTCCGGCGCTCCGCCCGCCGCCATTTCGGCCAGCGGCTGCTCGTCGATGGGAGAGATATCGGTGAAGGTACCTGCGGACGCGACCCGCTGGCCGCCGATCCAGTGCCGGGTGTCGACCGTGACACCCTCCACGACCGCTGTGTCAGACACGTTCGGTGACCTCCGTCTGGATCTGCCCGGGCACCGCCAGGTTGTCGTGCAGCAGCCGGCCGCCGTCCCACACCACGCCGACCTGACGGTAGTAGCCGCCGATGATCTCCTCGGGCGCGAGCCGGTCGAGTTCCTCGGTCGGCCCCGGGAACAGCCGGAACTCCTCTACTCGGGCCCGGAACGCCGGACCGCCCTCGGCGCTGGCCGATCCGGTGGCGATAATCTCGTCGAGCCGGAACGTTGACGGATCGTCGATGGCCCGGACGAACCGGTTGTGCGCCATGGGATGGGCGTTGACGAAGCCGTTGGCCGGCGACTCCTCTCCCAGCGTGATCCGCGCCTGCGCCAGACGCCTGTCCGCGGCGGCCAGCGAAGCCCCGAACTGCCCCCCCGGAGCCACCCGCGGAGCGGGGCCGTACGGGTGCGGCCTGGTCATGTGAATCGAGCCGAGCTTCTTCGGATACCCCTGATGCAGGCCGCGCGCGATCGCGAAGTCCGAGTCGACCCAGATGTACACGCAGCGGCTGTAAATCTCGCCCCGGTAGGAGCAGCGGACGACGACGAACGCCTCCTTGTACTGCCCGAGCACGGGATCGAGCAGCTGGGCCTTGTCCGCCGCGCACGACTGCCAGTCGGCCCAGATGAAAGCCACTGCCCCCGGGTCGTCGGGGGCCGGCCCGAGCGGCTCGGGAAGAAGCTCGAGGACACGGTCCGGGTGCACCCGGTACTCGATGGTGAGCAGGTCGCCGGAGTAATACCAGGGCGGTTCCGGCAGCAACGCCGCCGAGCCCCTCGCACTCCGGGGGCCGAAGAAGCCTTGCTGCGCCGGCATGTCCGCCTCCAAAATCGTTTGGGTCCAAATGTATTCTAGGGATCGTGCCTATCAGCGTCAAGGGATCAACCGGTGGCGTTCCAGCTGGCTAGCCAGCCTGACCGCTATCCGGCCGTTCTGACCTGAACACGTAAGCTCGCTGCGCGACGGAACACATGCAAGTGAAGGGGATGCCGATGGCGCAGCACGTTTGTCTCATTGACCAAACCGGAAAGCCATTGCCTGCAGGCAGCCCGGTGCGCGGCGCGGGAACGGGCGGCCTAGCTCATGAATAACCGGCAGGCAACAGGCATCGGCGTCGCGTCACTCGTCACGCTCGGAGAGCACCGTCCCGTGGTCGCCGAATCTGCTTTCCTCGCCCCAGGTGCCGTGCTCATCGGGCGCGTCACGGTCAGCGCCGGGGCGAGCATCTGGTACGGGGCGGTGCTCCGCGCCGACCAGGATTCCATCTTCGTCGGCGAGCGCAGCAACATACAGGACGGCTGCGTCCTGCACTCGGACCCCGGCGTGCCGCTATCGCTGGGCTCGGACGTCACGGTCGGCCACAACGCCACGCTGCACGGGTGCACCGTCGAGGACCAGGTCCTCATCGGCATGGGCGCGATCGTGCTCAACGGGGCGCACGTGGGGCGCCAGTCGATCATCGCGGCCGGCGCACTCCTCACCGAAGGGCAGCAGATCCCCGAAGGCGTGCTGGTGGCCGGGGTGCCGGGCAAGGTGCGGCGTGAGTTGTCCGAAGCAGAGCGCGCGGCGATCGACCGCAACGCGGCCTCCTACGTGGAACTCGCTGAGCTGCATCGCCGCGCCGGAGCGTGATACGCGTCTGAACGACGACGGTCGTTCCGGCGTCGGCGCCAGGCCCAGGACACACCGCACCCGGCCCAGGGTCCGCTACTTGCCGTTTGCTGCTGTCCGGGTAGCAACGCTGGGTCAGCGGTGGTGAGAGCTTGACGGCGGGCGGGGAGCTTCAGCCGGCTGGTGGGTGACGCGGTCGGGGTAGCTCTTGGAGAACTTCAGCATGTACAGGGCGATCACACCAGGCACGGCCAGGCCGAGCAGCAGTTCGGGCAGCCGGCGGGTGGTGTGTCCGTTGATGGCCGCGGCGGCGAGCCGGGAGACGCCGATGGCGAAGACGGCCACGCCCCAGCCGGCGCTGAGCACCCGGTTGATCTTCTTGAAGGTCGGCGAGGACCAGTAGGCCTGCGGGACCGATTCGCGGGCGAACTGCTCGGTGAACGGCATGACCGGGATCAGGGCCAGGATGATCAGCCCGAGGATGAGGCCGACGCCGGCGCCGCCCCAGGTGGCCAGCCACCGGTCGTCGTTCTTGCCCAGGGTGAAGCCGAGGACGGCGATCAGCGCGAACAGTACGAGCGAGCAGGTGTTGAGGATCTTCGGCGGCCAGACGGGGTGGCTGGTGAGGATGGCGATCAGGGCGATCACCGCGGCGACGAGCCCGGCGATGCCGATGT
>Ga0302184_10000298_pt1 | contig 32924 bp, 29 predicted proteins | sample I_Palsa_N3_3_FD_200233 | JGI IMG/M metagenome (GOLD analysis project Ga0302184, IMG submission 200233) | Peat permafrost microbial communities from Stordalen Mire near Abisko, Sweden - I_Palsa_N3_3 | ecosystem: Environmental > Terrestrial > Soil > Palsa > Peat permafrost | place: Sweden...
CCCGCCACCGCGCCGACGGCTTCGGGGACCGTCCGTGAACGCCGGGGGAGATTCCGTGAACGGGGATCCCCCGTGAACGCCAGGGGAGATTCCCGTGAACGCCAGGTCAGCGACCCGGCTGTGGCGAATCTCTTTCCCTACCGTTAATCTAGCGTTTCCCCTACGGTCATCCTTTCAGTTCAGTATGAAATGTCCGAGGACCAGCGGCCCTGAGCGCAGCGGAGCCGAGAGAGCGCGAGGAGGCTAACGATCCATGTCCGTCGCGCTGAGCCCCGCGTCCCCGTCCGCCCCGCCGGGCGGGGACGTACCCCGCAAGATCGTTGCCCGGTCGCCGGCCGGCGACCGGGTGTTCCGCGGGGTATTGCGCGGAGCGGGAGTCGCCATCCTGGTGATTACCGCCATGATCCTGGTGTTCCTGGTGCTGCAGTCGATGCCGGCCTTCCGCGCGGAGGGCCTCCGCTTCTTCACCACCTCGACGCTGGACTACGGGACCAACCATTTCGGCGTCGCCGCGCTGCTGCCCGACTCCGTGCTGATCGCGCTGATCGCGCTCGCCATCGCGATTCCGGCCGGCCTCGCCGCGGCGATCTACATCTCCGAGTACGCGCCGCTGCGGCTGCGCCGCCCGCTCATCGCGGTAATCGACCTGCTCGCGGCGATCCCCAGCATCGCCTTCGCCCTCTGGGGACTCATCTTCCTGATGCCCGAGATCATCGGAACGAGCAGCTGGCTGGCCCGGCACCTCCGCTTCATCCCGATCTTCCATTTCCGGCTCAGCTTCACCCCGTCCAACTTCGTGGGCTCGTCGTTCATCGCCGGAATCGTGGTCTCGATGATGGTGATCCCGATCATCACGTCGCTGTCACGCCAGGTGTTCTCCCAGGCACCGCAGGGCGAGCGCGAGGCCGCGTACGCGCTCGGGTCCACGCGCTGGGGCATGGTCAAGACCGTCGTGCTGCCCTTCGGCAAGGGCGGCGTGATCGGCGCCAGCATGCTCGGCCTGGGCCGGGCGCTGGGCGAGACGATCGCCGTCTCCTTCATCCTGACCCCGCCGACCGACGTATTCAATTACCACATGATCGAGGGCGGAGGAAATTCGATAACTGCCGAGATCGCCAATAATCTCCTGCAGTTCTCGCCCAAGGGGGACGCGTTCCTGCTGGCCGCCGCGCTCACGCTCTTCGTGATGACCCTGCTCATCAACTCGTTCGCATCGATCGTGATCAACCGGTCGCGCTCGGGTGCCTCCACCGAGGCGGACTGACCGCCCGATGGCTCAAAATCCTGACGTCGCAGACAAGGAAGCAGAGATGACGGCAGCCCCGGCGCCATCCTGGCCTGAGGCCCGGACGCGCATCACGGCGATAACCCCCGCGGGTGCCGCGACCGTCGGCGGGGCCGCGCTGGCGGCGTTCGGGCTGACCTGGGTGCTGTTCGAGCGGGTGCTGCCGTTCAGCGGCGTGCTCGGCTTCTGGCTGAGCTGGTACGTGATATTCCTGCTGTTCTACGGCTTGATGGCCGCGCTGCAGTGGGACCGGCTGGAGGCGACGAGCCGGGTGAGCGCGGTCGCCTTCGGCACGGCAGGCGCGCTGGCTCTCGCGATCGTCGTGGCGGTCGTCGCCTACACGCTGGCCAAGGGCTGGACCGCGGTCACGCATCTCAGCTTCCTCACCGAAAGCATGGCGAAATCGGGCCCGCTGCTCCCGCTGTCGGTCGGCGGCTGCCTGGGCGCGATGGTCGGCACCCTAGAGCAGATCGGGCTGGCGACGGCGTTCTCCGTGCCGCTCGGCGTGGCCGCGGCGCTGTTCCTGGCCGAGGTGGGCGGCCCGCTGGCCAGGCCGGTCCGCACCATCGTCGAGGCAATGACCGCACTGCCCGACCTCGTCGCCGGGCTGTTCATCTACGTGCTGTTCATCATCTCCCTGGGCTTCTTCAAGTCCGGGCTGATGGCGGCGCTGGCGCTCAGCGTGACGATGATGCCGATCATCTGCCGGGCATCCGAGGTGGTCATCAGGCTGGTGCCCGGCACGCTGCGGGAGGCTTCCTACGCACTCGGCGGGAGCCAGTGGCGGACGGTCTGGAATGTGATCCTGCCCACCGCGCGCTCCGGCCTGGCCACGGCGACCGTGCTGGCGATGGCGCGGGGCATCGGCGAGACGGCGGCGGTGCTGTTCACGGCCGGGTTCACCAAGACACTGAACGTGAACCCGCTCAGCGGCCCGCAGATCAACCTCCCGCTCTTCGTCTGGAACTACGTGCATCAGGAGGGGGACATCCCCGCCGACTTCGCGCGCGGCTTCGGCGGCGCCTTTGTGCTCGTGGTCCTGGTGCTCGGTCTGTTCACCGTCGCGCGGCTGCTCGGCGGCGGGACACCGGGCGAGCTGACCAGGCGGCAGCGACGCCGGCTGAGCGCGGAAGCGGCCAGGACATGATGCGGTCTCGCCTCAGGGCGGATTCACCGCATATCATTGTTCCTATCACTCAGATAGGGAAATCCATTCAGCTAGGGAAACGCCATGCGTCGCTCGGCCGCTAACATCGCGCCGTGGCCAAGGATCATCCTGGCCGCGAGCGGCATCGCGTCCATGATCCTGGGCATGGTGCTGATCCCGGCCGCGCAGAGCTCGCTGGCCGTGACCCAAGGCAGCTCGCGCGCGGCAGCCGGCTCCAGGGTGACCGTCCGCGGGCCGCGGATGCTCAACCCGGCCACGATCAACCCGGTTACCGGGAAGGCCCAGCTGTTCCCCCAGGCGAGCACGGTGACGGTGAGCCAGACCGACAACCTGGTCAACCAGATGCTGCAGGTGTCGTGGACCGGATTCACGCCGACCACGGCCGACACCCTGCCCTACACCGCCTCGACCACGCTCTACCCGGTGATGATCGCCGAGTGCCGCGGCGACAACCCCAGCAACCCGGATAAGTGCTTCGGGGCTACGCAGAGCGGCACGCCGGGTGGCATCCTCCCGGCGGGACCGGTCAACACGGTCTACAGCACCACCGCCGCCAACGGCACGGGCACGGCCGACATCCAGATCCTGACCTCGGTGCAGAACCAGTGGCTGAACTGCAGTACGACCCACGCGTGCTCGCTTGCCATCGTCCCGGACGAGGGCGGCAACAACCTTGTGCCGCGTTACAACTGCATGAACCATCTCTATGACGAGTACTCGGCGACCGGCTCCTTCGCGTACGGCGGCGCGCCGGCCGGCTCGCCCGCGTGCTCGTGGGACGACCGGATCGTCATCCCGCTGCGCTTCGCGGCCACCGCGCAGGACTGCCCGATCCGGAACGCGAACCTCACGATCATCGGCTCGCCGATGCTGAGCCGGGCCATGCAGCAGTGGGACGCCAAGCTGTGCGCGGGCGCCGATCCGCTGACGGTCCAGTACAGCTCGGCGCTGCCCGAGCCGGAGGCCATCGCCGCCGTCGTCCAGTCGGGCCAGGGCGACGTCGCGCTGACCACCAGGCCGGCCACGGTGACAGGGAATAAGCGGTACACCTACGCGCCGGTTGCCGTCTCCGCGGTGTCCGTCGCCTACTGGGCGGACAACCAAGCGACCGAGGATCCGTATACCACGATGAAGCTCGACCCCGAACTGGTCGCGAAGCTGCTCACCACGTCCTATGCCCTCTCGGGGGTGAGCTGCGCACCGGCCACGAAACGGCCGCCGCACTGCGACAAGGCCGTCGACGGGAACCCCGCCGACATCTTCGTCGACCCGGAGTTTGAGAAGCTCAACCCCGGCATCAACGACGTGTTCCTCGGCAACGCCACGTCTCCGGCCGACGTCCCCCTCGTGCAGTCAGGCCATAGCGACATGACCTACGAGGTGACGCGCTGGATCGCCGCGAATGCCGACGCGAGCCAGTTCCTGGCCGGAGCGCCCGACCGCTGGGGGATGCGCGTCAACTATTACTTCACCGGCGTGCATTACCCGACGGACGCCTTCCTCGCGCAGGATCCAACCCCGCAGATGGCGCACGCCTACTCGCCGATCTTCCCGCTGAGCCTGGCAATCAGCGACATGGTCGAGAACTGGCCGCCCGGCACGGGGGACAAACTCGAGGTGACCGTTCCAAACCAGCCTCCCAGTTACCCCCGGCTGACGATTGAAACGCCCGGACAGCGCGCGCTGTTCGCGGTGCTGGACGAGGCCGACACCGCCGCGTTCCTGATGCCGGCCGCGGCGATAGAGAACCACGCGGGCCGCTACGTCACGCCGACGCCCGCGTCCATGGCGGCGGCCCTGAAGTCGATGACGACCAGCAGCAACGGCATTACCCAGCAGGTCAGCCTGACCAGCAAGAACCCGGCCGAGTACCCGCTGACCATGGTCGTCTACGCGATGGTGCCGACCAGCGGCGTCTCCGCGGCGAAGGCGGCCACCATCGCCCGGTGGCTGCGCTACGTCGCCGGACCCGGCCAGGTCCAGGGCTCCGCACCGGGCCAGCTGCCCACCGGCTACCTCCCGCTGACCGCCAAGCTGCGGGCGGAAACGCTGACGGCCGCGGACGCCGTGCAGAACCAGACCGGGACCACGAAGTCCACCCCCAGCCCCAGCCCCAAGCCGTCCGCGTCACCCAGCGCGGCCAAGTCGGTGCAGGCGTCCCCGTCTCCCAGCGTCTCGCTCCCGGCGATCAGCCCGAAGATCACGACCGTCGCGGACCGGAACCCCGTGGCCGCGGGCATCACCCGGTACATCCTGCCGGTCATCCTGCTCATCGGCGGCGTGACCGCACTCGGCGGGGCATCGTTGCTGGCCGGCAGCTCCGGGGTCATCGGCGTGCGCGCGCGGCGCCTCTACCAAACGGCCCGACGGCGGAAGAGGAAATCGTGATCACTGCCTGGAGGAAACTGGCGAGAGTCGCTGGCGCCGTCGCGGTGACGGCGCTCAGCGTGATCTTCATGTCGGCTCCCGCCAGCGCGGGCGGCTACGTGACGATCAACGGCTCCGGGTCGTCGTGGAGCGAGGTCGCGCTTGACCAGTGGTCGCAGGATGTCCAGTCCAGCGGCATCACCGTCAACTTCAGCCCCGACGGCTCCGCGGCCGGCCGCCAGGACTACATCGCCGGCCAGGACGACTTCGCCGCCTCGGACCCGCCGTTCCGCAACGGGAGCGACAAACTCGCCGGCACCGGCAGCCAGATTCCCTTCGACTACGGGTACTCCTATATCCCGGACACGGCCGGCGGAACGGCATTCATGTACCACATCGTGGTGGCCGGCCACCTGGTGACCAACCTGCGCCTGTCCGGTGAGACCCTCATGAAGATCTTTACCGGAAAGATCACGAACTGGGATGATGCCGAGATCACGCACGACTACGGGGCCCAGCTGCCGAACCTGCCGATCACGCCGGTGGTTCGCTCGGACGGATCCGGGGCGACCTATTTCTTCACCCGCTGGATGGCGCATACGTACCCCAGCGAGTGGAACGCGTTCTGCGAGAAGGTGACCCACAACCGCATCAAGCTGCCCTGCGGGCAGACCGAGTTCTACCCGACGTCCGGCTGGGGCAACGTCAAGGCCGAGAACGGCTCCAACAACGTCGCGACCTACATCACGTCCAGCTACGCCGACGGCGCCATCGGCTACGACGAGTACGCCTACGCGCTGAACTCCCACTACCCGGTCGTCGCGATGCTCAACCCGGCGGGTTACTACGTGCTGCCCAGCGCGTCGAACGTCGCCGTCGCGCTGACCAAGGCGGTCATCAACGAGGACACCCACAGCGTGAACTTCCTGCAGCAGAACCTCGACAGCGTCTATACCTTCACCGACCCCCGGTCCTACCCGCTGTCCAGCTACAGCTACCTGATCACGCCGCGAACCGGCACGAAGGCCCCGCCCAACTTCACCTCGGCGAAGGGACGGACGCTGAGCACGTTCGTCAACTTCCTGCTCTGCGGCGGCCAGCAGCAGATGGCGGCGCTCGGGTACTCGCCGCTGCCACTGAACCTGGTGAAGGGCGGGCTCCTCCAGGTCGACCACATGCCCGGGCACGTGGCCACGCCCAACCCGGTCACCCTGGCCGGATGCAACAACCCGACCTTCACCAACGGCGTGCTCACCCTGCTGAAAAATGCCGCGTATCCGTCACCGTGCGAAAAGGTCGGCGAGCCCCTCGACTGCGTCGTGCGGGACGGGAAGGCGACCACCCCCGGGTCGGGCACCGGCTCCAAGAAGTCACAGAAGCCCGGAGCATCGACAACCGGAGCCAGCGGGTCGCCGAGTCCGGGAACCGGGTCACTGGGGGGCACGGGCACGGGCACCGGCGCGGTGAACGTCACGGGCCAGGTGGTGGACGTGGCAGACGCCAGCGCGGACCGGCCGCTGCTCAGCGTCCTCACCGCACTGGCGATCCTGGTCGCGGTCGCCATGCCCCCGGCGCTTGGCATCTGGCTGCGCCGGCGGCGGCGCCGGGCGCCCGGCTAGCCGGGCCGCCAGCCCGGCCCAGTGTCATCGATCAGCAAGCGAGCGGAGCCCATGGCGATCCTGGAGGAAACCGAGAAGGCGTCAGGCCCGGCCGCGGCCGGCCGGCCGGCCGACTCGGCGCGCCCCGGCCCGTTGGCGACCGACTGGGGCCCGCCGCCGGCCGCTGCTCAGGCGGCCGGCCCGCCGATGGCTGCGGCCGGCCCGGCGACCCGGCAGCGGCCCGTGCTGCGCAGCGTGGGCATCGGCCTGACCCTGCTCGGCGCGTTCCTGCTCGGCTTCGCTGTCTACCTCTACGGCCTGTCCGGCGTGCAAGAGGCGCGCAGCCAGACGATCCTGTACTCGGCGCTGAAGATCAAGCTCGCGAACCAGGTCGCACCACTCGGCGCGACGACGCCAGGTGCGCCGGTCGCGATCCTGAACATCCCGAGCATCGGCGTGCGCGACATGGTCGTGGTCGAGGGCACCAGCCCGGAGAACCTCACCCTCGGGCCCGGGCACCAGCGCGATACCCCGCTTCCCGGCCAGAACGGGGTCTCGGTGGTATACGGGCGCCGGGCAACCTTCGGCGCGCCGTTCGCCCGCCTGGGCCAGCTGCGGCGCGGCGACAAGATCAGCGTGATCACCGGCCAGGGCACGTCCTCCTACACGGTCGAGGCGCTCGGCAGCAGCAGGCTGCTAGTGCAGGACCCGGCACCGAACAGGCTCGTCCTGCTGACCGCCGGGTCGCCCTACGTTCCCAGCTACTACATCTATGCCGACGCGGACCTTACCTCCGCCGTGCGCCAGGATCCGGGCGGCCTGCCCGCCATCACCCCAGCGGAGACGGCCCTGAGCGGTGATGACAGCGCCCTGGTCCTGACCATGGTGTGGGGGCTGGCGCTGGCGCTCGTCTCCGCGGCAGGCACGGTCGCCGCGGCCCGCTGGTCGCCATGGCTGGCCTACCTCGCGGCGGCACCGCTCGCGCTTGCCGTGCTGTGGAACCTGTATCAGAGCCTTGCCGCGCTACTGCCGAACGTGTACTGACGGGCCACCGGTGACCCGATGACGAGCGCCCGATGACCGAGCCAGAGAGCGGAGCCCAGCAGATGAGCGACCTTGCCGCGGAGCATCTTGACGAGCAGCCGGGGTCTGCGCCGCCGTGGACCGAAGCCCGGCGGATGAGCGACATCGCCGCGGATCATCTTGACGAGCAGCCGGAGTCTCCGCCGCATGAGCCGTCGAGCGAAGCCCGGCGGATGAGCGACATCGCCGCGGAGCATCTTGACGAGCAGCCGGAGTTCGCGCCGCGCCACGTCATGGCGGATACCGCCGTGATCGGCTCCAATGGCAACGGCCCGGCGCCCGGCCCCGCTGATCCGCTTGTCGGCCTGGAGGCCCGGGCCGTGTCGGCCTGGTTCGGCAGCCACAAGGTGCTGGAACGGGTATCACTGCGGATGGAGCCGGGCACGGTCACGGCACTCATCGGGCCATCCGGCTGCGGCAAGTCGACGTTCCTGCGGATACTCAACCGGATGCACGAGATGGTGAAGGGGGCCGCCCTGGGCGGTGAGGTGCTGCTCGGCGAGGAGGACATCTACCTTCCTGGCAGCCGCCCGTCGGACATAAGGCGCCGTATCGGCATGGTCTTCCAGAAGCCGAACCCGTTCCCCGCGATGTCGGTCTACGACAACGTGGCCAGCGGGCTGAAGCTGGCCGGCATCAAGGTCCGCGATAAGGACTTCGTGGTTGAGTCCAGCCTGCGCCGGGCGGGCCTGTGGAACGAGGTGCAAAGGCGGCTGAAATCGCCGGGCGGCGCGCTGTCCGGCGGCCAGCAGCAGCGGCTGTGCATCGCCAGGTCACTGGCCGTCGAGCCGAGCGTCCTGCTGATGGACGAGCCGTGCTCCGCGCTCGACCCGACATCGACGCGGCGGGTCGAGGAGACGATCGCCGAACTGCAGGGCCAGGTGACGATCGTGATCGTCACGCACAACATGCAGCAGGCACAGCGAGTCTCGAAGAACTGCGCCTTCTTCCTGGCCGCGGAGAACACCCCGGGGCACATCGTGGAGGCCGGGCCGACGGAGCGGGTCTTCGATTCCCCGGCCGACCCGAGGACCGCCGACTACGTGCACGGTCGGTTCGGCTGAGCACAAGGCCGGGCGAGGGACTGGTGCACCGGGGCTGACGGTCCTAGGTTGGGCACGAGGCGCACCTGGTGTTCCGCGAGGAGGAGATTGCGCATGGCAAAGATAACCGTCACAGTCGACGGGGTCAGCTACGTAGATCACGTGGAGCCCCGGCTACTGCTCGTGCACTATCTGAGGGAAGTCGTGGGCAAGACCGGCACGCCCATCGGATGTGATACGTCCAACTGCGGTGCATGCACCGTGCTGATGGACGGGATCTCGGTGAAGAGCTGCTCCGTGCTGGCCGTCCAGGCGGACGGCTCGCAGATCACGACCATCGAGGGCATGGCGAACCGCGAATGGCATCCGCTGCAACGCGCCTTCCACGAGGAGCACGCGCTGCAGTGCGGCTACTGCACCCCGGGCATGATCATGGCCGCGGCGGACCTGCTCAGGGAGAATCCGCACCCGAGCGAGCAGGAGGTCCGCGAAGGCCTGGAGGGCAACCTCTGCCGCTGCACGGGCTACGAGAACATCGTCCGCGCCGTCCGGCGCGCCGCCGAGGCAGGAGTCAGCGAATGACCACGCAGACCGAGACCAAGCAGGCGCCGGGCGCGGAGCTCGGCAAGGCCCGCCTCCGCAAGGAGGACGAGCGGCTGATCACCGGCCAGACCAACTGGACCGACAACATCGTCCTGCCCGGCATGCTGCACATCGCCTTCCTGCGCAGCCCGTTCGCGCACGCCCGGATCACCTCGGTGGACGTCAGCGCCGCCCGCGGCGAGCCCGGGGTCATCGCCGCCTACTCCGGCGCGGACTTCGCCGGCGAGCAGGGCAGCCTGCCCTGTGCCTGGCCGGTCACGCCCGACATCGTGATCCCGGCCCACCCGCCGATGGCCACCGAGGAGGTGCGCTACGTCGGCGAGGCCGTCGCGTGCGTGGTTGCCCGCGACAGGTACGCGGCCGCTGACGCCCTGGCCGCGATCGAGATCGACTACGAGCCGCTGGAGCCGGTGCTCGACATCCGGACCGCGCTGGACGACGGCTCGCCGAAGGTGCACGAGGCGGGCAACAAGAGCTTCGAATGGGTCTTCGCCAACGGCGATCTCGACGCGGCCTTCCGCGACGCCCCGGTCGTGCTGGAGCGCAACTACCGGCAGCAGCGGCTGATCCCTAGCGCGATGGAGCCGCGCGCGGTCGTCTGCTCCTGCGTGGGCGGGGAGTTCACGCTGTGGTCGGCGACCCAGATCCCGCACGTGCTGCGGGTCATGCTCGCCCTGGTCACCGGCATCCCCGAGCAGAACCTCCGGGTGATCGCGCCCGATGTGGGCGGCGGATTCGGCTCGAAGCTGCAGGTCACGGCCGAGGAGGTGCTCGCCGTGCTGATCGCCCGCAAGCTGGGCAGGCCGGTCAAGTGGACCGAGTCCCGCAGCGAGGGCAACATGACCGTGCACCACGGCCGGGACCAGTGGCAGCGGATCAGGATCGCGGCCGAGCGCGACGGCAAGATCCGCGGCCTGTCGGTCGATCTGCTCGCCGACATGGGCGCATACCTGATGCTGGTCACGCCGGGCGTCCCGCTGCTCGGCGCGTTCATGTTCCCCTCCATCTACAAGATGGACGCCTACTCGTTCCGCTGCACCGGGATATTCACCACCAAGATGCCGACGGACGCCTATCGCGGCGCCGGCCGGCCGGAGGCGACCTTCGCCATCGAGCGCATCGTGGACGAGCTGGCGGCCGAGCTGGAGATCGAGCCGCTGGAGCTCAGGGAGCGGAACTGGATAAAGCACGAGGAGTTCCCCTACACGACCATCTGCGGCCTGACCTACGACTCGGGCAACTACGAGGCGGCGACCGCCAAGGCCAGGGACCTCTTCGGCTACGACGACCTGCGCGCCGAGCAGCAGCGCAGGCGGGCCAGCGGCGATCCGGTTCAGCTGGGCATCGGCATCTCCACCTTCACGGAGATGTGCGGGCTCGCGCCGTCCCGCGTGCTCGGCTCGCTCGCCTACGGCGCGGGCGGCTGGGAGCAGGCGTCCATCCGGATGCTGCCGACCGGCAAGGTCGAGGTGGTGACCGGCTCGAGCGCGCACGGCCAGGGGCACGAGACCGCGTGGAGCCAGATCGTCGCCGACCAGCTCGGCGTGCCTTACGAGGACATCCGGGTGCTGCACGGCGACACCCAGGTATCGCCCAAGGGCATGGACACCTACGGGTCCCGGTCGCTGGCCGTCGGCGGGATGGCCCTGGTCTCCGCCTGCGACAAGGTCATCGAGAAGGCCAAGACCATCGCATCCGCGATGCTGGAGGCCCCGCCGGAGGAGGTGGAGTTCGAGGCCGGCGTGTTCAGCGCCCGGAACGGCTCCGGCGCGTCCAAGACCATCCAGGAGATCGCCCTGGCCGCGTTCGCCGCGCACGACCTGCCGGACGGCGTCGAGCCGACGATTGACGCCGACGCCACCTACGACCCGGACAATTTCTCCTTCCCGCACGGCACGCACCTGTGCGCGACCGAGGTGGACACCGAGACCGGCATGGTCACCATCCGCTCCTATGTGGCGGTCGATGACATCGGCAAGGTGGTCAACCCGCTCATCGTGGAGGGCCAGGTGCACGGCGGCATCGCCCAGGGCATCGCGCAGGCACTCTACGAGGAGGCCGTCTACGACGACGCGGGCAACCTGCTGACGACGACCCTCGCCGACTACCTGGTGCCGTCCGCTGCCGACCTGCCGTCCTATGTCACCAGCCGGACCGAGAGCCCGGCGGCCAACAGGCTGGGCGTCAAGGGCGTCGGCGAGGCCGGCACCATCGCGTCGACCCCCGCCGTGGTCAACGCGATCGTGGACGCCCTGCGGCCCCTGGGAATCAGGGACATCACCATGCCGTGCACGCCAGAGCGCGTCTGGCGCGCGATCCAGGGCGCGCGCGCCAGCAGCGGCGACACCGCAAACGTCCAGAACGGAGGCACGGCATGATCCCGGCGAAGTTCGACTACGTCCGGCCAGCCTCGCTGGCCGAGGCCATCAGCGCGCTGGCCGGCGGCGGCGAGGACGCCAAGGTCATCGCCGGCGGGCAGAGCCTGCTGCCGCTGCTGCGGCTCAGGCTCGTCTACCCGGACCTGCTCGTGGACGTCGGCGGCATCGCCGAGCTGCGCGGGGTCAGCGACCAGGGCGACACCCTGCGGATCGGCGCCCGCACCACGCATTACGACATCGTCGGCGATCCGCTCATCGGCGCGCACTGCGGGCTGCTCGCGGAGGCGGCGGGCACTGTCGCGGATCCCGCCGTGCGGCACCGCGGCACCCTGGGCGGCTCTCTCGCACACGGCGACCCGGCCGGCGACCTGCCTGCGGTGATCCTCGCGCTCGATGCGACACTCACCGTCCGGGGGCCCGGCGGTGAGCGGGAGATCAGCGCCGCCGATTTCTTCGTCGACTACCTGACCACCGCGCTGCGGCCCGGTGAGATCCTCACCGCCATCACCATCCCCAAGCTCGGGGATGGCTGGGGCTACCGGTACGAGAAATTCCACCGGACGGCGCAGTCGTGGGCGACGGTCGGCGTGGCCGCGCTGGCCCGGCGCTCGAATGGCACGGTCGCCGAGGCTAGGATCGGGCTGACCAATATGGGCTCTGTCCCAGTCAGGGCCGCGGCGGCAGAATCGGCCGCGGCCGGCGCGCCTGCCAGCCGCGACGCGCTCCGCTCCGCCGCCGCTCACGCGGCCGACGGAACCGAGCCGCCCGGCGATCTGCATGGTGCGCCCGACTACCGCCGCCACCTGGCGCGGGTGCTGACAGGAAGGGCACTCGCAGCGGCGGCAGGAGTCTGAGCGATGGAACTAGAGCACTCATTCACCGTTCCGGTCCCGGTGGACAGGGCGTGGGATGTGCTGCTGGACGTGGAGAGGGTGGCGCCCTGCATGCCGGGCGCCTCCCTCGACTCCGTGCACGGCGACGAGATCAAGGGCCGGATCAAGGTCAAGGTCGGGCCTATCTCGATGGTCTACGCCGGCACGGCGCGGTTCACCGAGCGTGACGCCGCGGCTGGCGTGATGAAGCTGGAGGCGTCCGGGAAGGAAACCCGCGGCGCGGGCACCGCCTCGGCCATCGTCCGCTCGGAATTGCACGGCGAGGGCGAGCAGACCCACGTGATCGTGCATACGACGCTGAACGTGACCGGCCGGCCCGCCCAGTTCGGCCGGGGCGTAATGGCCGAGGTCGGCGGCAAGCTGATCGGCATCTTCGCCGCCAACCTCGCGGACATGCTGACGGCGGACAACGCGGCTGAGGACCTGGCCGGGGCGGGCCAGGCCAGCTCAGCGGGCCAGGTGGGGCAGGCGGGGCAGGCGGGCCCAGCCGGACAGGCCCGCCAGGCCGAGACTGACCTGGCGGGCCTGTCCGTCGAGGACCTGCATCTCGCGCTCCGCTCCTACAACAGCCTGCGGCGCGAGGGGATTCACACCGTCGGTGAACTCGCCTCCCGCACCGAGCGGCAGTTGCTCGCCATCGACCACATCGGGCCGGCGTCCGTCCAGGAGATCCGGCAGAAACTCGCCGAGCGCGGGCTGTCGCTTGGCGACGCCGCGGGAACCGCGGCCGCGAACGGCACGATCGCTGATGGCGCCGCCGCAGCCGCGGCCAGCCCGGCAGCAGGGGGCACGCCCGCCGGCGGCACGGCCGCGGCAGGTAAAGCTGCGGGCCGCAAGGCCGGGGGTACCTCAGCGGGCGGCTCGGCCGCGAGGAGCGGCGCGCCCACCGGCGACAAGGCGGCCGCCAACGGTGACTACGCGGCGGCGCGCCCGGCCCGGCCGGCCTACACCCAGCCGGACGATGACGCCATCGACCTGCTGAGCGTGGCCGGCCTGCCCGTGCTCAAGCGCGCGATCCCGGTCGTGGCCGGCGTCGTCGTGGTGGCTGCGGTGGTCGCGGGATTCCGCTTCCGCCGCCGCCGCGCCGCCCGCTGACGGTGACGTCAAGGCGGCTGGACCGGGCGTTCGCCGAGGAAATGGATGCCGCGGATCCGCTGACCGGATTCCGCGATCGCTTCGTGCGTGACGACGAGTCGCTGATCTACCTGGACGGGAACTCGCTGGGCCCGCTGCCGATCGCCACGCAGGCCCGGATCGCCGAAGCCGTCCGCCTGGACTGGGGCGCGGGGCTTGTCAGGTCCTGGGACAGCTGGATCGACCTGCCGCGGCGCGCCGGGGACCTGGTCGGCCAGCACCTGGTCGGAGCCGCGCCCGGCCAGGTCGCCGTCTGCGACTCGACGACGATCAACCTGTACAAGCTGGCCTGCGCCGCGATGGACGCGCGGCCCGGCAGGGACGTCATCGTGACCGACGACGACAATTTCCCCACCGACAGGTACGTGCTCGAGGGCATCGCGGCGCAGCGCGGCTGCGCGCTGCGGATGATCAGTTCCGACCTGACCGAGGGCGTCAGCGAGGCCCTGCTGCGAGCCGCCGTCGACGACCGGACCGCGCTGGTGAGCCTCTCGCACGTGGCCTACCGCGGCGGCGCGCTTGCCGACATGGCGCGGATTACCCGGATCGCCCGCGACGCCGGCGCGCTGATGCTGTGGGACCTGAGTCACTCAGTCGGCGCCGTGCCCATCGAGCTGGACGCGGCCGGCGCGGATCTCGCCATCGGGTGCACGTACAAGTACGTCAACGCGGGCCCGGGCGCGCCCGCGTTCCTCTACGTGCGCGGCGAGCTTCAGGACAGCCTGCGCCAGCCGGTATGGGGCTGGTTCGGCCAGCGGGATCAGTTCGCGATGGGACGCCACTACGATCCTGCGCCGGGGATCGGCAGGTTCCTGACCGGCACCCCGCAGATCATCGGCACCGTGGCCGTCGAGGAGGGCGCCCGGCTGCTCGGCGAGGCCGGCCTGGGCAGGCTGCGGGCCAAGGGAATCGCGCTGACCGACCTGCTGGTCGAACTCGCCGACGAGTGGCTCGCCCCGCACGGGTTCACGGTGGCGTCGCCGCGGGACAGCGCGCGCCGCGGCGCGCATGTCTGCCTGCACCATCCCGACGCGTGGCAGATCAGCCAGGCGCTGATCAGGGCGGGGATCGTCGGCGACTACCGGACGCCGGACCGGCTCCGGCTCGGCCCGGCGCCGATCATCACCCGGTTCACCGACGTGTGGGACGCGCTGGCGGCCCTCCGGCGGATCGCCGCGGACGGCTCCTACGCCGCCGAGCGCGCCGGGCGGGCCCGGGTGACCTGACGGTCATTCCCACTCGATCGTGCCGGGTGGCTTGCTCGTGATGTCGAGCACGACTCGGTTGATCTCCGGTACCTCGTTGGTGATCCTGATCGAGATCGTCGCCAGTACCGCGTCGGGCAGCCGTGCCCAGTCGGCGGTCATCGCGTCCTCGCTGGTCACCGGGCGGAGCACGACGGGATAACCGTAGCTGCGGCCATCGCCCTGGACCCCGACCGACCGGACGTCGGCCAGCAGCACCACCGGGCACTGCCAGATCGTCCTGTCCAGCCCGGCCCTGGACAGCTCCGCGCGGGCGATGGCGTCGGCCTCCCTGACGATGCGCAGGCGCTCCGCTGTCACCTCGCCGATGATCCGGACGCCCAGGCCCGGCCCGGGGAAAGGCTGCCGCCAGACGATTTCCGGCGGCAGACCGAGCTCAAGGCCGACCTGGCGCACCTCGTCCTTGAAGAGCGTCCGCAGCGGCTCGACCAGTTCGAACGCGAGATCTGCCGGGAGGCCGCCGACGTTGTGGTGCGACTTGATGCTGGCCGCGCCGGTGCCGCCGCCGGACTCGACCACGTCTGGGTAGAGCGTGCCCTGGACCAGGAAGCCGACGCTCGCTCCGTGGCTCCCCGCGTCGCCGCTGATCTGGCCGGCGGCCCGCTCGAACGCGCGGATGAACTCACGTCCGATGATCTTCCGCTTCTCCTCGGGGTCGGTCACGCCGGCCAGCGCCCGGACGAACACGGCGGCCGCGTCCACCACCTTGAGGTCGACGCCGGTGGCGGCAACGAAATCCATTTCCACCTGATCGGCCTCGCCCATCCGCAGCAGCCCGTGGTCGACGAAGACGCAGGTCAGCTGTGATCCGATAGCCCGCTGGACCAGCGCAGCCGCCACCGCCGAGTCGACCCCGCCGGACAGGCCGCAGATCGCGCGGCCGTCGCCGACCTGCTCGCGGATCCGGGCGATCCGCTCGTCCACGATGCTGCGCATGGTCCACGAGGGCCGGCAGCCCGCCGCCGCGAGGAAATTGCGCAGGATCTGCATGCCGTGCTCGGTGTGCAGGACCTCGGGGTGGAACTGCACGCCGTACAGGCGGCGGCCCGGATCCTCGGCGGCGGCGACCGGCGTCGCCCCGGTGCTGGCCGTGACGGCGAAGCCGGGCGGCGGCGCGGCGCACGTGTCCCCGTGCGACATCCACACCTGCTGGCGGGCAGGCAGGCCGCCGAGCAGCACGCCGGGGGCGGCCGGGCCGGAGCTGAGGCGGAGCTCCGTCGCGCCGTACTCGCCGCCGCCGGTGCGCTCCACCACGCCGCCGAGTCCGGACACCATCAGCTGGAACCCGTAGCAGATCCCCAGGATCGGGATTCCCGCCTCGAGCAGCCCTTCCGGGGCGGGCGGCGCGCCAGGCGCGTAGACGGACGCGGGGCCGCCGGACAGGATGATCGCGGCGGGTCTCATCGCCAGCATGGCGGCGGCCGGCATGGTGGCCGGGACGATCTCCGAGTACACCTGGCACTCGCGAACCCGGCGAGCGATGAGCTGCGCATACTGCGCCCCGAAGTCGACAACCAGGACCGTGTCGGCCCCCTGGATGGGGGTCTCGTGGGCGTCGTGGGTGTCGCCGGAGAGCACCAGTGCCGCCTTTCCTCAGATCGGCCGTGCCCGCGCGCGGAAGACCGGAGCAGTCGGCCGGATCCGCCTGCCGGGCAGGAGCGAACCAGTGTAGACGAGTGATTCCTTATTGATCACGTGGCGTGCCGTCGCGTTGACGAACTGGCGATGGTGCCCAGGATCGGCGCGACAGCTCATCCCCCGCCTCAGGAGCCGTAGTAGAGCCGGTTGAGTCCAATCAGCTGGATTGAGGGGTTCGCCGCCGCTTGCTTCACCAGTGCGTCGCTGAATCCGGTACCGCTGAACAGGAACATCCTGGCGCTTTCGGAGCCGGGCTGGCCTTTGGCCCAGAGCAGGTCCCGGATGTGCTCGAGCCGGGTCAGGTGGCTGGTGGTGACGCGCTCCTGCCACTTTGCCTCGCCGATTGCGAGCAGGGGCCCGGCGTGCCAGCGGGCCCACTGGCGGCACATTTGCTCGAAGTGCGGCCCGACAACGCTGCTGTGGAAGGCCTGCTGTGAGCGCTGCCAGACTTGCGGGGCACGGCCAGGGCGTTCCAGGTCCCCCCAGGCCGGGCGCATGATCGCGTTGTAGAAGGTAAGGAGCGGCTGCGCGTGCTGTTTCCCCCGGCGATCGCGGCGAGCACTGCGTGGTATAGCGCGGTGTCGTGGATGGCGGTTTCCTCCGCGAGCATGTAGTGGGCTTCGCGGAACAGCGGCCGACCGGGGCGGTGCGGCATACCCACGGGTCGAAGTCACCGGCGCCAGCCGGGGCATCGTCTTGAACGAACTCCCGGCGGTAGGCGGGGGTTCCGCCGACGATGGCGTCGGTGAGTACCGCGGTGCGGAGGTCAGTTATACCCCAGAATTCCCTGGCGAGCCGGAAGTCCAGGGTTGGGACGATCAGCTCGAGGCCGGCTCTGCCTCGCAGTGGCGCACTTCCTGCCAGGAGCTTGCCCATGAAGGAAAGGGCAGAGCCGCACAGTAGCAGGCGCACCAGGGTGTTGTACCGCTGGGCGGACGGTTCGAGAGCGCGCTGGATCAGGGAGGAAGCGCCGGAGTGGCCTTGGCGAGAAACGGAAACTCGTCGATGACGACGGGCTTCGTCCCCCAGTGGCGCGATGCGCATCAGCCGGGTGATTGCCTCGTCCCACCCGGCGAACCGGAAGGGCACAGGTTCGCCAAGATAGGCTGCGAGTGCGTCTCCGAACTGGTGCAGGGAGTCCGCCTCGGTGGTCTCGGCAGCGGTGAACATGAAGCCGTTCGTTTCCACCGTGAGGGCGTCGAGGAGGAAGGTCGGCGGGGTGCCAGGGGTCCGAGAAGTGGTCTGGATCACTCGCTGGCAACGGATGAACTGCCGCCCGGCACGGCGAGCCACTGCTCTAGTTGGCCTGGCCCGGTATGTGATCTGCGTCGATGGCGGGCGGCTCGCCGATGGCGGGCGGCTGCCGGGCCACCCGCACCCGGGCGATCCGGCGGCCGTCCATCTCGGTGACCGTGAGCGCGCGGCCGGCGATCTCGACTGCGTCGCCCTCGCGTGGCACCCGGCCGAGCACGGCGAGAATGTAGCCCGCGACGGTCTCGTACGGGCCATCTGGCAGCTCAAGGGCGGTCTGCTCGGCGAACTCATCCAGGTTCAGCAGGCCATCCACCTCCAGCGCGCCGCCGGTCAGCTGCCTCGACTGCCCCTCGTCCACGTCGTACTCGTCCTGGATGTCGCCGATCAGCTCCTCGACCAGGTCCTCCAGGGTCACGATGCCGGCGGTGCCGCCGTACTCGTCCACCACGATGGCCAGGTGCGCATGATCCTTCCGCATCTCCGACAGCGCGGAAAGCACGGTCTTCGTCGTCGGCAGCAGCTTGACCGGCCTGAGTACCTGACCGACCAGGCTCGATCCGTTCGCCGCGGGGTCGAGCAGATCGCGGGCGTGCACGAACCCGACCACGTCATCGTAGGAGTCCCGGTAGACAGGGAAACGGGAGTACGGCGCGCTCACGGCGATCTTCGCCGCGTCCTGCAGGGGCATGCTGGCTGGCAGGAACTCCACCTCAGTCCTGGGCACCAGAACCTCGCGGATCTGCCGTTTGCCCGCGTCGAAGACCTCGCTGACGATGTGCCGCTCATCCGGGCTCAGCGCCTGGCTCCCGGCCAGCAGGTCGCGCAGTTCCTGCTCGGTCATCACCCCTCGCCCGGCCGCCGGGTCACCGCCGAACAGCCTGACCACCAGGTTGGTCGATTTCGACAGCAGCCATACCAGCGGGCGGGCGAGCGTTGCCATCCTGTCCAGCAGCGGGGCGGCGACGAGCGACACCGCCGCGTTGCGCTGCAGGGCAAGCCGCTTGGGCGCGAGCTCCCCCAGGACCAGGGTAAAGAAGGAGATCGCCAGCGTAACTACGGCCACCGACACTACGGAGGCAGCGCCCTTCGACAGGTGGTGCCGGAGGGTTGACCCCAGGCGGCTCGCCAGCGTGGCCGCGCCGAAGGCGCCGGACAGCAACGTGGCCAGGGTGACGCCGATCTGCACGGCGGAAAGGAACCGGTTGGGGTCCTGGGCGAGCTTAGCGGCCCGCTGGCCCCGCTTGCCGCGGTGCGCCAGCGCGCGAACCTGGCCGTCCCGCAGCGAGACGAGCGCCATCTCGGCCGCAGCGAAGAAGCCGCCGATGATAACAATGACCAGGACAATGAGAATGTCCCAGCCGACATCATTCACTTGGCGATCCCTGACCTCGGCAATCGGGGCGGCAGTAGTCCGGACAGTCTAGACCTGCCAGGGCAGCGCCCGGCATGCCGTCGGCCGCGCCGCACGGCGCCCGTGGCCATGCGATCCTTGAGCGACAGAGCGCGTGCGGCGGACATGACAGGCGAGAAAGGGACAACTGATGCCGGCTGAGGTACGCGACGACGCTGCGGCGATCTCCGGCGAGCTCGCCGAGTTGCGCCACGCCATCCACCGCGAGCCGGAGATCGGTCTCGATCTGCCCAGGACCCAGGCGAAAGTGCTCTCGGCGCTCGCCGGACTGCCGCTCGAGATCACCAGGGGAGAGCAGCTGAGCTCGGTGACCGCGGTGCTGCGCGGCGGCCGGCCGGGCGCCACGGTACTGCTGCGCGGCGACATGGACGCGCTGCCGGTGACCGAGCGGACCGGCTTGCCCTACTCCTCGCGGATCGACGGGGCGATGCACGCCTGCGGCCACGACCTGCATACCGCGATGCTGGCGGGCGCGGCCCGGCTGCTGTCGGCGCGGCGGCAGCAGATCCAGGGGAACGTCATCTTCATGTTCCAGCCCGGCGAGGAAGGCTTCGCCGGGGCGCGTCAGATGATCTCCGAGGGCGCGCTCGACGCGGCGGGCGACCGGCCGGTCGCCGCCTTCGCGCTGCATGTCGCCTCCTCGCAGCTGGCATCCGGCGTCTGCAGCACCAAGGCGGGAACGATGATGGCCGCCGCCGACGTGTTCGAGGTGACCGTGCACGGCCGTGGCGGGCACTCGTCGCAGCCGCATCGCGCCGCCGATCCGATCCAGGTCGCCTGCGAGATCGTGGTGGCCCTGCAGGCCATGGTCACCAGGCAGTTCGACGTGTTCGATCCCGTCGTTCTGACGGTCGGCAGCTTTCACGCCGGCACCACCGACAACGTAATTCCCGACGACGCGCGCTTGCTCGCCTCCATCAGGACTTTCTCAGCGCAGGCGCGCACCCGGGTGATGAGCGCCGCCGCCCGGCTGGTCGAGCAGATCGCCGCCGCCCATGGCCTCTCCGCCACCGCCGGGTTCCCGAAGGGATACCCGGTGACCGTCAACAACGACGCGGAGGCCTCCTTCGCCCGCGCGGCGGTGACGGAGCTGTTCGGCAGCGGGCGCTGCCTGACCCAGCCTTTCCCGCTCACCGGGTCCGAGGATTTCTCGTTCGTCCTTGAGCAGGTGCCCGGCGCGTTCATCATGCTGGGCGCCTGCCCGCAGGGGACCGATCCCGCCACCGCGCCCTATAACCACTCCGCCGAGGCGGCGTTCGATGACGCGGTACTCGCCGACGGCGCCGCGCTCTACGCGGAGCTGGCGGTGCGGCGGCTGGCGGCCGCCGGCCAGCCCCTGTAATTCGCGTGGGGGGTGGTGGACGGGATGTTGCCTGCTGGTCACTGACTGAGAATATTCGCACTAATTGTACAAGTCGCCATGGTTCTTATTGTACGCTTGGGCCCTGTGGATGTCGCGATCTCTGACCTGCGGGCGCACCTGAGCGACTGGCTGGCACGTGCCCGTGCAGGGACCGAGGTCATCATTACCGACCGCGGCCTCCCTGTCGCCCGGCTGCTCGGGCTCGAAACGACCACCGCGATCGAGCGCCTGACCGCCGAAGGCGTCATCGGGCGGCCCGATCACCCGCAGCGGCCTGCCGCGTCCGGGCGGCAGCGCCCGCGTTCTCGCCGTCCGGTCGCCGACCTGGTCAGCGAGCAGCGGGACTGACCCGGTGGCGGTCGTCTACTTCGACTCCAGTGCCCTGGTGAAGCTGCTGGTCCAGGAAATCGGCAGTGACCTGGCGGCCGAGCTGTGGGATGGGTGCGACGCAGCGGTGGCCAGCCGGCTGGCCTATCCCGAGGTCCGAGCCGCCCTGGCCGCGGCCGGGCGTAACCACGACCTGGACAGCGACGGCCTGGCTGCTGCCGAACACGCATGGGAGGAGTACTGGCCGGCCACCCGCCCGGTGGAACTGACCCGGCCGGTAGAGCGGCATGCCGGGCGGCTCGCCGCACAGTATGCACTGCGCGGGGCTGATGCTGTGCACCTGGCCAGCGCCCTCGCGCTCAGCGACCCTGGTCTGATCCTCGCGGCCTGGGACCGCCGTCTGCGGGCCGGCGCTAGGGCCGCAGGGGTAGCGGTCGCCCCGGCTGAACTTGGCTCATAATTTGGCGGTGAGGTCGCGGTGCTCGCCGGGTACCAGGCCCAGGATGATGTGCGGGTCTATCTCGATCCAGCGGGGCACCGCCTCAGCTATGAGACCGGCCGCCCGCCACAGCCTGCCTTGCGGCCTCCTGCTTACGCGGGGCCCGGCTTACGCGGGGCCCGGCGGGCAGCCGGCCAGGGATTGGAAGACGTTGTCCACGAGGGCATCGATGAACTGGCTGTTCACCGGCAGGCCCGCGAGCAGCACCCGGTGGTACAGGGGCCCGTACAGCACGTCGACCACGAAGTCGAGGTCGACGTCGTCCCGGACGTCGCCGCGGGCAACGCCGCGTTCGAGGATGCTCCGGTCGAGCGCGCGGCGCTCATCGGCGTACCGCTGCTGAAATACGACGGCCATGGCGCGGTCGTGCTGGGCCTGGCCGATGAGGGCGAGCATCACCTGGCCTGCTGGTTCCTTGGTGAGGAACCGGGCCAGCCTGCGCAGGTGCTTGCGCAGATCCTCGGCGGTACTGCCGGTGTCCGGGATCTTCAGTTCGTTCTCGGCGTCTTCGAGAAAGGTGTCCATGAGGATCTCGAACTTCGACGGCCACCAGCGATAGATCGTCTGCTTGGCCACTCCTGCCCGTTCCGCGATGCCCTCGATGGTGACGCCCGCATACCCGCGCTCGACCAGCAGATCATCGGCAGCTTCGAGGACCGCGTCACGAGCCCTGCTGCTGCGGCGGTGGGGAGCACGCCCCGGGCGCGGCCGCATACCGGCCGCCGCTGAGACAGATGGATCAGGCACCCAGGCATCGTATCCGAGCAAGACGCAACGTCGTGTTGCGCCATGCCGGCAATGGAGATAGCCTCTTAGTAGACGCAACGTTGCGTCTCGTTCGAATAGCTGGGACGTCGTTCCTACCGGTACCGCGAGTCGGCCCGGTACCGCGAGTCGGCCCGGTGCCGCGAGTCGGCGCTCCTGGGCCAGCTGGTCCAGCTCCGGGGAGCGGGCCCATCCAACCGAAAGGACAGCGAACTCGTGACCTACCACCCGCATATTGCGGCCGGACTGGCCCGGCAACACCAGGAAGACCTCCTTCGCACGGCGCGCGTATCTCGCGAAGCCCAGCCGGCCCGCGTTCGCGGACCCTTCCGTAACCAGGGCCCCGGCATGGGACGGGCGGGACTTCGAGCAGCTGCTGGCCGACTGCTCCATCACCCCGCTGCGTCCTTACTTACTCTTCTGGCGGCGCAGAGGCTGGCGACACTTACTCGGCTGGCGGCTCAGAGGCTGGCGACGTCGGCCTGCTTGGCCCGGACCGCGTCGGCGGCCGCCCGCAGCGCCGTCAGCTCGGCGTCGGTCAGGTCCCGCTCCACTACCTCGCGCACCCCCGATGAGCCAACTGCTGCCTCGACGCCCAGGTAGACGCCGGAGATGCCGTACTGGCCATCCACCCAGGCACAGACCGGGAGCACGGCGCCCGAGTCCTGCGCCACCGCCCGCGCCATCCAGGCGGCCGCGGCAGACGGCGCGTAGTAGGCGGACCCGGTCTTCAGCAGGGCGACGATCTCCGCCCCGCCGCCCCGCGTCCGCTGCACGAGGGACTCAATGTCCGCGGCGGACAGCAGGTCGGCCAGCGGCTTCCCGTCGACCGAGCATGCCGACGGCACGGGCACCATGGTGTCGCCGTGCGAGCCGAGGGTCAGCGTGCGCACCGCGGCGACAGGCACGCCGAGGCGCTCGGCCACGAAGTAGCTGAACCTGGCCGTATCCAGCATGCCCGCCTGGCCCATCACCCGGTGCGGCGGGAACCCGGATACCTTCGCGGCCAGCGCGGTCATCTCATCCAGCGGGTTGGAGACCACGATCAGCACCGCGTCGGGCGCGTGCTTGACGACCTGCTCGGCAACGTTCCTGACGATCTTGGCGTTGACGCCGATCAGATCCATCCGGCTCATCCCGGGCTTGCGCGGCAGGCCGGCCGTGATCACCACGATCCCGGAGCCGGCGATCGCCTCGTAGCCCTCCCCGGCCGGGCCCGTCGTCTGCCCCGTCATCCGGGTCTCGAAGCCCTGGATGGGCCGTGACTGATTGATGTCGAGAGCGATTCCCTCGGGCTTGCCGTCGACGATGTCGGTGAGCACGACCTCGTCGAATATGTCGTATTCGGCAAGCCGCTGCGCGGTGGTCGAGCCGTAGAACCCGGCCCCGACGACAGTTACCTTCCCAGTGCGGGCCATCGGTGATCTCCTTTGCTTTCCCTGTCGATCGTCGTCGCTCGCCGGCTGCCGCTCGTCAGGACCCGGCCATCGCGGCCCGCAGGCTCTCGTCGAGCACGGCGAGGAACTCCTGCGTGGTCAGGAACGGGGTGCCCTCGCCGACGAGCAGCGCGAGGTCCTTGGTCATCTTGCCGCTCAGCACCGTCTCGACGCACACTCGCTCGAGCGTGTCGGCGAACGCGGTCACCTCGGGGGTGCCGTCGAGCTTGCCGCGGTGCGCGATGCCGCGAGTCCAGGCAAAGATCGAGGCGATCGGGTTCGTCGAGGTCGGCCTGCCCTGCTGGTGCTGCCGGTAGTGGCGGGTCACCGTCCCGTGGGCTGCCTCTGCCTCGACGCATGCCCCGTCCGGCGTCATCAGCACGCTGGACATCAGGCCCAGTGAGCCGAATCCCTGGGCCACCACGTCGGACTGGACGTCTCCGTCGTAGTTCTTGCACGCCCACACGATGCCGCCATCGCCCTTGATCACCTGGGCGACCATGTCATCGATCAGCCGGTGCTCGTAGGTGATCCCGGCCGTCTCGAACTCGGCCTTGAACTCGGATTCGAAGATCTCGGCGAAGATATCCTTGAACCGCCCGTCGTAGGCCTTAAGGATCGTGTTCTTGGTGGACAGGTAGAGCGGGTAGCCGCGAACGAGCGCGAAGCGCATCGTGGCCCTGGCGAAATCGCGGATCGAGTCATCGAAGTTGTACATGCCCATCGCGACGCCGCCGCCGGTGAACCGCGCGACCTCCAGCTCGAACGGCTCGCCCTGGCCGTCGTCGGGCCGGTAGGAGAGCGTCACCGAGCCAGCGCCCGGGACGACAAAGTCAGTGGCCCGGTACTGGTCGCCGTGCGCGTGGCGGCCGATGATGATCGGCTTGGTCCAGCCGGGAACGAAGCGGGGGATGCTGGAGATGACAATGGGCTCCCGGAACACGACCCCGCCGAGGATATTGCGGATCGTCCCGTTCGGTGATCGCCACATGCGCTTCAGCCCGAACTCCGCCACCCGTTCTTCATCGGGGGTGATCGTGGCGCACTTTACGCCCACGCCATGCTCCTTGATGGCGTTGGCGGCGTCGACGGTCACCTGGTCGTCGGTAGCATCCCGCTGCTGAATCGACAGGTCGTAGTACCTCAGATCGATATCCAGGTACGGCAGGATCAGCTGATCCTTGATGAAGTGCCAGATGATCCGCGTCATCTCGTCGCCGTCGAGCTCGACGACGGGATTGGCTACCTTGATCTTGGTCATGCTCTCGCTTTCCCTTCCTCACGCCCGCTTCATCGCCGCGGCGGAATACACCGGACGCGAGGCTACCCGGCGTCACGCCAGGCCCGGTCGGTACCGGGCCGGAAACATCAACTCTGCGCGGGCAGCACCAGGCCGGCGACCAGCAATGCGACGCCGAGGCCGGATAGCACCGCGACGTCAGCGAGCCGCCGCCTGGAGACGAGCATTCCCGCGCGATGCTCGGGCAGAACCAGCCTGGCCACTGCCGCCGCGATGAGCAGGCCGGCCACTGCCAGCGTGCCCGCCCTGGCATTCTGCGGGCCGCGCCACAGGTAGCACAAGCTCAGCGCCACGCCGCCGAGCACGGCGAGGTAAGCCGGACCCGACCGCTGGCTCCCGGCCGGGGGAGCACGGCGCGACCCGGACCGGGCGCTGCCGGCCCGGTGCGCGGCAGCGGACAGCGGAGGCGCAGGCGGAGGCGGAGGCGGAGGCGGAGGCGGAGGCGCGGACCGCGGTTGCTCGGCGACGGCGGGATCCGGCGGCCAGAGCGATCCGCTCGTCGCGTGCCTCATCGCTGCTCCAGTGGCGCCCAGGTGAGGCCGCGCTCACCGATGTACTCGCTATCCGGCCGGATCAGCCGGTTGTCCGCGTGCTGCTCCATGACGTGCGAGGCCCATCCGGCCATCCGGCTCACCGAGAAGACCGGGGTGAAGAGGTCCGTCGGGATGCCCAGGTAGTGGTAAACGGTGGCGGCGTAGAAGTCCACGTTCGGATAGAGGCCCTTCTCCGCGAAGACGACCTCCTCCAGCTTCCTGGACATGCGGTAGTAGGTGTCGTCGCCGGACGCAGCGCCAAGCTCCGCCGACATCTGCCGCAGATGCGCTGCCCTGGGATCTTCCGCCTTGTAGACGCGGTGACCGAAGCCCATGACCTTATGGCCTTCCCGAAGGCGGGCCAGTACCTCGGTCCCCGCTGCCCGGACCGGATCGCTCCCCGCGCTGCTCCTGATCGCCTCGAGGTTCCGCATCACCTGCTCGTTGGCGCCGCCATGCAGCGGTCCCTTGAGGGTGCCAATCGCCGCGACAACCGCCGAGTGCATGTCGGAGAGCGTCGCCGCGCAGACCCGGGCCGCGAAGGTTGACGCGTTCATGGTGTGATCGGCATGCAGTACCAGGCAGGTATCGAGAATCTGGGTTTCCCGCGCCGACGGCGGGGTCCCGGTGAGCTGGAGCAGGAAGTTCGCCGCCACCCCTGCCTCAGGATCGGGCGGCGCGCTCTCCCGGCCGCGCCGCGCCGCGTCGTACGCGGCGGCCAGGACCGGCTGCTGGGCGGTGAGCCTGGCCGCCTTGCGCGCATTAGGCCCGGGCTCATTGGAGTCCTTATCCGGGTCGTCCGCGCTCGCCAGCGAGACCAGCGAGCGCAGCGCCTCCATCGGCTCCTGGCAGCGGGCGATCTCCGGCAGGCTCGTGGTCACCAGCTTCCCGAGGACGCGCCCGGCCGCGAGCTCGCCGCGATAGCCCGCCAGCTCGCCCCGGCTCGGCGGGGAACCGCGCTGCAGCAGGTAGGCGGTTTCCTCGAAGGTGGCGGCCCCGGCGAGCTGGTTGATGTCATAGCCGCGGTAGAAAAGGCGGCCCGCGCGGCCGTCGATGTCGCTCAGCGCGGTGGAAGCGGCCACGACATCAGCCAGTCCCCTGGACGGCTTTCCCGCCATATATTCCTCCCGGACGGCTCGCTCGGCAGTTTACTTGCGCGGCACCCGCGCCGCGCCAGCGCCGCTCTTACGCTGCCGGTGTTTCCGATGGCCGGCCGCCGCCCGCCCGGGTCCGGACCAGTGAACCGGTCCGGCCAAACACGGTAGGAATCCCCGCCAGCAGGGTAGCTGGATCGTGAGACAACAGTGACTACTCCGACAGGCAGGAGTAATGGGTCATGGCTGACCCCTTCATCCGGATCGAGGAAACCGGCACGGTCGTGTTGCTGCGGGCGAACGTCACCACGATCGGGCGCGGCTGCGCCGTCGATGTCAGGCTCAGTGACCCCAGCGTCTCCAGGCTGCATGCCGAGATCATCCGCCGGGGCCCTTACGCCTATGTCACCGATCTCGGATTATCGAGGAACGGCACCAGGGTCAACGGGAGGCTCGTCGCCAGACGACTGCTTGATGACGGGGACGTGCTGACATTCGGCTCGGCCCGCTGCCGGATCGGCGGGATCGCGCACGAGGATTTCACCGCCGAGGTGGAGCTGAGGAGATCGGCAGCGCCGGAGCTGACCCGGCGCGAACTGGACGTGCTGACGTCGCTCTGCCGGCCAGCGCTGTCGGATGAGGCGTTCGTCACGCCGGCCACGGCCCGCGAGGTCGCGTCGGATCTGGTGGTGACGGAGGCCGCGGTCAAGCAGCATCTGCTCCGGCTCTACCAGAAGTTCCGGGTTCCGGAGGGTGCGAACCGGCGGGTCCGGCTGGCCAACGAGGTGGCCGCGCTCGGGCTTGTCCGGCCGCTTCCGCCGGTCGGGCGCCCCGAGTCGGCCGCGGCGGCGCAGCCGGCCCCGCCGGACCTGCCCGCCAACGCGACGATCGGCGCGGAGGTGCACGACCGGCGCGCCAGCTGAGCGCAGCGGGGAGCCGGCGCGTCAGCCGACGACCCGGCGCGCCAGCCGGGCCATGGCGGCGCGCGCATGGTCCGCGGCGGCCAGCACGGCGTGCATCCCGCCGAGCGGCCCCCCGACGTGATGCAGCGGCCAGAGGAACGGCGGCCGGGCAGCGGCAGCGGTCGCTATCGCGGCCACGGCCAGTGCGCAAATCCCGATGAGCGCCACCGTGGCGGCGCCCGCCGAGCCGCCGACCGCATCGAAGAGATTGCCGACCTGGCGCCTGAACCCGCGAGAACCCGGACCGATGCCGCAGCAGGCAACGAGCGCGCCGGCCCCGTAGGCGCAGGCCTGCGCGAACGAGTCCGCGGGCGCCGCCACGATGGTGACGCCTATTACCAGCCCGGCCGCGGCGAGCGCCACCGGCAGGAGGAGCACGCTGGTGATGACCGACCGGGCCAGCATCACCGGGTAGGTCAGCACGGTTACCGCCGGATCGCTTGCCCGCGCGCCCCGCGCGGCGCGCCGTCGGCCGAGGCGGCGCCCGGTGAGGTCGGCCGCTCGCAGCGCGATGATCACGGCGAGTGCGGTCAGCGTGCCGACGACAGGCAGGATCACGCTGGCGCTCGCGCCCACCGCTACCGCGGCGAGGACGAACAGCAGGCGCAGGCGGCGCCGCGACGACTGTCGCCCCGCCTGGCCCGCCGCGCCGGCGGGCCCGCGGTCCTCCGCTGGCCGGCCGTCGCGAAGCGCGGGTGACCGGCCCTGGCCGGTCGCGGGCGGAGGGTAGCGCACCGGGGGGAGCAGGTCACCGACGTAGGCACCCGGCGGGCCGCCAGTCGCGAACGGCTGCGTCGAGTTCGGCCAGGCGGGCGCGGCGGACCGCGACACGGCGGCCGCCGGGACAGCAGACGCCGGGACAGCAGACGCCGGGACAGCAGACGCCGGGGCACCGGCCGGCGAGACGGCAGCCCCGCCGTGACCGGCCGGGACCGCCCAGTCAGCCATCGTGCCCGCTGCCGCGAGCGCCGGATCTGCCGGGCGGGGAAGCCCGGCGGGGACCGCGCCGGGCGCCGTCGCCCGCGCCGGGCCGGGCACCAGCGTCACGGGAACGAGCGCGGCGGCCCGCTCGGCCAGCTCAGCGGCGGCGGGCCTGCGGGCCGGGTCGCGGGCCAGGGCGGCCGCCACCAGCGGGAGTATCGGCGGCGGGCAGCCAACCCGGGCCGGCTGCCCGTGCACGATCCGGTAGAAGATCGTCTCGAATGAGCCGGTGCCGAACGGCGGCCGGCCGGTGGCGGCGAACGCCACCGTGGCCCCCCACGAATGCACGTCCGACGCCTGGCCGCTCTGCTTGCCCTCGATCACCTCGGGCGCGAGATAACCGGGGGTGCCCATGAACATCCCGGTCTGGGTGATCCTGGTCGAGTCCGGCAGATGCGCGATGCCGAAATCGATCACCACGGGCTCGCCGCCGGCGAGCATGATGTTGCCGGGCTTAACATCCCGGTGCACGACACCCGCCGCGTGCACGGCGGTCAGCGCGGCGGCGAGGCCGCGCGCCACCGCGGCAAGCTCCTGACCGCGCCGCGGCCCGCCGGCGGTGACCACCTGCTCCAGTGTCCGGCCCTGCACGTACCTGGTGACGATGTAGGGCGGGTCACAGGTCACGTCCGCGTCGATGACCTCAGCCACGTACGGGCTGCGCACGCGGCGCATCGTCTCGACCTCACGGGCAAGGCGGCGGCGGGCATCCGGATCCCCGGCCACAGCGGGCCGGAGCACCTTCACGGCGACCGGGCGGTCCTCGGCATCCGTGGCCAGGTAGACAACGCCCATTCCGCCCTCGCCGATGCGCTCAAGCACGCGATAGGGCCCGAAGGAATCCGGTGACCGGTCCTGGACAGACATGACGGCACCAGACTACGGAGTCCCGGCCGCTCCCGCCGGCCGCCAGCCGCGAAAGCCGGCTAGCTCCGCCGCCAGGCCTTGACAGCATTACGCAGTAGCGGGCGCGGGACAGCCCGGGAGAGGCCGGCGATTACCTTGTACTGCGCCCCCGGCACCACGACCGGCCGGCCCGCGGCGACGGCGTCCAGGCCTGCCCGCGCCACCCGGCCCGCGTCGAGCCAGGCGAAGGACGGCGCCGACGAGGCTCTCTCATGCCCCTCGTCATGGAACTCGGTCCGGGTCAGGCCGGGGCAGAGGGCCGTCACGTGCACGCCGCGGCCGGACACCTCGGCAGCCAGGCTCTCGCTGAAGGACGTCACGAACGCCTTCGTCGCCCCGTACGTGGCCGAGCCGGGCGAGACGAGGAAACCGGCCACCGACGAGACATTGAGCACCCCGCCGTGACCGCGCCGCAGCATGCCGGGCAGCACGGCGTGGGTCAGCCGGACGAGGGCGAGCACGTTGAGCCGGATCTGCGCCTCCGCGCTGCCGGCCGGCACGTCGGCGACAGACCCGGAGACGCTGAAGCCGGCGTTGTTGACCAGCAGCTCAACTGGCCTGCCGGCATCGGCTAGCCGGTCCTCGGCGGCCAGCAGCCCCGCCGGGGTGGTCAGGTCGGCGCCGATGACCTCGACCGCGACCTGGTGTGCCTCGCGCAGGCTGGCCGCGACCTCGGCCAGCCGCCCGGCCCGGCGGGCGACCAGGATGAGGTCGCAGCCGTCGGCCGCCAGCAGCCTGGCCAGGTTCTCCCCGATCCCGCTGGATGCCCCGGTGACGAGCGCGGTGCGGTACGACTGGTGCATCTGGCGCATCAGTCTCCGGCCACCAGCTTGCGCAGCGCCTGAGCCGTGTCCGCGTTCTGCTCCGCGTGCGCGACGAGCGCCCTGGCAAGCTCCTGAGCCCAGGTGCCCACCGGAACGGGCTGGCGGGACAGCACCACGCCGCGGACCTCGCGGCAGATCTCGGCCACCGGGACGCCGCGCTTGACGCTGAGCGTCATGACCAGATCGCCCATCCGGACGGTGATCTTGACAACCTGGCCGGGGCGGCCGCGCATCCGGTCGGATGCCGTCCGGTCCCTCTCGATCGTGACCCACCCGGCGGGCAGCGCGTCGCCGAGCGACTCGGTCAGGACGCGGGCGTAGATGGCCACGTCGGCGCTATCCGCGCGGAGCGCCGCGGTGACCATGTCGAGCGAGAGGCCGTCGCCAGGATCGGTCACTTCGGCACCATCCTTAGCTGCGGCGCGGTCGTGGGGCGGGAAGGCCGCTGGCTCCCGTCAGGGACGGCGGCGCTCACCGGCCGGCGAACGTGGCCTTCCCTGGCCCATTCTCGATGAAACTGCGCATCCCTGTCCGCTGGTCCTCGGTGGCGAACAGCCCGGCGAAGTTCAGTCGCTCGATCTCGAGCCCGGAGTCGAGATCTACGTCAAGGCCCTCGTCGATGGCCTGCTTCGCGGCGCGCAGCGCGATGGCCGGGCCGCCGGCGTAGCGGTCCACCAGGTCCCGTGCCGCCTGGTAGACGTCCGCGTCAGGGACGACCCTGTCCACGAGGCCGATGGCGAGCGCCTCCGCCGCGCCCACGAAGCGCCCGGTGTAGACGATGTCCTTGGCCCTGGCCGGCCCGACCAGGCGCGGCAGGCGCTGCGTCCCGCCCGCCCCGGGGATGACGCCCAGCAGGATCTCCGGCTGCCCGACCCTGGCGCTCTCGCCCGCCACCCTGAAGTCAGCGCAGAGCGCGAGCTCGAGGCCGCCGCCCAGCGCGTAACCGGTGATCGCCGCCACGACCGGCTTGGGGATCTTCGCGACCGCGGTGAACGCCTCCTGCAGCCGGCGGGTGTCAGCCGCCATCTGGCTGTAGGTCGCCTCCGCCATCTCCTTGATGTCGGCCCCGGCCGCGAATACCCTCTCGCCGCCGTAGATGATCACGGCGCGGACTTCCTGATCGGCGCTGACCTGCGCGGCCGCGGCGGCTATCTCGTCCTGGACCTGGGCGTTCAGCGCATTCATCGGCGGGCGGTCCAGCCGGATCACGGCCACGGCCTGGTCGATCTCGAGCCGAACGAACTCAGTCATGCCGCACCTCTATGCCGGGCCTCTATGCCGCACCTCTATGCCGAGCAATGATCCTACGCGGGCAACCTGCCGGTGAGCGCCGACGGCCAGCCGTAGCCGGCCGGCCAGCGCGGGCCTCGCCAGCCGGCTCAGGTACCGGCCGGCGCAGGCGGGGTCGTAGCTCAGCAGGGCCGCGAACGCGTCCGCGCGTGCCTGGTCATCGGAACGGGCATGCTGACCCTGGCGGCGGCCCCGGGCGGCCCCCGGCCGGTCGAGGGCGAGCATTACTCCCATATTCCCTGCCACCCCCCTCGGGTAACGACCCGGGACGCCCGTGCCAGAGCTGGCGCCGAGGGCGCGAACCCCGGGTTTGTGGGTGTAAACCTAGTGCGAATAAATGCGAAGGGTCAAGAACTTCGCGCGAAGTTGACACGGTGGGTCGCATGTCAGGTAACGTAGCCCATGAAGCACGGAACCTCCGTTGCCAACAGGGAAAATTGCTGCGGTGACGCCGGTCGGAAGCGGGAACACGACTGCGAAGTTTGTGCGAAGGTGGCGATATGCCTACTCGTCCAGCACCACCGCCGTGGGGCACCTTGATCACCGGAGCACTCCGTCAGGCCGGGATGTCGGCGCGAGAGGCGTCGCGCCGGGCCGGGATCAGTGAGGGCCGCTGGCGGCAGATCACCAGTGGATACCAGGTCGTCAGTGCTGGCGTCTACGCGCCCGTGCGGGGGCCAGCGGCCACACTGGCCCGGATGGCGGCCGTCGTCGGCGTTACCCCGGCCCAGCTCGAGACGGCCGGCCGGGGAGACGCCGCGGCGGTGGCCACGGCAGCGTCCCCGGCGGCCGACGCCGGCGAGGCGATCCTGCGGCGCGTCCGGGAGATGGACACCGATCAGGCCCGCGAGTTGCTGGCCTCGATCGCCGTCCAGCTTGGCGTGACGCTGGCCGCCGAGGATGCCACGCCCGCGGAGCGCCGGTACGGTACCTAGCGCGGTGTCCACCAGGCCCAGGGAGAGGGACATCCGGTGAACGACCAGCCCGCGTCCACCGACCTGGATCGCCTGCGCGAGATGGCCCGTGCTCTCGCGGAGAGCGACCCTGGACCGGCGAGCGAGCTCGCCTGCGCGCTCGCGGACGCGATCGCCGGCGTGGCCGGGCGCATGGACGCGCTATGGCGCCTGATCGCCGCGGTGGTCGAGACGGCAGGACTCAGCCTGCCGGACGCCAAGTCGCCGCCCGCCGAGTTCACCCAGGCGCTTGCCGCGCCCCGCGGCACCGGCGAGCACAGCGTCCGGCTGAATATCGACGGCAGGGAGTGGGTCGCGGCGATCAGCCAGGATGAGCGCCCCGCCGATCCGGCGGGTGCCTGGGCCACGATTGAGCGCATCACGAAGGCCGCCGGCCAGCAGGAGCCTGACGACGACACCCCGTGGCCCCCGGCAGGCTAGGCCCGTAATTCGCAGCATGCCTGTCAGTAGGCGGGCCCGCCAGTTGTGCCTGCCGCGCTGGCCGCTGGCCGGGTGTCAGCACTCCGGAAAAAATTTTTCGCGCCTTTTTTCTGCCGGGTGCCCCAGGCGG
>Ga0302184_10000300_pt1 | contig 32833 bp, 32 predicted proteins | sample I_Palsa_N3_3_FD_200233 | JGI IMG/M metagenome (GOLD analysis project Ga0302184, IMG submission 200233) | Peat permafrost microbial communities from Stordalen Mire near Abisko, Sweden - I_Palsa_N3_3 | ecosystem: Environmental > Terrestrial > Soil > Palsa > Peat permafrost | place: Sweden...
AGTGCCCTAGCCTCCGTCTCCGCCGTCCTCGGCCTGGCGGCCGGGATGCTTGCCGTGGCCGGCTGCAAGGTTGAGGCGCCGGCTGCCGCTCAGGGCACCGCCTCGGCCGCGGTCCAGCCACAGTCCGCGGCCTCGGCCGTGACGCGATCCGGCCCGCTGATCATCGAGCCCGGCCCGGGGTTCTCCCCCGTCTACAGTCTGATCAGCGGCGCCAAGCACAGCATCGACGTGACCATGTACGAGTTCGCCGACACCACCGCGGAACATGACCTGGCGGCGGCGGCCAAGCGCGGTGTGCGCGTCCACGTCATCCTGGACCGGCGCGAGCAGAGCGAGGACGCGACCGCGTACTCCTACCTCGGCTCTCACGGGGTCACGGTCACCTGGTCCTCGACGAGTTACCACTACACCCACCAGAAGACCCTGATCGTGGACGGGACCGAGGCGGTCATCATGACCGCCAACCTGACCAGCGAGTACTATCCGACGTCCCGGGACTTCCTGATCCTCGACACCAACCGGTCCGACGTCTCCGCCATCACCGCGGTGTTCAGCGCCGACTTCGCTCACCGGGCCGTTCGCCCCAGCGACGGGAGCGATCTCGTGTGGTCACCGACGGACGCACAGGACAAACTGCTCGGCCTCATCAACGGGGCCACCAGCAGCCTGCGCATCTACAGAGAGGAAATGGGCGATACGGCGGTGGAGAACGCGCTGATCAAGGCGGCAAAACGCGGCGTCGACGTGCAGATCTGCGGGGAGAACGAAGACGGCGAGTACGACAGCGCGTACGCCAAGCTGGCCCGGGCCGGGATCCACATCAGCTATTACAGTTCGTCCACCGGCTTCTACATCCACGGGAAGGTCATCGAGGCGGACTACGGCACCTCGCACGCGAAGGTCTTCATCGGCTCGGAAAACTTCTCGAGCACCTCCCTGAACGACAATCGCGAGCTCGGGCTGATCATCTCGAACCGCGCGGTCCTGTCCGCGATCGCCAGCACGTTCGCCGCCGATTTCCGGGGCGGCAAGCACTGGGCCTAGGTATCCCCCAGATCGGAAGGGTCTTATTTTGTCCATTAACCTGATCCGTTCTGACAGCCTGTATGAAGGCGCTCCCTATGCGTACGCGTCCGTCGCCCCACTGGGTTCGCTGATCTTCACCGCCGGAGCATGCCCCCTTGACGACAAGGGCGAGGTTGTCGGCGCGGGTGACGTCCGGGCGCAGGCGAGCCTGGCGGTAGCCAATCTCAGCACCGCCCTGGCGGCATCCGGTGCCACCCTCGCTGATGTCCTTAAGACCACCATCTTTGTCGCCTCGGCTGAGCAGGCGGATCTCGTCTCGGCATGGCAGGTGATCGAGGAGGCGTTCGGTGATCACGACCCGCCGAGCACGCTCCTTGGCGTCACCGTCCTGGGCTACTCCGGCCAACTCGTCGAGATTGAAGCCGTCGCCGTGGTAGCGGGATAGCGACGGGATCCCAGGCCAGCCAGGAGCTCCCTTGCGTGAACTGGCCGCACCGTGTACGAAAAGACTGTTCGTCCGGCTGACACGCTGCGCAGGGAGGCGCTCTCATGCCCAAGTATCTGTTTCAAGGGTCCTATATCGGCGAAGGGCTCAAGGGCCTGGCCACCGAGGGTGGCACGCCACGGGTAGACGCAGCGAAGGAACTCTTCGCCAGCCTGGGCGGAACGCTGGAATGCTTCTACTTTTCTTTCGGAGCCGATGACCTCCTGGTGATCTGCGATCTGCCAGACAACGAGAGTGCCGCCGCGTTCTCGCTGGCCATCAACAACACGGGTAAGGCCAAGGGCCGGGTCACCCCATTGATGACACCGGAGGAGATGGACCGGGCCACCACCAAGTCGCCCCAGTACCGCGCGCCCGGCGAGTCCTGAACCCCGATAACCCTGGGATAATCAGAGCATGCTCGGAACCGTGGCCGCGCTCCGCCGGTATCCGGTCAAGTCCATGCTCGGCGAGGACGTGGACGCGAGCGAGGTGACCCGGCTCGGCCTGGCCAGGGACCGGCGCCTGGCCGTGATCAGCCGCCGGACGGGCAAGGTCGCGAGCGCGAAGTACCCGCGGCTGTGGCGCGACCTGCTCACCCTTTCTGCCCAGGCGCTGGACCGCGACGTAAAGATCACCCTGCCGGGGGGTAAGACCGTCCGGAGCACCGACGCGGACGTCGATACGATCCTGTCTGAGCTGCTGGATGAGCCCGTCACGCTGATCGCCACCCGCCCGCCCGCCGCGTCCCTTGACCGGGCCGTTCCCGACGCGGTGCTGCGCGCCGGCATCAACGCGCGGGTGCCCTTCGAGGTGAACGAGATCGGCTCGGGTTCCCCGCCGGGCACATTCGTCGATTTCGCGCCGCTGCACCTGCTGACCACCTCGACGCTCGGGCGCATCGCCGAGCTCAGCCCGTACCGAACGGCCCGGGTCGAGCGCTACCGGCCGAACATCATCATCCGTACCGCCGCCGCCGGCTTCACCGAGAACGACTGGCTCGACCGGATTCTGCGCATCGGCGATGAGCTCACGCTCCGCGTGATCGCCCGGACGCCCCGGTGTGCCGTGCCGACGCTAGCGCACGGCAATCTGCCCAGGGACGCCGAGGCCCTCAGGGTTCTCGCCCGGCACAACCGGGTGGAACCGCTGGATTCACTCGCCCCTGAGCCGTGCGCCGGCGTCTACGCCGAGGTGCTGAACCCGGGCCCTATCAGCACCGGCGCCCTCGTCCGCATGGCCTAGTCCCTCCCCCGCCCCGCCACCCCGCGACCGTCAGCTGCGGAAGCGGCGGTGCAGGTCGTGGACCTGCTCGTCGAGGCCGGGCACCGGACCCTGCACCGCCAGGCCGGGAGCGACCTCGTTGATGGCCAGCGGGCGCACCGGTGACGGCCCCACCCCGAGAACCCCGAGTTCGGTGAGCCAGGCTGTCAGCTGCCGGGACGAGCTCACGTACACGATGCGGCCCAGCCCGACCCAGGCGTGCGCGGACGAGCACATCGGGCAGTGCTCACCGGAGGTGAAGACGGTGGCCGCGGCCCGGTCCGCGGCGGTCATGTTCTCCGCGGCCCAGCGGGCCAGCTCGAACTCCGGGTGGCGGGTGGCGTCACCCATGCTTACCTCACGGTTGCGGTCCTCGGCGAGGACCCGCCCGTCGGCCGCCACCAGCACCGAGCCGAACGGGAAGTCCCCCGCGTCCACCGCCTCGGCCGCCAGCTCCACGCAGCGTCGCAGGTGAGGCAGTTCTCCCGGGGAGACTTCTGCCGGGTCTGCTGTCACTTGGCCATCATGCGTCACCACAGCTCCGTTCGGTATCAGTGTTTTGTGATTGTTGCCCGGCCCAGCGGTCGGCCACCGCCGCCAGGGCGTGCCACGCCTCCTGCGGGCGGGCCGTCTCACGCGGATCGCCGTTGAACGGGTCGAGCACCACGGTGCCGGCGCCGAGCAGGCGCAGCCGCTCCAGGTCCTCAGTAATCTGCCCCATCGTGCCGTGCCCGGCCAGCCGGTCCTCGCCGGTGACCGCGGAAGCGGTCAGCTGCAGGGCGATGCGCGGCATCAGGACGGGCCGGGGCCGCTGCTGACCGGCGGCGGCGGCCGTGAGGCGGTCCACCGCGCTGGCCAGCCAGCCGGGGGTGAACCGCAGCGGGTGCCAGGCGTCACCGAGGCGCACCGCCCGGCGAAGCGCGGCGTCGCTGTTGCCGCCGACCCAGATCGGGATCTGCCCGCCGCGATAGTCCTGGTCGTCGCGCCAGGCGGCGCGGATCGCGAGCAGATGCTCGTCGGTCAGCCTCCCCCGCTGTTCAAAGGTCACGCCGAGCGCGCCGAACTCCTGCCGCGCCCAGCCGACGCCGACGCCCAGCACCAGCCGGTGGCCGCTGAGGTCGTTGAGGTTAGCCGCCATCCTGGCGACCAGCAGCGGGTGCCGGTAGGGCACGATGAGCACCGTGGTGCCGAGTCGTACCCTGTGGGTGAGCCCGGCCAGCCAGGCCAGCGTGGTGAACGGCTCGTAGAACGGCGCCGGGTACTGCTCCGCGACGTCGGCGGTCACGGCGATGTGATCGGAGACCATCAGCAGGTCAAAGCCGAGACCCTCCACCGTCTGGGCCCAGCGGGCCAGCGTGTCCGGCCTGGTACCCGGCCCGAAGTTCGGGACGTTCACGCCTAGTCGCACCGGGTCAACCTATCGAATGACCAGGCGGGTGCCCGGGCCGGGAGCGGTATGCTTGAAGGGTGAACAGTTACGGACTCCAGGTCATGATGCCCCGCTCGCGGGGCCGCTGACGCGTCCGGACGTTTCGATTTCCGAGGCCCTGCTACGGGGCCTCGATGTGTTTAGGCGCTCGGAGCCCCCCGAAGGAGGCTGCGATGACCGCGCCGCACACCTATATCACCACCACGATCCCGTACGTCAACGCGCGCCCGCACATCGGGTTCGCGCTCGAGCTGGTGCAGGCCGACGTCCTGGCCCGCTACCGTCGCGGGCGCGGGGAAAGCGTCAGGTTCCAGGCCGGGACCGATGACAACTCGCTCAAGAACGTGCTCGCCGCGCAGGCGGCCGGCCAGCCGGTGCGCGAGTTCGTCGACCGCAACGGCGATGCGTTCCTGGCCCTGGGCGACGCGCTGTCGCTGACCATCGACGACGTCATCCGCACCAGCCGCGACCCCCGCCACCGGCCGGGCGTGGAACGCCTCTGGCGGGCCTGCGCCGACGCCGGCGACCTGTACCGCAGGCGCTACGACGGTCTGTACTGCACGGGCTGCGAGCAGTTCTACCGCGGGGCCGAACTCCGTGACGGCCGCTGCCCCGAGCACGAGACCGTTCCGCAGCACGTCACCGAGGAGAACTGGTTCTTCCGGCTGTCCCGCTACGCCGGAATGCTCCGTTCGGCGATCATCTCCGGGCGGCTGCGCATCGAGCCCGCCGGGCGGCGGAACGAGGTGCTCGCGTTTATCGACAGCGGGCTCGAGGATTTCTCGGTGTCCCGGCCTGCCGAACGGGCCGGGGGCTGGGGCATTCCCGTACCCGGTGACCCGGAGCAGATCATCTACGTGTGGTTCGACGCCTTGTGCAACTACCTCACGGCGCTGGGCTACGGTACCGGCGATGACGAGTACCGGCGGTGGTGGGAAGACGGCGGGCGTCGCGTCCACCTGCTCGGCAAGGGCGTGCTGCGGTTCCACGCCGTCTACTGGCCGGCCATGCTGCTTTCTGCGGGCCAGCCGCTGCCCACCGACATCTTCGTGCACGACTACCTGACCGCTGGCGGCCGGAAGATCAGCAAGTCCGCTGGTGCTCCGGTCTGCGAGCCCGCCGCGCTGGCCGCCGAGTACGGTGCCGACGCGGTCCGCTGGTGGCTGCTGCGGGAGGTGCCGCGGGTAGGCGACGCCGATTTCACCGTCGAACGGCTGATCGCCCGCGCCGACGACGAACTGGCCAACGGTCTGGGGAACCTGGTCAACCGCGTGGTCGCGATGATCCACCGCTACCGTGACGGCCATCCGCCGGAACTAGCCGGAACGGGCTGCGGCCTGCTCGCCGACCAGGCCCTGGATACGGCCTGCCGTCAGGCGCCGGGCCTCATCGGCGCGGCGCTTGAGGAGTTCGACTTCCGGCAGGCCGCAGCGGCAGTCTGGGCGATCGCGGACGAGGCGAACCGGTTCGTCAACCGGGTCCGGCCCTGGCAGCTGGCTAAGGCTGAGCCAGCTAGCGCCGATGCCGGGAGCCGCCTCGACGCCGCGCTCCGGAAGCTGCTGGACGCGTGCCAGGTCCTGGGCCGGGAGCTAAGCCCGTTTCTGCCCGACGCCGCGGCACGCATCACAGCTCAGTGCACACCGGATGGGGACGGTCGCCTGCCGTCCCCATCTCCGGTGTTCCGGCGGCTGGCGCTGCGGCCGGCCGCCGTTCCCGCATGAGGTCGTGATCCGGGGCGTCCGGACTACCGGCGTCGGCGGCCCGACTCCATGCCGGTGAGCCGCAGCAGGAGCAGCAGCACGAAGGCGCCGATGATCGATCCGATAATGCCCACGGCGTGGAAGCTGTGAATGCTCACGTTGTGGTACTTGATGAGGTTCTGCAGGAATCCGCCGATGAAGGACCCGACGATGCCGAGCACGATGGTGCCGAGGATGCCGAGGGAGTCGCGGCCGGGGAGAAGCAAGCGGGCGATCAGGCCGGCGATCAGTCCGATGATGATCCACACGATGATGAAGGTAACCATGGCCCTATTCTTTCCAGGCCACGCGAAATATGCGTTGTCCGCTAAAACAACCATCAATCGTGATAATCACGCCTGCGACTCGGCTAGCTCGCGCTCCAGCGGCGTGCGGAAGCGCGGGGTGACCCGGTCGGAGCCGATCCAGGCGCGGAGCCGCCCGGCCTCGGCGGCGATCGCCGCGGCGGCTTCGGTCCCGGTGTCCTCAAGGAGCCGGACCACGATCTCGCCGTCTTTGCGCTGGGCCCAGCCGCCGACGATCCTGCCGTCCCACCAGGCGGTGGGCCCGATGTTCCCCGACCGGTCGAAGAGCGCCTGCGCGTGGTGCCCGACGTACCAGGCGCGGTCCCGCCAGCCCATCGGGGTGGGGTCCTGGGCCGGCAGCAGAGCCGGCCACGGCGGGACGGTCGCCGGCTCGTCCAGGGCCGGCTCGTCGGCGGTGAGGATGATGCCGGCGGCCCCGCCGAGGTCCACCTCGGTGACCTGCAGCTCGGCCAGCGCCTGCTTGACCTGCCCGGTCGTCCAGCCGGTCCACCACTGCAGGTCAGAGACCGGGGCCGGACCGAAAGCGAACAGCCACCTGCGGGCCAGCTCGGCCCGGGCCGCGGTCGCCGGCAGTTCGGCCCGGGCCCCGGCGGCGGACCAGGTGAACTGGGTCGAGGTCCATCCCCCGCGCGGCCGGCCGCGGACAATGAGACCTTCGGCGGACAGCAGCGTAAGCAGCCGGGAGGTGAGGTTCACCGCTCCGCCATAGGGATTGTCCGCGGCGTCCAGGATCTGGGTGCGCAGCCGAGCCTCGTCCCTGGCCAGCTCCGCGCCGGTCGCGGAGCCGCGCTCGGCGAGCGCGCGCACCGTGGCCTCGCCCACGTCCTTGAGCCAGGTCGCCGGGTCCGGTGCGATCTCCGCTCGCTGCACGACCTGGGTCAGCTGCCGGCGCAGGCGCTCGGCGATCTGGTCGGTGCAGGCGGCCTGGATCACCGGGACCAGCGCCGCGGGCACCACGAACACGGTCCGGCGCATGCCGAGCATCCGCACCAGCGCGCGCTCGGTGTACAGCGCGTGCTCGACGGCCGCTTTATCGGCCGAGCCGGTACGGGCCCAGGCGGCCAGGTAGACCGAGGCCGGATCGGTGCCGTGCAGCGCGATCATGCCCGCCGCCGCGCCGGTCACAGAGCCGGCCCGCGCGGCGGGCGCCAGGTGGTGGCGGACGGCCAGCCTGGCCCGCCGTTCGGCCGGACTGACCGTCCGCATACCGGTGCCCATGGAGACGACCATACTCAGCCAGGCCGGCACGGTAACGTCAGATTGTGACCAGCTTCCGCCAGCCCGGCACCGTGCTGACCGACCATGTCTTCGCCGTCCCGGTCGATCACGGCCGCCCCGAAGGGGAGCAGATCGAGGTGTACGCCCGTGAGGTCGTCGCCATCGATAAGGCCGACGCGGAACTGCCCTGGCTGCTGTTCCTGCAGGGTGGCCCCGGGTTCGGGGCGCAACGGCCGACGGGCCGGGAAGGCTGGCTGGACCGGGCGCTCAACGACTTCCGGGTGCTGCTCCTCGACCAGCGCGGTACCGGCCGGTCCTCCCCCGTGAACCGGCAGACGCTGGCGCGATTCGGCCCGAAGGCCCAGGCCGATTACCTGACGCACTTCCGGGCCGACAGCATCGTGCTCGACGCCGAGCTGATCAGGCGCGAGCTGACCGGCGACGTGCCGTGGAGCGTGCTGGGACAGAGCTTCGGCGGGATGTGCACGGTGACCTACCTGTCCTTCGCCCCGCACGGCATCCGGGAGGCCTTCATCACCGGCGGGCTGCCCGGGCTGACCGTGACCGCCGACGATGTCTACCGGCACACCTATCGCACCGTTATCGGCAAGAACGCCGCGCACTACGGGCGGTACCCCGGCGACGTAGAGCAGGCGCAGCGGGTGGCCTCGTACCTGGCCACCCATGACGTCCGGCGGCCCGATGGCGGGCCGTTGTCCGTCGAGGCCTTCCAGTCGGCCGGGGCCGTGCTCGGCCGCAGCGACGGCAGCCACGAGCTGCACTACCTGCTGGAGAACCCGTTCTCAGACGACGAGGCGTTGTCCGACGCTTTTCTCTACGCCGTCATGGATGAGCTCAGCTTCGCCGCCGGGCCGCTGTACGCGTTGCTGCATGAGGCGTCCTACGCCCAGGGTTCCGCGACCCGGTGGGCCGCGCAGCGGATCAGGGCGGAGTTCGGCGAGTTCGATCCCGATCCGGCCATCGCCGGGACCGCTCCCCTGTACTTCACCGGCGAGATGATCTACCCGTGGATGATCGACGCCGACCCGGTGCTCCGCCCGCTGCGCGAGGCCGCCAGCATCCTGGCCGAACGTGACGACTGGCCGCCGCTGTATGACCCGACGCGGCTGGCGGCGAACGACGTGCCGGTGGCCGCCGCCGTCTACTACGACGACATGTACGTGGACCGGGAGTTCTCGATGCGGACCGCCCAGGCGATCCGGGGCCTGCGGACGTGGGTGACCAGCGAATATGAGCATGACGGGCTGCGGGTGAGCGACGGGGCCGTGCTCAACCACCTGATCGAGATGTGCCGCGGCAACATCTGAACGTTCTGTGTCGTGACGATCATCCGGCCGGGGCTGCATAGCAGCCGCTACGGTGGGCAGGTGCTCGGTATGTCCGGCTTGCTCTCCAGGCGGTTCGTCGTCATCGCGGCCGCAGCCGTGGTGCTGGCTGTGGCGGCCGGCGGCACCGCCTACGCCCTCTCCGCATCATCCTCCGCTCACATCGCGTCCCTGCCCTTGGCCGGGCGCAGCCACGCCGCGCTTGAGATCACCAGCGGGACCTCGGCCCTTGACGTCAGCGTCGCCAACCTCCACGGCGCCCTGCTGCGGGTCTCGACCCCGGACGGTGCCCCCGTCCGGCCGGTGCTGTCCGGATCGGGCCCGATCGTGCTGTCGCTCGCGGGCGGCGGCACGACCTCCGCCAGGAATACGGACAACGCGGTCACCGTGGTGCTCAGCTCCTCTGTCGTGTGGAGCCTAGATTTCGCGGCCGGAACCCAGCGGACCGAGGCCGACCTACGCGGCGGACGGGTGAGCGGGATCGCCGTGACGGCGGGCTCGGACATCCTGGACATGAGACTGCCCCGGCCAGCCGGGACATTGCCCTTCCTGCTCGCGGGCGGCGTGAGCCAGTTCCTGATCAGCCTGCCCGGCGGCGTGCCGGCCCGGGTGACGGTGGGCGGAGGCGCTGCCTACGTGTCGACGGGAAACCAGGACCTGACCGGGGTCGCCGGCGGGACCGTGCTGACCCCGCCCGGCTGGGCCGCGGCGACGTCCCGGCTCGACATCGACGCCACCTCCGGTTTCTCCCGCCTGACCGTCAGCCAGTGGAATCCGGCCGCTTCCTAGGGCCGTCCCGCCGGGGAGTCAGCTCAGTAACCGGACAGCAGCGTCTGGAGGCGGGCGAGGCCGGATTGGGCGAGGTGGCTGCGGAGTCGGCCGCGGTGGTCAGGGCGTCGTCCCCAGATGAACAGCTGACGCGCGCCGGCGTCGATATCGACCCAGGGTTCGTCGGCCTCATCGCTGGCCCAGGCGAGGGTGGCGCTGCCGTTCTCGACGATGACCCGAAGGTCGGGCTGCCCATTGGCGCGCAGCCTGACGTGGAACTCGGAGTCCGGGTCAGGATCGTGAGCGCGGCCGGCGACGAGCAGGATCCGGCCGAGCTCACCGACCGAGTGGTCGACGAGGTCCATGTCGCCGAGCAACTGGCGGCTGATTTCGTCGTCACCGGCGATGTCCCAACGATGCAGGGCATGTTCGTTGCGCAGGTGGGGAATGAACTTCGCGACCGCCATACGCCGACCGGTCCACGGGATGACCGCGTCCGGTTCGCGGTCGAGTACGTCGCCAACTAGACGACGCATCCGTTCCTCTTCGGCATCGAGCCGGTTCAGCAGCGCCGGGTGCTGGATCATCTGCAGCGGAGCTTCGCGTTCTTCGAAGTTTCGCGTCTGGGGCACCGGATGGCCTTGCAGGTACGGCTCGAGATGACGGATGACCTCCACGGCGATGCCAGCTACGTGCGCGGCGATCTCGTGTGTGGTCCATCCGTCGCAGGCGCTCACCGCCTCCGGCGCGGTCTTGTCCATCGCCGCCAGGAACGCTTCCGCCTCACGGCTTCGCTCGATCACAGCATCCTCTCCCCGTTCCGTTCTGCACCCCGCCACCGCTGCCGATGCTAAAGGCAACCTACTTCGACCAGCTGCCTTCACGGTCACGTCCAGAGTGAGTCCGGGTAGCTGCGGCGAAGCTCAGGCGCGACATCCGCCGACCCCACCAGCGGGCGCCCCGGGTGGCCATGTCGATCCCAGAGCCGCTGCTCGCGGCTGCGGAATCGTCAGCGTGCTGCGCAGCACGCGGAGGGCGATCCCGGCGACCTGGGGGTCGGCGCCGGGGCGGAATCGGGCCGTGAGGCTGATCGGCGGGGCCGCAGGCAGGTCGTACCGCTCGATCAGGCCTTCCGGCGGCGCCCCGGCCAGGGCGAGCAGGGTGACGCCGAGTCCGCCGCGCGCGGCGTTGAGGACGCCAGCCAGGTAGGCGGCGTCGCCGACCACCTTGGTCCGGATACCGTGCTGGGCCAGGACGGTCAGGGCTCTCCCGCGGATCGCGCAGGGTTCCTCGATCGCGATCAGCGGCCAGGGCTGGTCCGCGGACGGGGGCTTCCACCCGGGCGCGGCGCACCAGGCCAGCCGGAGTGAGCCGACCAGCTTGCCCGGCTGCGAGCTTGCCTCGGTAATGAAGACCGCGAGATCGATACTGCCCCGGTCCAGCGCGTCGTTCAGCGGGGTGGTCCGGTCGAACCGGAACTTGACCTGCAGGTCAGGGAATGCCTCGCCGAGCGCCGAGACCACCGGGGGCAGCAAGTAGTCAGCCGCGTGGTCGGTCGCGCCGATGACGAACTCCGGAGCTTCGACCAGGGCCAGCCGCCGCAGCGCCTCATCGTGGGTCGCGATGATCTGCCGGGCCTCGGCGAGCAGGGCCACCCCGGCCGGGGTGAGCCGGGCCCGGCGCCCGTCCGGTTCGACGAGGGGCCTGCCGAGCACACGCTCGAGCCGGCGAACGTGCTGGCTGACCGCCGACTGGCTAAGCTGGAGGCTCGCGGCGGCGCGGTGGAAGCCGCCCGTATCGGCTACCGCGATCAGGCTCCGCAGCGGAGTTATGTCCAGCACCTTCGTCATGTCATCCAAGAGTAATCAGATTGATAAGCATTCCCGATCAAGCCGATTCGCGATCGTCGTTGGACGGGCTCCTCCCAACCCTACTATTTTAATCGGTATAACCGGAAACTGTCTGCTCACCGCTTCGCATCTGGGATCGAGCTGCTACGTCGGCTGCTGGCCGATGGTACTGGCGATCCGCCCAGCCCAGCCGAGGAACTCCCGATGACTCTGGTAGATCAGCATGTCCCCGTCCTCACCTGGGCCGAGCCCGAAGGTATCGCCGTCCGCGGCACGCTCGTCGTCATCCCGGGCCGTGGTGAGCAGCCCGCGCACTACGACCGGTTCGGGCGCCGTGTCGCCGCCGACGGCTATCGAGTGCACGCCGTGACCGATCCCACGGTAGCCGCCGAACTCGCCGCGTCCCAGATATCCAGCCAGCTCACCGGCGCACCGGGGCGGGAGGTACCGGGACCACGGGTCCTGGCCGGATCCGATACCGGCGCCTTGTTCGCGGCGGGGCTGGCTGCCGCCGGCCAGGTTCCCGGGCTGGACGCGCTCGTGCTGGCCGGCCTGCCTGTCTTCGAGGACAGCCCCGGCCGGGGCTCATGGGAAGAGGAACTCGACACCAGGACCGCGTGCCCCACGCACCGCGGGCGGCTGTCCGGTTCTGGCCTGCGCCGCGGCGCGCTGTACGAGCCGGTTCCCGCGGGCTGGGCCGAGCGGGCCGACCTGAGCGCGGTGACCCAGCCGATCCTCGGCATCCACGGCACCGACGACCCGGTCAGCCCGCTCGCCGCGGTCCGCTCCCGCTACGCGACGGCGGCGTCGGCCGAGCTGGTCAGTATCGCGGGCGGCAGGCACGACGCGCTCAACGACGTGACGCACCGGACGGTGGCCGCGACGATCGTCTTGTTCCTGGAGCGGCTGCGGCTGGGAGCAGAGCTGCCGCGCATCGCGATCCGCGAGACGCTCGAGCCTGCCGCGGGACCGGACCGTCCCGTTGAGCCGGGGTATAAAGGCCGGGGCCGGTGAGCAGGTACATCATCATCGGAGCGGGCGGTGTCGGGGTGAGCATCGCCGCCGAGCTGCAGCGAGCGGGCCGCGAGGTGATAATCGTCGCCCGCGGCGCACAGCTGGAATTCCTGCGGACGGGGAAACTGCGCTACGCCAGGCCGGACGGGGCGCGCTACCTCGAGCTGGCCGCCGTCGGAGATGCGGCCGAGGTCGACCTCACCTCCGACGACGTGCTGGTGCTCGCGACCAAGACGCAGGACGTCGAGGCCGCCGTCGCCGACTGGGCCTGGCGGCCGGTCCGGCACCCCGACGGAACCCGGCGTCCGGCCGGCGCCAGCCTTCCCCTGCTGACCACCCAGAACGGTCTAGAAACCGAGCGCTTCGCGCTGCGCCGCTTCGCCTCCGTGCTCGCCGGGGTGCTGTGGATCCCCGCTACCTACGTCCAGGCCGGCGAGGTGATCTCGGCGGGAGCGCCCGCGGTGGGGGTGATCTGGCTCGGCGCCTACCCGGGCGGCTCGCATCCGTGGCTGGCTGCCATAGCCGACGATGTGCGGGCGGCTGGCTTCGAGGTCCAGGTCGTGGAGGACATCCTGCGGTGGAAGGCGGCCAAGCTGCTGGGCAGCGTGACGTTCGTGCTGGCGGCGCTCTACCCGGCCGGCGAGCGGCGCGAGCAGGCCGCGGAGCTGCTGCGGACCGAAGCACGGGAGATCCTGGTCGCGGCCGGTTACGGCATCGCCGATGTCGCGGCGGAGAGCACCAATGACGTGAGCCGGTTCACCGCAGCGCCGATGGCGGGCCGGGAGCGCGGCGGTAACTCCACCTGGCAGAGCTTCAGCCGGTCAAGCCCGCTCGAAACCGACTTCCTGAACGGCGAGATCGTGCTCGCGGCCCGGCTGCTCGGGAAGACAGCGCCCGCCAACGAGGCCGTCGCGGAGCGTGCCCGCGCCGCCTGGCAGGACGGCGTGGCGCCGGGATCGCTGAGCGAAGACGACCTGCTGGCGGCGCTTCCGCAGCTGGATCAGGGCCAGTCCCGGCGCTCCGAAGTGCTCATCGACGCCGTGGCCCTGAGCGAGCTCCTCGGCCAGCCGGACCCGCCCGCTGTCCTCGACGTCCGGTGGGCGCTCGGCGACACCCGCGGGCGTGAGCACTACCGGGCGGGTCACATCCCGACCGCGGTCTACGTCGACCTCGACACCCAGCTGGCGGCGCCCGCGCATCCGGCCGGCGGCAGGCACCCGCTGCCTGACCTGCCATCGCTGCAGGAAGCCGCACGCCAGTGGGGCCTTCGAGCGGGCCAGCCCGTGGTCGTCTACGACAACAGCGGCGGCCTGGCCGCGGCGCGCGCCTGGTGGCTGCTCAGGTGGGCGGGGCTCGACCGCGTCCGGATCCTGGACGGGGCGCTGAACGCCTGGACGCAGGCCGGCTTCGAGCTGGAATCCGGCGGCCACGAGGCGGCCCGGGGCGACGTCATCCTCGACGCGGGCCACCTGCCCGTGCTGACGGCCGACGATGCCGCGGCCCTGGCCCGTGACGGCGTCCTGCTCGACGCCCGCGCCGGCGAGCGGTACCGGGGTGAGGTCGAGCCGGTCGACGCCAAGGCCGGCCACATCCCCGGCGCGGTCAGCGCGCCCACGGCGGAGAACCTGACCGAGGACGGCACGTTCGCCGCCACCGAAACGCTCCGGGCCAGGTTCGCCGGGCTCGGCGCCGTGCCCGGCGGCACCGTCGGCGTCTACTGCGGCTCGGGCGTCACCGCGGCGCACGCCGCCGCCGCGCTGCGCATCGCGGGTATCGACGCCGCCCTGTATGCCGGCTCGTGGTCAGCCTGGTCGGCCGACCCGCAACGTCCCGTCGCCACCGGCCCGGACCCGGAGGGCTCGGATGCCCCGGATAACCCGGATGGCCCGGACCCCGGATAGCGCGCTGCCTCGTCCCGATCGGAAGGTCCAGAAGATGCCCGTCGAATTCAGCGGATGACCGTGACACAACAACATACGGAACGGGCACCGGGACCAGCCATGAGCAACGTCAAGGTGCACGACCCGGACGAGCTCCGGCGGGTGTTCGGCACTTTCCCCACCGGGGTCACCGCCGTCGCCGCGTTCGCCGGCGGCGTCCCGCTCGGCCTGGCGGCCAGTTCGTTCACCTCGGTGTCGCTCGATCCGCCGATCGTGTCGGTGTGCATCGCGCATAGCTCGCGGACCTGGCCGCGGCTGCGGGAGATCCCCCGGCTCGGCATCAGCGTCCTGGGCGCGCACCAGGAAGACGCCAGCCGCCGGCTTGCCGCCCCGGGCGACGACCGGTTCGCGGCCCTGCCGTGGCGCGTCACCGCCGGCGGTGCCGTGTTCCTCGAGGGCTCGAGCGCCTGGCTGGAGTGCAGCGTCCACCTGGAGGTCAGCGTCGGCGATCACATCGTGGTCATGCTGCGGGTGCACGAGCTCGACGCCGACCCGGCGGTGGCGCCGCTGGTGTTCCACGGCAGTCGCTACCGGCAGCTGCAGCCCTGATCGATGAGCAAGGAAAGAGCGGAATGACTGTCGAATTCATCAGCCTCATCAACGTGTGGGAGTCGAGCGAGAGCCATCCGCGCCCGGGTGGCACCCCCGACGCGGCCTACATCAGGAAGTACGCCCGCTCGCTCGAAGACGGCGGCTTCGACTACACGCTGGTCGCCTACTACTCGGCCGGCTACGACCCGTTCACCGTGTCCGCGACGATCGCCGCGTACACCGACCGGATCAAGCCGATCGTCGCGCTCCGGCCGAACACCATGTACCCGACCGTCGCGGCGCAGAGCCTGGCCACGCTGGATCACCTGTCCGGAGGCCGCGCGGTGGTGCACATCATCTCCGGCGGCAGCGACACCGAGCAGGCCCGGCAGGGCGACTACATCAACAAGGACGAGCGGTACGCCCGGTCCGAGGAGTACGTCCAGATCATGCGGCGGGCCTGGACCGAGACCTCCCCGTGGGACCACCACGGCCCGTTCTACCGGTTCGAGAACTTCGTGGCCGGCTACCGGCCGGTCAACGGCACCATCCCGGTGTCCATCGGCGGGTCGAGCAGCGAGGCGTACCGGGTCGGCGGCGCGCTCGGCGACATCTTCGGGCTGTGGGGCGAGCCGCTGGCCGAGACCCGGGAGCAGATGGACCGGGTGGCCGAGCAGGCCGGGAAGGCCGGCCGGACGGATGTGCCGCGCACGTGGGTGACGTTCCGCCCGATCGTCGCGGCCACCGACGACCTGGCCTGGGAAAAGGCACATCGCACGCTGGCCGCGGTCGAGCAGACCTATCGCGGCGGCGGATTCCTCAAAGCTTCGCTGTCGCAGGGTGCGCCGCAGAACGTCGGTTCCCAGCGGCTGCTGGAAATCGCCGCCCGCGGCGACGTGCACGACCGGGCCCTGTGGATGCTGCCCGCGCAGGTCACCGGGGCCATGGGCGCGTCGACGGCGCTAGTCGGCAGCTACGAGACCGTGGCCGCGGCGATCCTCGACTACGTCGACCTCGGCGCCGACCTCGTGTCGATCCGCGGTTACGACAACCTGAACGACGCCATCGACTACGGCCGTTTCGTCCTCCCGCTGGTCCGCCAGGAACTCGCCCACCGGGAGGCCACCGGCCAGCGCGGCGCGGTCGTACCGCAGCCGCCGATCTCTCCCGCCGGGGACGAACCGAGGAAGGTGTCATGACCGCCGCACCCGTCGCCGCCCCGTCCACCGGCACCGGGGCCGCCCTCCCTCGCCCCGATACTTCCGAGGCGGCGCTGCAGCGGCTGACCGGCGCCCTGGCCGCCAACGCCGAGCGGTACGACCGCACCGCGGAGTTCCCGTGGGACTCCATCCAGGCCGTGCACGACGCGGGCATCCTCACCCTGGGCATCGGCCCGCAGTACGGCGGGCAGGATCTGTCCCTGACCGAGGCGGCCCGCGTGATACAGGCACTGGGCCGGGGCGACCCCTCGGTCGCGCTGCTCACCGCGATGACCCTCTTCCAGCACCTGGCCCAGGCCAAGGCGCCCAGGTGGCCGGACGCCCTGTACCGGAAGGTCGTCCGGGACTCGCGAGACGTCCCGGTCCTGATGAACGCGGTCCGCGCCGAACCCGAATGGGGCGCGCCCGCCCGCGGCGGCCTGCCCGCCACCACGGTCAGCCGGACCGCGGACGGGTGGCGGCTCAACGGCCACAAGAACTACGGGACCGGTTCGGGGGGGCTGGCCTATCACCTGGTCTGGGCGGTCACCGACGAAGCGTCCACCGGAAACGGGGAGCCGCTGGTCGGGCACCTGATCGTGCCGGGCGACTCCCCCGGCATCGAGGTGATCAAGACCTGGGACCACCTCGGGCTGCGAGCCAGCAGCACGCACGACGTCGTCTACACCGACGTCGAGGTGCCGGCCGAGAACTTCCCCGGCGTGCCCGTCTCCGAGGCGGGCCGGGACGCAGCTGGATTCCTCGGCGTCGGGCTCTCGCTGATGGCGCTGTATGTCGGCGTCGCCCGGGCCGCGCAGGAATTCTTCGTCACGTTCGCCAACGACCGGGTACCGACATCACTCGGCCGCCCGATCGCCAGCACCGAGCGGATCCAGACTATCGCGGGCGAGATCGAGGCCCAGCTGGTGCAGGCTGAGGAGGTCCTGTACGGGCTGGCCGGGCGCATCGACGCCGGCGACGAGCAGGCCCTGGCGCGCGCGGCCATCGCCAAACTGCTGATCACGCGTTCGGCGGTCACCGCGGTGCAGACCGCCGTGACCGCGCTCGGGAACCCCGCACTGACCCGCCACAACCCGCTGGAGAGGCACTTCCGGGACATCCAGTGCTGCCGCATACACCCGCCGCAAGACGACGCGGCACTCATCGGCGTCGGTCGCCGGACCCTATCCGAACCAGCTCGCGATTAGCGACGTTGAGCGGGTGATCGTCCCGAGGACACGCCGGTCTTGGCGAGAAGATTCGCGCGCAACTCCTCGCGCGCGAGACCGCGGGAGCGGTCCTGGCTGCTGAGTTCCACCCGGTGCTCGCTGCCGATCCGGCCGTCGCGCATGATCAGGATGCGGTCGGCCAGCGCGATGGCGTCGTCGACATCGCGTGTGGCCAGCAGCATCGTGGCGTTGCGCCGGTGGCGCAGGGAGCGGACAAGACCGTGCATCCGCAGCCTGGTGATGGGGTCGAGCGCGGCGAACGGCTCGTCAAGCAGGACGAGCGTCGGCACCGAGAGCGCAGTTGGCTTGCCCTCCTGGCCGTACAGCCCGATCGTCACGTTCCGCCACACCCGCTCCCACGGCAGCAGGCGAGCACCCTGGAAGACGATCGCCCGCGCCCGCGGCACGGACACCCGGCCGGCGTCCGGCCGGTCAAGGCCGCCAAGCAGGCGCAGCAAGGTGGTCTTGCCACAGCCTGACGGGCCGAGCAGGACCACGAACTCCGATGCCGCTATCTCCAGCCACAGGTGGTCGAGAACGGTCTGGTCGCCGAATCGGCGCACTACGTCCTCGGCCCGCACGCTGATGCCTTCGCGGCTTCCGTACGACGTTACCGCCGCCTCCTGGCTGATCATGTGCCCGCGTAGGCCGGGCTATTCACGCGGCGACCCTGGACGACCGGGGTGTAGTGCGAGGCATCTCCTTTCAGCGAATAGCTGCGCTGGCCGTTGGCGCCGACCGGGATGCCGCCGGCCACCGTGACGCGGTTGAGCCGCCGGGGCTGGTCATCGTAGTTGTCGATGGCGTAGTGCTGGGTGATCCGGTTGTCGAACAGGACGAGCTGGCCTGGCTCCCAGGCCACCCTCAGGATGTTCTCCGGCCGGGTCACGTACGCCTGCAGCAGCCGCAGGATGTCCTTGGACTCACCCGTGGACAGGCCCACGATACGTTGCGCGAACCCGCCAATGAACAGGCCGAGTTCACCGGTCAGCGGATGAATCCGGACCACCGGATGGACGGTCTCGTACCTGGTCGAAAGGAATACCGCGCGCCGCGCCCGGGCAGCTTCGTCCAGGCTCTCCGGCGGCACGGCGTAGTCGTAGTCGTTGGTGTGCACCGCCCACAACGTGTCGGCGAACGCGCGCAGCGGCGCCGGCAGGTCGCGGTAGGCCGCGCCGGTGTTGGCGATCAGGGTCTCGCCGCCGTAGGGCGGGATGACGATGCTGCGCAGGGTGCTGGCCTGCGGCGGGTTGAGCACGAAGGTCACGTCGGTGTGCCAGTGATTCGACCGGCCGTTCTCGCTGTCGACCGGCAGCACGTTCGGCTCGCCGTCGACGGCGGGCACGGTCGGGTGCGCGGAGGTGAGCGGCCCGAAGGAGCGGGCGAACCGCTGCTGGCCGTCGTCATCGACGCTGATGCCGCGGAACACGAGGGCCTTGTGCTCGTTGAGCGCGGCCCGGATCGCGGTCACCGTGTCCGGGTCCAGCTCAAGTGAGGGGCTGACGCCGGTGACCTCGGCGCCGATCCGCGCCGTGAGCTTGCGGAAGCCGAGCCTGGTACTAGTGGATATCGTCGTCATGATGGGTCCTTTCTCCTCATGTCGGCTTGCGGTCAGGGATGGATCAGATCCGGGGATCCGCTGATCCGCCGTGCGGTGAGATGAGAATCAGGAACAGACCGCGCTAGACACTCGCTTGAAGTCCACATAGCGGCGGGCTACGAACGGCACGAATAGCCTCATGCCACTACCTTACTAAATCGATCGGTTTAGTAGAATATGACGTAGATCACATTTATCAGAAGCTGCGCTGCGGCGCCCCGATCCCCCAGCACGACGCTTAAAGCCTAGTGAATCCATTAAGAAAGTCGAGAACGACGGGAATACCGAAATGAGGGGCACCGTTGGCGTGGACGTGACAGGACAGTCGAATTCGCAGTCGCAGGAAGACGTGCCGTTCTGGTTCGATCCGCTGTGTCCTTGGGCCTGGATCACCTCCCGCTGGATGCTGGAGGTCGAGAAGGTCCGGCCGGTACGGGTCGACTGGCGGATCATGTCGCTGGCGTACCTGAACCTGGTCCAGCACGAAGGCAACGGACTGAGCGAGGAATATCTGGAACGGATGAGCCGGGCCTGGGGACCGATACGGGTCTGTGCCGCGGCCGCCCAGCACAGCGGCCCCGCCATCCTCGGGCCGCTGTATACCGCCATCGGGACCCGGCTCCACGTCCAGGGCCGCCGGGAGGACCCCGAGGTGATCCCCGAAGCCCTGGCGGAAACGGGATTGCCCGCCTCTTTGGCCAGCGCTGCCGAGAGCACGGAGTTCGACGAGCTGATAAAGAGCTCTCACCATGAGGCGTTCGACGAGGTCGGCACAGACGTGGGAACGCCGGTCATCCGCGTCCGCGGCAGGGCCCTGTTCGGCCCGGTTATCACGCCTGCGCCCCGCGGCGAGGCCGCCGGGCGGCTGTGGGATGGCCTGGCGCTGGTGGCCGAGGCTGACGGTTTCTTCGAGCTCAAGCGAAGCCGGGACCGCAAGCCCTCGTTTGACTGAGCTGGCTACGTCACGGAGCTGCCCTTCAGGCGGCCCGTACGTCGGCGACCGGGGAATAGTGCGAGGCGTCTCCGGTGACCGAGTAGCTCGGCTGGCCGTCGATGCCGACCGGGATGTCACCGGCCACCGTGACGCGGTTGAGCCGCCGGGGCTGGTCATCGTAGTTGTCGATGGCGTAGTGCTGGGTGATCCGGTTGTCGAACAGGACGAGCTGGCCTGGCTCCCAGGCCACCCTCAGGCTGTTCTCCGGCCGGGTCACGTACGCCTGCAGCAGCCGCAGGATGTCCTTGGACTCACCCGTGGACAGGCCCACGATACGGTGCGCGAACCCGCCAATGAACAGGTTGCGCTCACCGGTCAGCGGATGCACCCGCACCACCGGATGAACCGTTTCGTACTTGGTCGAGGTGAATACCGCGCGCCGGGCTCGCGCGTGGTCAAGATGCCTCCTTCCCGCGGAGCGTGCGGGTCACCGGCACCGGGTTGGTGAACAGGTCGAGGACCGGGCAGTGCGCGTCCACAGCCGCCGCGAGTTCTTGATAACGCTTGTCGCTCTCCGGTCCGGTCACGGTGACTTCAACCCGGATCGCGGAGAAACCCGGCCGGACCGTGTCGTCGAATCCGAAGAAGCCGCGGATGTCGAGATCGCCTTCCAGCCGCACGGAAAGCGTGTCGAAGGAGATGCCGAGCTGCTCGGCCCAGAACCGGTAGGTGATGGCCTGGCAGGAGCCAAGCGATGCCAGCGCGTACTGCACCGGGTTCGCGGCCACGTCGGCGCCGCCAAGAGCGGGCGGCTCGTCCACCTTGAAGGTGTGGGTTCCCGTCAGAACATCGACCTCCGTGATGCCGACGAGCGTCCCCTCAGCGCTGAAGACGGCCTGGGCGTTCGCGGCGTCGTCGGCGACTGCCTTGCGCGTGTCTGCGATGAGCGTGCTGAGCGTCACCATGACCTCCGGTCCCGAGAGTCTGAACGAAATTATTGTCTATAAAAATGGTCTATTTTGTCAAGAACCAGATTGCCGCAGCAACCCTCAGGCCACCGGATGGTCCGCCGGCACGCGGGCGGCGAGGAACACCGTGCCGCGGCGCAGCCGGAACCCCAGAGCCTCATACAGTCCGATCGCCGGGTTGTCGGCCACGGCGTGCAGGAACGCCGTCTCACCGCGGGCCCGGATACCCGCCGCCAGGGTGCGCACCAGCCGGGAGGCGAACCCGAAACCACGCCATGCCTCGTCCGTGCAGACCGCGCTGATCTCGGTCCAGCCGGGCGGATGCAGCCGCTCCCCCGCCATCGCGACCAGCGCGCCGCCGCGCCGGATGCCGAGATAGCTGCCGAGCTCCACGGTCCGCGGCAGGAACGGCCCGGGCTTGGTCCGCCCGGCCAGCTCCAGCATCTCCGGCACGTCGCCCAGCCCCAGCCGCACCGCCTCCCCGTCGGCCACGGCCTCGACCTCGGCCTCGACCATCTGGACTCCCGCCCCGATCAGCGTGACCTGCCAGCTGTCCGGCGCGGGCGCCTGCACGCCCGCCAGCGCCACGAGAGCACCCGGACCGGCCAGCGCGGCCGCGTCAGCCCAGTCGGCAGCATCCGGCTGATCAGGCAGGGCGAGAAACGGGGAGACGTCGACGGGATACCGCAGCACGTTCCCGCGCCGCTCGGCGAAACGCGCGTGCGGCCCGGCCAACGACGAGCGGACCGGGTTGTCCAGTGGATGTCGATCGCTCACGGTTATAGGTATACCGCCGTCGATCTGCCGGCTTTGCCGGTGTCCGGCCTGAGTTAGGTAGGGTCCGCGTCTGCGAGGCTGCAGGGTTGCCTCACCAACGCGGACCCTCTCATGTCACCTGCGCGGCGGCCGCAGGGAGGCTGGCCGCGCTAGAAACAAGGAACTCTGATATGAACTATGCCCGACCACTTACTAAGGACCAGCATCCGAAGAAGTTCAGTTCTGGTTAAGATTCACTTCCTGGCCCGCCAGGTGGCTCCGCGGGTGCCGTAACCCGCTGGCCGGTGACGACCTGGCGGCGCAGCTGACCGCGGGACGCCTCGTGGAAGCCGTGCGTCGACAGCCAGTTCCTGATCCACGCGCCGTCCGGATGCGTCTCGGGGACGACGTTGTAGATGTAGTTAAGCCCCCGCGTGGCGGCCTCGTCTTCGAGGTGCTCCAGAATAAAGTCACCTACCCCGCGGCCGCGCTGACCAGGGGCGACGATGAAGGTGATTCGCGCGTCGCCCCACTCTGAGTCCAGCCAGCCGTATCCGGCGAGCTCGCCTCCGTCCGTCACCCGCCACCACTCGTTCGCGACCGGTTCTCCAGGCGACGGCGCGGCCAGGCCCACCGCGGCCAGCTCGGCCGCGCCGAAGAGCCGCTGCTTGCCGGCATCCCAGCGCGGTGAGTTCTCCTTGGTCCAGGTCAGCGTCAAGACCTCTCCTTCCCGTCCTTCGCGGTCGGTGCGGCTCACAGCAGTGATCCCCGGCCGGCCGCGATCCGGCGCAGCAGCGCGGACGCCCGGTAGCGGTCCTCGCCGTACCAGGCGTGCAGCGCGTCGAGCACGGCCAGGATGGCGGCCGGACCCCAGCTCTGCCCCCAGGCGAGCGGGCCGAGCGGGTAGTTGGTACCGAGCCGCATGGCGGTGTCGATGTCGGCGGCGCTGGCTACTCCCTTGTGCCTGGCATCGATGGCCCCGTTGACCAGCATGGCGACGGTGCGGGTCACCACCAGGCCCGGGGCGTCGTCGATGACGTACACCGTCAGGCCGGCGGCCTGCAGCAGGCCCACCGCCTCGTCAAGAGCCGCAGCCGGACAGCCATCGCAGGCCGCGACGGCGATGCCGGTGGCGGTCGCGTCGTCCAGCACCCGGTCGACCACGACGACGGGTACCCCGCGGCCGGCGGCCAGCGCGGTCGCCGGGCGGCCGTCGCATCGCACCAGCCGCGCGCCGCCGGGCAGCTCCACGCTCCCGTCGCCGTCCGCGCCCGTGCGGACCTCCGCCGGACAGCGGCCGAGCAGCGTGCGCAGCGGCGACGGGCCGTGCTCGGCGACCCAGGATGGCGCCGGCCGGCTGGAGGCCGCATCAGCCTGCGGCGGTGGCTCGCCGTCGCCGTAGCGGTACCAGCCGCGGCCGGACTTGCGGCCCAGCCAGCCGGCCTCGACCAGGCCGCGCTGCAGCAGCGACGGCGCGAACCGGGGGTCGTACCCGAAGGCCGTCCAGACCGACCGGGTCACCGCCTCGTTCACGTCCTGCCCGACGAGATCCATCAGCGCGAACGGACCCATCCTGAACCCGCCCGCCTGGGTCAGCACGGCGTCGATCGTGGCCGGCCCGGCGGCCTGCTCCTCGGCCAGCCGCAGGGCTTCGGCGTAGAAGGGGCGCGCGACGCGGTTCACGATGAAACCCGGTGTGGCGGCGGCCCGGACGACCTGCTTGCCCCAGCCCCGGGCCAGTTCGGTGACCGCCGCGGCGACCTCGGGCCGGGTGGCCAGCCCGCTGACCACCTCGACCAGGCGCATCACCGGAGCCGGGTTGAAGAAATGCATTCCCACCAGCCGCCCGGGGTGGCCGAGGACGGCGGCGATCGCGGTCGGGGAAAGCGACGAGGTGTTGGTGGCCAGCACGCAGCCGGGCGTGACGACCTTTTCCAGGTCGGCGAACAGGGTCTGCTTCACGGTCAGGTCCTCGGCGACGGCCTCGACCACGCACTCGGCCGGCGCCAGCTCGTCGAGTGCGCGGGCCACGTCCAGCCGCAGGCGAGCCGGGTCGACGTCGAGACGGCCCTTGGCGACCAGCGCGGCGACACGTTCGCGGACGCCGCCAACGGCCCGTTCGGCCGCTCCCGGCGCGGCGTCGTACACCAGGACCGGGTGGCCCGCCACCGCGGCGACCTGGGCGATGCCGGCACCCATGGTGCCCGCGCCGATGACCGCGATAGGCGCGGACGGGCCGATGAGCTCGTCGGGCATGGTGCTCCCTCCGGGGAGGTCTTCGGTTGCCGGTTACCGGGAGATCTTGTCGCCCGGGGTGGGTCCGGCCTGGTCCGGCAGGGCCTGCAGGATGGCCGCGGCCTGGTCGCGCAGCTCGACGCGGCGGATCTTGCCGGTCGCGGTCGTCGGATACCCGGTCACGATGATGATCCGGCGCGGCCGCTTGAACGAGGGCAGGCCGAGCTTGCAGAACTCGATCAGGGTCTGTTCGTCGGCCAGGCCGCCGGGATTGAGCTGGACGAAGGCAACGGGCTTCTCCAGCCCGTCGGTATCGTTCGCGGCCACCACCACCGCCTGGCCGACCTCGGCGTGCGCGAGCAGGCGTGATTCCACCTCAGCCGGCGAGACCCAGATCCCGCTCGCCTTGAGCATGTCCCCGGTGCGCCCCAGGCAGGCGTAGTACCCGTCCGCGTCCACGACGTAGGTGTCGCCGGTGCGCAGCCACTCGCCCTGGAACACCTGCCGTGAGGCGTCGTAACGAGACCAGTACCCGGTCGCGGCCGATTGACCCCGGACGTACAACGTTCCCGGGGTACCCGGCGGAACCGCCAGTCCGTCCTCGCCGAGGACGCGAAGGTCGTAACCGGGCACGGCCACCCCTGTCGTTCCGGCCTTGACCTGGCCAGGCCGATTGGACAGGAAGATATGCAGCATCTCGGTCATACCGATGCCGTCGAGGATGTCGACGCCGAAGTGCGCGGTCCACCGCTGGTACAAGGCGGCCGGCAGGGTCTCCCCGGCCGAGGCAGCCAGCCGGACTCCCGCCAGCGCGTCCGCCGGCAGGCCGGCCCGCAGCATGTTCGCGAAGAACGTCGGCCCGGCGAAGAACAGCGTGGCGCCGAAGGCCCGCGCCCGCTCGGCGATCAAGTCGGGACGTGACGGCGCGGGTTCCAGGATCGCCGTCGCGCCGACCGACAGCGGGAACAGCAGCGAGTTCCCCAGCCCGTAGGCGAAGAACGCCTTGGCCGCGGACAGGCACCGGTCGTCCGCGGTGATCCCGAGCACCTGGGTGCCGTAGGTCTCGCACACCACCTGGATAGACCCGTGCCTGTGCATCGCGCCCTTGGGCGTGCCGGTCGTCCCGGAGGTGTACAGCCAGAACGCCGGGGAGTCCGCGGTCGTGGGGTAGCTATCGTCGGGCGCGTCCGCGGGCAGCCGGCCCAGCGCGCGGGCCGGCAGGCCGGCCACGGGCTCCGGGTGGGCCGCGCCGTCGGTCACCACCGCGGTGACCTCGCGCACGCCAGGGAAGGTGAGCGCGCTGGCTACGACGTCGTGGTAGACGGCGCTCATGGCTAGGACCCGGGCGCGGGAGTCGATGAGGATCGCCGCGATGTCATCGGCGCGCAGCATGGTCGAGATCGGCACCGGCACCGCGCCGATCCGCATGGCCGCGAGGTAGGTGATCACGAACTCCGGCGAGTCCGCCATGACCATGACGGCTCGCTGCTCGGCCTGCAGGCCGAGGCGGCGCAGCCCGCGGGCTGCCTGCCGGACGCGCTCCGCGAGCTCGGCGTAGCTCAGCTCGCCCGCCGCTCCGGTCAGGGCGATCCGGTCGCCGCGGCCCGCGCGGACGTGCCGGTCGAGCAGGTACTCGCTGGCGTTGAACAGAGCTTCGCTGGCCTGTCCCGCTGTCACTGGGGGCGCCGGCTCAGATCAGGTGGACGTAGTCGTAGTCGAACGGCTGGCCGTTGATGCCGTTCCGGGGCGGCGCGATCCATGCGGCTATCTTGCCTCGTTCGTGCACCGGCTGCATCAAGGACCGCACGTAGGTCTTGTCGACGTCGGTCGGCAGCCAGTCGCGGCTGCGGCGCTGCCACTCCTGCGCATGCAGCTGCTCGCCGTCGGGTGAGGCCTCGATCCCGGCGAACGCGCCGACCTTGCGGTTGAAGGCGATGTGCGGCAGCTTCAGCCGCTGCGTCAGGCCCGCCTCGTCCAGGATCCGGTTCCACCGCTTGACGCCGCTCTGGCAGTCCGAGATGTACTCGCGCCGCAGGTCCGTGTTCAGGCCGACCAGCGCGGACACCTCGGTCTGCCCGATCTTGCCGTCTTCGGACAGCGAGTCGACCATGATCGAGTCGCTCGTCAGCTGGTGGTCGTCCTTGCGCCGGTCCTCGAGCCAGCGGCCCTTGAGCCCGGCGGTGTAGTAGTTGGCCACGTTCGTCGAGGTCTCGCCGCCGAACAGGTCCAGGGAGACCGAGTAGTGGAAGTTCAGGTACTTCTGGATCACGGAGAGCGGGATCGCGCCCAGGCCGGCCACGTCGTCGGTGTCGTGTTCGTGCATCACCTCGACGGTCCGCTGCACGACCCGGTCGATGCCGGTCGTGCCGACCATCATGTGGTGCGCCTCTTCCTTGAGCATGAACTCACACGTACGCGACAGCGGGTCGAAGGCGGACTCCTTCAGCGTGCCGAGCTGGTACTTGCCGTCCCGGTCGGTGAAGTAGGTGAACATGAAGAACGACAGCCAGTCCGGGGTCTCCTCGTTGAACGCGCCCAGGATGCGGGGCGAGTCCTCGCTGCCCGAGTTGCGGTGCAGCAGCTCCTCGGCCTCTTCCCGGCCTTCCCGGCCGAAGTAGGCGTGCAGCAGGTACACCATCGCCCACAGGTGCCGCCCCTCCTCCACGTTCACCTGGAACAGGTTCCGCAGGTCGTACAGGCTCGGCGCGGTGGCGCCCAGGTTGCGCTGCTGCTCCACCGAGGCCGGTTCGGTGTCGCCCTGGATCACGATCAGCCGCTGCAGCTCCGAGCGGTACTCCCCCGGCACCTTGGCCCACACCGGCTCGCCCTTGTGCTCGCCGAATCCCACCCGCCGTCCCGGGTCACGCTCGGCCAGGAAGATGCCCCAGCGGTACTCGGGCATGGGCACGTGCCCGAACTGCGCCCACCCTTCGCGGCCGACGTTGACCGCGGTCCGCAGGTAGACGTCCTGGGTCGGCAGCGTCGGGCCCATCGTCTGCCACCAGGTCAGGAAGTTCGGCTGCCAGGATTCCAGGGCCCGCTGCAGCCGCCGGTCCTCGTGCAGGCTGACGTTGTTCGGGATCTTCTCGGTGTAATCGGCGGTACTTGTCACGTCAGACTCGCTTCCGGTCGAAGACGGCACGCTGGCCGGTGCCGAAGCGGCGCAGCGCGCCGTCGGGACCAGAGGCGCTGGGCCGGTTGAATATCCAGTTCTGCCAGGCGGACAGGCGGCCGAAGATCTTGGTCTCGAGCGTCTCAGGCCCGGCGAACCGGTAGTTGGCCTCCAGGCCGGTGAGGGCGTCGGGGCTGAAACTGGCCCGTTCCTCGATCGCGATGCGGATTTCCTCGTCCCAGTCGATGTCGTCCGGCGCGAAGGTGATCAGGCCGAGGTCGGCCGCTTCTTCGGCTTCCAGCGGCGTGCCCTGGCGCTTGCCTGCGGCCTCCAGGCTGGCCTCGTCGCCCCAGAAGCGGGTCTGCAGACGGGTCAGCCCGTTGCTCATCGTCAGAGGGCCGAAGTTGATGCTCCCGAGCGTGATGGCCGCGGGCTGAGCGTCCGGGTCAGTGTCCTCAAACACCCCGGCCAGCTGGAACGAGCGGTCCGCGGCCAGCGCGAGCTCGAGCAGGGAGCCGGCGAAGCAGCTGCCTGGCTCGATCACCGCCAGCAGGCTCCGGCTGGTGACGTCCAGCCGCCTCAGCGTGCGCTTGAGGTAGTGCAGGACCTCGTTGGCGAACCAGTCGCCCGCGCTGGCGAGCAGAAGGTCGTCGTAGGCGAGCACCTGGGCCGCCTCGCCCTCGGTACGGAAGACCCAGGTGCCGAGCTCGGGCTCGTTGGTCCGCAGGTCCAGGATCAGGTCGTCGAGCTCGCGGGTGACCGCGAGCGGCCAGAACCCCGCCCCCTGACCGGCCGCCTCGGCCAGGTCGGCGGGCGGGGGCGCCTGCGGTCCCCGTACGGTGATGTCGACGCTGCCCGTGTCGCGGTTGAGCCGGGCCGACGCGTTGGAGTAGGTGATCGTGTCGTCGTCGCGGGTCTTGGCGAGCGGGCTGAGGGAGACGCCGGCGGCGTCGCCCGGACGGCCGGAGCGCCCGGCCAGGTCGGCGGCCCGCTCGGTGACCGTCTCCTGCCACCGAGGCCGCGGGACAACCTCGTCCACCAGGCGCCACTGGACGGCCTTCTTGCCGCCAATGCCCTCCGGCCTGGTGGAGAAGTAGTCGGCCAGGTCCCGCCGCACGTGCCGCTTGTCCAGCACCCGGGTCAGCCCGCCCGTCCCGGGCAGCACGCCCAGCAGTGGCAGCTCGGGCAGCGACACCGCCGAGGAGCGGTCATCGACCAGCATGATGTGCTCGCAGGCCAGCGCCAGCTCGTACCCGCCGCCTGAGGCGGTCCCGTTCACGGCCGCGAGATAGGTCTGGCCCGAGTTCGCGGTAGCGTCCTCGATGCCGTTCCTGGTCTCGTTGGTGAACTTGCAGAAGTTCACCTTCCAGCCGTGCGCCGAGGCGGCCAGCATGCGGATGTTCGCGCCGGCGCAGAAGATCTTGGGCTTGGCGCTGGTGATCACGACCGTGCGCACCTCGGGGTGCTCGAAACGCAGCCGCTGCACCGCGTCGTAGAGCTCGATATCCACGCCGAGGTCGTAGGAGTTGAGCTTCAGCTCATAGCCGGGCACCAGACCGCCGTGCTCATCGACGTCCATGGCCAGGGTCGCCACCGGGCCCTCGTAGGACACCCGCCAGTGCCGGTAGCGGTCGGGGCTGACCCGGAACTCGACCCGCTCGGATTCACCTCCGGCCGCGCCGGGGCCGGCGTCGCCTGATGGGTCGTACCGGGCGGCCAGAGACGTCATGGAATATTCCTCCTGCTAGGCCCTCGTGCAGCGGACCGGTATTTCCATACTCTACAAAACTTGAGTTGAACGTCAAGAGTTCGTAGTATTTTGATTGCTGTTTACTGGCGACGACCTACCCGCGACTTACCCGTGACCACGAGGGACCGATGCGCGAGACCACGCAAGCCGATACGGGCAAGGCGGCGCCGACCCTGCTGCGGCGTCATGCCGCGGGCACAGAGAGCGCGCGCAGCCTGCTCTTCACCGTCCTAGGTGAGCTCGTCCTGCCGACCGGCGGCGAGGCCTGGACGTCGGCCTTCATCGACGTGCTCGGACGGCTTGGCGTGGAGGAGAAGGCGGCCCGGCAGGCGCTGATGCGCACAGCGACCGACAACTGGCTGAGCTCCGAGCGGGTCGGCCGCCGTACGCTCTGGCGCCTGACTCCGGCGTCCGAGCGCCTGCTGCGGAACGGCACCGAGCGCATCTTCGGCTTCAGGGCGGTCGCCGAGGACTGGGACGGCCGGTGGACCATCGTGATCGCGCGTACGCCCGAGACCGAGCGCGCCACCCGGCACATGCTCAGGACCCGGCTGCGCTGGGCCGGCTTCGGCACCATCATGCCCGGAGTCTGGCTGAGCCCGCGCGGCGACCGGGGCGCCGAGGTCCGGGAGATCCTGGCCGAGGCCGGGCTCCCGGACGGCTACCTGTTCGCGGCCGAGTACCAGGGCGGCGGCCCGGTGACCGCGCTGGTCGGCCAGGCCTGGGACCTGGGTGAGCTCGCCGGTGCGTACGACGACTTCATCGGGATCTTCGGCGGCCCTGACGGTCCCGACCCGCTCGCGGGGGTCATCGACCTGGTCCACGCCTGGCGCCGGTTCCCGTGGATCGACCCCGGCCTGCCCGCCCAGTTCCTGCCCGCGCCATGGACCGGCAGCGAGGCCGCCGAGCTGTTCGCCCGGCGGCACGCCGAGTGGGCCGACGAGGCGATCAGCGAGTGGCAGCAGCTGCTGGCCAGGACGTGACCGGCCCATCTTCCCGATCTGATGCTTCCCGGCCGGACTGAACTGGCAGGCGGCCGGGAGCGTCCGGTTCAGCTATAGGTGATGGGGCTTCGCGAGGGGCCAGCCTCCGCCGGCCAGCCGGGCCCTGACCCGCGCGACGTCGGCGTCATTCGGGTGCTGACTGGTGGTAACCGCCTTGATGGCATGCCGGATCGCCTCGGCCGATTCCGGATTGCTCTCGTTTTCCAGCTCGTCCGCGATCGCGTTGACCTCGTCGTTGGTGAGCTGACTGCCCAGCAGGGCGAAGAGCGGTAGGTAGTCGACGTCGGGCACTCCTTCGGGGTACCCGGCGCGCAGCCAGGAGATGACCGAGCTCAGCACGGGTGGCAGCGCCATGTTCTCAAAGCCTCTCGATGAGGTAGCCGCAGAGTCAGGTTGTCCTAATCGGCGGTGACTATTTGGCGGGAGCGGGATGGCCGATCTTGTAGACCTCGTAGATGCCCCAGGCTATGGCGGCCAGCACGATCAGGAAACAAAGCGCGGCCACGGCCATGCCCACCACGCTGCCGCCGACGAGACCATCGGAGTCGCCGCCGCCCGCGGTCTGAACCCGTGGCCCCCTCGACAGGGAGTACAGGCCCATCGCGAATATCGCCGGGAGTCCCGCGCCCGCGAGGAGGCCGAAGACGACGATCTTCCAGAGTGCGGAAAGGTTGATCCAGGACATTGTGTGTTTCCCTTGTCGCTCAGGCTGCCGCGGGCTGGGGTTCGGCCGGAGCGACCGATCCGGTCCATTCGTCGTTGACGTTGCTGGGGTCGACCTTGCTGCCGCGGGACCTCCAGTAAATGAAGCCCGCGACCGCGACCAGGATGACGAGGTCGATAACGACGCCGGTGGTGCCGCCGATCGCGTCCGCCAGGGCATAGGCACCCGCCCCGACCAGCGCCGCCGATGGCAAGGTGAACACCCAGGCGGTGGCCATCCGCCCGGCGACGTTCCAGCGGACCTCGGCGCCCCGCTTACCGAGCCCGGTACCGATGATCGACCCGGTGGCGACGTGCGTGGTGGACAGCGAGTAGCCGAAGCTGCTGGACAGCAGGATCACCGCGGCGGAAGCGGACTCGGCCGCCATGCCCTGCGGCGACTCGATCTCCACGAGCCCCTTACCCAGGGTGCGGATCACCCGCCAGCCGCCCAGGTAGGTGCCGATGCTGATGGCCAGCGCACAGGACAGGATCACCCAGAACGGCGCGTTCGAGCCGGAGGCCACCGTCTTGTTCGCGATCAGGGCCAGCGTGATAACCCCCATCGTCTTCTGCGCGTCGTTCGTGCCGTGCGCCAGGGACACCATGCACGCCGACCCGATCTGCCCGATCCGGAAGCCGTGGCCGCGGGCCGCCTCGGTGAGGCTGCGGCTGATCCGGTACAGCAGCCACGTGCCGGTCGCGGCGACCAGCGCGGCGATGATCGGCGAAAGGACAGCCGGCAGGACAACCTTCGAGACCAGGCCGTGCCATTTCACGGCGTGACCTCCCGCGGCCGCTAGCGTGGCGCCGATCACTCCGCCGATGAGCGCGTGCGACGAGCTCGACGGGATACCCAAGAGCCAGGTGACCAGGTTCCAGGTGATCCCGCCGGCCAGGCCTGCGGCCACCACGGTCAGCGTGACCAGCTTGGTGTCCACCAGGCCGCTGGCGATCGTCGCCGCGACGGCGAGCGACAGGAACGCTCCGACCAGGTTCAGGACGCCCGATAGGCCTACCGCGACACGCGGGCTGAGCGCTTTGGTGGCGATCGAAGTCGCCATCGCGTTGCCCGTGTCATGAAATCCGTTGGTGAAGTCGAACCCGAGGGCCGTAATAACGACCAGGACCAGGACGAAAGTGTTACTCACGGAGATAGCGTCTCGACCAGCCATCTTGCTGTCGAGACCCAACAGGCAACAGTCAAACGATGTTAATCGGAAGGATAACTTCTGTTCATTCCGAATTCACTTCCCGCCGACATATATCAGGCTGTTAACGGCCAGGTCAATTGATAGGTTCCCACCGTTCAGGACGTCGCCGACAATCGCGGACGGAAAAACCGCACATTCACGCGGTGATGTCCCGTGACCTACTGGCCAGCATCACAGTGGTCACAGGGACCGCTCAAGCAGCAAAAACGGAAATACGGCTCCGGTTATCGTGGTGGATCCGGGCTCAGCGGCGGATCCGGTGCATCCCGATCCCCCCGATCCACCGCCAGGCCCGGATCCACCGCCGAAACCCGCCGGTGAATACGACAAAACGGGCAAATGGATGATCAGCGCTGCCGACAGGTCAATTGACGAAGGCGCTGGTCACAGCGCCTCGCGGCGCCCTAGCAGCAGCGGGGTACGGGTCACCGGCGAGCGAGGGGACAGCTGCGACGATGGCTCTCATACCGTCCTGATCATGCATGTAGCGACTCGCCGATATCCTCGCCGCCGGGGACCACTCAACCCTCAAGGCCCGTCGCGGAGCAACTCGGCCGCCGCCTCCTCATGCGAAACAGCGCCAAGCCGGCCGGCGGCCACCCATTCCCGGTAACCGGCGAGAGTTGCCTCGATTTCCGCTTCCTCCAGGGCATCCGCAGAGGCATGCCGCCCTACTGCCCTTAGCCGCCGCAGCTCCGCGAGCGGGACGATGGCGGCGGCTTCCCCGCCGAGGCGAATCACTTCGTACGGCAGTTCAGGAGATCCGTCACGTCCGCGACCTTACCGCTGCGCTGCGTGATACGTCAGACCATGACGGCTATGGGTTGCTGGGAGTACCCACAGGCCAAGCTGGTCCCGAGCGGCGTGACGACGGGATCGGTGAACGTCGAGCACGAGCCGAGGCTTGTCATGTCACACGCCGTCGTGACCATCCCGAGACATGAGCCGGAGACGATCAGGTACGGAGATACCCTGCACAAGTGACTGATCGCGAGACGCGCCGGCTGTCGTTCGGGTCGGTGGCGACCGACTATGACCGCTACCGTCCCGGGCCGCCACCGCAGGCGCTGGGCTGGCTGATCCCGCCGGGCGCGCAGGCGGTGCTTGACCTGGCCGCGGGGACCGGCGCAGTGACCAGGGAGCTCGTCGGGCGCGCGGCGCGGATCGTCGCGGTCGAGCCGGACGAGCGGATGCGC
>Ga0302184_10000301_pt1 | contig 32822 bp, 27 predicted proteins | sample I_Palsa_N3_3_FD_200233 | JGI IMG/M metagenome (GOLD analysis project Ga0302184, IMG submission 200233) | Peat permafrost microbial communities from Stordalen Mire near Abisko, Sweden - I_Palsa_N3_3 | ecosystem: Environmental > Terrestrial > Soil > Palsa > Peat permafrost | place: Sweden...
ACAAGACAGCCGACATGAGCGAAGGCTGGAGACCGCGGTGTGCGGCCCTGTATGATGCCTTCCGCGATAAGAGTCACGTGAGGCTGGGTCGCGATTACTACAACCGGAATATCCGCGGCTGCGCACTCGCTCAGGACGCCGCCTTCCACGATTACGGCATAGGTTCAAAGCACCACGCTCGCCAAGGACATGCTTATTATCCGGATAGCTCACTTGGTTGGCTGCCAGTCCACGACCCCGTGGTCGATCTGTGCGAGCACCTGGTCCCCTGGGCCAAACGCGCATGTGCCCCCGATGTGCCCCCGATGTGCCCCCGACAAAGCTCAGCATCGCTGCCAAGCTGGTCACGAGTAAATAAGGGGGGTGAGTCGGCCTGTAGGCCGGGTTCTGTGCCCCGCTTGCGCGGGGCGGCGGTCATCCATCTGGGACTGACGTTGCCGACAGCCTCTTGCGGTCTACCCGCGAGCATCGGGCGGGCCGCCCTCGATCGCTCGCGCAGGGAACCGCTGGTTCCCCTTCTTGACCTTGCTCCGGGTGGGGTTTACCAAGCCGCCGCAGTCACCTGCCGCGCTGGTGGTCTCTTACACCGCCGTTTCACCCTTACCCCGCGTACCAGACGCGGGGCGGTCTGTTTTCTGTGGCACTGTCCCGCGGGTCACCCCGGGTCGGCGTTACCGACCACCCTGCCCTGTGGAGCCCGGACCTTCCTCACCGGACTTGCGCCCGGTGCGACCGCCCGGCCGACTCACCCACGCTCAGGATACGCGAGTTCAGTTGACCGGGCCGGGGACCTGGCTCGTCAAGTCGTCCCGCGGCTCGTCGTCCCGCTGCGCCGCGGGCGGCTGCGCGGCGGGCCGGACCCGGGCCGGGGCGAACGCCAGGCCAGCGGCCAGGCCGGCGAACGGCAGCACCGGGAGCAGGTACCTGTAGTCGAAGTCGGCGGTCGCGATCGGGAACACCAGTAGCACGACGCCAGTGACCCAGGGCAGCATGCTGCCGGCGCGGCGGGACCAGGCTAGTCGTGGCCGCCGTTCCCTGAGCCCTTCGATCCGCACCAGTCCGCCGAGGCCCACGACCATGATCAGCCCGAACAGCGGGCCGTAGGTGTAGAGGACGCGCTGGCTGAAAATGATCAGGGACGCGAACGGCTCGACCACCGTGCTCGGGGAGGCGTGGCCGTAGCTCACCGCGTCCTGGTACGCGGTACCGCCGGCGATCCACGAATGGTTATCCGGGATCGACTGGGTCTGCAGCCGGAAGTAGTAGTAGCCCACCGTGCCGGAGTCCGGGTACTTCTGGCGCGGCCACTCCACCGACAGCGCCAGGCCCTTCACCACCGCCTTGACGTAGCCCAACGGCTGCGCCTCGATGGCGCGGATGGCGAAGTCGCGCAGCAGCCGGTCGTTCGCGACGCTCACCGGTCCGCCCGCGATGTTGTGCACCGGCCCGAAGTGCCAGATGTAGTCTCCCGGCGCGGTCCGGCTGGATGGCAAGCCCGACGGGCAGATCTTCAGCTCGTTGGCGGGTGGCTTGATGATCGAGCACTCGGCGAAGGAGGACACCCGTCCCCACAGGAAGAACCCGTCGGCCCGGCTCAGTGTGAAGCTGCCCTGCACGTGGTCGAACCAGGTCGCGTAGGCCACCACCGGCGCCGCGCAGCCGATGGCCATCACCACGGCGGCGAGCCAGCCACGCCAGGACCGGCGGCCACACCACAGCAGGTAGAGCGGGAAGAGGACCAGGATGGGCAGCCCTTCGGTGCGGACGATCACCGCGTAGCCGACCAGCAGGCCCGCGATCAGCGCGGTCACCCAGGAGGTCCGGCTGCGCCACAAGATCAGCAGCATGGCCAGCACGACGAGGAAGGTGAATAGCGCCTCGGCCATCACCATGTGCTCGTCTTCGATCTCGAACCCGTCGAGCAGCACCGGCAGGGTCGCCGCCGTGGCCCACAGTTTCGAGACCCCGGCGCGCCGGGCCAGCACGTAGACCATGACCGCGATGCCCAGCCCCATCAGGTGCTGCACACCAGTGACCAGGGTGAAGCTGTGGAACGGCAGCAGGGCGCGCAGGAACAGCGAGTAGCCCGTGGTCTTGGACTGGTCCGGCGTCGGGCGCAACGCGGCGCCCACGTAGACGTAGGAGTCGCCGGCGAACCACAGCGCGCCCGGATAGCCGAGCATCGCTACCAGCCGCAGAGCCGCGCCCACCGCCAGCGCCACGGAGAACTGCGGGTGGCGGGCGACCAGTACACGCAGCTGCGCCAGCGGAGCGCGTGACATGACTGCAACCACGCCGATCCCTTCTCCGCAACGCGGGACACGCAACAATAGCACGCGTCCGGCCAGCGGTTATGGTGTCTTTGCCCAGGCTTCCAGCTGGGCCACGAAGGTCCGCGCATCGGCCGGCCAGCCCAGTGACTTCAGGGCCGCCTCGTGCCCGCGGCTGCCCATCTTGGCCCGCAGCGAGGCGTCGCCAGCCAGCTCAAGCACCGCGTCGGCCGCCGCGCGCGGGTCGCCGAACGGCACCACGAAGCCGCACTCGTTGCGGGTCACCAGGGCGGCCGCGGCGGGCAGCGGGGTGGTCACCACGGGCACGCCCCGCGCCATGTACTCCACCACCTTGGTGGGCATGGAGTGCCGGAAGTTGGGCTCGTCCTGGAGCAGCGACAGGCCGGCCAGGGCGCCGTCCACTTTTCGCATGGCCTGGTCGTTCGGCACAAAGCCGGGCCACTCGACCAGGCCCTGGCCCTGCGCGGGCTCGATCAGGGCCCGGGCGCGGGCGTCGGCCTGCCCGACCAGCTCCACCGTGATGCCGTGCGGGCGAAGCAGGGCGCCCAGCTCGATCATCTCGGCCACGCCCCGGTCCGGGGACAGCCAGCCGACGTAGATGACCCGCTGGGCGGCACCAGGGGGATCCGGTGGCGGCACGGTTTCCGGTACGTAGGTGGTATTCGGCACTACCGGATGCGGCCGGCTGAACCGCTCGACGTAGCCCTGCTCGGCCAAGATCAGGCGCATGCGCCGCTCGGCGAGCCGTTCGGCGGCGTGCACGGCCGCGGCGGCCGCGGGCCGCAGCGGACGCGGCAGCCACGCCTTGGTGCTGAGCGCGGCGGCGGTGTCCTCATGCACGTCCCAGACCGTGAGCGGCCGTTTCTGCCGCGGCGGCAGGGCCAGCAGCAGCTCGGGGTCGTGGACCAGCAGCAGGTCGGCGCCGGCGCTCTGCCGGGCCAGCTCGCGCCGGGCGGCCCGCAAGGCGCCGAGTCTGCGCCGGCCCGCGGCCCGCGGGACGGCGATGATCTGGAGCTGTGGCCCGGGTCGTTCGGCTGAAAAATCCTCCGCCTGCACCGGGGCGATGTAGATGACCTGGTGACCGGCCTCGAGCAGGGCCGTGATCTGGCGGTGGTAGATGCGCGCGTCGGCCGGATGGTGGACGATTGTGCACACCACTACCCGCACCGAGACCTCACAGCGCCTCGACGTGCGGTGCGGCGGGGATCACGCCGCGGGTGTCGAGCAGCAGGCGGGCGGCCCGGGCGAGCTGGGCCGGGTCGTAGGCCTGGTGGGCCTGCAGCAAGATGACCAGGTCGGCGTCGGCCAGGGCGGCTTCCAGGTCGTCGGCGAGCGGGATGGACCGCCCGTCGATCAGCCAGCTGGGGACGTACGGGTCGTGGTAGCTGAGCCGGGCGCCGCGGGCCAGCAGCTTACGGGCCAGCGGCCGGGCCGGAGATTCCCGCTGGTCGGCGATGTCCCGCTTGTAGGTCACGCCGAGCAGCAGCACCTTGGCCCCGTTGACCGCCTTGGCGTGCCGGTTGAGCAGCTCGGCGGCCCGGTCGGTGACGTAGCCGGGCATCCGGCTGTTGATCTCCTGGGCCAGCTCGACGAACCGGAACGGGTAGCCGAGCGTGCGGACCTTGTAGGACAGGTAGTTCGGGTCGATGGGGATGCAGTGGCCGCCCACGCCCGGCCCGGGGTAGAACGGCTGGAACCCGAACGGCTTGGTCGCCGCGCACCGGATCGCATCCCACAGGTCCACGTCCAGTTCCCTGGAGAAGATCGCCATCTCGTTGACCAGGGCGATGTTCACGTGCCGGTAGGTGTTCTCCAGCAGCTTGGCCATCTCGGCCTCGCGGGCCGACTTGGCCCGGACCACCTGCTCACAGATCTGCCCGTAGAACGCCTCGGCGGCATCGGTGCAGGAGGGGGTGAGGCCGCCGACGATCTTGGGCGTGTTGGCGAAACCGTACACCGGGTTGCCCGGGTCGATCCGCTCCGGTGAGAACGCGAGCGAGAAATCGAGCCCGGCGGTCAGCCCAGAGGTCTTCTCCAGTAGCGGCCGGACCACCTCCTCGGTGGTACCCGGATAGGTCGTGGACTCCAGCGATACCAGCGTCCCGGCCTTCAGCAGCCGGCCCGCGGTCGCGGTCGCGGCCCGCACCGCGCTCAGGTCCGGCCCGTCCGCCTCCGACAGCGGGGTCGGCACGCAGATCACGATGACATCCTGCGGTCCCGCATCCGCCTCGTCGGCGGTGGCCCGGAACCCGCGGCTGAGCATCTCGGCCACGTCGTCCTCGGTGAGGTCATCCACGTGCGATCGCCCGGCCATCAGCCCGGCCACCTTCTCCGCGTTCAGATCCAGCCCGGTAACCCGGAATCCCGACCGCGCCGCAGCGATGGCCAGCGGTAGGCCGACATAGCCCAGCCCGATCACCAGTACGTCCTGCCCCGGCATGTGGACCCCCCTCTAGAGCGCGCCCAGGCGCGTGTAGGCGTCTCGGTACCGTGCCGCGTTGTGGGCCCAGGTCCGGTCCCTGGCCACCCATTCGCGGGCGTTGTCGCCGAGCTTCCTTCTGACATCCGGACTGCTAACCAAGAGTTCAAGGGTATCGGCTAGGGCCACCGGATCTTGCGGTATCGTTAGCGCCCCCGTCACGTCAGGTTTGATGATTTCGGCGAGTGCCCTCACGTCACTAGTGACCACGCACAGCCCGCTGGCCATCGCTTCTACCGGTTTCAACGGCGTAACGAGCTGGCATACCCTGTCCGGGGTGCGGGGGACGACGAATACATCGAGGAGCGCGTGAAATTCACGTACTTTCGCCGCGGGCACGCGGCCGGTGAAGATGGCGGCCTCGCCCAGCCCGAGGTCCGCCGCCTGACGTTGCAGGGCGGAGCGATCCGGCCCGTCGCCGACGATCAGCACCCGCACCGGCAGGCCGCGCTCGCGCAGCAACTGGGTCGCCTCGAGCAGGGTGCCGAGGCCCTCGTGCGGGACGAGGGTGGACACCACGCCGACGACGTGCTCCGCGGGTTTGATGCCCAGCTCTGTGCGAAGTGCGTCAGCGTCGGGCAGCGGGCGGAGGAACTCCTGCGACACGGCGTTCGGCACGATGAGGACCTTCTCGGCGGGGACGCCGCGGGCCACGATCTCGTCCCGCATGGCCTCGCCCAGGGTGACCACGAGATCGGCGGCCAGCATGCAGCGGGTCTCCAGGTCGCGGTTCCGCTGGTACAGCTCGCTGCGGGCCAGGTCCACGCCGCGCGGGTGCCGGGACAGCCAGGTGTCCTCCCAGAACCCGCGCACCTCGTACACCACGGGCAGCCCGTACCGCTGCCCCAGGGCCAGCGCGATCATGGCGTTGGCGTAGTTGCTCGCGGCGTGCAGCACGCTGGGTTTGAGCTGCCCGGTCAGCCGGGCGGCGAGTTCCAGCCCCAGAGCGGCCGCTTTGTCGGCGCGGGCGGGCATGCGCCAGGGCAGCAGCCGGTGGTACGGGATGTCGTCCAGCATGACCAGGCGCCGGCCGTCCAGCGTGCCCTGGGTGACCGGGAACCCGCAGCGGGTCACCACGTGCGGGTCGAGCCCGGCGGCCTGCTGGGCCAGCACGATCTCGTGCGTGCGGATCGTGTACCCCGCGCTCGTGGTGGGCAGCGCGTCGTTCACCAGGTGCAGCACGCGACCGGGGGTCGCCCGGACCGTTTCATGATCGCGGGCAGAAATGGACGCTATGTGGCCCGAACTGCCCGTGATCATGGACTCGCCCGGCGCGGCGAGCAGGACGGCTTGCTCGGCGGTGAGGGTGTTGCGGAGGCGGCGGGCACGGCGGCCGCGGGCGTGGTCGAGAGCTTCGAGCGCTTCGGTGAGGCGGCCTTCGCGCCAGGCCAGACGGGCGGCCAGCACCGGGCGGGCGGGGTCGTCCTCGGACAGCCGGGCCAGGGCGGCGGTCGCGGTCTCGGGCTGGTCGACGGCCAGGCTGAAGGCGGCCAGGCGGCGGGGCGAGGCATCGAGCGAGGCCAGCGCCCCGGCCCGGTCCCCCGCGCCCCACAACGCCGCCGCCCGCCCGTAGGGTCCGGCGAGCCGGAGCCACCCGCGCAGCGGTTGGGGCAGTACTCTCTGGGCCAGGACCACGGCACGGACCGGACCGGCGGCCACGTGCCGCCAGGCAATCGAGATCGCGAGCGTAAGAGCGCGAGGCGACACATGCGTGCCACGCGAGAATTGGGGTCCCGGCCGGCGCGGGGCGGACGTCATCACGGCAGATTTTACCGGTTCAGGTGAACGGAAAGGACGCGATGCGCGCACCTATCACTCACGTCCTGGGCGCGAGGCCGAACTTTATGAAGGCCGCGCCGGTGATCGCGGCCCTGGCGGCGCTGGGTCACGAGCAGCGGATCGTGCATACCGGGCAGCACTACGACGAGCGCATGTCCGAGGTGTTCTTCGTCCAGCTGGGCCTGCCGCGGCCGGACGTGAACCTGGGCGTGGGATCGGGCAGCCACGCGGGGCAGACCGCCGAGGTCATGACCGGGATGGAGCAGGAGTTCATCCAGAACTCCCCGGCGCTGGCCGTGGTCTACGGGGACGTCAACTCGACGCTGGGCGCGGCGCTGGCCGGGGCCAAGCTGGGGGTGCCGCTGGCCCACGTGGAGGCCGGGCTGCGCAGCTTTGACGACTCGATGCCCGAGGAGATCAACCGGCGGCTGACCGACCAGCTGTGCGCGCTGCTGTTCGCGACCTCGCCGGAGGCGATCGGGTACCTGGCCCGCGAGGGTCGTCCGGTGAGTGCGGTGCACCTGGTCGGCAACCCGATGATCGACACGCTGCTGGCCCACCTGGACCGGTTCGACGTGGCCGCCGCCCGGGCCGCCGCCGGGCTGCCGGAGCGTTACGTGGTGGCCACCTTGCACCGGCCGTCCAACGTCGACGACCCCCGGGCGGCGACCGCCCTGGTCCAGGCCTTGCACGAGGTGGCCGACGAGCTGGATGTGATCATCCCGGTGCACCCGCGCGGCCGGGTCGCGCTGCAAGCCGCGGGCCTGGACGCGCACCCCCGGCTGCACGTCTGCGACCCGCTGGGCTACCTGGAGTTCATGGCCCTGGTCAAGGGAGCCTGCGCGGTGATCACCGACTCCGGCGGGGTCCAGGAGGAAACCACCCTGCTGCGGGTGCCGTGCCTGACCCTGCGGCCGAATACCGAACGGCCCATCACCATCACCAGCGGCAGTAACCGCCTGGTCACCGACGCCGAACTGGCTGCCGCGGTGCTCAAGGCCTGCGACGACGGGCCCTACACGGGCGAGCTGCCGCCGCTGTGGGACGGACACGCCGGCCCGCGGATCGCCCGGATCATCACCGCCTGGCTGGACCCGGAGGACCGCCGATGACTGAGCAGGAGGGCCGCGGCGTACCGCAGGATGCAGCTGAAGCGAGCGCCGGCACCGATCCCGGCCTGGCCGCCGAGCGCGACCGGCTGGCCCGGACCCTGCGCGACACCCGGCTGCAGCTGGCTATGACCCAGGCGCGGCTGTCCGCGCTGGAGGGCTCCGCGACGATGACCCTGGGCCGGACCCTGGTCCGCGCGGCGCGGCGCCCGTGGTCCCGCGGCGTCCAGCTGCCTGTTGACCTGATCCGGATGTGGCGGGAACGCGGCGGCCCGACCGGGCCCGGGGCGGCCACCCTCGCGCTGGCGTCGGCGCAGCTCAATGACCTGGCCGGCGGCGGGGAACGGTTCCTGTCCGCGTTGACCGCGCCCGGTCTGGGCGCGCCGGGTGCCGCCTCGGCCAGCTTCAGCCCGCCAGGGCTGGTCGTCACCGGCGTGCTCCGCGCGGCGTCGTCCGCGACCCTGGCCCCCGACGCGGCGGTGTTCCCGCTGCTGCCGCACGACGCGGACGTGATGCTGGAGAGCGTGGGCGCTGACCTGGTCCTGATCGAGGCCGCGGCGATGCTGGCCGGCTCGGCCTGGGCCTACGCCGGCGACCCGGCCGCGGCCGACCGCGGCCGGCGGCTGGGGCGGCTGATCGCGGCGGCCCGGGCGCTGGGCAAGCCGGTGATCTTTGTCCGCAACGTCCCCGCGTATCTGGCGCCGGGCCTGGACTGGGTCGCGGCCAGCTGCGATGCGGTGTCCGACGACGGCTTCGGCGTGCAGCTGGCCCGGTTCAACCCGATCGGGCTGGCTAGCCAGCGTTCGTCCGACCCGGTCTACGCCGACCCCCGGGACCCTCGGGAACCGCCCGCGGTCCGGGCCCTGCTCGACTCGCTGACCGGGGTGGGCGGGCCGGTGACGGTCGCCGGCGAGATCGGGTGGCGCCGACGTCCCGCGCTGTACCGGGAGCACGCCCTGTTCGTCACCGTCTCCCCCGACCAGGCACGCGAGCAACGGGCGTGCGGCGCGCGCGTAATCACGGTCAGCGGCGAGCAGGCCGCACTGCGCGAGCAGATCGCCGCGGCCCAGACCCAAGCGCCGCCGACCGAGGCCGAGACGATTCCGGAACTGCGGGAGATCTTCGCCGCGCACGCGACCGCGGTGCGGCTGACGGGACTGGCCAGCCTGGTCGGGCTGCCCGATCACCTGGTCAGCGGGCGGCAGATCGCGGTGCTGGCCCGGGTCGAGGATGCGGCCGGCGCCGCGGCCCTGGCCGCGCGGCTGCGCCAGCAGCGCAGCGCGCCCGCCGAGCTGGTGGTGGCGGTCGCCGCCCGGGCCGGGGAGTCCGCCGAGCTGTCTTGCCACGCGGTCAGCACGGCGCTCGCTGACCTGGCCGGGCCGGGCATGCTGGTCACAGCCGTCCCCGAGGAGGCGGGCCTGTCCGGGCCGGCCGGGTGGGTGGCGCACGCCGCGAAGGTGGCGCGCTCGCCCTGGGTCGCGCCGTGGCAGGCCGACCGCGAGTACGACGAGTGGTACCTGCTCGACCTGGCCTGCGCGCGGGAGTGCGCGCAGGCCGACGCGGTCGGCTACGCCCGGGACGGCGGGGCAGGCTATGCGTACGTGACCTCGCTGGACCCGGCACTGGCCCGGCGGGAGTTCTTCGGCCCGAACGGCCCGGACGGCTCGGACGGCTCGGACGGCTCGGACCACGGTCTACGGCTTTTCTCTCTCAGCTAAGGAGTTGTCCGCGTTGACCACGCGCGCGCTTGTCTACGGAGACATCGACCTGAACCTGATCGATGGCTCGGCCATCTGGCTGCAGTCCGTCACGCAGGCGCTGGCCGGAGCGGGCTGCGCGGTGACGCTGGTGCTCAAGGCCCCGGTCCGAACCAGCCGCCTGATCGCGCCGCTGCTGGCCGAACCCGGGGTGACGGTCCGCCGGCCGTTCGAGGAACACCTGCTGGAGGGCCCAGGTCCCGTCACCGCCGCCGCGGCCCCGGACCTGCTCGCCCGCCTGGACGCCGAGGCCCCGTACGACCTGGTGGTGCTGCGCGGCCGGGCGGTCACCGCCGCGGCGGCCAAGAGCGGCGCGTTCGCCGGGCGGCTGTGGCCGTACCTGACCGACGTCCCGCAGTCGGTGCCCGGGCTCACGCCCGCGGCCGCCGAAGAACTCGGCATGATCGCCGCCGCCGCGCGCTACGTGCTCTGCCAGACCGAGGAACTCCGCTGCTTCCTGGAGGGCAGCATTCCCGCGGCGTGCGGCAAGTGCGTGCTGCTGCCGCCCATCCTGGCCGAGATTCCCCCGCCGCGGGGCGCATCCGCGGCCGGGACCCCGCTGCGCCTGGTCTACTCCGGCAAGTTCGCGCCGCGCTGGAACACACTGGAGATGACCGAACTGCCCGGCCTGCTCGCCGCCCGGGGCGTCGCCGCCGAGCTGCACATGATCGGCGACAAGATCCACAACGCGCCCGGCGACTACCAGCAGCGGATGCGGTCCGCCCTCGACACCACGGGCGTGACCTGGCATGGCGGGCACTCCCGGGAGGACGCCCTGCGGCTCGCGGCGTCCTGTGACATCGGGCTGGGCTGGCGTCACCCCGAGCTGGACGCGAGCCTGGAACTGTCCACCAAGGTGCTGGAGTACGGCGCCGTCGGGCTGCCGGTGATCCTCAACCGCACCCCGATGCACGAGGGACTCCTGGGAGCCGACTACCCGCTGTTCGCGGCCAGCCTGACCGACGTGGTGGACGTGGCCGCCGCGGCGGCGGCCGATCCCGTCCTGTACCGAAAGGCGGCCGACCGGAGCAGCCGGGCCGCCGAGCAGTTCACCTTGGACCGGGCGGCGCAGCGGCTGCGCGGGTACCTGGCCCGGGCGGTCCCCGCCAAGAGGGTCACCACCACGGAGACGTTGAAGGTGGTCGTGGCGGGCCACGACCTGAAGTTCTTCACGCCGCTGCTGGATTACCTGCGGCTGCAGCCGGGCCTAGAGGTGCGCCTGGACCAGTGGGCCGCGCTCGGCAAGCACGATCAAGGTGCCAGCCAGGAGATGGCGGGCTGGGCCGACGTGGTGGTCTGCGAATGGTGCGGGCCGAACGCCGTTTGGTACAGCAAGCACAAGCGGCGCGGGTCACGGCTGCTGGTCCGGCTGCACCGCTTCGAGCTGGCCTCGCCCTACCCGGCCCAGGTCAAGATCGGCGCGGTGAGCCAGGTGGTGTGCGTGAACCCGCACTACGCGCGGCTGACCCGGGAGCAGACCGGCTGGCCGGAGGCGAAGGTGGTGACGATCCCGAACGCGATCGACGTGGCCCAGCTGGACCGGCCCAAGCTCGACGGCGCCCGGTTCCACCTCGGCCTGATCGGCATCGTTCCCTCTCGCAAGCGCCTGGACCTCGCCCTTGACGTGCTGGAGGACCTGCGCCGCGAGGACGACCGGTACCTGCTGTTCATCAAGTCCGGGATGCCGTGGGAGCACTGGTGGGTGTGGCAGAACCCAGCCGAGCGCGAACACTACGCCGACGCGTTGCGCCGGGTGCAGCGGTCGCCCCTGCTGCGCGGGGCCGTGGTGTTCGATGACGCGGGACCAGACGTCGCGGCCTGGCTACGCCGGGTCGGCTTCATGCTGTCCACCAGCGACGACGAGAGCTTCCACGTCGCCCCGGTCGAAGGGATGGCGTCCCGGGCGGTGCCGGTGGTGCGGCATTGGCCGGGTGCCGAGACCACCTACGACACGCGCTGGATCCGCCGCGGCCCCGCCGAGATGGCGGCCGCGATCGCGGCCCTCGGCGACGAGGCCGACTGGCGGCGCGCCGGAGACGAGGCCCACGCGCAGGCGGCGGCCGCGTTCAACCTGCCAAGCGTGTGCGAGGCCTGGCGTGACCTGCTGACCACCGACCGGGACCCGGCGGTGCCCGGGCCGATGCTCGAGCTGCTCAGCTCCGGCTGAGGCGGCACATGTACTTCACGCTCGCCATCAGCGCGGCCACGCGCGAGACGTGCGCGGCGCTGACCGACGCGGCGACGGGCACCGATCCCGGGATCATGCCGATCCCCGGGCCTGCGGAAGTCGTGTGGCACGACGACCGGATGGCCGTGCTGTGCTGGCCCGGGGGGCCCGCGGGCACCCCGGGCCGGGAGCCGGAGGCCCGGTCGCACGCGGGGACGATCTGGGCCGACCAGGGCGGGCTGCACGCGCGGACCGGGGTGACCCGGGTCGACCCGGTCTACCTGGCCGAGGTCCCGGGGGCGGTGGTGGTCAGCGACCGCGCCTCCTGGGCCGCTGCCGTCACGGGCCGGCTGGCCGAGCCCGACCCGGCCATGGTCGCCGCCTTCCTGAGCCTCGGCTATCCGGTGGGCGGCGCGACCCCGTTCCACGGCGTCCGGGCGCTGCGGGGCCGGCAGCAGCTGACGGTCACCGCCGGCCGTTCCGTCATCACCGAGGTCCAGGTGGAGGGGCACGGCGCGGACGGGTCGTACGGCGCGGTCGCTGCCGCCCTGGTCGAGGAGGTCCGGCCGCTGGGCGAGCGAGGCGTTGCGGTCGAGCTGTCCCTGACTGGCGGCAAGGACAGCCGGCTGATCGCCGCCGCGCTGACCGCGGCCCAGGTACCCTTCCGGGCCCGCACGCACGGCTTCGCCACCCACCCCGACGTCATCGTGGCGGCCATGATCGCCCGCCTGCTCGGCATCGAGCACGTGGTCACCGAGCCGCGCCGGGCGGCCCCGGAGCAGGCGCCCGACGCGGGGGACGTGCTGGCCAGGCTCCGTTCGGCCGTGCTGGTCTCCGATGGGATGCTGTCCGCGTTCGAGAACGTGGGCCGGCCCGACCCGCAGCTGACCGCCGAACCGGTGCAGACCGGCGGGCACGGCGGTGAACTGCTGCGCGGCGGCTACGCGCCCGCAGCCTGGAGCGAGCGCCGGCCGCCGGCCCGGGCTTGGAGCGAGGCGCGGGGCGCCGAGTTGTTCCGCCGCATGATCACCCGCCGCCTAGGCCTGGTGCGTCCGGCCGCAGCGAGCGCGTACCTGGCTAGCGTGGCGCCGTTCGCCGCGTCACTCCCCCGCGGGCCGCTGCGCACCCTGGACGATTTCTACCTGGTGAACCGGGCCGGCCGGTGGTCGGCCGCGGCCCGCCAGGCCTACCTGCTCCGCGAACTGCTGGTCCAGCCGTTCTTCGGCGACCAGGTCGTCCTGGCCGCCCGCGCGGTTCCGCTGCCGGACCGGATCACCGACCGGCTGCACCGCGGCGTGCTCACGGCATTGTGCCCGGAGTTGCTCGACCTGCCCCTGGCGGGCAGCGGCTGGAAGTCCGGGCCGCGGACGCCGCCCATCCGGGCCGCCGCGGCGGCCGGCGCGGCGGGCGCCGGCCCGGCGGGCGCCGGAGCGGCCGACGCGGACGGCGCGTCGGACTGGCGGCGGGCCTACGGGGACCAGATGGCCCGGCTGCTGCGCGAATACGCGCTGGACCTGGGCGCTGCGGGCGGGATGTTCGAGATCGTCCGGCGGTCGGCGGCCGAGCGGGCGCTGCGCCCGCCGCAGCCGGACGCGCACGCCGCCTGGGCCCTGGCCACGCTGGCCGCGCTGCTGTCCGGAGACTGGCTGAACGCCCGCGCGGGTACCGAGGTCAGCCCCGGCCGTACCGGGTCTCGGCCTGCCAGAAGAACACCACTCCCACCGCGAGCGTGACGACGGCCCAGCCGAGCGCGGCCAGCCACAGCTCGCTGGTCGCGAAGGTTGGGTGGCAGAAGGCCTGCAGGGGAGGATTCTTCGTCGCGGTGAAGGCGGCGCACTTGGCCGCGTTGAACGGCTGGGCCCCCGGTGCGTCGGTGCGCTGCGTGGCCATGATCGCGTACCTGGTCAGCGTGATGTATACCGCCGCCGGGTTGAGTGACAGCACGTTCTTGGCCCACTCCGGCAGTGAGGCGGGCAGCGAGGCGATGCTGTACATGACCCCGCAGAAGTACCGCCAGATCCGGGTCAGGAACGGGACCAGCTGGCTGACGTCCTGCGCGCCGGCGCCCAGCCGGGCCATGATCAGCGCGGCGCCCATGTTGAACGTGGCCTGCAGGACCATGACCGGTGCCAGCAGCAGCCAGTACCAGGTGAGCGGTTCCCCCGTGCTCAGCACGATGGTGAACAGCACCAGCATGGACAGCAGCAATTGCTGGAACTCCACCATCACGTACGCCAGCGGCAGGCAGGCTCGCGGGAAGTGCAGCGCGCGGATCAGGGCGATGTTGGCCCGCATCACGGTGGAGCCGACCACGATCGACCGCTCGGTGAAGCCGAAGATGAACACCCCGGTGACCAGGTAGGCGATGTAGTGGCTGATGCCGCGGTTGGCCTGGAACAAGATCCCGAAGACCAGGTAGTAGACCGCCGAGTTGAGCAGCGGCGTGAGCACCTGCCACAGCTGGCCGAGCCTGGCCTCGGTGTACATGGACACGCTGCGCGCCGTGGAGTAGGCGACGATGAAGTGCCGTCGCTGCCAGACCAGGCGCAGGTAGGAGATCAGGCTGGGCCGCGCGGAGCTAGGACGCAGCCCGTACTTGGCCGCGAGTTCGGCCAGGCTCTCGCCGCCCTCAGGCGGCTGAGCGAGATCCTCGCCGTCGGCGGCGAGCAGCGTCCCGTTCAGCAGGCTGCCTGGAGCGGTCAGCCGCCCGCGTTCGTCCATGACAGTGGAGTCTATTGATCAGGACAGGTGGCCGGTGTCATTGAACGACCGGAGCACGGCCGGTCCGTCCGGATACCAGTCGATCTCCGACAGTGCCGCGATGTCCAGGTGCATTCGGTACAGGGCGGCCGGCGGGGCCAGCAGCGCCGCGGTGACCAGCGTCTTTATCGGCGTGACGTGGCTGACGATGAGCACTGTCTGGCCCGCCTGGGCGGCCAGCACGCGGTGCAGGGCGGCGGTGACCCGCGCGCTCACGTCGGTGAAACTCTCCCCGCCCGGCGGGGCGACTTCCGGGTCGGCCAGCCAGGCGGCGACCTCGGCCGGCCAGCGTTCCCGCACCTCGGTGAACGTCAGGCCGTCCCAGGCGCCGAAGTCGGTCTCCCGGAACCCGTCGTCGGTGACCACGGCGGCGCCGGTGACGGCCGCCACCTGCTGAGCGGTCTGAACGGTCCGCAGCAGCGGCGACGTCACGATCACACCGAAGCCGGCTGACGCCAGCCGTTTGGCCGCGGCGGCGGCTTGCTGGACGCCTATGTCGGTGAGCGGCGGGTCGGAGCGGCCCGCATACCGCTTCTGTACCGACATCGGCGTCTGCCCGTGCCGCAGCAGCAGGGTGACCGTGGGCTGGTCCTGGGCGGCCTGCCAGTGCGTCCCGGGCCGCACGTTACAGGCCAGACTCGGGCGTGCGGACCAGGATCCGCCGACACTCCTCGCACCTGAGCACCTCGTCGGGGGCGGATCCCCGGATCTGGTTCAGGTCCACCGTGTTGAGGTTCAGGTGGCAGCCTTCGCAGCGACCCGCCCGCAGCGCGGCCGCACCGACGCCCCGGGTGTCGCGGATCTGCTCGTAGAGCTTGAGCAGGTCGGCAGGCACGTCGGCGACGACGGTACCGCGCTGCTCGGTGGCCTTGCCCGCCTGCTCGTCGATCTCCTTGAACGCCGCGTCGCGGCGCGCCGCCACCTCGGCCGTCTCGGTGCCCAGGCTGTCGCGTTCGGCGCTGAGCTCGTCTCGCCGGCTGACCAGGCCCTCGCGGCGCTCCATCAGCTCGAGCACGATCTCCTCCAGATCGCCCTGCCTGCGGCGCAACGACTCAATCTCGGACTGCAAGGTGGCGAGCTCACGGGCGGCGGACACCTGCCCGGCGTCCAGCCGGGCGCGGTCCCGGTCGATCCTGCTCCGGACCTGCTCCACGTCGCGCTCCGCCCGGTTCTCCTCCCGGGAGAGGTCGCCTAGCTCGGTCTCGGTCACGACGATCTCGTCCTTGAGCTCACTGGCCCGGGCCTCCAGGCGGGCAAGCTCGGCGACTTCGGGCAGGCTGCGCCGACGGTGGTCGAGGCGGCCGAGCTCGGCGTCGAGGTCGGCCAGTTCGAGCAGCCGAAGCTGGCTCTGTGGTGATGCCTTCACGGCTCCCAACGTTAGTCCCCTCCGGGCACCATCTGGGGTTCCGGGGTTAAGCAGGCTGCAGCAGATCGGTGAACCGCCGGCCGAACAGGTACGCGTCGCCGGGCCAGCGCGCGGAGAGGTAGTTGCGGTCCTGGACGACGAAGGCCGGGGTGTCGTCGGTCGCGGTGCCGCGCGCGGACAGCGTGCGCGGTCCCCGGCTGAACTGGCGGGCCGGGTCGTCCAGCGCCGCCGTGACCTCATCCTCGACGTAGGCGGGATAGGTGCGGTAGTACCGGCCCAGCCGCCAGGCCGTGGCCAGGTAGGCCGAACGCTCCATGTACTTCGGCAGGCACGTCGTCCGCCGGTCGGCCAGGACACTGCGGCCGGTGTCCGGATCGCGGGTGCGGGCCAGCACGAGCACGCCGTGGCAGATCGCGCCGACCGGCCGGCCCAGGGCCCAAAAGCGTGCCACCTGCGCCTGGAGCACCGGCGACCCGAGGTACTGGCGCATTCCGGGGGCGTGCCCGCCGGGCAGCAGCAGCCCGTCGAAGGCAGCCGGATCCAGGTCCGCCCACGCCTGCGTCGCACTGAACTCCGGCGCCCGGCTCAGCTCCTGGTACTGCTCGATGGCCTCCGGTGCCGCGCCGAGCTTGCCGAACAGGACCCCGGTCAGCAGGCGGGGGTCCGCGGCGGGGATGGTCCCCGGTCGTTCGGTGGCGATCACGACCTGGTGGCCCGCGTCGCGCAGGATCCGCCACGGCACCGCGACCTCGGTGACGTCAAAGTCCCGGTCCGGAAGCGGCATCAGCACGCGCATCCGCCCATAATCTCATCAACATCGCGGCGTGCCAGAGGTTGTCAACCGTTAGTGTTCCTGGAGCGATGAAGGGAGGCTCGATGGACGGCGAAGCCGATCGGGAGTTCGCGAGACTGGCGGGCGAGTACCTGGACGACCGGGCGGAACGGCATCCGGAACTAGCCACCAGCCTGGGCGACCACCGGTTCGACGACCGGCTGGGCGATCCGTCCCCGGCCGCCCGGGCCGACGAGCGACGCTCCCTGGACGGCTGGGCCGCCCGGCTGGACATCCTGGATCTCGGTGCGCTGTCGGCCGAGCACCAGGTCGACGCCGCCATGATGGCGGACAGCGTGGCCCGGCAGGTGTTCGAGCTCGACGAGCTGGCCGAACACACCTGGAACCCGCTGCTGGCCAACCCGGGGCGGGCCATCTACCAGCTGCTGGCCCGGGACTTCGCCCCGCTGCCGGACCGGCTCGCCTCGGTGGCCGGCCGGCTGGCCGAGGTTCCCGCCGTCCTGGCCGAGGCCCGCAGGCAGCTCGGGGCCATGCCCAGGGTGCACCTGGAGACCGCCATCGGGCAGTTCGACGGGACGATCGCGCTGGTCGGCAAGGAGCTCGACGCTGCCCTCACGGCCGCACCCGGATCCGAGCCGCGGCTGGCCGAGGTCCGCCCGGCCGCCCTGGAGGCCCTGGCCGAGCACCGAGCCTGGCTGTCCGCGCGCCTGGCTGCCGCGGCGCCCGGGCCCGACGGCGACCGGGACCCGCGGATCGGGCCGGAGCGGTTCGCCCGCAAGCTCTCGCTCACCCTGAGCGCCGCCGCCGACGCGGACGCCATCCTGGCCCGGGCCCACGCCGACCTGGACCGGGTCAGCGAGCAGATCGCCGAGCTCGCCGCGTCGATGGCCGGGGCGGCGGTGCCCGGCCCGTCGGTCGTCCGGCAGGTACTCGACCAGCTGGCGCAGGACGTGCCCGACGACGCCACCATCCTGGGCTTCTGCCGGGACGCCCTGGCCGCGCAGATCGCGTTCGTCACCGACCACCGCCTGGTCACGGTCTACGACGATCCGGTCGAGCTGATCCCGATGCCGGAGATCGACCGGGGCGTGGCCGTGGCCTACTGCGACTCGCCGGGCCCGCTCGAGCCGACGCCGCTGGCCACGTTCATCGCCGTCTCGCCCACGCCGACCGACTGGACCCCGCAGCGGGTCGCCTCGTTCTACCGCGAGTACAACCGGCACATGGTCCACAACCTGATGGTCCACGAGGCGATGCCCGGTCACTACCTGCAGCTGCAGCACTCCCGGCGCTTCGGTGGTTCGCTGACCGCGATCCGGGCCGCGCTGCGGTCAGGGTCGTTCGTCGAGGGCTGGGCGGTGTACGCCGAGCGGATCATGGCCGAGCAGGACTACCCGGGCGACGGGGACCCGCGGGCGGTCCACATGCAGCAGCTGAAGATGCAGCTGCGCATGATCATCAACGCCATCCTGGACGCCCGCGTCCACGGCCACGGCATGACCGAGGCGCAGGCGATGGCCCTGATGACCGAGCGCGGGTATCAAGAGGACGGCGAGGCCGCCGGCAAGTGGCGCCGGGCGCTGCTCACCTCGGCTCAGCTGTCGACCTACTACGTCGGGTACACCGAGGTCGCCGACCTGGCTCGCGATCTGCGGGCCGCGGATCCGGTTCTGGCCGACCAGGAGGTGCACGACCGCATGCTGGCGCATGGCTCGCCGCCGGCCCGGCTGCTGCGCACGCTGATCGCGCCCTGATCGTGCCCTGCTCATCCGCGACGAGCTCCGGCCCGGCCCCGGCTCAGGCCTCGCTTTCCCTTTCCGCCCTGAGCCCTGGCCACCGCTCCAGCCGGTCATGATGCTGGGTGCAGTACCCGTCGTCGTGGGTGGACTTCCGGGAGCAGTACCGCGCGTTACGCTCGTAGGCGTCGGCCACCCACTCGCGACACTGCCGGGGGTCACGGGTCAGCTCAGCGGCTTCCCGCTCAGCCTGCCTGGAGAACTCTGCCCGGGCGCGCACCGGTTCCAGGTACGCGTAGAGCCTGGCCGAGTCCAGCAGCCGACCGCGGTTCTCGGTGTTCAGCTCACGGAACAAGGCGAGCAGGTCGTTCTCGTCGCCGGTCACCCCGGCCGCCCTTCTTTGCCTGGTATCAGGCGTCGCCTGGTATCAGGCGTCGTGACTACCAAGCCGTCACGCCGGCGTTTAAGCCCAGTGTACTTGCCGTCCTCCGGGCTGTTAGCTGTGCGTGACCGGGTCAGTTACGCACGGCCACCACCGGTTTCGGCGGGCTCGGGGCCGCGCCGGAGATGCGGCCGGTCCGCCAGAAGAAGGTCCGCTCGCCCAGTGCCCACCCGGTCGACGTGATCAGGTAGATCCCGGCGGCGAGCGGAACGAACGCGGCGATCACCACGGTCAGGTAGGGCAGGACCCGGATGAGGGCACCCGGTGCGTTCGGCCCGACTGCACTGGCCTGCCCGGCCGTCATCGCCTGCCCGGCCGTCATCGCCTGCCCCAGGCGGACCGACAGCCAGCACAGGCCGATCAGCAGCGCGAAGACGCCGAGGAACACCAGACCATGCGGGCTCACAGGTCCGGCGCCGGCCAGCCAGTGACTGCCCAGCGGCACGTCGAACAGGTCGCGGGTGAGCAGCGTGTTCGGCTTCCCGCCGATCTGCGCCGAGCGGAACAGCAGGTACACCACGGACAGCAGCGGCCACTGCAGCAGCAGCGGGGTGAGGCCGGCGAACATGCTCGTGTCTTCCCGCTTGTACAGCGCGGTCATCTCGCGCTGCAGCCGCTCGGGCTGTTTGGCGTGCCGCTTGCGCAGCTCCTGAAGCTGCGGCGCCAGCCGGGCCTGCGCAGCCTGCCCGCGCATGCCGCGCAGGCTGAGCGGCATCACGATGAGCCGAACGGCCACGGTGAACAAGACGATCACGGCCACCGCGGCCGCGCCGCCCAGCACGGGGGTAAGGAAACTAGTGAATCCGGAGACGAGGTGGTACGCGGCGTCCACCGGGACGCCAAGAATACTTGACATGTGACAGGGAGCCTTCCAGCTGAGACGGGTCAGGTGCTGGAAGCGGCCGCGATATCCGTGTCCCCCCAAAGGGGACGAGGCCCCCGAGCCTTCGGGGGCAAGGTCAGCGGGAAGTGGCGGCCGCTGGGGCCGCCGATGGTGCTCTGGCTCTGGTCCGGCCTGCCGCGTCCGGATCGCGCTGGCGCAAGAACGCCGCCCGCCAGGACTTTTCCCGTAGCGCGCGGGCGCGACGGATCAGCGGCAGGGCGGCGGCGGTGCGGGAAACACCCGCCACCGAGGTGAGCAGGGCCAGCACCGCGGCGAACATGGCCCCGGCCAGGACGGTCGCGGCCAGCGCGGTCAGTCCGGAGGGGCTCACCGCGAGCTGAGCAACGTCGCGCAGCAGCCCGGCCAGCATGGCCAGCACGCTGCCGAGCGCCGTCATCGCCATCGCCATCGCCCGAACCTCCGCGACGCACCGGACCCCTGTCCGGCGGGAAACTCATTCTTAGCGTACGCCGACCGCAGCGAGCTCGAAGACGGCGGCCAGCAGTCGGTCCACCTCGGCCTCGTCGTTGTAGTGGACGAGCCCGGCGCGGACGGCGCCGCCGGAGTCCCGCAGACCGAACGCGCCGGCTAGCTCCCACGCGTAGTTGTCGCCGTTCCACACGTTGACCTGGCGGGCCGCGAGCCGGGCCGCGACCTCGGCGGGCGTGTACCCGGCCACGGTGAAGAAGGCGGTCGGCGTGCGCCGCGCGGCCTGGCCGTACAGGGTCACGCGCTCCATGCCGGCCAGGCCGTCGAGCAGGCGGGTGAACAACTCTCCCTCGTAGCGTTCCACGGCGGCCATCGACGCTAGGACCCTTTCCCTCCGGCTGCCGGCGGCCGAGGCGTCGAGCGCGGCCAGGTGATCGACGGCCGCGGCCACCCCGGCCAGGTCGGCGAACGCGGCGGTGCCCCGCTCGAACCGGCCGGGCACGCCGGACGGGGCGGGCGCGAGTTTGTCCGGATGCAGGGTCCCTAGTAGCGCCGGGTCGGCTACCACGGTGCCGATGTGCGGCCCTGACCACTTGTAGGCGCTGGTGGCGTAGAAGTCGGCGCCGAGCGCCCGCACGTCGACCGGCACGTGCGGGGTGGCGTGCACGCCGTCCACGTAGCACAGCGCGCCGACCGCGTGCGCGGCGGCGGCGATGGCGGACACGTCCGGTCTGGTGCCGACGATGTTGCTCGCCGCGGTCACCGCGACCAGCCGGGTGCGCTCGGACAGCAGCTCGCCATACTGGGCGGCCGGGAGCTCCGCGGTCGACACATCGACTTGCGCCCAGCGCAGCGTGGCGCCGCTTCGCGCGGCGGCCTGGACCCAGGGCCTGACGTTGGCGTCGTGATCGAGCTGGGACACGACCACCTCGTCCCCCGGACCCCACTGCCGGGACAGCGTGTCCGCGAGCCGGTAGGTAAGCGTGGTCATGTTCGGTCCGAGTATCACGCCGTCGGGTTCGGCGCCGGTCAGGTCGGCCACGGCGCGACGGCACTCAGCCACGATGCGGTCCGCGCGCCCGCTGGCGGGGAACGCGCCGCCGGCGTTGCCGATCCCGGCCCGGTAGGTACCGGCGATGGCCTCGATGACCGCCGCGGGCACCTGGGTGCCGGCGGCGCCGTCGAGGTAGGCATAGCCATCGGTCAGGGCCGGGTACGCCGCCCGTACGCGATTTACGTCGAAGGTCACGAACCCAAGACTCTATCCGGATCACATCTTCGGACAAGGCTGGTACCGCGGTGCAGTGCTGTTAACAACTGAGCCCAGGCCGGATCGCGTCGCGACGCGAGCAACAAGGAGTGCCACGGATCGTCGCCGTCCGGCTCGGCGTCCAGCCCGGGCCACAGCTGAGGCGTGCCGCCCCGCCAGGCGGCCAGCACCAGTTCGGGATCAGCGGGACGGTAGTCCTTGCCGAGCGACCGGGCCAGGTCCCACGCGTGCAAATGCCACTCGGCGCACGCCGCGCCCGCCATCGCGCCCACCGTGACCTCGGTACCGCGGTAGCTGTGGTGCGGCAGGTGCCAGGATGGCGCCAGCCGGCGTCCGTAGGCGCGGGCAGAGTCGGCGAACGCCGCGATGTGCTCGGGACCCGGGGCGTCCGGCAGCGCGGCCAGCTCGGCCGCGTTCTGCCGGGCCAGCTTGCGGGCGAGCGAGTCCGCGGGCGCGTTGGTGGCCAGCAGCCGGGCGAGCCGGCTGGCCGGAGCGTCATCGAGGTACTCGTGGTAATCGTCGGCCACGCACCGCAGATGGCCGGCCAGGTCCACTGCCCGCCATTCCGAACACGGCGTCCCCGCCAGCCACGTCGCCTCCGTGAACTGGCCCGCCAGTTCACAGATCACGGTCACGCCATCGCGGTAGGCGGCCAGGACACCCGCGCGAGACGCGCGGCTCACGGATGTCCGAGGCGGGTGGTGCTGCTGCGCTTCACGGTTCCTCTCCCTGCCGGTAACTCCCCGACAACCGGTTCGCGAAGCCTTCGGGTGAGCCAGCGTGCCAGAGTTATGGCCCGCCGACAAGTCGTACGGCGCAAGAAAAATCAGATGACAACCTCTCGCCCGCCCGGTTAACCTCACGACAATGCCCCCTGTATCTCCCTTGCTGGTCACGCGCGCCTCCGCCAGGGTACGGCCAGTCGGGGCACTGTGGCGGCTGCGAGGCTACCTCAAGCCGTTCCGGGTCCAGATGGTCGTCATGCTCGCCGCGGCCCTGGGCGCGGTCACCGCCGAGATCATCATCCCGCTGCTCACCAAGTCGGTGGTGGACGGGGCGATCGCGCGCGACGACCGGCGGCTGCTGATCCCGCTGGCCCTGGCGGCTATCGGCCTGGGCACGGCCGAAGCGCTGCTGAACCTGATCCGCCGCTGGATCCAGGCCGACGCGGTCGCGGCGATAGAGAAGACGATCAGGGACGACATGTACGCCCACCTGCAGCGGCTGCAGGCCTCCTTCCACGACACCTGGCAATCGGGTCAGCTGCTGTCGCGCGCCACCACCGACCTGTCCGCGATCCGCAGGTTCGCCGGCTTCGGCCTGATCTTCCTGGTCACCAACGTGATGACGTTCATCGCGGTGGTCGCGCTGCTGATCCATCTGAACTGGTGGCTCGGCCTGATCACTGGAGCGGTATTCGCGCCCGTCCTGCCGGTCTGCTTGCGGTTCGAGAAGCGCTACCGGGTGCTGTCCCGCCGAGTCCAGGACCAGCAGGGCGACCTGGCCACGGTGATCGAGGAGGCGGCGACCGGCATCCGCGTGCTGAAGGCGCTCGGCCGGGGCCGGCAGGCGGCGATCCGGCACAACGCCCAAGCCACCGAGGTCTACCGGACGCAGGTCGAGAAGGCGGGCCTGCTCGGCTCGTTCTGGGCCCTGCTCGACCTGATCCCCAACGCCGTCATCGGCATCATCATCGTGCTCGGCGCGTTCGCGGTCAGCACGCACTCGCTGACCCTCGGTGGTCTGGTGGCGTTCATCACACTCGCGCTGCAGCTGGTCTGGCCGGTCGAGGCGCTCGGCTACATCATCGCGTCCGGCCAGGAGGCGGCCACCGCGGCACAACGGGTCCTGGAGATCTTCGACGCCCAGCCGGAGATCACCGGTAAGACCCCAGACCTTGATACCGAACGAAGCGCAGTGCGTGCCCTCCACCCGGCCGGAACCCGTGGCCCACCGAAGCGCTCCCGGGGTCACCTGGTGTTCGACCACGTGTCGTTCAGGTACCCGGGGGCGGCGGAGCCGGTGCTGCGGGACATCGTGCTCGACCTGCCGCCGGGCCAGACGATGGTGCTCACCGGCGCGACCGGCTCGGGTAAGTCCACCTTGTTGCAGCTCGTACCGCGGCTGGCCGACGCCACGTCGGGATCGATCCGGCTGGACGATACGGACATCCGCGACATCCCGCTGGCCCGGCTCCGCGCGGCGATCGGCTGCGCGTTCGAGGACGCCACCTTGTTCTCGGCCAGCGTCCGGGAGAACGTCATGTTCGGCGCGCCCGACGCCGACGAGGCCGCGGTCGAGGCCGCGCTGACCGCCGCGCAGGCCCGGTTCGCCTACGACCTGCCGTGGGGTCTGGACACCAGGATCGGCGAGCAGGGCATCGCCCTGTCCGGCGGGCAGCGGCAGCGGATCGCGCTGGCCCGGGCCATCTTGGCCGGGCCGGACGTGCTGATCCTGGACGACCCGCTGTCCGCGCTCGACGTGCACACCGAGGAACGGGTGACCCGGGCCCTGCACGAGATCCTGGCCGGCGCGACCGCCCTGGTCGTGGCGCACCGGCCGTCCACGGTGTCGCTGGCCGACACGGTGGCCCTGCTGTCCGGCGGCGTGATCGCGGCCACCGGCAGCCACCGGGACCTGCTGGCCAGCAGCCGCGAGTACGCGGACCTGATGGACCTCGAAGACCTGGAGGAGAGCGCGTGAGCACCGACGCCAACGCCTGGCGCGGCGTCGCGGCGGAGAAGGCCGATGAGGTCACCGCCGGCCTGGCCGCGCTGCTGCGCGAGCGCAGCCGGCGGCTGCTCGCAGACCTGCTGCGGCCGCACCGACGCGCGGTGATCGCCACCATCTCGCTGATCGTGGTGGAGAGCCTGGCCGCCCTGGCGGGCCCGTGGCTGGTCGGCCTGGCCATCGACAACGGCCTGCCGCCGCTGCTGCACGCCCACGACGCGGCGCCGCTGCTCGCCATCGCCGGCGCCTTCGCCTTCTCGGTCGCGGTCCAGGCCGTGACGACCCGGATGTTCGTCACCATGACCGGTCGCGTCGGTCAGAAGGTGGTGCTCGAACTGCGCAACCGCCTGTTCGCACACTGCCAGGACCTGGACGTGGCCTTCCACGAGAGCTACACCTCGGGCCGGGTCATCTCCCGGCAGACCTCTGACATCGACTCGATCTCCGACCTGTTCGAGGAGGGGCTGGATTCGCTGATCGCCGCGATCTTGACCCTGCTGCTGGTCGGCACCGGCATGCTGCTGCTGGACTGGCAGCTCGGCCTGGTCGTGCTGGGCGGCTTCGTCCCGCTGACCTGGATGACGGCCTGGTTCCGGCGTGAGTCGGCCACGGCCTACCGCCGGACCAGGGAAGCCATCGCGCTGGTCATCGTGCAATTCGTGGAGACGTTCGGCGGGATACGCGCGGTGCAGGCGTTCCGCCGCGAGCCGCGGAACTCGGCGATCTTCTCCGAGCTGGGCCAGGACTACTCCGAGGCGAGCCGACACGCCTCCCGGCTCTACGCGATCTACGGGCCGAGCATCTCGCTGGTCGGCAACATCATCACCGGCGTGGTCCTGGGCTACGGCGGGCTGCTGGTCATCGACGGCGACATCAAGGTGGGCGTGCTCGCCACCTTCCTGCTCTACCTGCAGCGCTTCTTCGACCCGCTGCAGGACGTGTCGCAGTTCTACAACACGTTCCAGTCCGCGGCCTCCGGCCTGGAGAAGATCTCCGGCGTGCTGGACCAAGAACCGGCGGTGCCGGAGCCCGCGTCGCCCGCTTCGTTGCCCGGACGCGACGAAGCCTCGGCTGGGCGGCGGGTGCGGTTCGAAGCCGTCACCTTCGGTTACCGGGACAACCTCGTGCTGCCGGACCTGGAGCTGGACATCCCGGCCGGGCAGACCGTCGCCATGGTCGGCGAGACCGGAGCGGGCAAGACGACGATCGCGCGGCTGCTCGGCCGGTTCTACGACCCGCGCTCAGGCCGGGTCACGCTGGACGGCACCGACCTGCGGCAGCTGCCCAACTCGGTGCTGCGCGCCGAGGTAATCGTGATCACCCAGGAGAACTTCCTGTTCGAGGGGTCGGTCGCGGAGAACATCAGGCTCGGCCGGCCGGACGCCCCGGACGCCGACGTGCGCCAGGCGGCCGAGATGATCGGCGCGCACGACTTCATCGACGCGCTGCCCGAGGGCTACGACACCCCGGTCGGCAAGCGCGGCGGCCGGCTGTCGGCCGGGCAGCGCCAGCTCATCTCGTTCGCGCGGGCGTTCCTGGCCGCCCCGGCCGTACTCGTCCTGGACGAGGCCACCTCGCTGCTCGACATCCCGAGCGAGCGGCTGGTACAGGCTGGCCTGCGCTCCGTGCTGGCCGACCGGACGGCCGTGATCATCGCCCACCGGCTGTCCACCGTCGCGATCGCCGACCGGGTCCTGGTCCTGGACCACGGCCGGATCACCGAGGACGGCCCGCCCGACGAGCTGATGGCCGGCGACGGGGAATACGCCGCGCTGCACTCGAGCTGGGCGGCCAGCCTAGCCTGACCCGGTAAGGCGGGTCAGACGTAATGCAGGTCGGAGTCCTGGGGCTCGTCATCGACGAGGTGGTCGCAGGTGGGGCAGTACCAGCGGGCCTCGACCGGGGTCCCGCAGACCGGGTGCCGGGGCGCCTGGGCCGGGTCGGCATGCCCGGTGCCCCAGTACGCCAGCAGGCGGAGCGCCCCGGCGAGCTCCCGGCCCTCGGCGGTGAGCTGGTAGGCGACGCGCGGCGGGCGCTCGGAGTAGGGGCGGGCCACCAGCAGCCCTTCCCGTTCGAGCCGCTTGAGGCGCTCAGACAAGATGTTCGCCGCGATCCCGGGTAGCTGGTCGAGCAGGTCGTTGAACCGCCGCGGCCCGGCCAGCAGCGCCTCCACCACCAGCAGCGTCCACCGGTCACCGACCCTGGCTAGCGCCTCCGCGAGCGGTGAGGCGGCCGTTTCCCGCTGAGCCATGAGCGAAATCGTAGCCTTCCGCATTGACACTCCTCGAGTCAGTAGTAACTTGCAAATTACTACTAACCATCAAGGATGTGAGAACAGATGACAATCCTCGACGAGATCCAGACCAGCATCGCACGGCTGGCCGAGGACGGCGGTTCCTCAGTGGTGGGCATCGGGCAGCGCTGGGGCGTAGGCTCTGGCATCGTGCTCGGCGAGAACCGGGTACTGACCAACGCGCACAACGTCCGCGGCAGCCGGGTCACGGTCACCTTCGCCGACGGGCACACCGCCGAGGGGACCGTGGCCGGCACCGACGTCGACGGCGACCTCGCCGTGGTCGAGGTCGAGACCGGTCAGACTCCGGCCCTGCCATGGGCCTCCGACGCACCCGCCATCGGGACGCCTGTGTTCGCGCTGGCCAACCCGGGCGGACGCGGGTTGCGGGTGACGTTCGGGTTCGTCTCCGGTGTCGACCGGAGCTTCCGGGGCCCCCGCGGCCTGCGCATCACCGGCAGCCTCGAGCACACGGCCCCGCTGCTGCCGGGCTCCTCGGGCGGCCCGGTCCTGAACGCCGCCGGCCAGCTGCTCGGGATCAACACGAACCGCCTGGGCGAAGGCTTCTACCTGGCCATTCCCGCCGACGAGGCGCTGCGTGGCCGAGTCGACGCGCTGGCCCGCGGCGAATCTGTCCAGCCGCCCCAGCTGGGCATCGCGATCGCTCCCAGCCACGTGGCCCGGCGGCTGCGCCGCGCCGTCGGCCTTCCTGACGCCGACGGCCTGCTCATCCGCGAGGTCGCCGAGGACACCCCGGCCGCCCGGGCCGGCCTGGCCCGCGGCGACCTGATCGTGACAGCCGGCGGCCAGCCCGTCCGCAGCGTCGACGACCTGTCCGGCGCGCTGCGCGCGGCGGCGTCCGCCGGCACCATCGAGCTAACCGTGCTGCGGGGTACCGAGGAGCGCACCATCCAGGTCGTGCTCGGCTCCGGCGACCAGGCGGAGGGCCAGTCATAGCCATCCCGCCATGACTCGCCCAGCGCGGACGATCTGCAGTAAGAGTCAGCCGACTTTCGTCCCGCTTAGCAGACCCGACGGCACCGGCTGATCGTTCTTCAGCGCGTTGAAGAGCTGCAGTGCCTCGGTGCGATTCCACAGCACCGCGTCGCCGGCGTTCGCCGTAGCGTAGTTGGCGTCGGCGACCGGGACCGTGCCGGTCTGCGGGTTACGCAGTGCCGTCGCCACCTGGAGCAGGTCGTACAGGTCAGTGCCCTGGTCAACCGAGATCGAGCTGGCGGCAGCGGAGCCGAACGGCAGGGCGACGAACGGGTTGAGGTACACGCCCGGGCTCGTGGCCTTGTCGAGCAAGGCCTTGAGGAACGCGCGCTGATCCTCGATCCGCTGCAGATCCTCGTCGGCGAACGAATGACGGTCCCGGACGAAACCCAGCGCCTGCGCGCCGTCCAGGTTGTGGCAGCCCGCCGGGAGGTTGGCGCCGGAGTCGTAGTCGTGCAGCGCCGCCGGAAGGCAAATTGTCACCCCGCCGACCTGGTTCACCACGCTGACCAGCCCGCCGAACCCGATCCCCATGTAGTGGTTGATTTGCAGCCCGGTGGCTAGCTCCACGGTCTTGATCAGCAGCGCCGGCCCGCCGAACCCGAGCGCCGCGTTGATCTTGTTGTCGCCGTAGCCGGGGACCTCCACGTAGGAATCACGCGGGATGCTGACCAGCACCGGCTTGCCGCTGCCGATGTGCAGCAGCATCAGCGAGTCGGAGTTCGTGGTACCGAGATCATCGCCGACATGCAGGTTGTCGATCTGCTGCTGGGAAAGTCCCTTCCGGCTGTCCGAACCGGCGATCAGCCAGTTCTGCCCGGCGGACTGGCCGGAAAAGGCCGGGAGCGCGACCGATCGGTTCAGCTTGGAGTCCAGGTAGAAGTACGAGCCGGCCAGTGCCGCGACCAAGGCCACCACGACCACGCCGGCGATCAGGGCGATCCGCCGCCCGCGGCGGCCCGGCTGGCCCCAGAATCTCCGCCTGCGTCCGGCACCCGGTCCGGCCATCCCCGGCCGCCCCGGCGTGGGCCGCCCCGTCGCAGGCGGCTGGTCGGGCCATCCGTCGCGAGCACCGCCTGCTGCGCCGCCCGGTGCCTGACCTGTCCCGCGCTGCCCGGGGTCGTCCTGGTACCAACCCTGCGGCCAATCAGTCATGACCCCGACACCCTCGTACGCCGATACTCCGTCTGGTCGTCATCACTTTAGGTATGGCGACGCACCACTTGGGCCCGGCCCGCCGGTCGCGGCCGGCTGGAATTGAAGAGCGTCGGTCCGGGCCTGCCCGCCACGACTATTCGTGAGCAGGGGCCGGCGAGCCCCCGGGCTCCTGGCCGGGTACCCTACGGGGCATGAGACGTGGGGTCATGAACCGGTACAAGCCCAGCAGCGAGGCGTCGGCGGCCTACGGGGTCGACGCGGCGCTCGCGGCCCGGCAGGCGGAACTTCTTGACGCGGCGAACGAGGCCGAGACCCAGTTCCGCCAGGCGCAGTCCCGCCGCACCCCCGACGCCGAGCTGCGCCGGCTCGCGCTGGCCCTGGACTCCGCGCTGACCGACGCCATGCACGCCGCCTTCGCGACGCAGCGCGCGGAGATCGGCCCGCGCGGCTACGACGACCGCATCTACCGGCGCAAGGCCAAGGCCAAGCCGCACATCCACGCTCTCACCGCCGAGGCCGAGCGCCTGCTCACCCTGCGCGAAACCCATCGCCTCAACGGCATCCCGGCCGTGACGTTCGAGCCCAGCCCGCTGATGGCCGAGATCACCGAGGTCTGAGTCCCGCTTCCCGCGGAATTCATCCCCCGGCCGCGGTGAACCTTTCAGGGTGCCGCGACGTCTCCAGGTAGAAGGGACTAGTCCGGCCCCGGCTGGGCGGTCTGCGGAATGTATACACAGCAATCGATTGTTGTCACCAGGCGTGTCGCTTGCGCCATAGGATCAACAGGGGGCACAGTTGGTCTAGGCCACACCACTGGTCTGGCCCTAAAAATGGTCTAGGCCACTTGGCCGGCTAGGTCTTAGAATGGTCTAGGCCACTTGGTCGGCAGGGCACGAAAACTACATAGAAGCGTTATCAAGTGACACACAGTAGGACCTACTAGTTACAACTAGTAGTCAGTCTGTGCCAACAGAAACTAGCCGGACGCTACAGAAGGCCAGTCAGAAAACGATTCGCCTGAGCCATATAACGCTCGCGAGAGCTACGGCACACTAGCAACTATTCGAGAACACACATGAAGAACCAACCAGGAGGCACTGACATGTGCCCACACTCGCCGCCCTGTCCGGAGGCATCAGCTCCGGACCGCGAAGCGGCGCACACCGTCGTCAGCCACCCTGAGCAGGGCTGGAGCCTGCTCTGCAACGGCATCGTGATCTTCGAAGACACGGGCGAACTCTTGCCTGACGGTGCGTGCATCGCACCGCACCGGCCCACGGACCTGGCTTTCGACCGCCCGGCCCGCGTCGTACCGCGGCACGACGGGCAGGCTCCGGCGGCGTTATCCGCCACCGGCGGCACCAAGCAGGGTGCCTGATCTGCTAACCCCTTTGCTATCTCCCCGTTGAAACCCCTTGAGCGCAGCGCGCCGGGCAGCCAGTCGGCCACGGCCCCGGCGATGACGGCGCGGTGACCCCTCAGCGAGTGCGTCTCCCCCGGCACCACCACAACGCGGTCCGCATCGCGGGCCTCGGGGATCCCGAACGGGTCCCGCTCCCCGTTGACGACCAGCACCGCGGCACCGCCCTCCCCCGCAGCACGCAGTTCAGCCAGCCGGCTCTGTCCCGCCGGGCCCGGCGGCCGGAGCGGAAACGCCAGCGCGATCACGGCCCGGGCCGCGACGGCGGCGGCCGTGCGGCACGCCACCCGCGCTCCGTTGCTCCGCCCGCCCTGGACGAGCGGGACGCTGGGTACCAGCCCGGTCAGCGCGGCCACGATCTCGACCCACGCGGCGTCCTGGCGGACCGCCGAACCGGGCGCGCGAGCGCCCCTGATCCGGTACGGCTGGGTGACCCGGGCCACCAGCCCGCCGAGCCCGAGCGCGGCGTCGCGGACAGCCAGCAGGTCGGGTGAGCTCGCACTGCCGCCCGCCCCGTGCGTGAGCACCAGCAGGAACCGGACCGCGTCGGGCTCCGCCCGGTCGCCTCCGTCCAACTCGGCCCAGGCCGGCCCGGCGCCGGTCATGATCTCCACCGCATGCCCCCTGTCCGCCAGCTTGTCGCGCAGGTCGAGCGTATAGTCGCGGCGGTGAAGACCTACTCGCGAAAGGGATCACCGGTGGCAGAAAACATTTACTCAATCGCCGAGATCGTCGGCTCCTCGACCGACGGCATCGACGACGCGATCAAGGGCGCGGTGGGCCGCGCTTCGGAGACCCTGCACAACCTGGACTGGTTCGAGGTCACCGGGATGCGCGGCCGCATCGAGGACGACGGGCTCTGTCACTTCCAGGTCACCGTGAAGGTCGGCTTCCGGCTCGACGAGCGGTCCGCCTGACCGGCGCCTCCCGCCCGGTTCCCGTGGTGCGCTTAGGCTCAAGGGACGGGGCTGGACGGAGAGGCTGATGGACGAGAGTCAGGGCGGGGGGCTGATGGCCCCGCAGCGGCGTGCCCTGACCGTCGGCCTGGTCCTGACCGTCACCTTCGTGGCATCCGAGGCGCTGGCGGTGGTGACCGTCATGCCGGTGGTGGCCCGGGATCTGGGCGGCCTGCGCCTGTACGGCTGGGTGTTCAGCGGGTTCATGCTGGGCAGCGTGATCGGCATCGTGGCGGCCGGCCGGGAGGCCGACCGGCACGGGCCCGCGGTCCCGTTCGTGGCCGGGGTGGTACTGTTCGGCGCCGGCCTGGCCCTGGCGGGCCTGGCGCCCTCGATGGGCGTGCTGGTCGCGGGCCGGGTACTGCAGGGCGTGGGCGCCGGCGCAGCGCCCTCGGTGGCTTACGCCGTGATCGGCCGCAGCCTGCCGGTGACGCTGCGGGCTCGCATGATGGCGGTCCTGTCCACCGCGTGGGTCGCGCCGGGGCTGGCCGGGCCCGCGGTCAGCGCCGAGGTGGCGCGCCTGTTCGGGTGGCGGTGGGTGTTCCTGGGCTTGCTGCCCATCGTCGGGGTAGCCGGGGCGATCGCCGTGCCCGCGCTGATCCGACTCGGGCCGCCCGCCGCGAGCGGGGCCCAAGCGCACCGGATGATCGACGGCCTCCGTACCGCGGTGGGCGCCACGATGATCCTGGGCGGCCTGGCGCTCGCGACCGGTTCCGGCGCTGGTTCGCGCCGTCTGAGCGCCGTCCTGGGCGGCCTGGTCCTCGGCGCCGCGGGCGGTGCCGCCGGGCTGCCCGCCCTGCGCCGGCTGGTCCCGCCCGGCACCCTGACCGCGCGCGCCGGGCTACCCGCCACGATCCTCACCCGCGGCCTGCTGACGTTCACGTTCTTCGGCGCGGACGCCTACGTGACGCTGACCATCACCGCGATACGCCATCGGACCCCGGTCGTGGCGAGTATCGCCGTCACCGGCGCCACGGTGGCCTGGACGATCGGCGCCTGGGTTCAGGCCCGGCTGAGCGAAAGCTGGGAAGGACGCCGCCTGGTGCGCAGCGGGCTAGTGATCGTGCTGGCCGGCATCGCCGGGATGGTGCTCGCCTTGCAGCCTGGCGTGCCGTTGGCCGAGGGCCTGGCGGCCTGGACCGTGGCCGGCCTCGGGATGGGCCTGGCCTACGCGCCGATCTCGCTGATGATGCTGCAGAAGGCACTGCCCGGCCAGGAAGGCCAGGCGGCGGCGTCGCTGAACCTGGCCGACGTGCTCGGCACCGCGATCGGCATCGGCGTGGGCGGCGCGGCGGTGGCCGCCACCGCGAGCCATGACCTTCGCCTCGGCATCATGACCGCCTTCTGCGCGGCGGCAGCGGTCGGCCTGGTCGCGCTGGTGGTGACCCGCCGGCTGCCGACTGGCCCCACTTCAGCGCCGTCGCCGACCGGCCCCGGTTCAGTTCCACTGCCGACCGGCCCTAGTTCAGCGCCGTCGCCAACCGGGCATCCGGATCGGGCTGAACTCAGACCTCGAGGATCTTCTTGAGGAACTGCCCGGTGTAGCTTTCCTCGACGGCGGCGATCTGCTCCGGCGGCCCGGTAGCGACCACCGTCCCGCCACCTGCGCCGCCCTCGGGCCCGAGGTCGATGACCCAGTCGGCGGTCTTGATGACGTCCAGGTTGTGCTCGATCACGATCACCGTATTGCCCGTCTCGACCAGCCGGTTCAGCATGCCGAGCAGCTTGCGGATGTCGTCGAAGTGCAGTCCGGTGGTGGGCTCGTCCAGCACGTAGATGGTCCGGCCGGTGGCCCGGCGCTGCAGTTCCGAGGCGAGCTTGACCCGCTGTGCCTCGCCGCCGGACAGGGTCGGGGCAGGCTGGCCGAGCCGGACGTAGCCAAGGCCGACGTCGACCAGGGTCTTCAGGTGCCGGTGGATGGCGGGCACCGCCTCGAAGAACTCGGCCGCCTCCTCGATCGGCATGTCCAGGACCTCGGCGATCGTCTTGCCCTTGTAGTGCACCTGCA
>Ga0302184_10000312_pt1 | contig 32100 bp, 18 predicted proteins | sample I_Palsa_N3_3_FD_200233 | JGI IMG/M metagenome (GOLD analysis project Ga0302184, IMG submission 200233) | Peat permafrost microbial communities from Stordalen Mire near Abisko, Sweden - I_Palsa_N3_3 | ecosystem: Environmental > Terrestrial > Soil > Palsa > Peat permafrost | place: Sweden...
TATGGATGGGTATGCCGCACGGATTCGCTGGCGGTGTGGGCAAGTTGAAAGCTGCATCATTGGCTCTGGAAACCATCGGTGCATTCGTTGACGAAAAACTTTCCGTTGCGCGTGCTGGCGGCTGAAATGTCGATGGTGATCCGTAACGATGACGTTGCGCTTTTGCTTGTTTCTTCTCGTTGGCTGGTGAGAACGACTCGCTATAGGAAATGACGTTGAATAAAGCGAACTCCAACCATTCCGGCGGTGAGCTTGGTCGCATGCTTCGGCATTGGCGGGACCTTCGCGGCAAAAGTCAGATCGACCTTTCGCTGGATACGGGAGTGTCACAGCGCCATCTGAGCTTCATTGAAAGTGGGCGCAGCGCACCAAGTCGGCTGACGCTCACGAACATCGCGCAAGGTCTTGACGTGCCCTTGAGGGATAGGAACGGACTCTTACTCGCCGCTGGGTTTGCGCCGATCTACGCCGAGGACGCGTGGAACGCGCAGGAGATGCAAGGCATTACCCGCGCGCTGGAGCGCGTGCTGCTTCAACACGAGCCTTATCCGGCGGTGGTCATGGATCGCTATTGGAACGTGTTCATGACGAACGAGGCCGCGCCGCGATTCTTCAACTCATTTATCGACCTTGGCGCGAGGCCAAGGCCACGCAACATTTTGCACCTGATGTTCGACCCCGCTGGCATGCGTCCGTTTATCGCGAATTGGCAGAGTGCCTCCAGGGGGCTCATCGAACGCATCCACCGCGAAGCGGTGGGAAACTTCATGGATGAAAAAACCAAAGATTTGCTTGCGTCACTGCGGGCTTATCCGGATGTCGAAAGCGACATGAAGGCAACCGACGGCGCTGGGGATGAGGCCGCGCTGCCGGTGATTCCTTTGAGTTTTACGAAGGAAGGACGAGTGCTCAACTATTTTTCGATGGTATCGACTGTCGGAACGCCGCAGACCATCGCCGCACAGGAACTTCGGATTGAGTGCATGTTCCCGTTAGATGAAATGACAGAGGTCTACCACCAGGAGATCATGGCAATGGCCAAGACCCCGCACGAGTAATCATTCGTCATCGCGCGTGCTGCGCCCATCGATCGACGAGCGCAGCGGAAAGCCTCGGATAACGCCCTGGACTTGAAACTCACTCATCCAGTAGATGCGCTTCGTAGAACTAACCGCTGCGCCTTGAGTCCAAGCTCAGATGGCGTTCCACACATATTCCTGGAGCAGAGCTTCCAGCGGCGGCATCGTGACATTACCCGTGTAGTTGGTAATAGTCGACGCGGCAACAGCCGCAATGACTTCGAGCAGATGATTCTTGCCGAAGCCCGCCTCGAGGAACTTGGCAGCATCCTCGTCGTCAAGGTGCCCGCGCTTCTCAATCAACGTCCTCGCCAGTGTCGAAAGCGCCGCGTCCTTTGGGTTGCGCGGAACGCGACGCTCACGAATGGCCTGGACGTCCGACGGATCCACGCCTTCCTTCAGCGACAGGAACGTATGGAACGCAACCGCCCACGTGCAGGAGTTGGTAACCGCGTTGGTGAGAAGAAGAATCTGAACCTGCTCCTCGGTAAAGCTGCCGCCGTGAACTTTCGAAAAAAGAGCGACCAGACTGCCGATGAGAACGGGAGAGGTCGACATCGCGCCGGCGATGTTCGGGATCATCCCAAACGCGTTTTGCAATGCCTCAAGCGAAGGCTTCGACGGCTCGGGTGCGGATTCAATGGTATGAACGGGAAAGGTTTGCATGATTGTGGACTTCAAAGAATGAGTGGGAGAGGGATGAACAAGCTGCACAGGAACGATGCCTCGCGTTCTTGTTCGGTAGCAATATTTAGCCACCGACGGAACTGTCGCAATTACGTCGCAGGTAATATCTTTCGGGCTGAACTTCATGCTTCAGCGCCACGGGTCTGCAGTTAAGCGATCCCGGCCAAAATCGCCATCCCTTTCCGGTGTAAACGCGTCGGTGCCGTCCACGAAGCCGGTCATGCGGCGAGAAGACGATCGCGATCTTTCGCCCGCGCCGCCAGCTTGGCGTTCCTGGCAAAGGTCGAAAGGAAAAACGGTTGGAGATACTTCGCCACCGTCGCCCCTGGAAAGAAAGCCAGCATCGGTGACATCAGCTTGCCCTTCGCCGAATGCAAAGCGCCTCATCATGAGGTGGGCGGCAATCACTCTCCGATCAGTAAGATCGGATTAAGTCAATAAGCATGTTTTTGCGATTATTCGTAAAGACCAACGATTATCGTCCGCCCGCGATAACTCTATTGCCGACTCCCGAAATCAGTGCGGCGGAAATCCGACTCTCGGGATATTGCCGCTAAATGACCGTAGACATCTTCCTGACATTTTTCTGACATTTTTAACGCTTAGTGTGCAGTGCCTCACATTATTCCCGGCGCGAAACCGCCCAGCCGTAAAGCACTCCCGCCATAGAGCGGGTTTTTTTGTAACTAAACCTTAGGACTGAGATCCATATGACCGCCTCGAAAAGAGACACCAAAAAGCTCACGTCGTCTGTTCGTTTGAAGAGAAGGCATTTGGTGGAGGCGATCATTGCAGCGCAGCTGCTGGCGTATTCGGTCTATAGCAGCCCCGCCGTGGCCGGTCAGTTGCCACTCAGTGCCTTTCAGGCTTACAACGCTGCCAATGCTGCATCCATCGCGGCCGGGCCGGACGCGCTGTACGAAGTTACTGTGGATAGTTTGCGGCCCACGCAGATGGACGAGGGCTTCGCCGAGGTCAACCAGAAGACCGCCGCCTTCAACTTGCTGACGTCACAGGCAGCGTTGCAAGCCAATCTGCTGACGTCCATCGAACCCGTGGTGATCGGGCCGGGTGGCCAGCTGTACCTGACCGATGGCCACCACAGCTTTACGGCGCTGGAGAATTCGATCTTCGGTCCGTCCAACCCGTTGGTGTTCGTCAACGTCATCGCGAACTACTCGAACCTGACGACCCAGCAGTTCTACCAGCAGATGGAGTCGGTCAACCTGCTGCTGCCGCTGAACGATGGTGTGCCGGAAACGGTCAATATCACCACCGGCGCCCCGATTCCCAGCAGCCTCACCGGGCTGACCAGCGATGTCTATCGCGGCCTCGAGTACAGCATTCTCAAGAACAAGTCGTCCAGGTTCTTCACCACCACCAGCAACATCCTGGGCGCGACGGGCGCCTCGACACCGGGCCTGGACAAGATGACCGGGGCCTACTCCGACTTCGTCGAAGCCGAGGCCTACCGTAACGCCAATAACGGCTTGGGCCTGCCCTATCTGTCGGTGGCCGACGCGGCGCTGGCGGCGCAATGGAATCTGAATCCCAACAGCACCACCACGATGCCGGGCGTGGCCGGCACGGCGTATGCGTACCAGCTGCCTGGCTTCATTCTGAGCCAGAACGTTATCAATGCCGGCGGCATCAGCAACACGACGTTGGCCAATGGCGCCATCGACGGCAGCAGTGCCACCGGCACGTCGTTCACCGGCCTCGATTACGTCAATCTGGGCACGTCCACCAACCCCATCTTCGTCGGCACGCCCAATGTGGGCCTGGTGATGGAGCTCGGCAATGACAGGGGCTTCTCGGTCACGCTCGAGGGTACCAACACCTATACCGGTGGCACCACGATCACGGCGGGCAACCTGATCGTCGCCAGCGACGCCGCCTTGGGCGGTGCGCCCTCGCCCACTTACACCTACAACGCCAGCAACATTCTGGGCAGCGTACAGGCCGACAACGGCATCATCTTCAACAGCCTGGACGAAGGCAATGGCACGCTGACCATCGGCACCAGCAGCGGCCAGTTCGCCAGCGGCTCGCCGTTTACCACCGCGCGTCCTATCGCCGTCGATGGCGAAGCGGCCACCATCAACGTCAACGGCAGCTTCGTCACGCTGAATGCCCCGTTGGTATCGCTGGGCACGAATGATGTCGGCATCGGCAATGCGACCGGCGTGTCCGATCTGACCATCGATGACCTCAGCACGGCTGACAATGGTCATTTGACGCTGTCGACGGCGAGTCCGGATTTCTACGGCAACATCATCATCGGCAACACCGGCGCGCCGACCGTCACGGTGATGAACGATCAGGCGCTGGGCGCCACCTCGGGCCCGCTGATTGGCGAAGTGGAACTCAACGGCGGCATCCTGCAGACGGGTGCCTCGTTCAGCGCACCTGAGCGAGATATCTTCCTTGGCGGAGCCAGCAACCTCGACGTGGATGGCAACGCCACGAGCTGGGGCACGCTGTCCGACACCCAGCGCACGCTGGTAGTCCAGAACTCGAATCAAACCACTGCCGGCGCTATCACCTTCGCGGCGCTGGACATCTCGGCCACGGCGTCGCTGCAGCTGATGGGCGGCGCGTCGTCGGATGCGGCAGGCGAGTCCGTTACCTTTACCAACGGCATTGCCCGCACCGGCAACGACACGCTGATCATCTTTCCCGACACAGCCACCTCGCTGGGCAACCTGTCCAGGGTTTTCAATGGCCAAGGCAGCGCCTCGCTGGTCGATGGCATGGCGCCTGCCTGGATCACCACCAACGCGGCAGGCACGGGCACGACGGCGCCTGGCAGCAAGGTCGCTGGTCCGTACTTTTTCCTGACCTACAACGCGACGAACGGCTACGTCACTGCCAACGCCACCACCGACGCCAGCAATTTCGCGACGACGCTGTCGTCCGGCACCGGCTCCGACGTCGTCAGTCTGAGTGCAGCAGCCACGGCCAGCGGCAATTTGTCGGCTTTGGCGCTGGAAGATCAGGGCAAGGCGCTCACCTTGACTGGCTTCACCTTGACCCTGGGCGACGGCACCGATCCGGCCGGTCTGATCCTCAACAGCGGTAGCTCCCTCAGCGGTGGCACCCTGGCCTTCGGTGGCAGTGAAGGCGTGATCTGGCTGGGCGGCGCCAACGCCACCGATAAAGCAAGCGCCCTCGGCACGACGAACGCGACCATTTCGTCGGTCATCACCGGCACCAATGGCCTGACCTTTGCCGGTTCCGGCGGCGTTGCCATCAGCACGGCGGCGAATGTGTCCGGCCCGATCACGATCGACTCGGGCACCGTGACGCTCTCCGGCGCCAATGTCTTCAGCAACAACATTTCCGGCATCCTGCTGGATAACACCAAGAGCAAGCCCGCGCCGGCAGTGTTGAATGTCACGGCTAACAATCAGCTGGCCACCTTGAACACCCTCGGCACCAATAGCCAGATCGGCATCGGCTCCGGTGCGACGCTGACGTTGGGCGACGCCGTCAACAATCTGAGCTCCACCGTTTCGTCCACCCTCTTCGAGACGGGAACCGCGGTGGCCGGTGCGCTGACCCTGGATGGCTCCGGCTTGTTCGACTTCAGTGGCGGCAGCAAATCGTTGGGGCTGCTTTCGGGCAGTTCGATCATCGTCAACGACGGCGCCCAATTTCGCGTAGCCGGCAGCGAGTTCACCAATGCGGGCGTCAGCGTGTTGCTCAACGGCACCAGCCAGTTGCAGTTCGTCGAAAACGGCGGCGACGTGTTTGCCAACAACGTTTCCGGCACGGGCGTTTTGCACCTGATGAGCGGCACGCTGCAAATCACCGGCACCAGCAACTCCTACTCCGGTGGGACGATCCTGGAGACCGGCTCGACGCTGGACATCACCACCACCAATGTGTCTTCGGGCAATGCGAACATCACCAGTGCCGGCGGTAACGTCCTGTTCGACCAGACCACCAGTGGCACCTACGCCGGTGTGATCAGCAACGGTCAGGAAATGGGCACCGGTCCGGTGCTCGCGGGCACGCTGATCAAGGACGACAGCACCGGAGCCAGCGGCGGCAACGTGACGCTCTCGCAGCAGCAGACGTTCACCGGCGCCACCTCGGTCGAAGCCGGTACGCTGACACTGGGCGCGGTCGACACCTTGGTCAACAGCAGCGGCGTGACGCTAGGTCGTGTCGGCGGCTGCGTCGCGACCGGTGACGCCAGCTGTTCCAACAGCGCGACACCGACGGCCATTCTGGCCCTGGGCGCCAACAACACGCTGCAAGGTCTGGCCAGCGACGAAAACAACAACACCGCGGTGACGCTGGGCAGCAACACGCTGACGATCGCCCCGACCGTTACCGGCGGCGCCGTTTTCGGCGGCTCGATCAGCGGCACCGGCAATGTGGTGATCGGCGGTGCCGGCGTGCAGATTTTCTCAGGCACCAACACTTACAGCGGCGGCACGACCATCAACGCTGGCGGCGATCTGTATGTCACGTCGGGCGCGGCGCTGGGCTCAGGCACGGTGGCCCTGGTGGGAAGCAGCAGCACGCCCGCCACACTGACGACAGGCGCGACCACCATCAGCAATGCCGTCACGATTGCCGGTGAGTCCGCGATCTCGGTGGTGCCTGGTACGACGACCATCATCGCTGGCGCAATTACCGACGGCGCGTCTTCGGGCACGCTGCTTGTGCAGAACAACGGCGTGCTGGACCTGAGTGGCGTCAACACCTACAGCGGCGCCACCAATATTGCTTCCAACGGCACGCTGGCGCTGAGCGACAGCGGTTCGATCGCTTCATCCAGTGGCGTGATCGACAACGGTCATTTCGACCTCTCGCAAACCACCAGTGGCGCCACCGTCCAGAACCTGAGCGGCTCGGGTGTCGTGGCACTGGGTGGTCAGACGCTCACTATCTCCAACGCCAGCGGCAACAGCACCTTCTCGGGCAGCATCACCGACGGCGGTATCGTCTCCACGGCAACCGGCGGCTCGGTTGTTCTGGCCGGCGGCACGACCACACTGACCGGTGCCAACACCTATACCGGTTCGACTACGGTCAATAGCGGTGCGGCGCTGGATCTGAGCGGTGCCGGCTCGATTGCCTCCAGCGCCAACGTGATCGACAACGGCACCATCAATGTTTCCAGCGCCAACGCGCTGGGTAGCACGGTGACCGTCAACCAGGGCGGCGTCCTGGCCGTGACCGGGGCCGGCTCGCTGGCCGCGTCGGCTTCGGTGGTGGACAACGGCCTGTTCAATATCTCGGGCGCGAACGGCGGCATGACCCTGAACGGCCTGAGCGGCGACGGTGTACTGAACCTGGGGAGCAACGACCTGACCGTAACCAACGTCGACTTCATGGGTACGTTGCAGGGCACCGGCACGATCAACTTCGCCGGCAGCACCAACACCATCGGCAGCGGATCGACGGTGGCCGGAGGAGCCGCCGTACAGGTGGGCTCAGGCGACACCCTGAATGTGACCGGGACCGGCAGCCTGTCCGGGGCCAGCTCAGTGACACTGGACAGCAACTCGACGCTGAACATTGGCGGCGCAACCGCACCGGTGGCCGTCACGTCGCTGGCCAGTTCGTCGCCGTCTGCCACCGTGAACCTTGGCAGCAACAGTCTGGTCGTGACCGATGGCAGCAGCACGGCGGATTATTCCGGCACCATCGCCGGTGCCGGCTCCATGATCATTCAAGGCGGCACGCAGGTGCTGACGGGCAGCAACACGTTCACCGGCGGCATTACGGTGGACGGCGGTGCCGCGCTGGAGATCAATGCCGGCGCTGCGCTGGGTACCGGCACGCTGGCGTTGGTCAGCAGCGCCAGCCAACCCGCCACGCTGATCACCACGGCCACCACGACGATCGACAACCACATCACGGTGTCCGGTGATCCGGTCTTCAATGTAGCGGCCGGTACCACCACCACCATCAACTCGGTGATCGCCAATGGCGCTACGCCTGGCACGGTCGAAGTGGCTGGCACGGGTGTGCTGGCACTGACCGCCGTAAATACCTACACCGGCTCCACGACGATCAATGCGGGTGCCTACCTGGCCCTCACCGGCAACGGCAGCATCGCCGACTCCAGCACGGTGGCGGTCAACGGCACATTCGACGTCTCCAAGTCCACGGCGGGAGCTTCCATCACCGATCTTTCCGGTGCGGGGCGCATCTATCTGGGCAACCAGAACCTGTCCATCACCAACGGCGTCAGTACCTTCTCGGGCGTGATCGCCGATGGCAGCACGCAGGACCTGAACCTGGGTGCAGTCGGTGGCCAGTTCAGCGTCCTCGGCGGCACGGCCACCTTGTCGGGCGTCAACACCTATACCGGCGATACGCTGATCAACACCGGCGCGTCGCTGGCGCTGGCGGGTGCCGGTTCGATGGCCAACTCGGCCAGCCTGGTCGACAACGGTGCGCTGGACATTTCTCAGACAACGGCTGGCGCCTCTGTAACGGATCTCGCTGGCACCGGCAATGTCGCCCTGGGCGCACAAACGCTGACCATCACCGATGGCTCCAGCACGTTCACCGGCGTGATCGCTGACGGCGGTATCGCTGGGGACACCCGCGGCTCGCTGACGGTGGCTGGCGGCACGGCTACTCTGGCTGGCACCAACACCTACAGCGGCACGACCACGATCAACAGCCATGCGACGCTGGCCCTGATGGGAACGGGGTCCATCGCCAACTCCAATAGCGTCGTCAACAGCGGCACCCTCGACATCAGTGGCAGCAGCAGCCCGGTCAGCGTCAAGGCCTACATCCAAGGCAACAACGCGACCTTGGTGGAAGCCATCGCCCCAGGCAAGAGCATGCCGCTGAATGTAACCGGGACCGCCAATGTGAGCGGCACGCTGACACTGGATCCGGCAGCCGGCGCTTATACGGTCGGGCATTACGACCTGCTTACGGCCGGCACGTTGAATGGCCAGTTCTCGATGGTGAACCTGAGCGCCGCAGCCCTCGCGCCGCTGGGCTACATGATCTCCTATGCCAACAACGATGTGGTTCTGTACGTCACGCCCAACAACAGCTTGACGCTGGCCACCATCAACCGGGAGGCCTCGGGCATCTCGACGGTCAACGGTCTGAGCATGGGCATGCTGGCCAATAGCCTGGGCTATGACTGCGACGACTTCGGTGCAAACCACATGTGCTTGAGCGTCGGCTTGGGTTCGGCCAAGGAATCCAGCGGGCGCATGAACGACGCCAGCGTGACGGTTGGCTTCGCCATAACACCGCAGTGGCGCTTCGGTCTGTTCGGCGACCAGCAATTGGGCAACACCACCGCGGACGGTGTCACGATGTCGGACAGGCGGCCACTGGTCGGTGGTTTCCTGGGCTGGAATGCAAGCCTGGACGGTACCGGTCTGGGCATCCAGGCCTCGGCCGCAACGAATGCTTCGTCGCTGGACATCGCTCGCATGAGCAGTGCCTATTCTGAAGCCGCCAGCGGCAACACCGACTCGCTTGGAAACGCTGAGCAAATCAAGGCGACCTACATGGTGCCCATTTCCAACATGGTGAGTCTGACGCCGTTTATCGGCCTGCGTCTGTCGCAACTGGACGTCGATGGATATACCGAATCCGGCGCGGTTTACCCGGTGACCTACAACGGTGTGACGCAACGGACGCTCGATGCTCTGCTAGGCGCCAACATGGACGTCAAGCTGACGGATCGTCTGACGGGTTCGCTGTCCGCCAGCGTGACCCAGAACCTGAGCTACCAGTCCGGTGCCGTGTCAGGAACCAGCGCCATCGACGGCTTGAGCAACTTCAGCGTCGCCCTGCCCGGCAGCCACTACACGTCCTGGGGCCTTGGCGCCGGGCTCGGTATGGAGCTGAGCAAGAATCAGCGTCTGAATCTGGGCGTCTCCTTCCAGCAACATGAACTGGCACCATCGGGCATCGGCTCGGTATCGCTGAACTACACCGCTGGATTCTGATGCGCAGCGCGTGACCTGACCTGAGCGTCAGGGTTTCTCGAACAGCCCGCAGCTAACACCTGCGGGCTTTTTTTGTGCGACGTCTTTCCCGAAGTTGAATTGAACGGAGCCTGCGACATTCGCGGCTTCATTCGATAAGTAACTTGTCGATCCTAAAGTGGCTTCGCAGATCTTGGCTCTGACTTGCACACAAAGTCTGCGTCGCGGAGTCATCAAAGACACCATCCATGGACCATTAAAACGCGCGAACGTCGAAGATTGATTCAAGCCCCGATCAAGCTCTCAACGGGAATGCCGAGGTTTCGATGCAGGTTGCGGATCATCTCGATGGTGAGGCCGCGTTTGCGATTCAGTACCTCGTACACGCGATTGGGTTGCCCGATCGAGGGCACCAGATCCTTCACCGTCAGGCCACCCTGTTCCATGCGAAAACGGATGGCCTCGATGGGGTCGGCCGCTTCGATCGGGAAATGACGCGTCTCGTAGGCCTCGACCAGCGTGGCAAGAATTTCGAAGCGGTCACCGTCCTCGCTGCCCGGTTCCGGCTCATGGTCGAAATACCCCGATAGCTCGCGCAGGGCGGCCTGGTAGTCTTTCCGGTTGCGGATGGGATGGATGTTCATAGCTTCTCCACGGTAGCCGCATCGACCCGATCGTACTCGGCCTAAGGGCCAGTATTTCGCGGCAAGCCGTGCCCAGCACTTCCTAATGCAGGATCGAATGCACGAATAATCCAGCGGCGATGGAAACGGCAAGGAACATCGTGGTTGAGAAGACGTAGGCCTTCCAGAAGGCCTGTGGATCATCCTCGCGACTGACAGTATCCAGGCCAACCCTGATGCTTCCGGTAATGACCGGGTATCCGATCACTACCGCCGCAATAGTCAGCCATAAGACGATGACCGAGCCAATGACGATCTCAGGAGCTTTCACAAGCGGTTCCTTGTAACGAAGCGGATTTCCATGGGGTCGACATGTTACCGACAAAAACCGACTGAGCCAGCCTGGCGTGCGCTAAAAATGTTTCACCAAACCGAGGGTGAATTCGTTGTCCTGCAGATGGCTGGCGAACAGTCCCTGATAGCCTAGATAGAGACTCCACGACGCGCCAGCTTCGGCCGTGATGCGTGCTCCGGCCGTACCTAACCCACGCCCCAGCGCCGCGCCGGGCAGCGGGAACATTGACCCGTCTTGCGTGAGGGCTTGCACTGTCGGCGGTGTGGGACCGCGGGTGTCGTAGCGATAACCGACGTTGAGTTCCGGCAGGTACGTGATGCCTTGATAGACAAAGCTGCGCGTTACCGCCACGGCTCCATAGGGTTGCAGCGACGTATAGGTCGTGTGCGCGCTGCGGATGGCAAACGCCGAGGCCAACGGGTTGTCGCTGGACAGACTTTCGTTGAAGCCATCCACACTTTGATGTTGATAGAGCGCACCGAGTTTTGGCGTCAGCTGCCATTCGGCGAACTGCAGTGGCCATGCTGCCTGTAGTCCGGCGGAAATCGTATGGCCATCCGGGCTGGCTACGGCATTGCCAATGCCCGTAACGCGATTGATCCGGTAGTCGTTGTAGGCCGCGTCCGCGGTAGCGGAAAGCCAGAGCGGCCCCAGCGGAGCAAAGCTGTACAGACCCGCATGTGCGGTTTGCGCATTACCGAATCCGCCCAGTGGGTCGTTGGCGTTGGTGCGATCGAAGCCGGCTTCGATGCCGACATGCGCCACATCAAACGCGTGATCGCCGCCGCCGAGAAGACCGAAGCCTGATGCATTCAATCCATTCGAACCGCTGAACGACAAGTTGGATCCCGTCGTTTGCACCCAGACGCCGGTGTGGCATACGGGCGGCGCATTGCTCTGCTGATGCGCGGATTCGCCGTCGGCGCAACCTGCATCTGCACTCATCACCGAAGCATCGAGCACCGTGCCCAGTGTTTGCTGACCGGCCAGATCGATGCTGCGCATCAAGTTACCGTAGAGCGCGCCGTCAAGTGGGGCGACACGGACGGGTGGCGGGGTGGGAGTTGGAGTTGGAGTTGGAGTTGGAGTTGGAGTTGGAGTTGGCGTTGGCGTTGGTGTCGGTGTCGGCGTTGGTGTGGGCGTCGGAGTCGGCGTTGCTGCTGCAGCCAACGACAAATCAGCTTGGGTGCCGGTGTAACTCACTTGCGGGTTGAGAGCGGGCACCGACCCGGTATTGCTGACAGTCGCGAACGTACCGCTTAGTGATTTGGCCTGGACCAACGCGTAAGTCGTCGCGGTGTACGTACCGGGCGCGTAGACGAGGTCCAGGGCACCGGCAAGATTCGCGTTGCCGTTGACCAGTAGCTCCGAGGCCTGGGTAGGCGTGACGTCGATCTGCAGCGCGCCGCTTGCACTCTGCGTGTAATTGCCATTGATCGTGAGGATGCCGACGGAGCCTCCCGGCCACACGATGCCATCATTGGTGACGTCGCCATCGATACTGCCGTGACCACGCAGCGTGCCGCCTGCATCCACGGCAATATCGCTTTGGACCAATGCACTGGCGTGCGTGCTGTCGCCAATCTCCAGCGTGCCGTCTGCAACGCTGGTGCCACCGGTATAGGTGTTGACGCCATCCAGGATCATGGTGCCGCCACCGGCTTTCACTAAACCGCCGCTGCCGCTGATGACGCCGCCGAAGCTGCTGTCGCTCACCTGATCCAGCGTCAGCGTCTTGCCACCAAGATTGACGCTACCGCTGGTACCCGCCAGCGAACCGATCGTCTGGTTAGCGCCTGCAGAAATATCGAACGTCCCGGCACCGCTCAAGCTAATCAGGCCCGCAGCGGACAAGCTGCCGCCTGCGCCGAGCGCGAGTGTGCCAGCGGTGATGGTGGTGCCCCCGGTAAAGGTGTCAGCCCCGGTCAAGGTCAACGTCGACGCACCGCTCTTGACCAATTGGCCGGCACCGGTGATGGCACCAGCAAGCGTCATGGCATTGGACCCCAGGACGCTCAGCGCTGAATTATTCGCGAGGACTACATTATTGGCCACGCTGGTGGTCGCTTCGTCATCCAGCGTAGGTGACCCGTTGACGGTCAATGCACCGGCGCCGAGTGCGTCGTCGGCACCGAGCACCAAACCGCCCGCATTGAGTGTGAGGCCACCGGTAAATGTGCTGGCGCCGTTCAACGTCAGTGTTGCGTTGCCGTCCTTGGTCAGGCTACCGATGCCGGATATCGATCCGCCGAACGTCAAGGCATTGCTGCCCAGCACGTCCAGCGACGAGCCCGCGCCAAGATTTACGTTGTTGGCAACGCTGACGGCGCTGCTTGCATCAAGCGAGACAGGTCCACCGACATTCAACACACCGGTACCGAGCGCCGCGTCGTTGCCAAGCACCAGGCCACCAGCATCGAGCGTGACGCCGCCAGTGAATGTATTTAGACCGCTAAACGTCTGCACGCCGCTACCCGTTTTTACCAAGCCGCCACTACCGCCGATGCTGCCCCCGAAGCTGGCATTGCCTACGCCACCCAGGGTCAGCGTGTTACCGCCGAGGTTGATACTGCCGCCCGTACCGGCCAGCAAACCGATGAACTGGTTACCGCCTGCAGAAATGTCGAACGCACCGCTTCCGCTCAACGTCACCGGAGCCGACGCGGACAAACTGCCACCCGCGCCGATGGCGAGCGTGCCAGCCGTGATGGTGGTGCCGCCGGTGAAGGTATCCGCACCGGTCAAGGTCAACGTCGATGCGCCGCTCTTGGTCAGCTCACCTGTGCCGCTGATGACACCACTTAGCGTCATCGCGTTGGAACCAAGCAGGTTGAGCCCCGCGTTGCCGACAAGCGTGACATCGTTGGCCACGGTTACGGGTAGCTCGGAGTCCAGCGTGGAAGCTCCATTCACCGTCAACGCGCCCGTGCCAAGCGCATTGTTGTTGCCGAGTATCAAGCCGCCTGCATTGAGCGTCACGCCACCACTGAAGGTGTTCGCGCCGGCCAGCGTCTGGATGCCTGCTCCGTTCTCGATCAAGCCACCGCTGCCGCTAATGACGCCGCTGAAACTTGCGTTGCCCACACCATCGAGCGTAAGCGTGTTTGCGCCGAGCGCGACGCTGCTGCCGGCGACACCGTTCAAGGCGCCAATCGTCTGATTACCGCCAGCGGAAATATCGAAACCAGCGCCCACACCCGCCAGATTCACTGAGCCGCTGGACGACAAGCTACCGCCAGCTCCAATCGCCAGGGTGCCGGCATCAATGGTTGTGCCGCCGGTAAACGTGTTGTCGCCGGTCAGTGTTTCGGTGTCGCTGCCCTGCTTGATCAAACCACCGGTGCCGTCGATCGAACCGCTGAAGACGCCATTGACGGCACCACCCAAGATCAAGGTATTTGCACCAAGATCGACCGTGCCACCGCCAAGCAGCGTGCCCACACTCTGATCGCCGTTGCCGGCAGAAAGATCGAGCGTGGCACCCGTCGCCAAATTCAAGGTGCCGCTACTTGTCAGACTTGCGCCGGCCCCTAATGCCAGCGTGCCAGAGTTGATGAACGTACCACCGGTGTAGGTGTCGGCACCGTTCAAGGTCAACGTCGCGGCACCATCCTTGACCAGACTGCCGGTGCCTGCCAACACGCCATTGAGTGTCAGCGCATTGCTGCCCAGAATCGTCAGCCCCGCATTGAGAACGACATTGGTATCCAGTGTCACCGCAGCGCTGGAATCCAGCGTGGCCGCGCCGCCCACCGTCAAGGTACCGGTGCCGAGCGCAGTGTCGTTGCCGACGATCAGTTCACCAGCGTTGAGCGTCACGCCGCCGCTGAAGGTATTCGCGCCACTGAGTGTCTGCACGCCATTGCCATCTTTGATCAGGCCACCGGTACCAGCGATGACGCCACCGAAACCGGTATTGCCCACGCCGCCCAAGGTCAGGGTGTTGCCGCCGAGATTCACGCTGCCCGATGCGCCGGCCAGCGAACCAATGGCCTGATTGCCGGCTGCTGAGATATCGAACGCGCCGGTTCCCGCCAGAGTCACCGCTCCAGTTGCGGCCAGACTGCCGCCCGCGCCCAGCGCCAGGGTGCCGGAAAGAACCGTGGTACCGCCGGTATAGGTATTGGCCCCGGTCAACGTCAGCGTCGATGTGCCATTCAAGGCAAGGCTGCCCGCGCCGGAAATGACGCCACCGATCGTTAGCTCATTGCCGCCCTGCACGGTAAGCCCAGCACCCGCGCCCAGCGCCACATTGTTACCCAGCGTGATGTTGCTGCCACTGGCGCCAAGCATGCCGGCGCCGTTGACACTCAACGCACCGGTACCAAGCGCACTATTGTTGCCAACCAGCAGGCCGCCCGCATTGAGTGCGACACCACCGCTGAAAGTGCTGGCGCCATTCAGTGTCTGCGTGCCGGAGCCGTTCTTGATCAGGCCGCCGGTTCCGCTTATGTCTCCGTCAAAGGTGGAATCACCGATACCGCCAAGCGTCAGCGTATTGCCGCCGAGCGCGACGTAGCTCGCCCCCACGCCATTCAGCGAGCCGATCATTTGATTGCCCGCAGCGGATATATCGAAACCAGCGCCCGCTCCGGCGAGAGTCACCGCCCCGCTCGCCGCCAGGCTGCCGCCAGCGCCTAATGCCAGGGTGCCTGCGTTGATGGTGAGGCCGCCGGTAAACGTGTTCGCACCAGTCAGTGTCTCCGTGCCCGTACCCTGCTTGATCAAACCACCCGTTCCGCTGATCACGCCACCGAAACTCAGGCTATTGCTGGCGCCGAAGGTCAGCGAGTTGGCACCCAGCAGGAGTTGGCTGCCCGCAATGCCTGATAGATCACCGATGGTCTGATTGGTGCCAGCTCCGGAAAGGTCAAACGTCGTACCCACGCCATCCAGATCGAGCGCACCGTTGGCAGCCAAGCTTCCACCTGCGCCCAGGGCCACCGAGCCAGCGTTGATGACGAGGCCACCGGTGAAAGTATTGGCGCCGTTCAAGGTCAGTGTCGCCGCGCCGTCCTTGATCACACCGCCTGCGCCCGATAACGCGCCGTCGAGCGTGACCGTCTGGCCGCCAAGCAAATCCAGCAAGCCGCTCGCGCCAAGGTTGATGTTGTTGACAAGATCCAGTGCGGTCGTGCCGTCCAGCGTCACCGCGCCACCCACACTCAACATGCCGCTACCGAGCGCGCCGCTGTTACCCAGCAATAAACCGCCTCCATTCAAGGCAAGACCGCCACTGAACGTGTCAATGCCGTTCAACGTCAATGTGGATGCGCCGTTCTTGATCAGGCCACCCGCGCCCGCGAGCACACCGTTGAATGTCAGATCCTGTGAGCCAGGCAGGGTCAACGCGAAGCCGGCGCCCAGATACACCTGATTGCCCAGCGTGAGTGCAGCCGAATCATCCAGCGCCGCATTGCCATTTACGTTTAATGCACCGACACCCAGCGCCGAACTATTGCCAAGCAGCAGGCCGCCCGCGTCGAGGGTGAGTCCGCCGCTGAACGTGTTCGCGCCATTCAACGTAAGCAGTGCCGCCCCATCCTTGATCAGGCTGCCTGGGCCGGAAAGTACACCGTTGAAGGTGAGCGCCTGACTGCCGAGCATATCCAGACCATCTCCCCCGTTGACGATCACATTGTTGGCAAGCGTTAGCGCTGCCGTGCCATCCAGCGTGACGGAGCCGCCTACGGATAACGCACCCGTTCCCAGCGCATCGCCGTTGGCCAGCAACAGGCCGCCCGAGTTCAAGGCGATACCGCCGCTGAAAGTATTGGCGCCGCTTAGCGTTTCAACGCCCGCCCCCAGCTTCACCAGTGCGCCGGGACCTGCGATCAGGCCAGCAAACGTTTGATTGCTGGCATCACCGAAGCTCAATACGTTGGCACCGAGGTTCAAGATACCGCCGGCGCCGAACAATTCACCGACGTTCTGGTTGCCGCCAGCGGAAAGATCCAGCGTCCCGCCGGCCGACAAACCGGCATTGATACCCGTGGACAGCGTGCCCAGTGCACCCATGGATACCGTACCTGCGTTGACGAGCAAGTCACCGTCAAACGTATTCGCGCCATTCAAGGTCAACGTGGTCGGACCATCCATGACCAGTCCACCGGAGCCTGCCAGTGCTCCGTTGAATGTCAGCGCATTCGTGCCCTGCAAGGTGAGTAAAGCACCACCGCCGAAAGCTATGTTGTTACTCAAAGCGAGCGCAGACGATCCACTCAGCGTCGCCGCGCCATCGACATCCAGCGCACCTGTCCCCAATGCAGTGTTGTTACCCAGCAATAAGCTGCCACCATTGAGCGTGAGGCCACCGCTAAACGTATTGGCGCCATTTAAGGTGAGCAGTGCTGCGCCATCCTTGATCAGGCTGCCAGCACCCGCAATTACACCGTTGAAGGTGAGCGTCTGTCCGCCGAGCAGATCCAGGTTGGCTCCCGCGTTGACGCTTACATTGTTGGCCAGCGTTAGCGCTGCCGTGCCATCCAGCGTGACAGCACCACCCACGCTCAAGGCTCCCGTGCCCAGCGCGGCGTTGTTGCCGAGCAGGATGCCGCCAGCATCCAAGGCCAATCCACCGCTGAAAGTGTTGGCACCCCCCAGAATCTGGATGCCGGTACCGAGTTTGAGCAAACCGCCGGGACCTGCGATGGTTCCATCAAAAGCGGTGTTACCCAGCCCATTGAGGGTGAGCGTATTGGCGCCGAGATCGACGGTGCCGCCCGCACCGGCCAGCGAACCGATCGATTGATTGTCGGCCGACGAGAGGTTGAGCGAAGTTCCCACGGCAAGACTCACGGCTCCCGTTGCGGAGAGACTGCCGCTCGCGGCCACGACCAGCGTGCCCGCATTGAGCAGCAAGCTTCCGCTGAGGCTGTCGAAGCTGGCCAGGGTCAACACGCTCGGGCCATTCCAGCTCAGGCTGCCGGCGCCGGACAAGTTGCCTTCGAGCGTCAGCGCGTTGCTGCCCAGCAAGCTCAGCATTCCGCCGCCATTGACGTTTATCGCGTTGCCGAGATTGAAAGCACCCGTGGTGTCCAGCGAAGCAAGGCCGCCCACCGTCAAGCTACCCGTTCCGAGCGAAGCGGGATTGCCAAGTAGCAGGCCGCCAGCCGTCATGTCCACGCCGCCAGTGAAGAAATTGGCCCCAGTCAAGATGACCGGCGCAGTATCGTTGATGACCAGTGCACCGGTGCCGGACAGCACGCCGCTCAGCGTAAAGGCGCTGCCGCCTTCCAGCGAAAAACCCGCATTCAATGAAACATTGTTGTTGAGCAGCAAGCCCGGGGTAGTGGTCTCGATGCCGCCGCCAGAGACATTCAAGGTACCGCTACCAAAGACACCGGCACTGTTGAAATTGACCAGGCCACCATTGATCGTGGCACTGCCACTAACCAGATTGCCCCGCAGGTTCCAGGTGCCACTGTTGACGGTGAGATTCTGGAAATCCAGGTAGTTACTGGCGCTGATCGTCGTAATCGCGCCGCCCGTACCCGATCCTGGGCCCGTCGACGAATTCTTCAATACCAGCAGATTTCCAGTACCCGTACCGGCGTCCACGTCGCCGGCCGCAGCGAAATTCACGGTGCTGGAGCCGGTATTCACCGTACCGGCGGCGGCAACGCCTACTTCGTTGACACTCGATCCGGACACCGCCGTAAAGGTATTTCCGGCGGCACTATTGCCAAGATAAATGCTGCCGTTGACGGTTCCGGCGTTCAAGAAGCTATTGCCCAATCCCGCCGTCGATGGCGCGAGGAAACCGACGCGCCCCGTGACCGTCCCGGTATTGGTGAAATTTATCTGGCCGCCACCGTAGCTGATGATGGCTGGCGCATCCGCTGTGGTGTAGGCAACGCCGTTGCCGCTGGCACCGAAAATCGACATGCCGATGCTGCCACTGTTCTGGACGGTCGCAACCATGCCGACGCCGTTCTGCACCACCAGCGCCTGGCCGCCAAAATCGAGCGCCGATGGCAATGACGCAATGTTGTACAGGCCGTTGATGACGCCGCCCGATTCGTTGTTGATGTTGATGGTTCCACCAGCTGCATTGCCGATCACCGCACCAGACGCAACCATGTTCAATCCACTGTTGATGGACGGATCGATCGAACCCTGGTTATTCAGCGTGATGCCATTGCCGTTCAACGTGAGGGATGCTCCACCCACAATCGGCGGAACGCTCAGCACCGCTCCGGTTTGCACGTTAACGGTCACGCCATCGACGCTGCTGGAAAACTCATTGGTGATGGAGCCCGTGGCGCAGGTGACTGTCGCGCCCAACGTCGAACACTGTGCATAGGCAGGGCGCGGCATGCATGACAAGGCCGTCGTTGTGGCCAGCGCAAGAATGATTCCCTTGGCCAGGCGATTCTGGCGAAAGTGCTGAAAACGACGCTGATGCATGATGGCCCCTGGTATGAAGATGCAACTTGGCTTTGGCTCAATCCAAAGCATTTTTCCTGCCAGCGCATAGCGAGACCGCCCCCACAGGCGGTTCCCCTAGACAAGCGCTACCACGCCCTTACGCCTAGTGTGGAATTAGTAGAAGATCCCCTGCCCCCAGGTGCCTCACCGCTCAACATCCCGGCTTCCAGTTCATCGGGACTGGCGTCTGAGAAAGGATGCTACGCCCTTTGCGTTGGCTACGTCGCGCAACTTCTCACGGCTGGACGATCCGGCTTTCAGCGACCGGCTGGAAGCCATCAGGGGTCAGCCGGGGCATCGTTGTGCGTCGCGGCATCGAAACGTGGGGACTTCACAAAAGGGGCTGTGAGCGCGTTCGCCAAGTAGTGAAGCCGATGGCGCCATTGACGTGGCACAGATCGAGGAGGGCCTACGATCGGACGGTTAAGGCGCAGAATGGGGGAACATGCCCCGATCGGTTCAATGGCTTCAGGTGAGCGCAGTCAATGGCTCGAGCGGTAGCATAAGTACAAAACCGTAAAATCAGGTGTCCGTGAGGTATCGCTGCTTCGAACATCCATCCGTTCGGGACGACCTTCCATGATGCGCGCACAATCGTTCACGCTCCCGTTTTTGCCGGTCGTCAAAGAGCTACGCGAATACTGGACGACGGATAACGGTCGGCTGATTCACGCCTGCAAGACCGCATTGGCACTCGTGTTGGCGATGGGCATCTGCATGCGCCTCGAACTTACACTGCCGCGCTCGGCAATGGTGTCAGTCGCCATTGTGATGATGCACCAGCAGGCCGGCATGGTGGTCGCGCGAAGCTTTTATCGCGTCATAGGCATGATCATCGGAAGCGTGATGGCTTTGCTGCTGATTGCATGCTTTGCGCAGCAACCGGAACTTTTTTTAATTGCCCTGTCGTCGTGGATCGGGGTCTGTATCTGGGGCGCGTATTACTACCGGAATTTCCAGTCGTACGCCTTTGTGCTTGCTGGTTTTGCGACCTCGATTATTGTGGTTCCCGTATGGAATGCTCCCTACGGAATCTTCGACAGCGTCATCTATAACCTGAGTGAAGTTGCCATCGGCGTGGTATGCGCCGGCCTTGTCAGCGCCATCATCCTTCCCAAACGCGTTGCGTCTGCGCTAATGACGTTGGGGCAGCGGCATTGCAGCGATTTTCTCGCTTTTCTCGCGAAGGCACTGTCCAGCGATGTCTCGGTAGCCGCCGACATGGACGCCGAGCAAGCGCGCTTTCTCGCCGACCGGGCCGCACTGGAAGCATTACGCAGCGCAGCCGTGTTCGAAGACCCTGAATTGCGCCTGAAAAATAACATTTTGATTGCCCTCAACCAGGACTTTCTGGATGCGAATACGGGCATGTACATCATTCGCAAGTTTCGTATTCGCGCGATGCAACAGGGGCGCCAAGTGGAACTCGACGCCTTTGATAAACTGCTGCACGAACTTGCGGACATCATTCCTAAATCAAAGCCGGGCGAAGTTCTATCGCTCGACGCGATCGGCGATTTTCAAAAACGCTTGCAAGTGTTCCTGACGGAACTTCCGCATCACATCGCTTACCACAAGCTTCAGCTGAGCGACTCCGATGAGCTCACCCGAAAGTATTTCTTCGCGGTCGGATCCGCCTTTTATTTTTTTGTGGCGGATCTCAACCGTTACCTCGAAGACTTCGTCGCCTTGCACGAGCCCATCGCGCCACGGCATGTCAGGCGTCCGGGCAAGGTCGTCGCCACGCGCATCATCTATACGGCAAACAGCGTTGCCGCGCTGTCGGGTGGCATACGTGCGGTGATTGCGGTGCTTATTGTCGGCGCGCTGTGGTTGATGTCCGGCTGGAACAACGGCGCCAATGCCCTGGTAGCCGTGTCCATCGCAACGGCACTTTTTGCTGTAGCGCCCAATCCAGCCGGCGCCACGCGGCAGATGCTTCTGGGATGTCTTTCGTCGATCGTGGTGGGCTTTGGATTTTTCTTCTTCGTGCTGCCGAGGCTGGAGGGATTCACGCAACTGGCGGCATGCGTAGCACCGTTGATCATGGTGGGGAGCTATATCAATACCTTCCCGAAGGTTGCGGTCATGGGGCTCAGCTTCAACCTTTATTTTTGTCTCATCGGCAACATCACCAATCCGTATGTGTTCGATCCGCTGGCCTTTCTCGACACAAGTTTTGCAACGCTGTTCGGCATATCGGTGGCAGCATTTTGCTTTTCGGCGATTGCGCCTTGGGGTGGTGGATTTACCACCCAGGGTTATCTGCGCCAGTTGCGTTCGCTGGTCGCGAAGATGGCATGCCGAGCATCGATCGATGACGAATTGGTGCTGCGTTTCGAAAGCTACGTGCGCGACTTCACGCTGCAGGTCTCCGCCCAACCTGCCAGCAACGTAGCCTCAAAAAAGGCGCTGCTCGACTGGTCCTTCACCGCGCTTGAAATGGGTTGGAGCATCATTCAGATCAGGCTCGATACCGAGTTGTACAAGGCGGAGCTTCCGCCAGCATGGCCAAGCCAGGCACACGCCTGGAGCTCGGCAATAGCCAAGTTGTTCATGGAGCGAACGCCGGCACGTTATGCCCAAGCCATGCAGGAAACGCGCACGGCGATGGACGCGTTACCCGTGCCGGCGGTTTTCGATGCTTCACTGCACACGATGCTGCGGTATCGCATGTGGGCCTTGTTGCATGCGGTGGAGCTATCGCTGCTGGACGAGGCACTTCCATTTCGGCGAGCTTCGGAGTCGGCGCCATGAGAGGACGTATCCTGATCGCTACCCTGTCGACAAGCCTGGTTGCGCTATGTGCGGTCGGCACGATCGGGTGTGTGAATACGGGCGGCATAAAGCCCACCTCGCAGCTCATGGCCGCATCGTCACTTGATACCGGTACGACCACACGCCAGGCCCTCAAGGATGTTCCCTGGCCAAATAGCCGCTGGTGGCAGCAGTGGCAGGATCCACAACTCGACCGGCTTGTCGAGGAAGCTATCGGCCATCAGCCCAGCCTGCGCATGGCACAGGCGCGCGTCGAGCTGGCACAGGCCCAGGCACGCATCGACGGCGCGTCGTTGCTGCCCGAGCTCGATGCACAGGGCAATTTCGGCACAGAGCGTTTTGCGCGTTACACCACCCCTTCGCCACCCGGTGGTTACACAGTCTGGAACAATGGCGTCAACCTTGGGTTGAGTTACGAACTGGATTTGTGGGGCAAGAATCATGCGATTCTGCATGGGGCGCTGGATGAGGTGCGTGCGTCCGCAGCCGAGAAGCAAGGCGTACAGTTGGCGCTGGAAACCGCGCTCGTGCGCACCTATGTGCAGCTGGCGCTTCAGTACGCGCTGCGCGAGGACGATCAAGCGATCGAGGCGCAAACAAAACAAACCCGTGACATCGTGGCGCAACGCCTGCACGCGGGAATCGGCAGCGAACTGGACCTGAGCGAGGCACAGACACAACTGTCGGTCGCAACGAATCAGGTCGAACAGGCCAATCAGCAAATCCAGCTATTGAACGACCAATTGGTGGCGCTCATCGGTGAAGGGCCCGGCAGTGGAGAGGCCATCACACGGCCACAGTTGAAGATGGACTTGCCGGTGACACTTCCGGCGACATTGCCAGCGGACCTGGTCGGCCATCGCCCCGATATCGTGGCCCAGCGCTGGCGGGTCGAGTCGGCCAGTAAAGGCATTGTCGCGGCACGCGCGAATTTCTACCCGGACATCGATTTGTTGGCCTCGGCCAGTCTGGCAGCGACCGTCCCGTTTGGTGGCTTCTTCGCGTTCCTCAACAAGGCAGGTGCTGGTCATTCCTTGGGCACCGCCATCGATCTACCGCTGTTTGATGCCGGGCGTCGGCAAGGCATTTACGGAGTGTCGGTCGCTCAATACGACGAGGCGGTGGAGGCGTACAACGCTTCGGTCATTACCGCCATGCAACAAGTTGCCGATCAGGTCGTGTCGCTGCGCTCGCTCGATGTGCAGCAACAAAACGCGGAGCTCGCGGCCAAGTCCGCCGATGACGCTTATCGTTTGGCGACGCGCGGTTATCGCAGCGGTATCACGGAATTTCTCCAGGTGCTAATCGATCAGGCCTCCGAGCTACATCAGCATCAGCAAGTGGAGGAGATCCGCGCCAAACGATTCGAGGCGTGGGCACTGCTGATGCAGGCATTGGGTGGCGGCATGGAGTCGACAACGGAAAAGAGCTACCAGCTATCGGCCACGGGAGGCGATAAACATGCCCCGTGAAATAGTGCTGTTCTCTTTGTTCGTGCCAAGTCTGTTGCCGATTCTTGTCGCTTGCGCGCTGGTTTTCGTTGCACTGGATCTGTTGATCTCGCGGCTGGGTTGGTATCGCTTCGTATGGCATCCCGCATTGTTTCGCGCCGCGCTGTTTACCACGCTGTTTTGCGCCGCAGGTCTGCTGCTGAGGCCTATGTAATGAACCGCTCATCACTCACGGGGCGTACCACATGAAAGCGCAGTCCATGATTCGATTGGTGGTCACGCTTGGTATCTTGATCGTCGCGATCGTCCTCGCGCATGCGTTGTGGGACGACTATGTGTATTCGCCGTGGACCCGCGACGGGCGCGTGCGAGCTGACGTCATTGATGTGGCGCCGGATGTATCGGGGCTCGTGACGGAGGTGCGCGTACGCGACAACCAGCGTGTGCAGAAGGGTGACATATTGTTCGTGATTGACCCCCAGCGGTTCCACGACGCCCTGGCTCAAGCCGATGCCGACGTCGCCCGCATGCAGGCGCAGACGACGCTGGCCAGGGCCGAGGTCATCGAACGTCAGTCCGAGTCGAATATGCGGCAGCAAGAAGCGGCACGCCGCGCGCCGTTGGCTGGCGAGGTCATTTCTTCCGAGACCCGCCTGGACTACTCCGAACAAGCTCGTCAGGCTTTGGCCGCCTATCAAGCTTCGCAAGCCGCGTCGAAGGCGGCTGACGCGGGGTGGCAGGCAGCGTTGGCTGCTCAACAAACTGCGCAGCTCAACCTTCAACGCAGCGTCGTTCGTGCACCCGTAGCTGGATTTATAGCGAACCTCAATCTCTATCCTGGTGACTACGCGGCTATTGGTGTCGCGCGGATGGCGCTGATCGATGCGCATTCATTCTGGGTATACGGGTACTTCGAAGAGACCAAGATCCCCGAGGTGAAGGTGGGAGATCGGGCGGAGATTCGCTTGCTATCCGGCCGCGTCAATTTGAAGGGTCACGTTGAAAGTATCGCAAGCGGTATCGCCGACCGCGATAACCCCGTTAGCTCGAACCTTCTGGCAGACGTCAATCCTGTTTTCACCTGGGTACGTCTCGCGCAGCGCGTCCCCGTGCGCATTGCGCTGGATGACGTGCCTGACGATGTGCATCTCGCGTCAGGCATGACATGCACGGTGACGATTAGGCCGGCTGCAAAGAAAAATGTGCCGCCCCGATAGATTGAAGATCGCTTTGATATATGGCTCACCTCAATCCAGGTTCGATGAAATCCCCACCTCGATCGGCGCGTCGGCAAGCACACCTTGCTGGCCCGCTGAGCGGGGAGCGCCGATCCAGTGGATTGCAGAAGCGATGAGTCCGAGTGCGATACCAAAGGCGACGATGCCGGTCCAGCCAAAACGGGTCATCAGCCAGCCGCTGACCATCGTGCCGACGGCGCCGCCAAAGAAGGTGGCCGTCATATAGAGGCTGTTGATGCGGCCCTGCGCTTTCGGATCGACAGCGAAGGCGCGTGTCTGGTTCGATACCAGCCCGGCCTGCACGCCGATATCCAGCACGATCACGCCGATCACCAGGAAAGTCAGCGAGGAGTCCGCGCCCGAGAGAAGCAAGTAGGCAAGCGTGACGATGCCAATACTGGCCCCAATGACACGGCGCGACCCGAGCCGATCGGAGGCACGGCCACCGAGTGAGGCGGCAAATGCACCGGCCGCGCCAATGATGCCAAAACCACCCGCCCAAGCGCTGCCGAGGTGCCATGGTCCGTTCGCCAAGAGCGCCGCCAGGTTGACCCAAAACGCGTTGAAGCACGCCCACAGCAAAGCCTGGATCATCATCGATTCGCGAATCGGACGATTGTCCCGCGCCAGCGGCCAGAGCGAAGCGAGCAGGCGTCCGTAGGAAAGATGAGTGGAAGGTACACCCCGGGGGAGCATTGAAACGGCCGCGATCCATACCGGGATCATGAACAGCGCTTCCATTGCGTACACCGTGCGCCAGCCATACGCTGCGCCGACGACACCCGCGATCGTGCGGCCCAGCAGGATGCCGACCATGATGCCGCTGACTACCGTCCCGACCGAACGTCCGCGCTCGCTCGGCAGCGACATGACGGCGGCGAAGGGCACCAGTTGTTGTGGCACGCAACTGACCATGCCGAGACCAAAGGAAGCGGCCACCAACGCCCAGATGCCGGGTGCGATCGCCGCCGCCACGGCAAAAACAAAGGCCAGCGCGATCTGGATGAGCACGAGCTTGCGTCGGTCGAAACGGTCGCCTAGCGGCAATAGCAACGCGAGCCCGGTTGAGAAACCGAGCAGCGCCGTACCGGCGACCAGGTCGACCGTCGTCAGGTCGACCCGCAGCCCCGCTGCGATCAGCGGCAGGATCGGCTGCATGCAATAGAGGTTGGTGATCACCGCGCCGGCGATGATCGCCATCATGAGGATCTTCCCGCGCGACGCTACCGCTGGCGTGACTGGACTATCGGGTGTGGTGGGCAGGGCGGGCACGACATTCTCCTTTGATTTCACGCTCTCCCGTATCGCAGCGGCATGCCGCGCCCGTGGATTCGATGGCGAACCTTAACGGCCTGCATAAATAAAGAGAATCTGTCACGATCGAGAATCATCCTTCCATTATTTGAGAGGAACCATGAATCGCCTTGAATCCATGTCCATCCTCGTCGCTGTCGTTGATGCGGGCAGCCTGTCGGCCGCCGCGCGGCGTCTTGGCATGCCGCTGGCAACGGTCAGCCGCAAGGTGGGGGAACTGGAATCGCATCTGAAGACGCGCCTGCTGCACCGTACGACGCGACGACTTTCGTTGACGGAAGCCGGAGAGTCATACGTGGCAGCCTGCCGGCGGATTCTCGAAGAAATTGGAGAAGCCGAGCGCGCCGCGACGGGGGAATACGCCTCGCCCAAAGGCGAGCTGGTAGTCACCGCTCCCGTGGTTTTCGGGCGCTTGCACGTGGTGCCGGTGGTTGCGGATTTTCTCGCGCACTATCCGGAGATCGACATCAGCCTGGTGTTCACCGACCGCGTCGTGCATCTGATGGACGAGCACACCGACGTCGCGATCCGGATTGGCGAATTGCCCGATAGCGCGCTGATGGCGACGGGAGTCGGAACGGTCCGTCGGGTCATCTGTGCAAGCCCCGACTATCTGGTAGCGCATGGCGTGCCGGACAGGCCACGCGATCTCGCCAAGCATGAGTGCGTTACCTTCGAAGTCCTCGCCTCCAAACGCGCCTGGACTTTCGGTTCCGGCAAATCAGAGCTGTCCGTGCCCGTTCGTTCACGGCTTGCAGTCAATACGGCGGAGGCCGCTATCGAAGCGGCGATGCTCGGCGTTGGGCTGATCCGGGTGCTGTCCTATCAGGTGGCCGACGCTGTACGTGACAACGCACTTTGCGTCGTGCTCGATGCCTTTGAGTCGGCCCCATTGCCGATCAACCTCGTGCACAAAGGACAAGCGCCGTTGCCATTGAAGTTGCGCGCTTTCCTCGACTTCGTAACACCACGTCTGCGCGCCCGTACATCACACGAACTCTCCGCTATCGCTGCAGCTTGACTGCCACGGCAGGTGATCCTTGTGAAAGCCGAGGATGCTCTCGTATCAACAGAGTCGAGGCGCAAAGAGGATCTCAGCGTGGGAAATCGCCCGAGACCGAGGCAAGCTGTCGCTGCCGACCCCACAGCGCCGTCGCGTGGGCCAGGTGGGTAGCGCGAACGATCAGCACGTACGCTGTGTGCAATGAAAAACTCAGGCCGGTCAACATGGCACGACTCATCGGTCGCGCTTCCCCTACCATCGTATAGTTGCGGCCGACGGCCATCGGTACTAATACTGGAGCGGGTTCAAGTGCAATCTCTAGAGCGGCCGATGTGAAAGCCGTTCGGCGCCAGCTCTTTCCAGAGCCGCAGTCTCGGAAAGGGTGTTAGCACGGCGGCCGCAGGTCGGACGGAGAAGCTAATCATGAAGCTGTTCAGCGCTGTGCTAGTCAGCATGGCCGGATCAATGGCCGTTCTCGCAATGACCGCTCTTGCGTTCGCTTCCTCCGGGCCGACGGGCAATGGCTCAGATGCTGTCACTGGTCGAGTAAAGGTCGATACGGCAGTCGACCGTTTCGGAAAACTGCACGTGCCTGATAACTATCGAGCGACGTACCAGCTCCTGGGGACCTGGGCTGTTGCCAAAGACCAGGGCTCGGGATCTGCAGAACTGCACATCGTCTTCGCATCGCCCGGCACCATCGAAGCCTATCGCAAGGACGGACACTTTCCGGATGGCGCGATACTCGTGAAAGAGGTCTATCGCGCAGCTACCGAGCCCATGACGGCCGGCACGGTCAGCCATATCGACAGCCTGCGGGGCTGGTTCGTGATGGTGAGGGACCGCAATGACCACCACGGTACCAATGAAGTGTGGGGTGATGGCTGGGGCTGATCGTGGTTTGACACCACCAACCCGTCGGTGGCCTCGCGCAATCTTCCGATGAAGGACGGGCTCCCGCGCCCGACGCTCGACCACAAAGACAACTGCAAGGGCTGCCACGCACCGGCAGCAGCGACGGAGTGGATCTACACGGAGGGCTTTCTGACGCTGAAGCGCTAGCGGCCACGGGAGCGGATCAACCACGCGATCACAGCTCGTGTTGCCGAGATCCACATGTCTTTGCAGCGCTTCGATCAGGCGGTGGTAATGATCGTGATACCTGCTTCGTCTGCCCCAAGATTTGCGCTTTGGATCAGAAGCGCACACTAGCAGCGTGCCGGTCCGACCGTGCTGCCGCAACTTCTGCTTACCCTCGGAACCCGACGTTCAACAGCGGGGCAAAGCGGCGGCGAAGCCGTCCGCTTTGAAGGTGTGGTTAGGCGCAATCAATACGTGCATGTCTCTATGTCCTCAACAAGACGCATAGGGTTCTTGCGCGGAGCGTATCGCCAATTCAATACAGCCTCACGCGCTGCGCGGTCGCATTCAAAACGTCCTGACGGGGTGCTCGAATATCACGTCGGAAGTTGCGCCAGAGGGCAACACCACGAACTCGATTTGAATAACTGTGCTGTGCGCCTCACGCGGAAGGTCTGTTGGCCAACTTACGGGGCGTTTGTGAATCGGTTGTGGAAGCTTCTCTTCTTGAGATGCGAAGATCGTAGCTAGGTAGAGTGTAGGGCCATACTTCCAGGAAATCTGACCAGTATGCTTTTCAATGAAGATCGGACTCTTGCTCGGAGTGCCCGCAATTCCAATTCTTGGCGTGACTTCCCATCTTGAACCCCTATCGATAGCCGGATCAGCAGCGCCACAGCCGGCGATATGATGCTGAAAATAGTAGTTGGCGATGGCGTTGGCCTGTACGAACGTGATGCCGGCCTTCAGGTCTAACCCGCGGGCCAACTCCTGCTCTTGAGTAGTCGTCGCCTGTGAGCTGACTGAGAAACTGCAGCTCAAGGCGATCAAGAAAACGACGAGAGTATGTTTCATAACGTAGGAACAATTGACTTCATGCTGGCTCCCAATGCTGGAGTTCACGTGCACCTGTCAGCGTGTCCGCTTGGAGTTATTGGCCAGGGCGCAAAAGTAGCCGAGACAAGCTGCCTGGATGCAGCACTGCGCAAAGGGATGGGTTAGTTTGACCACACCTTTCGGTGTAAGCCAAGCCAGGAGCATGAGGGCGCCAGCGTACATCGCGGCCGAGAGCTTAGGCAGCGGCTCCACTACGGCCCCTATGGCTACACCCGCTAACAGTACACAAAGAGGTGCAAGATACCTGCAGACGCTCAATGCATAAACACACGGCTTCCAGCCTCTTTCCGAAGACCTGAGGATCTCGCTGAAGCGCTCTTCGGACAGCCGCAGGTATCTGCGGCGGATAGAGAATGAAAACCTTGCGGCCATAATAGTGACGCCTGCCTGGCTAACACACGGACCCATAGATCCGGCAATCAATCGGATGTGTAGCTGGACCCAGCTCGCGGGCTTATCCATGCCCTCTCCTTGATTCTTCCGAAACATCTGCTCTATTCGGAAGCGCGCATCTCCGCTTCACGACCAAACTTGCTCAGGTCGGCCCTTGGAAGTATTGCTCGTGCCGCTGTACTGAAGCCGGGGCCGGTAACCCAACGGAACCCGCGCCAGCGACTTCGAGCAATACGATCTGATCATTGACGGACCAAACGATCACGTCGATGGCCTGGCCATTCCAAGCACCACACGCTTCAGCGAACTTGGTGCCCGAGGCGGCATCTCTGTCAGGGCCAAACCACACAGTCGCGCATACACACTTGCAAGGCGCTGTCACCGGGAGCTTGCCAACCGACTCCATCACCTTTGGTGACAGAGCACGAACGGATCCGACTTGCAGGGTACGCTCCAATACCGCTGCTTCGTCTATTGAGATTGATCGAATCATTGGCCTGCAATCAGGTAGGCGGATCGAAAGATACTGGTAGGTTGTGCCAGCAACTAGGGCGCCTTCATGGGTCGATAGCGGACGCCACCTTCTTTGGATGGCCGTATTATTGGCTGACTCCATCCACAGAGACGCCCTTCTCGAAAGAAGAGTAGAACGGACTCCGCGGAGGCGAATTCAGCGTTGCCTTCGCCACCACACTGTGGAAACAACCAGCCAGCTTCGTTTCGTCGCTCCGCCAAGTTTTACGAACTGTGCCAGCCGAGTCCAACGCGACCACAACGACGAAAGAGAATGGCTTCGTGCCGTTGACTGTCAAACAAGATGACAGCGCCGCTTGCACCAGAGGCGCCTGAGCCTGGACCAAGGCCTGCTTTTGTGCGTCCGACAACGAGCCTTCGTCTCGATCTGCCAATGTTTTGGCATTGAAGAATGTCATGTCGTCCGCGAAGGCCGCTGTCGTTGTGATCAGCAAAACCAAAAGGCAAATCTTGATCATTCTTCCCCCTACGTGAACCTGACTCTGGCAGATCCCTCATCAGCATAGCCTCCGCATCCGCCGTGAATAGTGGACCCGCCACCGAGCCCTAAAGCTGCTCGGCCGACGGCGCTCGCGCCAACCTCCTCGATGTCGCTTAAGTTCTCCGCGGCTGTTACGGCACCGTCCAATCGTGGCAGTCCATCCAGGTAACACCCGACGTGCGCGTCTGCTGAATAATCCAGGGCACGGCCACCTGCGCCTTCGCGTGAATATCGTGGAAAAGGATCACACCATGACGCCATAGGAGCATGAGGGCGAGCACGCGCTGCTTCACCTGGTCTGCGTCCACCTTGCTGTTCCAGTCCTGCGAATCAATGTTCCACAAGGCAACGGTGATGTGCTGTTCGGCGAAGAAAGCCGCGCTATCGGCCTTGCGCTGCCCGTACGGCGGGCGAAACAACGGGACATAGCTGGTTGGAAACGTGCCCTTGACCAATGCGCTGGTGCGCGTGACGGAATCCTGCCATTCGGGCCACGCGCTGTGCGACTTATGTTCCCAACCGTGTGCGGCGACGCACATGCCAGCGTACGCCTGGGCCAGGGATACAGCGGGGGTCTGCTTCAGTCGTGCCTCAAGACTGCCTCCCAGCATGAAGAACGTGACCTTCAGGTGGTTCTCCCCGAGCATGTCCAGCGTCTTATCCGTGTTGCCGCCGGCTCGGGTTGGGCCATCGTCGAACGTGAGCAGGAAATGGCGATCCATCGGCTCATTGCCGCTGAGCTCGGCCGCCGAGAAGGTGTCAACTTCGCTACTGATGCGGGGAAACAGCGCGGCAAGGCGCAACAGCTCATCGAGGTACACATGGTGGAAAACCGCTGCATTGGCGTACCACGCGTCGTAGCGGCTGTCGGCCGGCCCCTTGAATGCGATAGCCGCCGCACGGAATGCCGCTTTGTCTTTCGCGGCAAAACAGAACGGCTCTGCGGGCGCACAGTGTGCCGAGGCCAGCGCATAGCCACCAGCAAGACGGCTCCAGTACTTGGCACGGACAGTATCCACAGAAGCGCGATCCACCTGTTTAACACCCAACAAGTCGAGCAACTGTGCCTCGTTCAATGACTCGCTCGCAGCGAGTTCATGGCCGAACGTGAGCATTTCAGCACGCGACGCGCGATCGAACGACACAGCGTTGTCGATGGGGTCGGGCCATAGACTGCGGTCGGGCGCGGCGACAGCGTTCGGGCCGACCGCAAACGTCGGGGTAGCCACACCGGCGAGCAAGATGAAGAAAAATAGCTTACGCATCGAGTGCTCCTGCACATAAGAAAAGGCCCCGTTTCCGGGGGCCTGGAGATTGATTGATCAGCGGTGGGCGCTGACGCGTTCAATGGCCTTGTCGTAGGCCGTGTTGGCCTTCTCGCGCTTGGCGGCCTGGTAGCTGGTGAGGGCGTCGGCAAACTGACCCGCGTCCTCGTATATACGGGCGATGTTGTAGTACGCGCCTGCACGCGTGGTAGCCGCGTTGGGGCCCGAGGCGAGCGCCAACGCCTTGCGGTCCGCCCAGATGGCCTCGGCCGAGCGTCCGGCCTTCTGGTAGGCGAGCCCGAGGTTACCGTACGCTTGTCCATAGGACGCATCCAACTGCGTAGCCTGCTGGAACAGCGCAATTGCATCGTCGAGGCGACCGGCGTGGTACGCCGATTCACCGGCCAGGTTCTTCGCCTTGGCTTGGGCGGGGTCGGCGACAGATTGGTTCTCGGCGACTACCTGGGTGGATTCGTTGGTATAGCTCGACATTTCGACGCCGATGTTAGCCGCGCCAGCCTGCACACCTCGGACTGTGTTGATGTCCTGGAACTCGCCTTC